>Ga0209160_1002349_pt1 | contig 15740 bp, 11 predicted proteins | sample GraSoiAngelo_153_FD_186167 | JGI IMG/M metagenome (GOLD analysis project Ga0209160, IMG submission 186167) | Grasslands soil microbial communities from the Angelo Coastal Reserve, California, USA - 14_1009_12_40cm (SPAdes) (version 2) | ecosystem: Environmental > Terrestrial > Soil > Grasslands ... | reverse complement strand
CGCTGATCTCAAATCAGATTATCCAGCGGGACCGTCACGCCTATTTTTTTGCCACGTTGGCCGTGATCGCCAGCTCGCTGGAGAAATTTGCCGTCGAGGTTCGTCACTTGCAGCGGACCGAGGTACAAGAAGCGGAGGAGCCATTCACGGAGGGGCAGAAGGGCTCGTCGGCCATGCCGCACAAGCGAAACCCGATCCTCTCCGAGAACGTCTCGGGATTGGCGCGGCTCATGCGCGCGTACGCCATGGCCGCGATGGAGAACGTGCCGTTATGGCATGAGCGGGACATCAGCCATTCTTCGGTGGAGCGGGTGATTGCGCCGGACGCGACGATCGTCCTCGATTTCATGCTCAGCCGGATGATTTATGTTCTGGGCAATCTCTGCGTTTATCCCGAGAACATGAAACGCAATCTGGAAAAGAGCGGCGGTACGGTTTTTTCCGAGAAGGTGCTGCTCGCCCTGGTCGATAAGGGGATTGCGCGCGATGCGGCCTATCGCATGGTGCAGCGCCACGCCTTGAAAGTGGGGCGAGACGGTGGTGATCTAAAGAAAGAGCTGCTGCAAGATCCGGAGATTCGCCGGTACGTTTCTCCAAAGGAAATCGAGTCGATCTGGGGCGTGAAACACCATCTCACCAATGTGGATTTCATCTTTCACAGGTTATTTCATTGAAATGTTCCGTCCACTGCACGGCTCTGAGAACGGACCACAATGCGCGTTAAAATTTTTGTCTCATTGAAAAACGGCGTCTTGGACCCGCAGGGAAAGGCCATCGAGCGATCTCTGCACACTTTGGGCTACGGCGAAGTTCGAGAGGTCCGGGTGGGGAAATATCTCGAGTTCGATGTCGATGCCACATCGCGGGAGACCGCCGAAGCTCGCGTCCGCGAGATGTGCGACAAATTGCTCACCAATCCCGTTATCGAAGATTACCGGTTTGAGATCCAGTAGGCGGTATGCAGAGAGAAGTCGGCAGTAGGCAGAAAGCAGTCGGCAGAGTTGGCGGAAGCTTTTAATCTCCTCTTTACTGCCTACTGCTTACTGCCTTCTGACGGAGATTAAAATGCGTTGGGGTGTCATCACTTTTCCGGGCTCCTGTGACGAACAGGACGTCTACGATTCTCTCAAGCGGGAGATGGGCCAAAAGGTGAAGCTGCTTTGGCACAAGGATGAGCTCACTGGCCACTTCGACTGTCTGATTCTGCCGGGAGGGTTTTCCTACGGGGACTACCTCCGCTGCGGCGTCATGGCGCGCTTCTCGCCGATTATGCGGGGAGTCGTCAAGTTCGCCCAAAACGGCGGATTGGTTTTGGGCATCTGCAATGGTTTCCAGATTCTCTGTGAGTCCGGTCTTCTGCCCGGCGCCCTGGTTCGCAATGCCGGTCTTCAGTTCGTCTGCCGGCAAGTGTTCTTACGCGTCGAAGAAAGCGATACGCCTTTCACCCGCGAAACGAAAAAGGGGCAGCTGCTCAAACTTCCAGTAAAGCACGGCGAGGGTTGCTACTATGCCGATCCGTCGACGTTGGAGCAGCTTCGCAAAAATCGGCAAATCATCCTTCGATACGCTGATGCGAAGGGCAAGCCTTCACCGGCGGCGAACCCCAACGGCTCGTTGGATAACATCGCCGGCATTTGCAATGAAACGCGCAATGTCTTCGGCATGATGCCGCATCCGGAGGATGCCTGCAGCCAATTTCTCGGCAGTGAAGACGGTCTGAAGATTTTCTCCTCCATCGTTGCTTCACGTAATGATCGGGAGACGCGGCATGCGTGATGAGAAAACGACCCAGTTCGCGCAGCCGACCCTAACGACCGCGCTTGTCGCCAGCCATGGTCTCACCCCGGAAGAATACCAGAAGATCCTCAAGATTCTCGGGCGAGAGCCGACCTATACCGAACTCGGAGTCTTTTCGGTGATGTGGTCGGAGCACTGCAGCTATAAAAGCTCGCGCCATTATCTTAAGCTGCTTCCGACCGAAGGACCCCGCGTTCTCCAAGGCCCCGGTGAGAACGCCGGTGTTGTCGATATCGGCGACGGTCTAGCCGTGGCCTTCAAAATGGAAAGTCATAATCATCCTTCTTTTATCGAACCCTACCAAGGGGCGGCCACGGGCGTCGGCGGCATTTTGCGCGATATTTTCACCATGGGCGCGCGTCCCATCGCCTCCCTCAATTCTCTGCGCTTCGGGAGCATCGATCACCCGCGCACGCCTTATCTTTTGTCGGGAGTTGTCGCGGGCATCGGCGGCTACGGCAATTGCGTCGGCGTTCCGACGGTCGGAGGCGAGGTCTACTTCGACGAATGCTACAATGGCAATATTTTAGTTAACGCGTTCACGTTAGGCATCATGAAGAAAAAACGCATCTTCACCGGTATCGCCAAAGGCGTCGGCAACCCGGTGATCTACGTTGGCTCCAAGACCGGGCGAGACGGGATTCACGGCGCGACCATGGCCTCCGAGTCATTCTCCGAAGAAAAAGAGCAGCGGCGACCCACGGTTCAGGTGGGAGATCCGTTCACCGAGAAGCTCCTGCTTGAGGCCTGCTTGGAGCTTATGGAGAAGGACTGTATCGTTGGCATTCAGGACATGGGTGCCGCCGGGCTTACGAGTTCGTCGTCGGAGATGGCCGGCCGGGGTGGTTCAGGCATCGAGCTCGACCTCTCCCGCGTACCGCTGCGGGAATCGGGAATGACGCCCTACGAAATTCTCCTCTCGGAGTCGCAAGAGCGGATGCTATTGGTTGCCAGGAAAGGTACCGAGGACGAAGTCAAGCGGATCTTCGATAAGTGGGACTTGGATGCCGTTGTCATCGGTCAAGTCACCGAAGATCGCCAGTTTCGCGCCCACTTTAATGGCGCCGAGGTTGTCAGGGTGCCCATCACCGCCCTGACCAAGGAAGCCCCGGTCTACCAGCGTCCCGCCGCGCGGCCCTCGAACATTGATGAGTTGCAGCAGTTGGATCTCTCGGCCGTCCAAGAGCCAGAGGATCTCGCTGCCACGTTGAAGCTTCTGTTGGGCTCGCCGAATATTGCCTTAAAGGAGTGGGTTTACCGCCAGTACGATCATTTCGTTCGCAGCAACACCGTGATCGCGCCAGGCGCAGACGCTGCAGTCATTCGAGTCAAGGGCACACAGAAGGGGCTTGCGCTGACCGTCGACGGCAATAGCCGTTATTGTTTTCTCGACCCTTATGTCGGCGGCGTGTTGACCGTGGCGGAGGCGGCGCGAAATCTTGCCTGTGTCGGCGCTCGCCCTCTAGGGATTACCGATTGCCTGAATTTTGGCAGCCCGGAGAATCCGGAAGTCATGTGGCAATTTGCCGAGGTCATTCGCGGGATGCGCGACGCTTGCATGGCGCTCAAGGTTCCGGTTGTGAGCGGGAACGTTAGTTTCTATAATGAAACCGATAGCAAGTCGATTTATCCGACGCCGACCGTGGGGATGGTGGGGCTGCTCGCCAAACTGAAGCGGGTGGTCACTCCATGGTTTAAGTTTCCGGGCAATATCGTCGTCCTGCTTGGGCGAACTCGCGAGGAGCTTGGTGGCAGCGAGTATCTCAAGCTGATTCATGGTCTGGTGAAGGGAACGCCGCCGTGGATCGATCTCAAGTTGGAGCAGGCGGTTCAAAACTGCTGCCTTGAAGCGATCGACCGGGGCATTCTTCGCTCGGCCCATGACATCTCCGATGGTGGCCTGGCGGTGAGCCTGGCCGAATGTTGTATTGGCGGACCCGATAGGCCACTGGGAGTCAGGATCGAAACGCACGAAATGATCCGCGGTGATGCCTTGCTCTTCAGCGAGTCCCCGTCAAGGATTGTGGTATCACTGGAGGAGAAAAATTTAGCTCGGCTTCAGGAATTGGCTGCGGAGCTCCGTGTGCCCATGCACGTCATCGGAACGGTGGGCGGAGCCCGTTTTGTGATTCAGCCGCTGCTGCAGTTGCCGGTGGAAGAACTGCGGTCGATTTGGGCCCATGGACTAACGGCCCGCCTCAAATGATCAGGCTCAAGGTTTAAGTAGCATTCAACGGCTCAAGAGTTTAAGGTAAAAAGTGGGAGAGGTTAATCGCGCAGCCGAACCAGATGCAGGATAAATTTCACGAAGAATGCGCCGTGATGGGGGTCTACGGCCACCCTGAAGCGGCCAATATGGTTTACCTCGGACTCTACGCGCTGCAGCATCGTGGCCAGGAATCTTCCGGCATTGTCTCGTCCGATGGGAAAGGGCTCATCTCACATCGGCAGATGGGATTGGTTGCGGACGTCTTCAAGGAAGACGTTATCAAGCGCTTGGAAGGGCCCCACGCCATCGGTCACAATCGTTATTCGACGACGGGGCAAAGCCATCTTAAAAACGCCCAGCCTTTCGTCGTCGAATATTCCCAGGGCCCCATTGCCATCTCGCACAACGGCAATCTCGTCAACGGCACCCTGTTGCGAGACGAACTCGAGCAGGCCGGGTCGATTTTTCAATCCACTTCGGACACTGAAGTCATCATCCATCTCATCGCCACGTCCAGAGAAACGACGCTCATGGGTCGCATCATCGAGGCTCTGGCCCGCGCTCGCGGCGCCTATTCTTTGCTTTTCTTGACCCTGGATCGGATGATTGCCGCGCGGGACCCGTTCGGCTTTCGCCCGCTGGTTCTGGGAAAGTTCAAGGACGCGAAAAATCATGGCGCTCATGTGGTCGCCTCGGAAACCTGCGCCTTGGATTTGATCGAGGCGGACTATGTCCGGGATGTGGAACCGGGTGAAATCATCACCTTCGGCGCGGATGGAATGGAGTCGCTGAAGCCGTTTCCGCCGGCGCCCCATGCCAAGTGTATCTTCGAGTATATTTATTTCGCGCGCCCGGACAGCAATCTCTTCGGTCATAATGTTTATCAAGTTCGCAAGGCTCTGGGGCGGCAGCTGGCGCGCGAAAGCGGCGTAGAAGCCGACCTGGTAACGCCGGTGCCGGACTCCGGCGTCCCGGCCGCCATCGGGTATGCGGAGGAGTCCCGCATACCGCTGGAGTTCGGGCTCATTCGCAATCACTACGTGGGCAGAACCTTCATCGAGCCGAGCCAGTCCATTCGCCACTTCGGCGTAAAGATTAAGCTCAATGCGCAAAAAGAAGTACTAAACGGCAAACGGGTCATCGTGGTCGATGACTCCATCGTGCGCGGCACGACGAGCCGAAAGATCATTCGCATGCTTCGCGACGCGGGAGCAAAAGAAGTCCATATGCGGATCAGTTCCCCAGCTACCATCAGCCCTTGTTATTACGGCATCGACACGCCGACCCGCTCGGAGCTCATTGCCTCATCCAATTCAGTAGAAGAGATCCGCCGCTTCATCGACGCCGATACCCTCGCCTATCTCAGTCGGGAAGGGATGTATACGTACTTCGACGGCCAGAAGCAGGGCTTTTGCGATGCCTGTTTCAGCGGCAATTACCCGGTCCACTTCGAGGACGAGGGACATACCCGCCAGCTTCATTTATTCGACGCCCTGGAGCGATCTTGAGATGGCAACTCTTCGCCGGGTGACTTAGCTTCATCACGAGTCAGGACTCCGTTGTTCGTGCTTGCCAAGTTTCCTGTTGCTGCTCTATTGCTCCTACCTCATAGCTGTATTGCCGTTATCATCCGGCAAAATCATGTGTCGGCAATTTAGCCGGAGACATGTTTGACAACAGCCGCAGGGTTCTATAGACGGAGTTTCAGAATACGACTATCTCGGACCGCCAAAGGAGGTTTTTATGACCGATAACCTGCGGTATTACCTAGCGCTGAACGGCGGCTTGAAAGTCATGGAAGGCCGGTCCGGTTCGTTCGAAGAAATCGGTGAGTCTTTCCACGGGCGGACACTCGAGCACTTGATCGGCTGTCGCAACAAACCAGAGGTCGTGTTCGCCGCCGTGGCTTTCGACGGCGGCTATCGAACGCGGGACGGCGGCAAGAGCTGGGAAAAAATCATGGAGGGGGACGTGCGCACCTTCACGGTGGACCCGCACGACGAGCGAGTCGTTCATATGGGTATCGGTCCGATACGCCTGTTCCGCAGCGAAGACGGAGGCACAAAGTGGGAGCCCCTGGATGGCATGCTCGACTTTTCCGATGACGTGAAAAAGAAATGGGATGTGCCGCCGCGATTGCGAGGTCTCGAGAAGCCCCACGTGCGCCATATCTTCGTTCATCCCGACGACCAAAATCTTCTCTTCGTGCTCCTCGAACATGGCGGAGTACTGCTGAGCCGCGACCGGGGCAAGACCTGGGAAGATCGCAGCAAAGGCATCGACTACGTCGATATGCATTACATCGAAAACTATCCCAGCAGCCAGGAGCGCTATTATGTTTCTTCGGCGCGCGGCTTTTTTCGCAGCGATGATTGCGGGAAGCAATGGTATCCCGTGGAGAATGGCATGCCATGGGCGGACACTCCCTTATATTGTTATTCCCATGAATGGCATTTTTTACCCGGAGATTCGCCGCGGATGGTGGTGTGCGGCGGTCGTGGATCGCCGGGCGTCTGGTCGCGAGAGAAAACCGATCCCAAGGGCCACATCCTGCTGAGTGACGACGGCGGGGACAGCTGGCGCATCGCGGCCCGAGGCTTGGAAAAAGAAAATCCTTGGATGCCCTGGGTGCTGCTCCACCATCCGACTGACGCAAAGTCGCTATTCTGTGGTATGGGCGACGGCTCACGCGGCTACGGCTTCGATCCCAAGCAACGAGGACGCGGGGCTCTGTACGTAACACGTGACGCAGGCGACTCGTGGGAGGCACTGCTTCCCGAAATGCCGTCTATCCTAACGGCTTGGGTTGCGGCCCAATAGATTATTTAACAAACCGTTCGCGTCGCCTCCGACCGTCGCCTATGGGCACTTTAAGCCGGACGCGGGCACACCCAGCCCTCAACTTAACCAGCCTTTACATCTGATATGAATTTTCGGAGGCCCAGGGCTATCTACATGGACAGCCTTGACCACCGGCTGAGCTGTGCGAACGGAAACGGTCTTACTTTATATGCCTGCTGACCAGTTTGGTCATTTCGAACATCGTGACCGTTTTCTTCCCACCGAAGACCACTTTGAGTTTGTCATCGGCGTTGATGTTGGTCCTTTTCTTCTTGTCCTGGAGCCCATTTCTCTTGATGTAGGCCCAGAGTTTCTTGGTCACCTCGGTCCGCGGGATCGCTTTGGTGCCGACCACTGCGCTAAGAGCGTCGTCGGGCTGCACCGGTTTCATGAAAGCCGCATTCGGTTTGCGTTTCTTCTTTGCTGTTGCCATCGTTCCTCCTTCAAGGGGTTAATTTACTAGGTGTGCTTATAGCAGAGGCGGATTATCTTTTCCAGTAGTTTTTTGCTTTTTCCCTCGTAAAATTCGGGTTGCGGATAGATCCAGTGCGGGTGCGCCATCGACCAACTCCACGACGACACCATAATCCAATCTCGCTCTGTCAATCGAGACGTAGCCTTGACGCACGTCTTCAAGGACTTTTTCCGCTACGCGCTCGAGTGGATCGCCCAGCCCGCCACCGCCAGGGCGCTCCAAACGCAGGAGATCGCCTTTACGCAGACGGTGATCACCAAAACGGGAGGGAAGCTGCTTTTCGTCTGTTGTCCCTGGGTTAATGGTGCAGCAGCCTTTCCTCCCCGCCTTCCCGCGATCGGTGCCCCACGGTTCGATGGAATGTTTGTCCGTGCGCATGGAGAAGCGCACTTCCTCGGTCAGAATCCGATAGTTCCGGGCGAAGCCGAGGCCACCGCGCCACTGGCCCGGCCCGCCGGAATCGGGAATCATCTCGAAGCGCTCTACGCGGGTGGGAAATTCCGATTCGATAATCTCGACGGGCGCGGTCTTGCAGTTGCTCAAATGAAACGCGGTTGCCGATACCCCGTCTTTGCCCGAGCGTGCTCCGGTGCCGCCGCTAAAAATTTCATAGTGCACGTAGGCGCGGTTGCGATCGACGTCGCGCCCACCCAGCACGAGCGCGGCGCTGCCTGAGCCGCCGGCGATACGTTTGTGCGGGACGAAGGCAGCCAACGCCCTGAAAACGGCCTCCACCACAGTGAGCGCCGTCGGCATGTAAGTGTTCACCGCAGCGGGAAAACGCGGGTCCACCACGCTGCCTTCACGAAAGATCGCTTCCACTACGCGCGCCAACCCTTGATTGATGGGAAGAAACCGGTCAACGAGAGTGACTAAGCAGTAAGCGCAGGCGGCTCGCACCAGAGGCGGGCGTATATTCGCCGGCCCTTGAGTTTGATCGCTGCAGCCGCGGAAATCGAAATGAAGATTGTCTCCTGATTTGGTGATCTTCACATGGACGCGAATCGGACGGGTGAGGTCGATGCCATCGTTATCGACAAAGCTTTCTCCCTCGGACTCACCATCCGGCCACGAGGCGATGGTTTGGCGCACGCGGTTCTCGGTGTAAGACGACAAAAGCTCCGTCGACTCGAGCACGGTTTCCTTGCCGTAGCGCTCCATGAGTTCGACGATTCTTCGCTCGCCCAGGCGCGCGGCGCCGACTTGACCTCGGAGATCACCGATCACCAATGCGGGAGTACGGCTGTTGGCTGCAATCACGGCTTCGATCTCTTTGACCGGCTGCGCGCGCGACATGATTTTTACCGGCGGTAGATGAAGTCCTTCTTGGAAAATCTCCCGCGCGTTACCGGAGCCGCTGCCGGGCACAGTCCCACCGATATCGCTCTTATGCGCCATGTTGGCCGCAAAGCCGACCCAAGCGCCTTTATAGAAGATAGGGGTGAGGACAGCCATGTCCGGAGCGTGCGGACTGCCGCCCAGGTACGGATGGTTCGTGATAAAGGCGTCGCCCTCCGAAATTTCGGCGGTTGAATAGCTCTTCAATATCGCCGCGGCGCAGGCGGGAAAGGCGCCCATGTGGAGCGGCAAAACCACATGCTGGGCGACGACTTCGCCGCTACTATTCAGCACCGCGCAGCTCGCGTCTTGGGACTCACGGATAATCGTCGAGTAACCGGTGCGAAAGAGCGAGTTCTGCATCTCCTGGACGATGCCGGCGAGCCGGGCCTGGATGACTTGGAGCGTAATCGGATCAACGGTCGTCATGAGCTCTCAACGCTTTGGCGTGTCGGCGCTGAAGATCGAGGATTGAGGATAGCGGATCGTAATTCACATCTTCCATCCTCGATCGTCAATTCCACGCCTGCGAGCGTAACTCGCTCGTTTGCGCTTCATCAAGGACAAAGTCACCGTCTTTTGCCTCGATGGCGACCCGGTACGCTTCGCGCGCTTTTCGTTGCGTGACGTAGCCGTTGCGCACATCGTTCAGCACCATCGTTGGATCCCGCTCCAGCGGATTGCCGAGGCCACCACCCCCCGGGGTTTCAAGGCTAACGACATCGCCGGGGTGGAGCGTGTGATCCGAGTAGCGTGACGGAATAACTCGTGCCTGATCTGTGCCGGGGTTCAAGGTGCAGTGGCCGGTCTTGCCGTCGAGCCCGCCGTCGATGCCCTTCGGTGCCACGGTGTGTTTGGTCGAACGGAGCGAAAATCGCGCATCGTGATCCAGCAGCTCGTACTCGCGGACGAATCCCAGCCCGCCGCGAAATTTTCCCGGCCCCCCGGAATCCGGGATTAATTCAAAACGGCGCAGCCGGGTGGAAAACTCCGATTCGATGATTTCGATGGGCGCGATCTTGGCATTGGACTGATTGACGTTCGTTCCCGAAACACCGTCTTTACCGCTGCGGCCGCCGGAGCCGCCGCCGAAGATTTCGTACTGTACGTAGCTCTTGCCGGTCTTGTTGCTGCGCCCGCCGATGATGATCGAGCGGCTGCTGCAGCCGTCGCCGACCTTCTTGTGCGGCGTGATCTTGCTCGAAGCTTCGAGTAAAGATTCCACCAGCGCGTGCACCGTCGGGTTGTAGGTATTCACCGGCGCTGGAAAGCGCGGATTTACGACGCTCCCTTCGCGAACCTTAATATCGACGACTTTCGCCAGCCCGTAGTTGATGGCGAGGGCCGGATCCACGAGACAGGTGAGAAGATAGCAACAGGCGGCGCGCACAATGGTGGGACGGATGTTCGCGGGACCTTTAGTCTGGTCGGCGCAGCCGGTGAAGTCGAATACCAGGCTGTTCCCTTTTTTCTCGATCCGTACTTGAATGCGAACCGGCTTGTCGAGATCGATGCCGTCGCTGTCCACGAAGCGTTCGCCTTCGCCGATCCCGTCCGGCCAAGAGGCGATTTCGCTCCGAACTTTCGCTTCGGTCATCGCGAAGAGTTGCTCATAAGAAGCGAGGATGGTTTCCTTGCCGTAGCGCTCCATCATTTCCTGAAAGCGCTTTTCGCCGAGGCGCGCCGCTCCGACCTGCCCGCGCAGGTCGCCGACCACGAGCTCCGGCGTGCGGCTGTTGCATCCTAGGAGCGCTTCGATGTCTTTGCTGGTTTGATAGGCGGAAACATATTTAATCGGCGGCACGTGCAAGCCTTCCTGGTAGATCTCGCGCGCTTGGCTCCAGCAGCTGCCGGGCACCGGGCCGCCGATGTCACTTTTGTGCGCCAGGTTGGCGGCGAAGCCGACCCAATCGCCTTTATAAAAGATGGGACTGAGCACGGCCATGTCCGGCGCATGGGGACTGCCACCCAGGTAGGGGTGATTCGTTATGAAGGCATCTCCCTCGTGAATCTCCGAGACCGTGTAGTTCTTCAAGACGCCTGCCGCGCAGGCAGGAAAAGCGCCCATGTGTAGCGGCAGCACCACGTGTTGCGCGACGACTTCCCCTTGGGTGTTTAAAATCGCGCAGCTGGCATCTTGGGATTCACGGATAATCGTCGAGTAGCCGGTGCGAAACAGGGAATTCTGCATCTCCTGGACGATGCCGGCCAGACGCGCTTGGATGACTTGCAGAGTTACGGGATCAACGCTCATAACAAATAGTTTCGCGTCTCGGGTCTCGAGTCTCGCGTGACCCAAAACACGAAACCCGAAACAGTCGTTTAGTTTTTCTCCTTCACAATCAAATTTCTGTAATCATCCACAGTCGCGTCCTGCTCTGGATGAATGACCGTCGTGGTGTCCAACTGTTCAATAACCGCGGGACCGGAAATCTTATGGCCTGGTTCCAGCCGTTCGCGCACGTAGATTTGGCATAGGACTGTACCATGCTCTTTGCCGAAATAGATTTTTCGCTCGGCAATTTTTGCTTCTGCGACTTTTCTGCCGGTGGCTTTCGCAGGAGACAGTTTCGCCTGCGGCACAAGCCCGTAGGAAATCAGCCGCAAGCTTACCAACTCCACCGGCTCGGTTTCGGCTTTATGGCCGGAAGCCTGCTCGTGCTGCGTATCGAACCGCTGGCGCATGAGTTTTAAATCCTCCGGCTTGAGCGGCGGCATAGGGCAGGGGACGGTGAGTTCATAGCCCTGGCCGGCGTAGCGTAGATCGAGGAAAGGTTCGATCTTGATTTCCCTGTCTTGAAAGCCTTCGGCGTTCAGATCGGCTTTGGCTCGTTCGATCAGTTGTGCGAACAGATTATTAATTTCATTCAAATCGAGTTCGTCCAGTCCAACCAGCTTGGAGCGAACGTAGTCGTGCTTCACGTCGGACATCAACAAACCCAGCGCTGAATGAACGCCCGGCGTGAGCGGAACCAGTACCGAGGGAATGCCCAAGTCGAGCGCCATTCGTCCGGCGTGCATCGGTCCGCCGCCGCCGAAGGCGACGAGCGTGAAATCACGTATGTCGTAGCCGCGCTGCGAAGAGACGGCTTTGATGGCCTCTTCCATCTTGACGTTGATAACTTTTAGAATGCCGTCGGCCGCTTCGAGCAGACTCAGGCTCAGCGGTCTGGCGATCTTCTCTTCGAGTGTGCGTTCGGCCTTGGTTTTGTCGAGCTTCATTTTGCCGCCGAGGAACTGCTTCGGATCTAGGACTCCGGTGACGACATTGGCGTCTGTGATCGTGATGTTCTCGCCGCCGCGGTCGTAACAAACCGGGCCGGGATCGGCCCCGGCGCTGTCCGGACCGACTTGGAGCGCGCCCACGGCGTCGATCCGCGCGATGGTGCCGCCGCCCGCGCTCACCGTGTGAATGTCGAGCATCGGCAGACTGATGGGCCGCTGGTTGATTTTGCCCTGGGTGGTGATGACCGGATTGCCCCGGTGAATCAGAGCGACGTCGCAGCTCGTGCCGCCCATGTCGAAGGTAATGATGTTCTTGATGCCGACGCGCTCGCACGTGCCCATGGAGGCGATGACGCCGCCGGCGGGTCCGGAGAGAACCGTGGCGACCGGCTTTTTGGTCGAGCCGTCGAAGGTCGAAACCCCACCGTTGGATTGCATGATATAGAGCTTCGGCGTCGTCACGCCGATCTCTTTGAGCCGGTTTCCGAGCCGGCTCAAGTAATTCGCCATCACGGGAGCGATATAGGCGTTGATCACGGTCGTGCTCATTCGATAGAACTCGCGGATCTGCGGCAGCACCTCGCAGGAGAGCGAGAGGCTCGCTTCGGGAAATTCCTTGGCGAAGATCTCTTTTATTTTTAGCTCATGATCGGGATTCAAAAACGAGAAAAGAAAGCAGACGGCGACTGACTGGACGCCTTTCTTTTTAAGGCTTCTCACCGCTTGCAGCGATGCTTCCACGTCGATGGGCTTCAGTGCTTGACCACGAAAATCGACGCGCTCGGGAATCTCTTCGGTATAGTAAGGCGGCGCCAAAAGCCTCGGCTTTTCGAAGAAGAGATCGTAGGTCGCCGGGCCGTAACCGCGTGTCTGCTCCATGACTTCGTAAATTCCCCGGAAGCCTTGAGTGACAACCAAACCGATTTTTGCTCCCTTTTCCTCTAGCAGAGTATTGGTTCCGACGGTCGTGCCGTGGCAAAAAAAGGAAATATCTCTTGCAGCGGCGCCTTGATCGACCAGTTCTTTGATGCCGTTGAGCACGGCCTGAAACGGTTCCTTGGGCGTCGATGGGACCTTCGTGATAGTGAATTCACCCGTCTCTTCATTGAAGAAAACAAAATCGGAAAAAGTTCCGCCGGTGTCGACGGTTACTCTATATTTACTCATCGTGACTGGCTGTATCATTAAATTTTCTTGGGTTCAACGAGGGACTCCGCTTCGTGACCAGAGGCGCGGCCTGCATCAAAATCAGGTTGATTTGATTTCTATTTTTGGCATACTAATTAGAACCCACATCAATACTGCGGCAGCAAGTTGATTTCACCTCGCCAAGCAGTGTGCCTCGAGGAAGGAGCTGCTCAAGTGACCGACAAGACCAACAAAATCGCCAAGCGCAGAGGGGCGCGGGGGAGCGTGCGGACTTCCGAGATTCGTTATCGCCGGCTCTTTGAAGCCGCACAAGATGGGATACTAATTCTGGATGCCGCCACGCGAAAAATCACCGACGTCAACCCATTCATGACAGAGTTGCTGGGCTACACCCGCAACGAATTAGTGGGGAAGGAACTCTGGGAAATCGGCTTGCTCACGGATATGACAGCTAGCCGACACGCTTTTCGAGAATTGAAGGAGAAAGGCTATATCCGTTACGAAGACTTGCCGCTCCAATCCAAAGAGGGAAAGCACCGCGAAGTGGAGTTTATCAGCAACGTCTATCCGGAAGACGGCCATCACGTCGTTCAATGCAACATTCGCGACATCACCGCACGCAAACGTGCAGAGGCTGCCGCGCGGGAGACCAGTGACCAGCCGAAGGTTTTGGTCGCTGAATCGCAGCGGCGCGACAGTGAAATGCAGTTGCTCAACCGCATGCATGATCTGATTCATACCTGCACTACACAGGAGGAGGCTTACAAGGTGGTTGCCCTGATGGCGGGAGAACTATTCTCCGGACAAGCCGGCTGTCTGGCGGTCTTGCATGCGTGGGATCAGTATCTTGAGACGGTGGCGCACTGGGGCGATGAGGCGCCAGTCGAGCCGGTCTTTTCATTGGAGGATTGTTGGGCGCTGCGGCGAGGTCAACTCCATCAAGTCACAGATCCCCAGGCTGGTTTGCAATGCCGTCATTTCGTCCGTCAACTGCAGACAGGTTCCTTGTGCGTGCCTTTGACGATGCAAGGCGAAACGCTGGGGGTGTTGTGTATCATTGGTGCCGACTCTTTGAAAGATGAGCATGCGATCGGCCAGCAACAACTGGCCGTAACGGTGGGCGAAGTCATAAAGATGTCTTTGTCCAACTTGAAACTCCGGGAGAAACTGCGCGAACAGGCTATCCGCGATCCGCTGACCGGGTTGTTCAATCGCCGCTTCTTGGAAGAGACAATGTCGCGGGACGTGTATCGCGCGCAGCGCCGGAATTCCCCGTTATGCGTCGTGATGCTCGATCTCGATGATTTCAAGCGCTTCAACGATACCTTTGGTCATGATGCCGGGGACGCGCTGTTACGCGAGTTGGGGCAGGTGCTGCGTGAAAAGCTCCGCAAGAGCGATATCTCGTGCCGCTATGGCGGCGATGAGTTTGTGCTCGTTCTGCCCGATTCATCGCTGGCGGACACCCAGAAACGCGTAGAAGAGATTTGTGTGCTGGTCAAGGAAATGCAGGTTCGGCACGGTGGCCCGCTGCTTGGCACGATGACCGTGTCGGCCGGCATTGCGCAGGCGGGTGTCCACGGTTCCAACCCCGGCGAATTGCTGCGGGCGGCCGACAAAGCCTTGTATGTCGCCAAGGCGGCAGGGCGCGACCGCGTGGCTGTCTACCAAGCGAAGGAGTCATAGCTCGAAAAGGTTGGAGTTGATGCAAGCACGGCGTGGCGAATCCGCGCTGTAAACCGGAAGCTCAATCGAGCAGGGAAGAAAAGCAAGATTCATATTCAAAAGTCTCCCCCTGGATCACCTCGCTTCTGATCTCGCCTCAATCTTCGTTGAAAAAACATCGGAGAAAGTTCCACCGGTATCAACCGTGACGCGATATTTTGCCATTGTGTTTGACTGTACATTATTTAGGCGACCTTCAATCATATGAGCAAGAATAAAACGGCCTTTTCAGAAAATTGGATTTGCGCCCGCTTCCTCCGCCCAATTGACTTATAAGGTGCCGGGATATACTTTTGGTGATTCCAGGTCTGAACGGGAGGGGTTCCATGGCCAAAGCGCTCTCCTTAAAGCTGGATGAACCCACTTATTTAGCGGCAGAAAAGATTCGCAAAAAGCTCAAGGTGCCGCGAAACACGTACTTTCGCAAAGCAGTTAGCCATTATAATGCGCTTTACGCCCGGAAACTGTTGGAGCGGGAATATCGCAAAGCGTCGCGTCGCCTAGGGGCGTCGCACTTGGAATATCTGAGAGAGACCGAACTGCTTGAGGATCTGCCGACCGAACGATGATACCTCAGTATGGCCACCTCTATGTGGCCGACTTAAACCCTCGCTTTGGCACGGAGCCAGGGAAGGTTCGCCCAGTTGTAGTAGTGCAGTCGATGCCCTTAACCGATCCCATCCGTCGACTATCATCTGTCCATTGACGACAAAAATAGCTGGTTTTGAGAATCCCTTACGCGTAGCGCTGCCCAAGTCAGTGTCGGGACTGAATCGGCCCTCAGACGTGTTAGTGGATCAGATCAAGTCCATTGACAGTCGTCGTCTTCGCCGAAAACTAGGCGCGCTTCCCGATCCGTATCTAAGCGAGCTTCGGACTAAACTTCTGCTGATATTGGATTTTGTCGAGGAAAGCCTCTCGATTAGACCCGTCTGAATACCACCGTGGTAAGACAAAGTTTCTTCGACGCCGTTTAACATA
>Ga0209160_1002348_pt1 | contig 15741 bp, 16 predicted proteins | sample GraSoiAngelo_153_FD_186167 | JGI IMG/M metagenome (GOLD analysis project Ga0209160, IMG submission 186167) | Grasslands soil microbial communities from the Angelo Coastal Reserve, California, USA - 14_1009_12_40cm (SPAdes) (version 2) | ecosystem: Environmental > Terrestrial > Soil > Grasslands ... | reverse complement strand
AACCCGGGTTGTTCCCCGGTCCGAGCGGACCAAGGATGAGTTTTGCCGGAATTTGTGCGGTATTGTAGACTGGCTAATTTAGTTGTCAAGTCCCACAATTCAATCTTTGGCCGAAACTAGAGTTGGACTTCCAATATGTACGATATTTTCCGGTGCGGTATTTCTCAGCTCTTCGGCCACCGCCTCAGCTATTACTCCTTCTCGCCAATGAGTCCGTAAAGCATTTAGCTGTAAATGGTTACATTTGAACCCTAGTTTCACCCAGTTCACTGCGGCTACTTGCATTTGCCACCCCCGGTCTCTAAAATAGTCATATCCGACTAAAATAGTCGGATTTAGGCAAATGCTGAAACTGACCAAGAAGGCGGATTACGGCTTGATGGCCATGAAGCATTTGGCCGAGCACGCGCAAAACGGTGCGTGCAGCGCCAAGGATGTTGCTGAAGCTTACGGCATCCCGCAGGAGGCGCTGGCGAAGATTCTGCAGCGCCTGGTGAAGGCCGGCTTACTGCACTCGCAGCATGGAACAAACGGTGGTTACACGCTAGCACGCGATGCGGCAAACATCTCCGCGTTCGAGGTGATCAGGGCGATCGATGGCCCATTGTTCATTACTTCTTGCGTTACGGTTCGCGGTGAGTGCGACCAAACTGATCGTTGCACGATTCGGGAGCCGCTACGCCGGGTGAATGACAGCATCGAGGGCGTACTGAGGCGCATCAAGATATCCGAGATGAAAGAAGATCCGGCCCCGGCCGTAGATCTTCCGACCAAGATCCAGGCTGACCTGGTGACAATTAGATAACAGACCAGGGCTGATTACGAGGTAGGAGAGCAATTATGAGCACGGATGTAAAGACGATGCCGCAAGAGCAGCTGGTTGCCGCCAACGGGGTTAAGCTGCCCATTTATATGGATAACCATGCCACCACGCCCCTGGATCCTCGGGTCTTGGAGGAGATGCTCCCGTATTTCATGGAAAAGTTTGGCAACGCGGCCAGCCGCAATCACTCATTTGGCTGGGCCGGCGAGGAAGGTGTGGAAACGGCCCGCGAACGCGTCGCAAAACTGGTCGGCGCCACGACCAAGGAAATCATCTTCACTTCGGGCGCGACTGAGAGCGACAACTTGGCCATCAAGGGCGTGGCCGAGATGTATAAGGAAAAAGGCAATCACATCATCACCGCTGTTACCGAGCACAAGGCCGTCCTCGATACCTGTAAGCGACTGGAAAAATATTGCTATCGCGTCACTTATCTGCCGGTGCAAAAAGATGGGCTGGTTGATCTCGACGACTTGAAGCGTGCTATCGACGACAAAACAATCTTAGTGACCATCATGGCGGCCAATAATGAGATTGGCGTGTTACAGCCGGTCGCCGAAATCGGCAAACTGTGTCGCGAGCGCGGCGTGATCTTCCACAGCGATGCTACCCAAGCGGTCGGCAAGGTTCCGGTGGACGTGAACAAGCAGAATATCGATGTTATGTCGATCTCAGCTCATAAGATGTACGGTCCAAAAGGCGTGGGCGCGCTCTATGTGCGTCGCAAGAATCCGCGAGTTCAGATTTCCGCCATCATTGATGGCGGCGGCCACGAGCGAGGCATGCGCTCTGGAACATTGAATGTCCCCGGAATTGTGGGTCTTGGCAAAGCATGCTTGATTTGTATGGAAGATATGCCGAAGGAAAGCTGCCACCTTGCGGGAATGCGCAATCGGCTGCGAGACAACATCATGGGCCGCCTGGATGAGGTTTATATCAATGGGTCGATGGAGCATCGGCTGCCCGGGAACCTGAATATCAGTTTCGCCTACGTGGAAGGCGAGTCGCTGCTGATGGGTATCAACGACGTGGCGGTCTCGAGTGGTTCCGCATGCACATCGGCAACGCTGGAACCATCTTATGTGCTAAAGGCTCTGGGGACTGGCGACGACTTAGCGCATAGCTCCATACGATTCGGAATTGGCCGGTTCAATACCGAGGCTGAGATCGACTATGTGGCTGACCGCGTCGTCGAAACAGTTCAGCGACTGCGTGAGCTTTCACCGCTGTATGAGATGGCAAAAGAAGGCGTGGATTTGAAGCAAGTGAAGTGGGCAGCAGAGTAGGGCGAGATCATTTCGTTTTAATTGGAGAGAAAAAATGTCATATAGCGACAAGGTTCTGGATCATTATTCCCACCCGCGCAACGTGGGCTCGATGGACAAGGGCAGCACGGACGTGGGCACCGGCCTGGTCGGCGCTCCGGAGTGCGGCGACGTGATGAAGCTGCAGATCAAAGTCAACCCGGAGACCAGCGTCATTGAAGACGCGAAGTTCAAGACTTTCGGCTGCGGTTCCGCCATCGCGTCGTCTTCGTTGGCCACCGAATGGGTAAAGGGCAAGACCGTCGATGAGGCGTTGCAGATTAAAAACACCGACATCGTGAAGGAACTGTCTTTGCCTCCGGTCAAGATTCACTGCTCAGTGCTGGCGGAAGACGCGATCCGGGCGGCCATTCACGATTGGAAGAAAAAGCGGGAGACTGCCAAGCCGGAAACTGTGGAAGCGCGAAGCTGAAGGCGTCCCCTTATGGTCACGATGACGGAACAGGCGAATAAACCGGTTTCATCTCCGGCTCCGGCGAAAGGTGTTTTAGTTACGGACAAAGCCTTAACCCGGATTCGTTCGGCGATGGCCAAGGAAGGCATTTCGCCCGAACAGGGCGGGTTGCGGCTGGGAGTGCAGGGCGGCGGGTGCTCAGGTCTGAGCTACAACATTCGCTTTGACACTCAGCTGCGCGAGCGTGACCGCATCTTTCAGTTTTCGGATGTCAGGGTGTTTGTCGATCCCAAATCATTTATTTACCTGCACGGCATGACCCTGGATTATCAGGAGACCCTCATGCAACAGGGCTTCGTATTTGTAAATCCGAACGCATCGAAGTCCTGCGGGTGCGGCACCTCGTTCTCCGGTTAGGTGTTCGCTCACCGGGTCCACCACCGCATCCCTTTCTTTCCCGCGTTTGACGCAGCAGTGCGCGCGAAATGTGTTTATGGCGACTGAATCGACAACCGCAAGTCCGCTGGCTGAAACTGGCGAGAGGGTGTGCTGGTCCTGTAGCGCGCCGCAGGCAGCTCAGTTCTGTACCAGCTGTGGCAAGGTACAGCCATCACAATCAGTTGATTACTTCACTTTCTTTGGGCTGCCGCGGAGGTTGAACATTGATGTCACTCGTTTGCAGCGTGAATTTTATGAACTCAGCCGAAAACTCCATCCAGACTTATACGGGCAGACTAGCAAGCAGGAGCAAGAATGGAGTTTGGAGCAGAGTTCCCTGTTGAATGACGCCTACCGCACTTTGAAAGACCCGATCAAGCGGACGGAATATTTGCTGCGCTTGGAGGGAGTTGAGCTGGAAGAGCAATCAAAGAGCGCTACTGAAACCGCCCGCGTCTCCGGTGAGATTAAGAAACAAGTTGTGCCTCCAGATCTGCTGGAAGAAGTGTTCGAACTCAACATGCAGCTGGAAGAACTGCGCATGAGCCGGAAAATGGGAGAGGATGATCTAGCACTGATACGTGAACTCCAGGCCCACAAAACAGAATTTGAGAAGAAGTTCGAGGTGCTTACCCAGGAGTTAAAGCAATATTGGGACCAATGGGACCGGGTTGCTGACGTCGACCAGGAAGAAAAACGGCACCAGGTTCGGGACAAAATGGTGGATGTGCTAAATCGGCGGAATTACATCAGGAATTTGGTTCGGGACGTGAACGAAGCACTTGGAAGCTGAAAGGCGATTTTAGATTACAGATTTCGGCGTAGAAAACTGGCTTTCCATGTCTAACCAGCGCATTGTCGGGATCGATCTGGGGACCACGAACTCGTTGGTGGCCTTCATGCAAGGGGACGTCCCCGTCGTCATTCCCGGCGATGATGGACTGAATCTCGTCCCTTCAGTAGTCGCTCTGAATGAGAACGACCAGATTATCGTAGGCAATGCGGCGCGAAAGTATCTGATCGAGACACCCGAGCGAGCGGTCTATTCGATCAAACGCTTGATGGGGCGCGGTATTGAAGACATCCGGGAAGAGTTGAAGCTGTTTCCTTTTCGTTTGGCAGAAGATCTCCAGCCGGGGGAAGTTCTTCGGATCAAACTTGGTGACAAGACTTTTACTCCTCCTGAGATTTCGGCCTTCATCCTGCGCCAGCTTAAACGCAATGCTGAAAGGTTTTTTGCAGCGCCGATCACGCAGGCCGTCATTACTGTCCCGGCGTACTTCAACGACGCGCAACGACAGGCCACGAAGGATGCAGGGCGCATCGCCGGGCTGGAAGTATTGCGTCTGGTGAATGAACCGACCGCGGCTTCTCTGGCCTATGGCCTTGACCAGAAACAGAACGGCATCGTAGCCGTGTATGACCTGGGCGGAGGCACCTTCGATATCTCGATTCTTAAACTGCACGACGAGATCTTCGAAGTGATGGCCACGAACGGCGATACCCATCTGGGCGGCGATGACATCGACAACTTGCTGATCACGATTGCACTCGACGACATTCAGGGTGATCTGGGTCTCGACGTTCGGCGAAACGGCGAGATTGTGCAGACAATCCGCAAGGCTGTAATCGAGACCAAGATTGCGCTGTCATCTCAGCCCGCAGCCAAGCTGGATATCGAGCTGCCGGCCGGGAAGCGTTATCAGCGCGAGATTACGCGCCAACAGTTCGAGGACTTGATTCGGCCGATTCTCGATCGGACCATCGGGCCCTGTAAGCAGGCGATGAAGGATGCAGGGGTGACACCGGAACAGATTGAAGAAGTGGTGCTTGTCGGCGGTTCCACTCGTATTCCCACTGTGCGTTCGCTAGTGAAGGAGATGTTCCGGCGTGAACCGCACACGGATTTGAATCCGGATGAAGTGGTGGCTCTTGGAGCGGCGGTTCAAGCGAATATTCTGTCTGGTGGTTCCGAGGTTACGCAGAACATGTTGCTTCTGGACGTTACTCCGTTGTCCTTGGGCATCGAGGTCGCAGGTGGAGTAACCGATAAGATCATCCTGCGTAACTCGACCGTTCCGGCTTCCGCAACGCAACACTACACCACGCAAATTGATGGGCAGGCCAATGTCGCTGTTCATGTCTTGCAAGGGGAACGGGAACTGGCAAAGGATTGCCGTTCACTGGCGCGTTTTGATCTGAAGGGGATTCCTCCCATGCCGGCGGGATTGCCTCGCATCGAAGTGAAGTTCCTGATCGATGCCAATGGCATTCTGCACGTTTCCGCGCGTGAGCAGCGGAGCGGTAAAGAAGCTGAGATCGAAGTGCAGCCCAGCTATGGACTCACGGACGAGCAGGTCGAGAGCATGATTCTTGAGTCTTTCGACTCCGCCGAAGAAGACTTTAGGCAACGCCAGGTGATCGAGGCCCGCAACGAGGCGGAAACGATCCTCTCAGCCCTGGACAAAAGTAAGAAGAGTTCGGCTTGGGGTCAGCTTCCGAGTAGTGAGAGAAAACAGATCGCCAAACTGGAAAAGGCTCTGCAAGACGTGAAGCAGCAAGATGACTACCAGAAGATCCGAAAGGCGATTGATGCCTTGAACCAGGGCACAATGCGGTTGGCAGAATTGATGATGGACACCGCAGTGACCACCGCTCTTAAGGGAAAAACCATGGAGCAGGCGGATATGGGTGAGTCGCCGGAGACAGGTCATCCAGTCGCGAAGGCGGACTTCGAGTAGGCGGAACTTACATAGGAGCAGTCATGGCACAAGAGAAATCGCAAGGCAGCGGCACCGCAACCGTGGACGCGCCCGGAGAAAATATGGTCCAGGTGACTTTCCTTCCAGAAGGGAAGACCGTCCAATTTGAGAACGGCAAGCTGCCTTACAAAGATCATGGAAAAGAGCAGTCGCTTCTGGACGTCGCGCTGAATTATGGGGTCACGCTGGATCATGCCTGTGGTGGCAATTGTGCTTGCACCACTTGTCACATCTGGGTGAAAGAAGGAGCGGAAAATCTTTCGGAGATGGACGACGATGAGGCCGATCGGCTTGACATGGCCGCTGATTTGCAATTGAATTCTCGCCTGGGGTGTCAGGCCACAATCAAAAAGCCGGGAAAGGTTGTGGTTGAAATCCCGGCATGGAACCGCAACTACGTGTCCGAGGAGCATTAAACGCATCCAGGCGCAAAACCTATGCCGAAAGAACTGACGTGGGATGATGCCGAAGACATTGGAATTCTTCTTTCCGAGAAGCATTCCGAACTCGATCCGCTGAACGTACGCTTCACCGATTTGCATCGCTACGTCACCGAGTTGCTCGAGTTCAAGGACGATCCCAAAAAGTCCAGTGAGGGCAAACTGGAAGCAATCCAGATGGCCTGGCAACAGGAATTTCTGGACCGGACTCAAGGCTAGGCGACTAAGTAGCTCTTCAAGCCAAACTGCTCAGAGCCACATTCTTGATTTATCCTTACCTGCTCCTGAGGAGGCGCAGGTGATCTCCATTCGCCGTTTCGCGTTCTGCAATCTATTACTCGTAATCGCGTTTGTCGCATTCGGTTTCTCCCAGCACTTTGACGCCAACCTATTTCAGGAATTGCATTGGCGATTGATCGGACCTTTTCGCGGCGGACGCGGGGTTGCGATCAGCGGCGTGCCAGGACAGCCCAACGTTTTCTACATGGCTCCGAACAACGGCGGAGTGTGGAAGACCACCGATTACGGACGCACCTGGAACCCTGTCTTCGATGATCAGCCGACCGGCTCGGTAGGAGCGCTGGCCATTGCCCCGTCCAATCCTGAAATTATTTACGTGGGCAGCGGGGAAGGCCTGCGACGTCCGGACCTCTCCACCGGCGACGGGATTTACAAGTCCAGCGATGGTGGTCGTTCGTGGCAGCATCTTGGTTTGCGCGATGGGCAGCAGATCGCCGCCATCGTCGTCGATCCACATGATCCGAACCGCGTGCTGGTAGCGGTTCTCGGCCATCCATACGGTCCGAATGCTGAGCGAGGAGTTTTTCGCTCCACCGATGGGGGACTCACCTGGCAAAAAGTCTTGTACAAAGACGAAAATACGGGCGCGATTGATCTAGCTTTCGATCCCTCCAACTCGCAAATTATTTATGCGGATATGTGGGCATCGCGGCGTCCGCCGTGGACGACGGGCGGCGGTTATAACGGGCCGGGAAGCGGACTCTATAAGTCTACCGACGGTGGCACAACGTGGCGTCAATTGGCGAAAGGGTTGCCGACGTGGGCTGAAGGATTGGGGCGTATCGGATTAGGGATTGCGCCGAATGATTCCAGCCAGATCTACGCTCTGGTGGATTCTCCCAAACTCGGTGGTCTCTATCGTTCCGATGATGCAGGCGAAACTTGGCAGCGCATAAATTCAGATGATCGTCTCTGGGGACGCGGCGACGACTTTGCCTGTGTGCGTGTCGATCCCAAAAACAAGGACACGATTTATATCGCCAACATTTCCACCTATCGTTCCACCGACGGCGGTCATAATTTCACCGCTATCAAAGGAGCGCCGGGAGGCGACGATTATCACACCATCTGGATCAATCCTGGCAACCCGCAAATTATTGCGCTCGCCGTGGATCAGGGAGTCACCATCAGCGTGAATGGTGGACAAACCTGGAGCTCGTGGTATAACCAGCCAACCGCGCAGTTTTATCACGTCATCACCGACAATCAGTTTCCCTATTGGGTTTACGGAGGGCAACAGGAAAGCGGGAGTGTAGGGACCGCCAGCCGAAGTGATTTTGGTGAAATCACGTTCCGAGATTGGTATCCGGTAGGCGTCGAAGAATATGGCTATGTCGCGCCCGATCCACTGGACCCAAATCTTATCTACGGCGGCAAGGCGACGAAGTTCAACCGCTTAACCGGTCAGACCCAGGATATTTCGCCAGTGATATTGCGCACGGGGCAATATCGTTTCAACCGCACCGCGCCGCTGATGTTCTCACCTGTCGACCCGCACATCCTATATCTCGCGTCCAACGTGCTATTCAAAACCACGGACGGCGGTAACAGTTGGCAAATCATCAGCCCTGATCTGACGCGCCAGGATCCGGGCGTGCCGCCGAATCTGGGTGTATTCGTCGAATCTGATTCTGCCAAGGGCAAGCACCGTGGAGTGATCTATTCGCTCGCTCCGTCGCCCAAGGACGTGAATCTGATGTGGGCGGGAACGGACGATGGGCTGATTCATGTCACACGGGATGGCGGTACAAACTGGGCGAACGTCACGCCTCCAGAGCTAACCCCATGGAGCAAAATCGCACAGATGGATGCATCGCACTTCGACATTGCGACTGTCTATGCCGCGGTGAACCGCTTTCGGCTCGATAACCTGCATCCCTACATCTACCGCACTCACGATAGCGGAAAAACCTGGCAGAAGATTGTGAACGGCATCCCCGATAACGAACCGGCGAACACGGTTCGCGAGGATCCTGAGCGCAAAGGACTACTGTTTGCCGGCACCGAGCGCACCGTCTACGTCTCATTCGACGATGGAGATCATTGGCAGTCTCTACGCCTCAATTTGCCGGCGACATCGATACGTGATTTGGTAGTGCATCAGGATGACATCGTCGTTGGTACACATGGACGTTCTTTCTGGATCCTGGATAACATCACTCCGCTACGGCAAATGGACGCAAAGGTAGCCGCATCTGATGCATATCTTTTCGCTCCGCAGCTGACTTACCGAGTTCGCCGCAATAACAACACTGACACGCCCTTGCCACCGGAAGAACCCGCTGGCCAGAATCCGCCGGACGGCGCCATGCTCGATTATGTTTTGAAATCAGCCGCGATCGGCCCGGTGACAATCGAGATTTCAGATGAATCGGGGAAACTGGTCCATCGTTTTTCCAGCACAGACAAACCAGAGCCGATGAACGAGAAAGAGCTGAATATCCCGACGTACTGGATCCGTCCAGCTCGAGTGCTGTCAACACGGCCCGGTATGCATCGCTTCGTTTGGGATTTGCATTATCCTCCGCCGGATTCGCTGGAGCACGAATATCCGATCTCTGCGATTTATCACGATACGCCACGCACGCCGCTTGGACCTACGGTCATGCCTGGGAAATACAGTGTGAAGCTGACAGTGAATGGAACCACCTACACGCAACCGCTGATGATCAAGATGGATCCACGTGTAATGACAACTCAGGGCGGTCTGCGTCAGCAGTTTGAACTTGAGACGAAAATCAACGAAGCCATGCGTCGCGATTACGAAACACTACAGCAGGTGCGCAGCTTGCGCCGGCAGCTCAAGAATCTGATCGAAAAAGTTCGGCAGGGTCAGCTCAAGGAAACGGTCTCAGCGCTTGAAAGCAAGGCGGCTGAGCTGGAAGGGAATGAAGGAGGATACGGCAGAACTTTCTTGAGCACGGCGGGCGGGAGAAGCCTGGCGAGGTTGAATGCCGGGTTGAACACTTTGCTAGCCGCTGTCGACAGTGCTGATGCAGCGCCGACCACGCAAGCTGTGAGCACGTTCAGTGACCTAAACAACGCTCTTGATCAGCAGTTAGCGCGCTGGGACGTGATCAAGAGTAGGGATGTACCGGAACTGAATCTGAAGCTCAAACGGTTCGGTTTGCCACGACTGAATCCGGAATTAGTAACTGCGGCAGGAGACTTGTCTAGCAACCACAATAGAGCCGGAGACGACGAGCCGTGATTACGCCGACTTTTTGTCGTGCTTGCGAAGAACCTCGTAGGTGGCGTCTTCAATCTTGGAAAGCACTCCATCTTTCCTTGATTGTGAGCGACGCTCATCTTTCTTTGGGTGGTATTGTTCCGGACGTGTTATGGGAACGGCCGATTTTTGCGAGTCGCCCATACTCTCCCCTGAAGGCATAGTCTAGAGAAAACCGCAACAACTGAAAACCGCCGCATTATGGTATCAACCGTGTGCCCAGGGAAGTGCAAGGCTTGGTTCCCTCTATGAAACTGAATTTCTCTCCAGCAGGTATCTTCGCAGCGCGTCTTGCCAGTGCGGCATTTCAATTCCTTGCTTCTCCAGACTCTTACCGGAAAGCACGGAATATGTTGGCCGTCGTGCGGGCCGGACGAAATGTTCACTCGTACTGGGACGCACCATGGTGTTTAATCTGGTGTCGGCAACAATCTCACGGGCAAACTCGAACCACGAACAGTCCCCACGGTTGGTTGCGTGCACAATTCCTTTAGCGTCAGACCGGCAAAGCTGGATGATCGTTCGGGCCAGGTCGACTGTGTAGGTGGGAGATCCCCGCTGGTCGTCAACCACGTCAATTGCGGGTTGGCTTGCAGCCAATTTCAGAATTGTCTCCGGAAAACATTTCCCATCCTTTCCAAATAGCCAGGACGTGCGCAAAATGCAGCATTCCGGCAACACTTGGCTGATTTGCACTTCTGCCTCGGCCTTTGAACGTCCATATACGTTGAGTGGTGCGCGAGGATCCTTGGTCTCGTAAGGATGATTATTGGCCCCGTCGAACACGTAATCCGTACTGAGAAACAGAAGACGGGAAGCGAACTGCTTGGCCGCGTGCGCCACGTTAATCGCTCCATGGCAGTTGACATCAAAGGCATGCTCCGGATTCCCCTCACATCCGTCTACGTCTGTGTATGCGGCGGCGAGTACGATCCAATCCGGTCGAGTCTTCTCAAGGACATTCGAAATCTGCTTCGGATTCCGAATGTCGGCGTCTCTAAAGCCCAGCCCGCTGACATCATCATCGGTCCATTGGCGCACGAGCGCTTTGCCGAGCAGACCAGTCGCCCCGAAGATGGTTACCCGCATGCTGCGATCCTGTAGTTCTATTCGTACACTTCCGCCTGACGAAACGGAATGCCGAGATTATCCTTGGCAGAAACAATCGCTTCACCATCGAGTTGCCAGTCAATCTTCAGATCGGGATCATTCCACGCCAGCGTACGGTCAAACTCCGGAAAATAAAAGTCGGTAGCCTTATAGAGCACATGCGCGTCGTTCGAAACAACACGGAACCCATGTGCCAAACCAGCGGGCATCCACAACATGCGGTTGTTTTGCCCGGAGAGGCGAACTGCTTCCCATCGGCCGAAGGTAGGAGAATTGCGGCGCAGGTCCACCGCGACATCCAGAATTTCTCCGGCTACAACGCGTACTAATTTCCCTTGCGGACGTTGTATCTGGTAATGGAGTCCACGCACCACATTGTGCGCGGAGAACGAGTGATTATCCTGGACGAAATGTTCATGGATGCCTGCTTCGCCCATGGTGCGTTGGTTGTAGCTTTCCAGGAAATAGCCGCGCTCATCGCCGAAGATTCGCGGCTCAAGAATCAAGACTCCTTTTAATGACGCCGGGGTCACCTTCATGACTGCCCTGACTGCTTGTGCCACGTCCGCGTCAAAAGACTCTCTCGCGCAGCAGCTGCAGCAGATAGGCTCCGTAACCGTTGTTCTTCATCGAGTTTCCGATTTCTGCCAATTGATCGGCACTTATGTAGCCGTAACGATAGGCGATTTCCTCCGGGCACGCGACCATCAATCCCTGACGCCGTTCGATAGTCTGAATGAATAATGAAGCTTCCATCATCGCCTCGTGCGTTCCGGTATCCAGCCAGGCCATGCCACGGCCCATTACCACAACTTCCAACTCTCCGCGTTCCAGATAAATCTTGTTAACGTCCGTGATCTCTAACTCGCCGCGAGCGGATGGTTTCAAGGATTTCGCGATTGCCACCACATCATTATCGTAGAAATAAAGGCCAGTGACCGCATATCGCGATTTGGGATGTTCCGGCTTTTCTTCCAGGCGAAGCGCTTTCCCGGCGGTATCGAATTCCACAACGCCGTAACGTTCCGGGTCATGTACGGGATAGGCGAAGATGCGCGCTCCATGGGACTTTTCTGTGGCGTGGCGAACATCCTTTGCGAAATCATGGCCGTAAAAAATATTGTCGCCCAGCACTAGCGCGCAGCAACTCGATCCAATAAACGTTTGTCCGACCAGAAAAGCCTGCGCGATACCCTGCGGCTTGCTCTGCACCGCATAATCCAGATTCAGTCCGAAACGTGAGCCGTCTCCAAGCAATTGTTCGAATCGAGGAGTGTCCTCCGGGGTAGAAATCACCAAGATGTCTCGGATCCCTCCCAACATAAGAGTCGAAAGGGGGTAATAGATTAGAGGCTTGTCATAGACCGGCAACAAGCTTTTGCCCACAGCGTGCGTGGCGGGGTAGAGCCGGGTTCCAGACCCTCCAGCAAGGATGATGCCCTTATAAGGTTGGGCTCGATGTTCTTTCTTTTTTGCCATTCGTGGTTTATTCACTCTGGGTGAGAGTTCGACCGCAAACAAACGGTTAAGAATAATGTGTTGCGATCCATTGGCGATAGTTTCCCGCAGTCACTTCGTTCACCCACGCCTCATTCTGCAAATACCAGTTAATGGTCTTGCGAATACCGCTCTCAAAAGTTTCCCGCGGTTTCCAACCCAATTCGTGCTCGATCTTACATGCGTCCATGGCGTAGCGGCGATCGTGACCTGGACGATCCTTCACAAATGAGATCAACGTTCGATGTGGCAACACCGGATCGTTGCCACACAAGTCATCAAGAATCGAGCAGATCGTATCCACAACTTCGACATTCCGTTTTTCGTTCCAGCCGCCGATGTTGTAGGTTTCGCCGATTCGGCCACGAGCCAGCACCATACGTACGGCTTCGCAGTGATCTTCGACATAGAGCCAATCCCGAACATTCTGCCCATCTCCATACAGCGGCAGCGATTTGCCCTTGCGCGCATTCAAAATAATCAGAGGGATCAGTTTCTCCGGAAACTGATAAGGACCATAGTTATTGGAACAGTTCGTAGTCAGCGTGGGCACGTCATACGTGTGAAAATAGGCGCGCACCAGGTGATCTGCTGCTGCTTTTGAAGCCGAATATGGACTATTCGGCGCATAGCGTGTGGTTTCGCAAAAAGGTGGATCGTGCGGATCCAGGGACCCGTAAACCTCGTCGGTCGAGACATGCAGAAATCGAAATAATTCGCGATCCTGTCGTGCCAATGCCATCCAATATGCCCGCGCTTCCTCGAGCAAACAGAATGTTCCATTCACATTGGTGCGGATAAAGTCATCGGGACCTCGGATGGAGCGGTCGACGTGGCTTTCTGCAGCAAAATGAACTACAGCCCTGGGTTTATGGCGTTCCAGGATGCTATGCACCAGATCGCGATCACAAATGTCACCTTGCATGAAGCAATATCGCGTATCCGATGAAACACGCTGCAGGTTGCGCGGGTTGCCAGCATAAGTCAGCTTATCAAGATTGACCACCGGCGTTCTTTCCGAGGCTATCCATTGCAGAACGAAATTCGATCCAATGAAGCCGGAGCCGCCGGTGATTAAGATTGTGTTTTGCATGCTTGCTGAATTCTATAAGTGGTCGGCCGGTACTCAGCATCGAGCCATCGTGTCCACACTTCACGATTGGCCCTCGCCACAGACATGCTGACATATTCTCACGAATTGTAATAAAAAAAGGGCCGGAAGCTGATTCCAACCCTGAACTCTTTGAAAATTGTGGCGATTTCTTACATACCAATCTTTTTGGTTTTAGGCAGTATGGTCAAGTCGCCTAAATTGCCAAGTGGTAATTGCCGCAGCGCCGCACTGGAATCTTCTCTTCCCATTGTCCGCCAATAAGCACGCTCCACCTCTACCGTGATTCCTCGCCACAAATAATGTTCGCGAACACGCTGCTGCGCCTTTTCAGCCGCCATCAATCGGGCCGACGAGTCAGAAATTAGCCAGCGCAGCATTCGCTCCAAATCATTCACATCCCCTCGTTTGAAGGTGAAGCCTGCGCCTTCAACCAGTTCGCAATTCTCCGCGATGTCGCTGGTCAAGACGCATACTCCCGCTCCCATCGCGTCCAGCAGGGCCAATGAAAGCCCTTCGATATCCGAAGGCAAAACAAAGAGCATGGCGTTGGTGAGCAATTCGTCCAAGCATCGCCAGAAACCCAGTCAAGGAAGTGAATATTCTCGTCTTGATGATTGCGCAGTTGGCCGGCATACGAATCGGAGTGACTGGAGCCGCCCGCAAATACAAGCTTTACGGGAGTCAGGAGCTTTTCATAAGCCTGAATCAGCAGGTGACAATTCTTTTCCGGCGAAAAACGGCCGAGAAAAAGAATGTAGTTGCCTGTTGTGAGCCCCCATCCAGCAAGTCTGGATGTCGAACGCTGTCGCCGGATTATGGTCCCGTTCGGCACATACGTAACCCGATTGAAATATCGTGACTGGTAATGCTTTTGCAGATTTTTCGACACGACCATCGTAGTGCTGGGCAAGCGCACGGAAGCCTGTTCTCCGAGTCTCAGCACAAGGGAAGCGAATGCCCCCACTTTTTTCTTTGCCAATCCAGACCCTGCACACTTACTACTGTCTTCTTTCCGAATATTCGCGGGATGAATGAGAAGAGGGCAGGGCCCAAACATTGATAATGCACGATATCGCAGCCGGTGAACAGAACGTGAACAGTGCTCGGGAAAGTGTGCACCAGGGTATCCAGGTGCTTGGATCTGACTGTGCGCAGCCGCACCAGTCGCATCCCATTGTGTTCTTTTAACGGAGGAGTAAAGTAAGTCCGGCAATAGACTGTCACTTGATGACCCATCTCTACGAGCCGTTTGCCCACCTCCTCGTAATAAGCTTCGATACCGCTGTACTTTGAAATCACTCCGCGGCCACCGATAAATGCCACGCGCAATCGACTTGGGTTCTCTTTTGCGGCCGGCAGCCTTTTGCCCATTACCACCAGAGTCCCATAGAGTTTCATCAAGGCCGCATAGTGGGTCTCCGGAGAATACTGATTTACTACCAGCTCCCGCCCCGCGGCCCCCATCTAAGCCGTCAGCTCTGGTCGGTCATGAAGAAATGAAATTTGTTTCGCTAGTTGTTCCACATCACCGGGTGGGTACAGCAATCCAGTTTGGTTCTCATAGATCAGCTCGCGACGGGAACCCAGATCGGACGCTATGACAGCACGGCCAAACGCAAAGGACTCGAGAATACTTTTTCCAAACGTCTCATAAGCCCTGGAAGGCAACACCGTGAGACGTGCGCCAGCGATCGCGCCGTTCAATTCGCGGCTCGCAAGATGACCGGCGAACTCCACGTTCGACAACCCCATCGAATCCGCCATTTTTTCGAGTTGCAGCCTTTGGGGTCCCTCTCCTGCGATGCACAAGGGGACTTTCGGCAGATGTTGCATGGCTTGCAGTAGGTCGGTCAATCCTTTCTCCGGCGAAAGCCGTCCAAAGTAGAGGACCGGGGCATCGGCTGCCGCTTCTTTCGGCGGGCCTGGCGGCAATTGTTGAAAGTGCGGTAGCACATCGATTTTTGCGGTCTCCCAGCCGTTCTGTATCAGCTTGTCCTTCACGAACCGGCTGGGCGCTAGGAACCGGTCGACACACTTTTTGTAAGTCCGCAGCCAAGAGTGAAAATAAGCTTCAGCCGCCAGCACAAGCTTTGATCCAGGTGATCCGGCGTAACACCCTTCGGTAAGCACGTGCCAGAACTTTGCGTTATGGCAACGCTCACGGGCGTGGCCGTGAGACACCATGTTGTAGCTGGGGCAAACCAGCTTGAAATCATTGATGTGATAGACAACGGGCACGCCTTGCGCCTTCAGTTCCCAAGGATCGAGGGCGACAAATGGTGATAAATGTTGCGTACGTTCGTTACGTC
>Ga0209160_1002346_pt1 | contig 15749 bp, 13 predicted proteins | sample GraSoiAngelo_153_FD_186167 | JGI IMG/M metagenome (GOLD analysis project Ga0209160, IMG submission 186167) | Grasslands soil microbial communities from the Angelo Coastal Reserve, California, USA - 14_1009_12_40cm (SPAdes) (version 2) | ecosystem: Environmental > Terrestrial > Soil > Grasslands ... | reverse complement strand
AATTTTTCTCTTGGGTATAGAGACGGAACGCGGATATAAAGACGGAAACAAGAATGAGAATGCATAGATACTTGCGTGGGGCGGGGCGGGTAAGTGCCGGGTTGTTGCTGCTGACGATTTTTGCGGTTTTCAGTCTGGCGGCTCCAGCGGCGGCGCAAGACTGGTTTCGCACCGGCACGGGCCTGGGCGTGAGCAAGCCGAAAGTTGCCGTGGCCGATTTCGTTTCGCGCAACGACGCTTCCGCCTCGATGGCCGCGCTCTTCAGCGACGTGGTGCGCAACGATCTGGACTACAGCGGGATTCTCGAACTGGCGAGCAAGAGCTTCTACCCGACGCAGGTGCCGAGCGTGCCGATGGAGCTGAATTACCAGGCCTGGAGCGATCCGCCGGCTTCGGCGCAGTTCCTGGCTTTCGGCAACTTGACCGTCACGGACACCGCCGAGGAGATCCAGGCCTGGTTCAACGACGTGAAAAATCCGACGGCGCCGCCGGTGGTGGGGCGCGTCTATCACGGCGACTCCAATGAAGAGCAGACGAGGCGCTACGCGCACCAGTTCGCCGACGAGATCATCGCGCGGCTCTCCGGAGGTCTTCCGGGAGTCGCCGCTACGCAGCTCGCCTTTGTCAGCACGCGCAGCGGAAATAAAGAGATCTGGGAAATGGATTACGACGGCGCCAATCAGCACCAGCTCACTTCGCTGCACTCCATCGCGCTCACGCCGCGCTGGTCGCCGGATACCGACCGCATCGCCTTTACGTGCTACCCTACTGCCGGATCGATCCTGAGCGCGCAGATTTGCGTATACTCCACGGTGAGCTCGCGGCTTTTGAGCTGGCCGCGTTACCGCGGCACCAACAGCTCGCCGGCGTGGTCGCCCGACGGCACCAAGATCATGTTCATGTCCAGCATGCTGGGGAATCCGGAGCTCTTCATTTCCGAGGCTGACGGGAGCCGCCCGCGGCGCCTGACGCACTCGACGGGCGCGGATACCTCGGCGGCGTGGAATCCGAAGACCGGGCAGCAGGTGGCCTTCGTCAGCGATCGCGGAGGGACTCCGCAGCTTTACACCATGGATGCGGACGGCAGCGAGGTGCAGAAGGTCGAGCTGCCGGACATGGGCTACGTCATCGATCCGGCGTGGTCGCCGAACGGGCAATTGCTGGCGTTCAGCTGGCGGCGCCCGAACGGCAATTATGATCTTTACGTCATGGATATCGCCACGCACGCGCTGGTGGAATTGACGCGCGACGCCGGCCGCAACGAGCGCCCCAGCTGGGCTCCCGACGGGCGGCACATCGGATTCGAATCCACGCGCACGGGAACCCGGCAGATCTGGTCCATGCTGGCCGACGGCTCTGCCGTGAAGCAATTGACTGCCGAAGGGCAGAACGAATCGCCCAACTGGTCGGCGAAATAATGGCGGCACGAGGCGCACGTTTCCTCTTACGGCAATCGGTGCGAAATCGAGTGATCTTTGGCACGCTCGCGAATCTCCAAGGGGTATAAATGTACCTGGCTGATTCCCAACCCGGCAGAAACGAAGCAGCAGTTCAAGGAGGATTTTTAAAAATGCGGATTCGTTCCGTTGCAAGAGTCGTCTTGTACGGCGCGCTCGCGCTCGCGGTGGTGGGCGTCGGTTGCAAAAAGCCCGTGACCGCTACTCCGGCCGCGCCGCCACCTCCGCCACCGGCCCCCGCCCAACCCACGGTGACTTTGCAGGCCACGCCGACCAACGTGCAGCGTGGACAATCGGCAACTCTGCGATGGTCATCCACGAACGCAACTTCCCTGACACTTGCGCCCAATGTGGGCAGTGTGTCTCCGGAAGGCAATACCAGCGTCACGCCGACTGATTCGGTGACCTATACCATCACGGCTATGGGACCGGGCGGCTCCGCTAATGCCAGCGCCCGCGTAACCGTCACCGTGCCGCCACCACCACCGCCGCCAGTGGCCGCCGCTCCGGCGCCATCGCTCGAAGAACTCTTCGCCAAGGAAGTGATGGACGCCTATTTCGATTTCGACAAGTCGGACATCCGTTCTGATGCGCATTCGGCATTGACCCAGACGGCGGGCTTCCTCAAGTCCTATCCGCAAGTCAAAGTGATGATCGAGGGACACTGCGACGAACGCGGCTCAACCGAATACAACCTGGCGCTGGGCGACCGCCGGGCCCAGGCGGCCAAAGATTTCCTGGTTTCGCTGGGAGTGGCTTCCGACCGCATGCAGACGGTGAGTTACGGGAAAGAACGGCCGTTCTGCAATGAGCACACCGAACAGTGCTGGCAGCAGAACCGCCGCGCTCATTTCGCGATGGCCAAATAGGCCACCCGCACGGCAGAGGCAACTTTTTGTACCGCACGAGTGCTCGCGTTCGAGAGGCGCATGCCCGGGACCCCGGTTGCCACGACTCTCGAAACCCGGGCTTGCATCCAACCTAGCACCGAGGCGCCTGCCCATCGAGGGTAGCGCGCCCCGGGCTAAGAGATCTAGTTTGCGCGCTAAATTTGGTTGGAGCGCAAGACGGTGGCTCCGACTAAGCTGTTTCGGGCATACTAGGGGCAACTCAATGGTTTCGTTCTGGGCAAGAGCAGGATCGGAGAGGTCCTTCGCTCACGATATTCGCTCAGGACGACGATCCTGATCGGATCGTCGCAAGGAGGAAGGATGCGTAAACGGTGGATCGTTTACCTGGCAGCAGCGATGCTGGGCGGCGCTTTGGGAGGCACGTTGCTGGGGCCGGCGCCGGTGGGAGCAGTGGCCCGCGAAATGGTGGAGCTGCAGCAAAGCGTGAACCAGCTCATCCAGGGCCAAAAAGACATTCAAACGCTACTGGCGCAGAACGCTGCCGTGGAAAAGACGCTCATGGAGCAGTCCATGGATACGGTCAATAAGCTGACCGGTACCATGATGGCCTTGCAGAAAACGGTGCAGGACATGCAGGCCACTTCGGGCGCGCGCCTGGATACCATGTCCACGCAAATCCAGGGCATCTCCGATAATTTGCAGGAAACGCTGGCGCGCATGGGCAAGCTCAATCAGCAGCTCACCGACGCGCAGAACGCGATTCAGGGCATCGACGCGAAGCTCGCCAGCAACGCACCGCCGCCACCAACGGCAGCGGCTCCCGGAGCCGGCGCGCCGGGAGCGGCGGCTGCTGCGAGCGGATTGCCACCTGTACCGGGAGCGCCGGCGGGCGCGGCCAATTCCAATCTGCCGCCGAGTGCTGCGCCTTCGGCGGACCTGCTCTACTCGAACGGCCTGCGCGACCTGAACGGCAAGAAATACGATTTGGCGGCGCAGGAGTTCGGGGATTATCTGAAGTATTATGGCACCACCGATCTGGCCTCGAACGCGCAGTTCTACGTGGGCGAAATTTTCTTCGCGCAGCAGCAGTACGATCAGGCCATCGACGCCTACAGCAAAGTGATCAACAATTACCCCAAGAGCTTCAAACTTGCTCCGGCACACCTGAAGCGGGCGCTTGCGCTGATCGCTTTGGGAGAGAAGAATTCCGGGGTAAGTGAACTGCGCATGGTGGTGAAGAGCTATCCCGGCACGGACGAGGAACGGCGCGCCAAGGCCAAGCTGCAGGAGCTGGGATTGGCGTCTTAGAACCGAAAGTCACTTCTGTTGGCGCTTCTCGCTGATCAATAAGAAAAGCAGATCCCTTCCCTGTGCATGTGTCGCCCCTCCGGGGCTCGCACGATCTCACCAACAATTCCCAGTGCTCCCGCACTGGGCTAATTTGTTCCGTCCCTGACGGGACTAACAGCGTGATGACGTGGACTTGTGCTGGGGGGCGTGCTATCTTCCGTCCTTTCAGGGCCTGCTTTCCGGCGGCGATTCTGCCGCCGCAGTCGGGGGTAAAGCATGTCAGTGAACAAAGCCATTCTGGTGGGCAGACTGGGGCGCGACCCCGAAACGCGATACACGTCGGCTGGCCAAGCGGTCTGCAATTTCACGCTGGCGACCGACGAGACCTACAAGGACCGCAACGGCGAACGGCAAAAACGCACGGAATGGCACCGCATTGTCGTCTGGGGCAAACAAGCGGAGATCGCGCAGCAGTATCTGCACAAGGGCTCGCTCATCTTCGTCGAAGGACGCATTCAGACGCGACAGTGGGACGACCGCGAGGGCCAAAAGCGGACCACGGTCGAGATCGTGGCTAACAACTTTCGCATGCTCGGCGGGCGTGCCGAAGGCGGAATGGCGGCCGGCGCGGGCGCTGGCGCGGTCGCTGGTGAAGCGGAGCCGCAAGCTGCAGCCGCGGCGGCGGGCGCGGAAGAGATGCCCTCCACGGAAATTTCCGACGAAGATATTCCCTTCTAAGAAATCCTCGGTTGCCCAGAGCGTACTGGTACGATCACCACTATCTTTTGTAGATTTCTGTCCGCGGATCAATTTTCTTGCTGATTGCACTGACAATTTAGCCTAGACTCGCCTCACCATCTTTATAGGGGTCCCCCACCGATAGAGGTGCCTCCTCCGATTGGGAGAAGTCAGATCGGGGCGAGGAGTTCGGCCCGTCCACGGGAAATTGGGTCCAACGAAACCGGCGAAGGAGATCGGCCATGATCTCGGCGGACTCCGCGATGACGGGCTCGTACGACTATCCTACAGTTGCGCTCTCTTTTTTGATGGCGGTGTCGGCGTCCTACGCCGCTCTCGACCTTTCCGGCCGCGTAACCGCTGCGAGAAGTTCGGCTCGCGCAGCCTGGCTGGCCGGGGGAGCGGCAGCAATGGGCCTGGGCATCTGGTCAATGCATTTCACAGGGATGCTGGCCTTCCACCTGCCGGTGGCGGCGCGCTACCACTGGCCGACGGTTTTGGTCTCACTGCTGGCGGCCGCGGTAGCTTCTGCGGTCGCTCTCTATGTTGCCAGCCGGGAGAAGATGGGTCCCCTGCAAGCGTTGGCCGGCAGCGTCCCGATGGGTGCTGGTATTGCGAGCATGCATTACATCGGCATGGCGGCTATGAGCTTAGCTGCCGTAACGCAGTTTGATCGCCTTCTCGTCGGCCTGTCCATTGTGCTGGCGATCGTGTTTTCTTTTGCCGCCCTGTTACTGGCATTTGATCTTCGCGAAGAAACCAGAGAGACCACCCCGCGAAAGATCGGCAGCGCCATCGTATTGGGAATCGCCATTTGCGCCATGCACTACACCGCCATGGCCGCCGCGAGCTTCCGGCCCGCGGCGGTCAGCGCCGGTCTATCCCGCACCGTGAGCATCTCCGCACTGGGCACCGCTGGAATTGCTACCGTCACCCTGACAGTCCTCGGCCTGGCTGTGTTGGCGTCGTCGATCGACCGGCAACACTACGCTCAGGCCCTAACGCAGTTAGAAGGAGACTACCGCTTACTGATCGAACGGGCGCCCTATGGGATTCTGCGGTCTACACCCGACGGCAGGCTGCTGATGGTGAATCCTGCGCTGGTGCGCATGCTGGGGTACCCTTGTGAAGCCGAATTGCTGAAAGCCGACCTGAACAGGGACCTTTACGTGAGGCGGGCCGACCGCGAAAGGATCATCGCCCGCCACTCGGAAGGCGATCAGACCATAGATACCGAATTGGAATGGAAAAGGAAAGACGGCCGGCAAATCCGCGTCAGAGCACACGGCCGGGTCATTCGAGATAAACCGGACGCCGTGAATTATTTCGAGGTGATTGTTGAGGACATTACCGAGCGGAAGCGCCTTGAGGATCAAGCGCGCCGAGCACAGAAGATGGAAGCGATCGGACAGTTCGCCGAAGGAATCGCTCACGATTTCAATAACCTGCTGCAGGTAATCCTGGGCCAAAGCCAGCTTGTCGCCAAGCAGATCGATCCGAATAGCGGCAGCGGCGTCCGGCTTCAGCACGTACTAACGGCCGCCGAACGCGCCAAGTGGCTAACCACACAGCTGCTGCTATTCGGCAGGCAGGATGCCGTTGAAGTCCAGGTGATTGATCCGAACGCCGTGCTGGCAGAGCTGCGAACAATGCTGGAGCGTCTCATGGGGGAAGATATTGTGCTGGTCACGGAGCTGAGCCCTGATTTGTGGCGAGTGCGATCTGAACGAGAGCGCATCCAGCAGGTGATCATGAACCTGGCGGCGAACGCGCGAGATGCCATGCCGGGGGGCGGTACCCTAAAGATCGTAACCGAAAATGCAGAAGTTAACGAAGCCACCGCGGCTCAGCACCCGGGAGTTCCTCCCGGCCGTTATGTGGTAGTCACGGTCGGAGATTCCGGAACAGGAATGGATGCTGCCACGCGAGCTCACATTTTCGAGCCCTTCTTCACTACGAAGGAGCCGGGCAAAGGCACCGGGTTAGGGTTAGCTGTGGTCCAAAACATCGTGGCACAGCAGGGGGGCTACGTCACGCTGCAGAGCGAACCGGGACATGGCTCAACCTTCCGAATTTACTTGCCCGCCGTCGAAGAGGCCGCCCCGGCTCCGGCAGCGGAGAGAATCGAAAGAGGCAGTCCGCGCGGGTCAGAGACGGTCCTGCTGGTGGAGGATTCCCAAAGCGTAAGGCTGTTGATTCGGGATTATTTGGAGAGCAGCGGGTATACCGTCCTCGAAGCAACAGACAGTGAACAAGCCGTGGAGTTGGCAAGAAAGCATCAAGGCCCGCTTCACCTGGTGCTGACGGATGTGGTAATGCCCAGGATCGGAGGTCCCGAATTGGCCAGGAGGCTCAGGACGATCCATCCTGAAACGGGGGTGCTGTATATGTCTGGATATGTCGCGAGGGCGCCCGCTGCAGAGGAGAAAATGGAGGAGAGCGTCTCAATTCTGCAAAAGCCATTCACGGCGGAAGATTTGCTGTGGAACGTCCGGAGGATCTTGGACAAGGGAGGGACGAGCAATCAGGTGCAGTAGTTCCGTTCCATCGTTCGCGCCGTCCTCCGGCCGTGGCCCTAGCCATATTGTGGGCAGGCCGGGCCCCGTTGTCTTTAAACCTTGAAGTCTTGCAGAAAGCCGGCCGGCGGGGATGCCGCTATTGGCGGTTGGGGTTGGTGGCGCGGCGGCGGCGCTCTTCAGCGACGCGCGTTAGAAAATCCTCGAACTTGGGCCGCTGCTCGGGAGTGAGGATCTGGCGGATCTGGTCGTGGCCCTGCTCGCGAATCTGCTCAAACTGCGGATTCACCTGCTGGTGGACGGCGTCGAAACGGTGCTGCATATCCATCAGGATGGCGCTCAATTGTTTTTGCTGATTGGGAGTGAGATTGAGTTCCCCGGTCAGGCGGGCAACCGCTCGCGGCGGGTTTGGCCGCGTTTGCGCCAGCGTTTGCGTGCGTGCGCCGAGGACGCGCCGGTCGGCGATCGAATGGCCGACGGCGCCGAGCGCGACTCCCAAAACAAATACCAGCGCAAGCAGCGCCAGGGCCTTCCGATTACTGGGGCTAAACACCATTAGATTGCATCTCCCGTATCGGACAGGGATATCAGAACTTCATCGGCGTCGACGGGCTGCGCCGGCGGCTCCGGCATGCCCGCGCCTATTTCCACCGGACCATTGACGCCCACCGTGCCGCGCGCGGGAGCGAACTCCCGCAAGTAGACCGATAAGGCCAATAGAACCACGGCGGCCACCAGGGCCATGCGCGACGCCAGCAGTTCGAGCGGGCGCCAAAGCGCATTCGGCACTGCCTGCGTGGCTTCGCGAATGGACGTCATCACGCGAGTGACGAAGGCCGGCGAAAGCGCGTTCTCCGGATAGCGCGCGTGACGCATCAGCTTACTCGCGACGAGCGCGTCATTCAATGCCTGGCGGCAATTGGGGCAGCCCTGGAGATGGCGGTCGAGCGCGGAGTGCGGCTCGATATAGGCCTCGCCTTCACGCAAAACATCCTCAAGGCTTGCCTGATACTCCGGGCACCCGAACCGCGCATCTGTCCGTGAGAACATAGCCAGCGCCCCTTTCTCTTCTAATCTCCCAGCTTACGCCTTGCCGAAGGCTTCGCGGAAGGAGTTTTGAGCCTGCGGCGATAAACTTCCACGAGCCGCCCGCGAGCGCGAAATAACCGCACCTTCACCGTATTTGTGTTCAGCTCCAGAACGTCGCCGATCTCCTCCACCGTAAATCCCGCAACTTCTTTCATCACCAGCATGGCCCGGTCCTGCTCGGCGAGTTCGACCAGGAGCCGATCCAGCAAGTCGCGCTGCTCGGCGCGGCGCGCGGCGTCGATGCCGCTATGACTCAAGACGCCGTCGCGGTCTTCCGGAAGCCCCTCTAGGTGACGAATTTGCTCATCACTTAGGCTGGACTCGTAGACCAAAGGCCGAACCTTCTTCTTGCGAAAATAGTCCCAGCATTCGTTTACGGCGATCCTGTAGAGCCAAGTTCCGAATGCCGACCGCAGATCAAAGCGCTTCAGCGAAATATACGCCTTCAAAAGCGCTTGCTGCGCCACATCCTCAACATCTTCGCCCCGCCGCATGATGCCGCCGATGACGGCCAGCAGCCGCGGCTGATGGATGCGTACCAGTTCTTCATAAGCAAACTGGTCGCCCGCCTGCGCGCGTTTGACCAATTCGCGCTCCGCATCGGGTTTGCCGGATGCGCGGCGAACAGAGCCGGAAACGCCCGGGCTGGGCGCTCTCGCTTCCATTTTTGGGACGTTCGCCATGAAAATTCGGTTACACCGACTTCGCTCTGTTGGTTACCTTGCGCTCAGCCCTTTTTACCACGTGCGCGCGACTCCGGCTCGGAGAGATCGCCGGCAAAATCGTCCGGGCCGCACAGAGCGCACCTCGCTCACGTTGGACTTAAGCGGCGAAAGCCAGAGAGATCCCTCGCTCACGTCGGACTTCTTTAAGCGGCGAAAGCTCATCCTGTTGGTGCCTTTCGCCGCCGGACGGGACGACGATCCTGGTCGCATCGTCGTTTTTCACAGGGCGCCGGAGACATTCTACTTGCGCGCACCATATCCCTATGAAACAATACGCAAATGATTATCGGCGATCGTTTGCGCGCCCTGCGCGAAGAAAAAAGGCTCTCTCAGGGTGATATCGAAAAGCGTACCGGGCTGCTGCGCTGCTACATCTCGCGCGTGGAAAATGGCCATACCGTTCCGGCCATAGAAACGCTCGAGAAGATGGCCCGCGCCCTGGAAGTGCCTCTTTACCAGTTGTTTTATGACGGCGAAGAAGCGCCCGAACTCCCCAATCTGCCAAAACGCAGGACGGCAGATGAAATCGCCTGGGGCAGCACGGGCAAAGAAGCGCGTTTTCTGACCATGTTCCGCAGACTGCTGGGCCGCATCGATGAAGGCGACCGGCGCTTGCTGCTGTATATGGCTCAGAAAATGGCTAACAGGTAACATCATCTGCGGCGCGTCCCCGCCGTATTCTCCCGCATTGGAATAAAGGTCCGCGACCGATCCTGTGGCCGGGACGCGAGAACGTGTGCGCCGGCCGCTCTTGGCGTGCTTAGGCGCACCAGGAGCGAAAGCGCTCTCGCCGGACTTTTGTGGCGCGAGGACTCGGAGAGATCCCTCGCGCGCGCTTCTTGCTCGGGATGACCATCCTGATCGGATGGTCACTCCCACTCGATCGTGCTGGGCGGCTTAGAGCTGATATCGTACACAACGCGGTTCACACCGGCTACTTCATTTACGATGCGCGCGGAGATGCGCTCCAGCGTCTCATAGGGCACCCGGGCCCAATCCGCGGTCATGGCGTCTTCGGATGTCACCACGCGAACGGCCACGGTATCGCCGTAGCTGCGCTCATCGCCCATCACGCCCACGCTGCGCACCGGCAGCAGAACAGCGAAAGCCTGCCAGGTTTTCTCATAAAGTCCGGCGCGGCGAATTTCCTCTACTACGATGGCATCGGCCTCGCGAAGGGTTTGCAGGCGTTCCGGCACAACTTCTCCCAGCAGGCGTACGGCCAGGCCGGGCCCGGGAAAAGGCTGCTTGCTGAGGATTTCCTCCGGCAGCCCCAATTGGCGCCCGATGCCCCGCACTTCGTCTTTGAAAAGCTCGCGCAGCGGCTCGATCAACTCGAAAGGCAGGTCTTTGGGAAGGCCGCCGACGTTGTGGTGCGTCTTGATGGTGGCGGAAGGGCCGCGCACGGGAACCGATTCGATCACGTCGGGATAGAGCGTGCCTTGCACCAGAAAACGGGTTTCGCCGAGCTGGCGGGCCTGTTCGGCGAAGACGTTGATGAACTCGGCGCCCACGTGCTTGCGCTTGACTTCAGGATCGGTGACGCCTTTCAGGCGCGCCAGGAAGCGATCGGCGGCGTTCACTCCGATCACCCGCAGGCCCACACGATTTTCCAGCAGATCGAGCGTGTCTTGAAATTCGTTTTTGCGCAGCAATCCCGTATCCACGAAGACGTTGCTCAGGCGATTGCCGATGGCGCGATGCACCAGGGCCGCGGCCACGGCCGAATCCACGCCGCCGCTGAGCGCGCAGAGGGCGCGCCCGCGGCCCACCTGCCGGCGAATGGCTTCCACGGTTTCGGAAATAAACGAAGCGCCGCTCCAATTGGGCCGCGCGCCGCAGACGTGAAAAACGAAATTGCGCAGGATCTCGCTGCCGCGCTCGGTGTGCCGCACCTCGGGATGAAACTGCACGGCGAAGATGCGCCGCGCGGGATCTTCCGCGGCGGAAAGGCCGCTGCCGGTTACGCCGGTGACCTGAAAACCAGGCGGGAGCGCGCGCACGTGGTCGCCATGGCTCATCCAGATTTTCAGGCGCCGCGGCAAGCCGGCGAATAGCGCCGAGCCATCGCGCAAATCCACTTCGGCAGGACCATATTCGCGCGTTTCGGAGCGCTCGACCTTGCCGCCCAGGGTATGCGAAATCCACTGCAGGCCATAGCAGATGCCCAGCACCGGCACGCCCAGCGACAGCACGCCGGGATCGCAAACCGGCGCAGCGGGATCGTAGACCGAAGACGGGCTGCCGGATAGCACGATGCCCACGGGCTGATAAGTGCGGATTTCCGCCAGACTTGCAGTGCACGGAAGAATGGCGGAAAAGACCTGCTGTTCGCGAATGCGCCGCGCGATCAACTGCGTATACTGGCCGCCAAAATCGAGGACGATGATGCCGCCCAGCTCGCTTTTGCTCATGGGCTGGCGCTTTTCGGCGGTCTTGGCCGCCTGCACCGCCGAACTTCCTCCTGAACTGGCTGCCGGACTTGTTGTCGAATGGGCCGGCGCGCTCATTGCGCCACCACCACGTTGACCAACTTATCGGGGACCACCACGCGCTTCACCACGCGCGCCCCGCGCAGCAATTGTTCGATCTTGGGATCGGCAAAGGCGCGCTCGGCCAGTTCTTCTTCGGGGAGGCCCGCATCCACGCAAATTTTTCCCCGCACGCGCCCATTGATCTGGATCACGATTTCGACCTGCTCCTCTTCGGCGAGTTCAGTCGAATATTGCGGCCATGCCTCACAGTGCAGGCTCTCTTTGTGTCCCAGCATTTCCCAGAGCTCTTCGGCCAGATGCGGCGCGATGGGCGCGAGCATCAACACCAGCAATTCCAGAACTTGCTTGAGGACCTCGGGCCGCGCGTGTTTATCGAGGGGCTCATGGTCCTGCAGCGTATTCACCAATTCCATGATCAGGGCGACGCTGGTATTGAAATGCCAGCGCGTCTCGAAATCGGCGGTGACCCGCCGCAGTGTCTGGTGCGCTTTGCGCAGCAGGACCTTTTCTTTCTCCGAGGCCGAGCTGATTTTTCCCGGCTTCAAATCGCGGGCGGAGACGCCGTGCAATGCCGCCGCGTGGCGATCCATCAAACGAAACACACGATGCAGAAAGCGCGCGCAGCCCTCGATTCCCTGCTCGCTCCACTCCAGATCTTTTTCCGGCGGCGCGACGAAAAGCGTGTACATGCGCGGGGTGTCGCAGCCATATTTTTCCGCCATATCAATGGCGCCGACGACGTTGCCTTTGGATTTGGACATTTTGGCGCCGTCTTTCAGCACCATGCCCTGCGAAAAAAGCCGCCGCACCGGCTCGCGGATTTCCACCAGGCCCAGGTCGCGCATCACTTTGCAGAAAAATCGCGAATAGATCAGGTGCAGAATGGCGTGTTCGATTCCTCCGATGTACTGATCGATGGGAAACCAATAGCGCACGAGCGCCGGATCGAAAGGCGCGCGCTCGTTGTGCGGATCGGTGTAACGGAAAAAATACCACGAGGAATCGATGAAGGTATCCATCGTGTCGGTCTCGCGCCGGCCCGGGCCGCCGCATTTGGGGCACTTCACGTTGACGAAGGCTGGCGCATTGGCGAGCGGCGACTGGCCTTGCCCGGTGAGCAGCACGTTTTCGGGCAGCTTCACGGGCAAATCCTTATCGGGCACGGGAACAATCCCGCATTTCGCGCAGTAGATCACCGGAATGGGCGTGCCCCAGTAACGCTGGCGCGAAATGCCCCAATCCTTCAGGCGGTAAGTCGTCTCGGCTTCGCCGATGCCTTTGGCCTGCGCGTCCGCCGTCATCTTCTCGATGGCCGCTTCGCTGGCAAGTCCGCTATAGGGGCCTGAATTGACCAGGCGGCCGTAATCGGTGAAGGCTTCTTTCATCTTTTCAGCGCGCAGTGACGCGCCCTCCACCGGCTGAATGACCACCGGAAACGGAATCTTATATTTTTGCGCGAATTCAAAATCGCGCTGATCGTGCGCCGGCACGGCCATGACGGCGCCCGTGCCGTATTCGGCGAGCACGAAATTCCCCACCCAGATGGGCACCTTCTCGCCGGAAAAAGGATTGGTGGCGAAACGCCCGGTGAAGAAGCCTTCTTTTTCCGCGGTGGCGAGATCGGCGCCGCGAATGATGCGCGCGCGCAGGCGATTGGCTTCCTCCTCCAGTTTGGCGCGATTAGGCTGCCCGGCGAAAAGGCTCGGCAACAGCTCGTGCGCGGGCGAAAGAATCACGGCGGCGGCGCCGAAAATGGTGTCCACGCGCGTGGTGAAGACTTCGATGTGCGCTTTGGAGTCCTTTACGCCGTCGATCGCAAAGCGCAGGCGAGTGCCGCGCGATTTGCCGATCCAGTTGCGCTGCATGACCAGCACGCGCTCGGGCCATCCGCCTTGGAGCTCGACCATGTCTTCGAGCAACGCATCGGCATATTGCGTGATGCGCAGAAACCACTGCTCGATTTCCTTGGCTTCGACGGGCGTGTCGTCGTGCTGCCAGCAGCAGCCGTCCACGACCTGCTCGTTGGCGAGCACGGTCTGGCATTTGGGGCACCAGTTCACCAGACTGCGCTTGCGATAGGCCAGGCCGCGCTCCAGCATGCGCAGGAAAAACCACTGATTCCAGCGATAGTATTCCGGCTCGCAGGTGGAAATTTCGCGGCGCCAGTCGTAACTGAATCCGAAGCGGCGGCAGACCGACTTCATCTGCGCGATATTGGCGTTGGTCCAATCGCGCGGCGGAGTGCCGCGCTTGATGGCGGCGTTTTCGGCGGGCAGGCCGAAGGCGTCCCAGCCGATGGGATGCAGCACGTTCGAGCCGCGCATGCGGCGATAGCGCGCCACGGCGTCGCCGATGGTGTAATTGCGCATGTGGCCCATGTGCAGCGTGCCGGAGGGATACGGCAACATCTCGAGCAAATAATATTTCGGCCGGCTGTGATCGGCGTCAGCGTTGAAGACGCCGAGAGCGTCCCATTTCTCCCGCCACTTGGCTTCTACGGCTTGGGGATTGTATTCCGCCACGACGGGTCAGCCCTTGGACGCCAGCGCGGGCTTGCGGGTGGACTTGGGCACGCTGCGATTGCGTTGGGATGCGCCTGCGCTGCGATGCTTGCGCGGCATCATACTAAAGCCATTCTGCGCGCGCGGGGCTTGCTTCACCGTGATTCCGACGAGGTCCCACAAGCGCCGCACGTTGCGGCGATCGTCGCCGGGCGCGTCGATGGGCGTTTCCAGGAGAAACGCGCGACTCGGGCAGCCGCCGGAGGCATTGTATTTTCCGTTCTCGTTCGCTGTTTCTCGGGCCTCTTTTCCTCCAGAGCCCGTGCGGCCAGCACTGGAGAGGCTGGGGTGGTTCAGGATGCGGCGAAAGGCTTCGAGACCAATTTTGCCGCGGCCGATGTGCTCGTGGCGGTCCACGCGGGAAGCGAAGGGCGTCTTGGAATCGTTGACGTGCAGCACCGCGACGCGCGACAGACCCACGGTGCGGTCGAGCGCGGCAATCGTCTGCGCCAGCCCCGCTTCGCTGCGGATGTCGTAGCCCGCGTGGAAGGCATGCGCCGTATCGAGGCAAATGCCGAGTGGAAGCTCGGGCGCGGCGTCCATAATCGCTTTCAATTCCTCAAAGCGCGAACCCATGGCCGCGCCCATGCCGGAAGTGTTTTCGAGCAGCACTCGCAGGTGGCAATCGCGCAGGTCGCCGAATTTCTGGCACAGGCGCACGCCGCGCGCGGCCTGGCGAAGCGCCTGGCCGACGTCGCGAATTGCTTGCGCCGGAGTCTTACCGCGACCCGGTGTTCTCCCACAACAAGAACCCGGGTGCACGACCAGATAATCGGCGCCCAGAGCCACGCCGCGCACCATCTCGTCATGAAACGCCTGGATCGAGCGCACGCGCATCACGGGATCGGAAGTCGCCAGATTGATCAGGTAATTTGCGTGGATGACGAGCGGGCCGAGGCCGAGTGCGGCGCGCTTGGCGCGAAATTCGGCGGCATCCACTTCCGCGATGCGCGCGCCGACGCGCGGCCACATGCGCGGGCTGGCGGAAAAAATCTGCAGGGCGTTGCAGCCGAGTTTCGAGGCGCTCTCGAGCGAGCCGGCGAAGCCATGGGCGATGGAGGTATGAATGCCGATGCGGATGCTGCCGTCGCGCCAGGCAGGAGCCTGCGGCTCGGGTGCCGGTTCGGGGCGGTATTCGTCGCTGCTATCGAAGATGAGGATAGAAGTGTCGGAGGCCGTCATTTGTGGGTTGCGGAGCCCTCATTCTATCGAATCGCCCTGATCGCCGCAAATCATTGCGATTGGCCGCGCTGTAATCATTCCAGGGCGCTTGTACGCTAAGCTCCGCTGCTTCAATTTTCATGTGCAGTGCGAATTTGTGTAAACTTGCCGTTAACTGGAGCGCCAAGCATGCCCATTGTGGGAAAGCTCTTTGGCCTGGCTGCGATTCTGGCGCTTATTCTTGGTATTGTGCGCTGGCCGTCGTTGGGGGCTGGTGTCTACACCGTCACAATCAAGAATCGAGCGTACGGTTTCGGTCAGGAATATTGGGCATTCTCGGTAGGAGCAATATTCGCCATCCTCGCAGCTCTCTATTACTGGCTCCCGGTCCTTTTACCGAATTCGCCGAGCAGCCGGATGAGTTACTTACATTTTTGGCTGAGCGCAGTTGCCGCAATTGGATTCTTGCTTCTAGCGCCGGGGCTCCGGGTATTCACTGCACCGCGAAACGGTGCGGCGTCCGACAAATACGTGATCGCGACCCTGGTGGTTGCGGGCATCTCAGCGTTGCTCTTCCTCGCTGCGCAGGCGATCTTCATCGCCAGTTGTCTCTGGAATACCGTCTTCGGCAAAAGGATTTCGCCCTGAGTTAGACCGTTCGCAGGCGCTGGGTGGAGGTTAGGCCGGCACGCATGGCCCGCGGCAGTGCGCTGCGGCGCTGCGCGCGGCTACGGCAGTTGGCAGACGAAGTTTTCGGCCTGGTCGGTGCTGCCGGTGCCCTTGTACTGCGCCTCTTGCGGATACGGGCAGAGCGGGCGCGTGCGGGTGACGCTGCCGTCCGCCATCTGCGAGGCGATGATCTCTTT
>Ga0209160_1002342_pt1 | contig 15762 bp, 15 predicted proteins | sample GraSoiAngelo_153_FD_186167 | JGI IMG/M metagenome (GOLD analysis project Ga0209160, IMG submission 186167) | Grasslands soil microbial communities from the Angelo Coastal Reserve, California, USA - 14_1009_12_40cm (SPAdes) (version 2) | ecosystem: Environmental > Terrestrial > Soil > Grasslands ... | reverse complement strand
GAAATCCGTCGATCCGGAGCTCCACGACGGCGACGCCCTGCGCATCGAACGCTTGCGCTTCGATGAGCGCGAAGCCGCTGATCGTCTCCCCGGATTGAGGCCGACGGATTTCGAGATCCGGCGTCGTGCGGTCCACGATGACCGACACCTCCGGCGAAATCCTCGGAACCCATTCGGATCCGACGTGCCCCTGGACCAACACGAAGATCCGATGGGGGCCTTCCGGCCAGGCGTCCGTGGGCCAAGGCACGGCGAAACTCCCGTCCGGTTGCCCCGCCGATGCGGCGATCCACTGACCGTCCACATGCAGGGCGGCTTGTGTATCCGTCATATCCGAGGCGATGCGACCGCGGACATCCACCGTCCCGTGGACGGCTTGACCGTAGGCCGGCGTCACGATGGCGGCTCCCCGCTCGCGGATTCCGGGATCCCACAGGAGCTCGGACCGCGAAGACCGGCCGTCGGATGTTTCGAGGAACAGGGAGAGATCGCGCGCGCGAGGATGTGCAATGTCGATCGAGAGCAAGGCGGATGCCATGACTCCCGCGGCGGGCGGCGCTTCGATCTGCACACTCGTATCCTCGCCCGGCGGGATGTCGAGAGGGACCCGGATCGAGGCCACGCGGGCCAGGTAGACGTACGCTTCTTCCTCCAAATCCCGGAGGCCGTCTCCGTCCGTGTCTCCCACACCCGTGTCGATCGCGAAGTCATCGAAATACAGGGAGTAGGACGCGCCCGTGAGCCCGGCCGCGCAAAGGAAGCCGATGGACACCTTGACGTACGACGCGGCTTGCCAGGGGGCCGTCGGAAAGTCGGTGGCCGGGCTCCGGCCGACATCGGACCAGGCGCCGAGCGGAGTGGTGGATCCGAGCACGAGGTCCGAGCTCGAGGGCCCGCATCGACCCGCATTCCGACTCGCGTGATAGGCCAGGACGTAGCGGAGGTGCCCGACACCTCGGTAGCCTGCGTCCAGGAGATCGAGGCTGATGCCGGCCGCGTACGAGTCCCACGGGGAGGCAACCAGATCCTGAAGGCGATCAAAGAGGACGGACACGTGCATTTCGGCGATTGGAGAGCCGCGCGTCGCGAACAACGCGTACCCGTACGCGGACCCGAAATCTCGGACTTCCCACCCCGTGATTTCGACATGGAACGATCGACTGCCGGATCGAGCGAAGGCGGTCGAGTATCCGGCTTGCGCGAAACGACCCAGGTGAAAGTGCGTGAAGGAGAGCCAGAAGTCACCCTCGAAATCATCAACGAGCCCTGCGACGGACCCGGATCCGCCGAGCAAGACCGCGGCCACTCCGACTGCGACGACGAATCCCCAAGAGCCGCGCAAGGCCTCCCCCCAAGGAATGGGGGCCGTGGCCCCCGTGCTCCCTCCGGACCGGAATCCGAGTGCCGGCTATTTGAAAGTACCCCGGGAATGTTGCCGTTCTTGAAACCGTGGGAGAGAGAACGGTCCGCAACCAGAACCCGTCTTCGACATGTGGATAGGAATATCGATGTGCACAAGGGATATAACACCGTAATACTTCGGACGGGCAAAGGAGACGGACCATGGCAACTTACGCACATCCCGAAGTCTTGGTCGACACGAGCTGGGTGAAGAGCAACCTCGGAAACCCGAAGGTCCGGATCGTCGAGGTCGACTACGACCCGACGCCGAACTACAACCTGGGCCACATCCCCGGATCCGCGCTGATCGACTGGAAGAAGGACATCAACGATCCCGTGGCCCGCGACATCGTGTCGAAGGCAGGTCTCGAGTCGCTCCTCGGCCGCCTCGGGATCTCGAACGACGACCGGATCGTCTTGTACGGCGACTTCAACAACTGGTTCGCGGCGTTCGCGTTCTGGGTCTTCAAGTATTACGGCGTGGACCACGTCGTCCTGCTGAACGGCGGGCGGAAGAAGTGGATCGAGCAGGACCTGCCCGTGACGAAGGACGTGCCGTCCCATCCCGCCGCCACCTTCAAAGCGAAGGATCCGGACGAGAAGCTCCGCGTCTACCTCGCGTACGTTCGGGAGGCGTACAGGCAGGCGGGCAAAGTCCTCGTCGACGTCCGCGGCCCGAAGGAGTTCAGCGGGGAGATCCTCGCGCCGCCGGAATATCCGACGGAGCACGCGCAGCGCGGCGGGCACATCCCGGGGGCGAAGAACATTCCCTGGGGACAAGCGGTCAACGAGGACGGGACGTTCAAGACGCCGGAGGAGCTCAAAGCGCTGTACGAACCGAAAGGCGTGACGCCGGACAAGGAAGTCATCGCGTACTGCCGGATCGGCGAGCGATCGTCCCACACATGGTTCGTCCTGAAGTACCTCCTCGGCTACCCCAACGTCCGGAACTACGACGGCTCATGGACGGAGTGGGGGAACCTCGTGCGGACCCCGATCGAGAAACCGTGAACCGCCGAAGCCGCCTCAGGGTCGGTAGATGTCCTTCCGGTGCCCAAACCGGGTGAAAACGATTTTCGATTCTTCGATCGCATAAATGCCGCGGTAGTCCCCCACCCGCAAACGCCATGCATTGGCCGCCCCGGAAAGGCGACGAACATCGCACCCAGGCCTGTGGCGCCGGGGATCTTGCCGGAGGAGTTCAAAGGCGGCTGAGAATCGGCGGCGAACAGCCTGCGGAAGCCGTCGGAAGGCCTTCTCCGCGCTACTCGTGAACTCAATCTCGTACGCGGCCAACGATCCTTCCTCAGAGGTTGAGTTCTTTCTTGATTTCGGACCAGGGCCGCCTGGGTTCTCGCTTCAGTCGTCGCAGATGCTCTAGGAAGAATTCCTCCGGCGGGTGGGCGTCAAGGAGGTCGTTGAGGAGCTCGTCATAACTGACGCCGCCGACCTTGTAGCCCTTCAGGCGGCGTAGCGTCTCTTTGCGGACCGGCAGGGTCGTGTACTCGCGAACTTTTGAAGCCATTGGATGCATGATATGCATTGATCTCATGATAACTTATGGATTCGTGCCGGGTCGGTGAATCCGGACGGATCGGCGAGCGATCGTCGCACACGTGGTTCGTTCTCAAGTACCTCCTCGGCTACCCGGAGGTCCGGAACTACGATGGGTCCTGGACCGAGTGGGGAAACCTCGTGCGAAATCCGACGGAGGGAGGCAAACGTTAACGTTCCCGCTCGACTTCGGACCCACCGGTGATTCGATGGACCGCAAGGCGAGCGCGCAGTGGAATGGAGGCCTGAAAGACGGGAAGGGCACGGTATCGACGTTGAGCGGCGCCCTCAAGGGCATTCCGTACAGCTTCGCAACGCGGTTCGGCGACACCCCGGGGACGAATCCCGAGGAGCTGGTCGCCGCCGCGCACGCGGGCTGCTTCTCGATGGCCTTGTCGAGCGAGCTCGAGAAGCTCGGGTACCACCCGGAACGGATCGACACGAAGGCGACCTTGAACTTCGACAAGACGGACGCGGGCTGGACCGTGAAGTCGATCCACCTGGACGTCGCCGCGAAAGTCCCCGGAGCAGAGCCCGGGAAGTTCCAAAACGCCGCGACCGCGGCCGAGAAAGGGTGCCCGATATCCCGCCTCCTGAAGGCGGACATCACGATGACGGCGAAGCTCGCATAGGTTCGCGGAGACTCCGCGCTCTTTCTGTCGCGACGCCCTCTCTCCCGGAGACGGCCGACCTAGAAGTCTCCCGACGCGGTCACGATATCCTGTTGGTGGGTGGCCGTCCCGGACGCGAACTCGAACCCGAACCACCAGTCGACCGACTGCTTGTTGTTCGTGTCCGTCCAGACCGCATGGAAGACATTGTCGGAACCAACCGCCAGGCTCGTGTAGTCCCCGATGAACCCGCCGCCAAAGCCGTACCGCGAGTTGATGGGATGGGTCGTCACGGTGTTCGTCACGCCCGTCGTCAGATCGGCCACGACGTAGTCGAGTCGAGCGTTGTGGGTGTAGTTCCCGAGTTCGAGGCAGTTGATTCGACCAACCGCCGTCGGTGTCGCGGGGCTCTTGCAGAGCTGCCACGGCGAGACCACGTCCGCGGCGTAGGCGGACATGTAGACGTTCCCGGATGGAGTCACGCCGATGGCCGGCCAGAAGCTGTCCACGCGACGATCGGGGGGCGCGAACAGCTTCGTCTTGCCATCCGGCTGCGTGACGGGGTACCCAATCGCGGCGCGGTTCGATCCGTCGAGAGTCGTGAGGATCGGAACCGGGCTGCTCCAGGTCGCGCCGCCATCCGTCGACTTGCTCCACACGGCGGAGGAGTGGCAGTTGTTGTAGACCGAGGAGACGCCGGAAATGAAATACGCGCAGACCGGGTCGGCTCCGTATGTCGTCGCGTCGTTGTTCACCTCGGATGACCACGCAACGTACAGCGTCCCGTCCGGGGCGATGTCGGCCGCCGGGAAGCTGTTGACGCGGAACACCGTGTTGAACGGCGGAATGATATCGACCGCGGGCGCCACCGCGACGGGCTTGCTCCAGGAGACTCCGCCGTCCGAGGAGGCAACCATCCAGATGCTGTTGAACGACGCAAACCGGGTAGACCCTTCCCAGAAGACGTAGACCGTTCCATCCGGGCCGACGACGACGCGCGAGCCCTGGTCGTACAGCACGTTGCTGACAATCAACTGGGGATCGCTGAACGTGGCACCGCCGTCCGAAGAGAAGACGAACGCGATGGGAGACTGGACATACCGCCCGTTGTGCGGGTTGAAGAGGAACCGCGTCCAACTCACGTAGACACGATCTTGGAACGGGCTCCCGGCGTGCGTGTCCGCGCCGATCCACTCCTTATCGTTCAACGTGGAAGGCGAATTGGTCGGGTTGATGAACGTGGGCGGACCCCAGGTGAGGGCCCCTTCCGAATCGAAGGTGCCCTTGTTCACAGCGACCGTGTTCGGGGCCGCGGTCCGGTCGAAGCCGAGTCCCGCGAAGAAGACGTGGCCTTGGCTATCGAACGCGAGAGACGGGTCGCCGCCTGCATCGTAGATCCCGCCGGTCAACCGCTCGACTCCTGGGATCAACGTCCCGAGGTGCGACGGATCCGTCGCGACGCAACACCAGGTCGCTCCGCCGTCGTTCGAGTAGTACGTGCCGGAATAGGCGTCACCGAGGGCGCTGCATGGGGTGCCGTCAATCGTGCACGTCCACGTCCGGGTGATGTAGTCGTTGGACCCGACCACAATCCGGTCCGCGTTGTTCGGATCCACCGCAATCGCGGGTTCGTTCTGGGGCGCGCCCAGCGTGTCCTGGTTGACGGTTACAGCGGGCGCCGCGACGGACGTGCCGTCGAGCGGACTCGACAGGATGAATGTCGGCGTAATCGGCGACGACGGACCGGGAGCGGGAGCGGCATCCGCCGCGTCTGCCTCCTGTTCCAAGAACGGCGACACACGGAGATAGAACCCGTCCGTGGCTTGGATCGAAGCAACTTTTCCCGCCAGGGTCGTGATGTCAAACGTCTGCGAGTTTCCCTTCGACGCAGCCGACGCCGGCGCTCCGGCCGCGATTAACACAAATCCGAGTACCAGGACCACAATTCCAACAACGTACCGCATGGGATTCCCCCACCCATTTCGCCCGGTATCGGTGCGGACCACTTAACCCTGTTGCAACTGGAGCGAACCCTCAAGGCCACCTCCGTCGACGGTCTCAAATGCGATAACGAAGACGCTTCCCGTTCCGCGGGGATCGTGGTGCAATCCCAACGAACCGACGAAGGCCCGCCCGCTCGCGTTAAGTACGCCCCAGGTGATAGGGAATCGCGAGGGATTGGTTATGCCACACTACATCAGCTTGGGGAAATGGACGGACCAGGGAATCAAGAACCTGAAAGAGTCGCCGAAGCGCGCGGACGCGGTGACGGCCTTGGCGAACAAACTGGGCGCCAAGATGGAAATCTTCTATACGATGGGCCGGTACGACATCGTCGCCATTACGGAAGCCGCCAACGACGAGATCGCGAACCAGCTCCTCCTCGAAATCGGGAGACTCGGCAACGTCCGCACGGAGACGCTGAAGGCGTGGACCGTGTCGGAAGGGACGAAGATCATCGCGAAGCTGCAGTAGGACGCTCGGCCTGCCGGACGCTTCACGTCGCCTCAGTGAGCATCTCAGATCGGACCAGGCCACCCGTTCAGGTCCGGATCCGACTCGCCCCTACGAAACCGTTATCGTCCCCGTCATCCCCATCGACCGATGCGGGATGCACCAGAACGGGATGGAGCCGGACACGGCGAAGAAGACGAGGAACTTCGTCGTGGTCCCCGGCAAGAAGTCGTGAGTGTATGTTTGTCCGTTGAAGTCGTACGTGAACGTATGGAGGACAGCGTCCCGGTTCGTGACGACAATTGCTGTGAAAGTGTGATTGGACACGGTAAACGTCGACGGATCGAACGCGAAGTTTTGAGCCGTCACGTTCACGGTCGCGCCAACCTGGAAGTCAAAGCCGCCCCCTGTCTGCGTGCCGGCCGCATGGTTGTACGCGATGGCGCTCGTCAGGATGGCGCCAATCGCGACGAACGCGACGCCAAGGGCGTACAAACCCTGTCGGGTCCGCCATCCCGACCGCGCATCGAGTTGCGCGGTCCTTCTCCTGCCTTGCAAGAACCCGAGGACGCCGGCCGGGAGCGCCCAGAACACCGCGACCAAGCCGAGGACGTCGCCCGAAAACTCGTATGGGCTAGCCGGGTTCGCCAGCCCTCCGATGATGAAGGGCAGGAACACGATGAAGAGATAGCTCACGGAGATCCCTGTCGCGAGGTAGAACCACGGGTTCGGCCTCCACGTCAGGAGGGCGATGAAGACGAGCCCGGGAATCAGGAAAGCGCCGTAGAGGAGGAACGCTCCCGGAGAGAACCCTCCGCTGACCAGCAGGGCCAGGACGAGATCAAAGAACGCTATCGTGAGGAGGAGTCGGTTGAACGTCCACGGCCCGCGCGCCTTTCTCGCCATTTCCGGTTCAGTCGCTTCCATGATCGCGCCTCTCGGAAGGGCTAGATGGAGCGTGGATCCCTGCCGGCAGCCATGCGAGGCCCATCCTCCGCGGCGCGGATTCCGGCAACCCTAATGTAAATTTCGGTCGAGACCAAACCGTTTTCCGTCGTGCCTCCGTAACGGAGGGAGATGCGTGCGGTCCGATTCGAGCGGGACGGGACGGTGAAGTTCGTCCAGGTCCCGAACCCACAACCGGGACCCGAGGACGTCCTCGTGCAGGTCCTCGCGGCGGGCGTGTGCCACACGGACCTCCATCTTCTCGATGAGGTGAAGGCGGGCAACCACGACCCGCTTATCCCGGGTCACGAAATCGCAGGCCGCGTCGCGAAGGTCGGCTCGGACGTCTACGCGTCGAACGTCGGAGATCGCGTCGTCGTGCACTTCGAGCAGCCCTGCGGGCAGTGTCGGCAATGCAAGCGCATGCGGACGAACCTCTGCGAGAACGGGACCACGCTCGGCTTCGACGCGCCCGGAGGCTACGCCGAGTTCGTCGTCGCGAAGCAGACGACCGTCCTCCCGGTTCCGCCGAATCTGGAGCCCGCCCTCGCGGCTCCCCTCGGATGCAGCGGCGCGACCGCGTACCGGTCCGTTGTAGCGCTCGGCCAAGCGGGGGAAGGCGATCTCGCGGTCGTCATCGGCGCGGGCGGGGTTGGGCTCTCCGCCATACAAATCGCGAAGGTCCATGGGGCTCGGGTCCTCGCGGTCGATGTGCGGGAAGAAGCCCGCAAGGCGGCCCTCGATTCCGGCGCCGACTTGGCGGTACCGCCGGATCGCGCAGCGAGTGCGGTCCGCGAGATCGCAGGCGCTCAGGGCGCGGACGTGTCAATCGACTTCGTGGGGACGAAAGCCACGTTTGACCTCGGACGATCGGTCCTCGGATCCGGCGGTCGGTTCGTCGCCGTCGCCCCGGGGAGCGAGGCCGTTTCCGTCGCCGCAAATGATCTCATCGACGGCGGCAAGTCGTACCTCGGCGCGTACTCGTCGACGATGGCCGACCTCGCCCGTGCAGTCGCCCTCGCGGAGGCGGGGAGGCTGAGGCCGGTTGTCACCCGCAAGGCGCCGCTCTCGGAGGCCGCAACGGTGCTGAACGACCTCCGCGACGGGAAAATCGTGGGCCGTGCCGTGCTGTTCCCGGGCCCGATGGAACCGTGAGACGGGGCTACGGAGACCCGCGAGCGGGGCGCTTCGATGACTTCCGACGCGACATGAGCTCGATCCAAGCGCCATCGGGGTCCGTCACGTAGGCGAGCCGATCCGTCCCTTCATCGAACGCCTTCATGACGACCCGAAGGTCCCCGCGGTGTTCCCGCAGAAATCGGTCCACATCGGGAACGCGAACGCGAGGTGGTCGAGCTCGTCGCCCTGCCGGTAGACGCGATATCGTCCGCGGGGCGGGTACCAGTTCAGCTCAAGCCGTTGCGAGCCGCGAGGCGACTTGAGGACCGCGATCGCGCCGCCGGTTTCGCGGATCCGCATACGCCACGTCACCTGCATCCCGAGGACCGTTGTGTAGAACGCGATGGATCGATTGAGGTCTCGCACGCGAATGCCCGTGTACCGGAAGCCCATGGCCACGCCTCGCTTCGCGGACCGCCGGCACTCCCATCAACTTTCTCCCGCCGCATCGCGGGTCCGGGCCGCCCAGTCAGGAGCGTTTCCGGACGAGAAAGTGAAACAGGTTTCCTTCCCTGCGTTCGTCGATGACCGGCTGGCCAGTCTGGTCCGACCACCGGACCATCTCGATCGGCGAGGTCGGATCATCCGTCACGAGGTGGACGACCTCGCCGACCCGAACCTGGGTCAACAATTCGTTCAACTTGACGAGAATCGCGGCGCACTCGATCCCGATCTCGAACATCTCGTAATCGGGGAAGGCCGCGAAACACCGGACGCGTAGTGCGGCGATCTGTTTCCCGAGGAGCTCGCGTGCCGCGGGAAATGCAAGGAGCGCGGACCGGTCGACCGCTAGGTTCGAGGGCCGCAACCGCGCGACCCATCCGTCGCCGTAAAGTCCCTCAATCATCGTTCGGGGCTTTGCCAAGACGGTTTGATTGACCTCCTCGAGGACCCCACCGACGGGTGCGCGAATCGGGCCGAAGTACGTGCCGCTCTCGAGGAACCCGATCGCGGCTCCTCGCGCCAATGCGACCCCGGGAGACTTCGCGGTGACTTTCGCGATCCGCCCCGCAATCGCCGCATGGATGCTCGTGATGCCGATGACGGCGTCCCCCGAATCCGACGAACGAGCCCAGACGAGTCCTTCCGAATCATAGAGGAGATCGTCCGGGAATTCGCAGCCATCGATCTTCATGCAGGGCCCTTAAACCAGGAGGACGTCGGCGAGCAGCAACTCCGCATCCGCGTCCGATCGAACGAGGACGCCGTCTTCGTCCGCGATCCTCGCGGCGCCCATGGCGGAAAGTTTCTTTCCGTTCACCTGGACCGGACCACCGCCGACGAGATGGAGGTACGCGCCCCGATGGGCTTCGAGGGCGTGCGAGAGGCTCCGGCCCTTCTCGAGGAACGAGGACAACACCGTCGCGTCCGACAAGATCGGAAGGGCCCCCTTGTCATCGACCGAGACGAGCGGCAAGAAGCGGTTCGTCCGCTCCTCCTTCTCCACGGCTTTCTGTTCCACGGACGGCTCGAGCCCTGGGGCGGACGGAATGTACCACATCTGGATGAAGCGCATCGGGACGTCTTTGCGATTGTTGATTTCCGAATGCCACATCCCGCGACCGACCGTCGTGTGCTGGACCCAGCCTTCCTTCAGGACGCCGCCCTCGCCGTTCTCATCCGCATGGCGGAATTCCCCTCCCGCGCAGTAGGTGACCACCTCGATCTCGCGGTGCGGATGCAACGGCCAGATGGCTCCGGGCGTCAGCGTGTCGTCGTTGAAGACCCGAAGCGTTCCGAACCGGACCCATTCCGGATCGTAGTAGCGGTCAAACGAGAAGTGCCAGCGGCCATGACAGGAGCCGCCGTCGATGGGCACGTCGACTTGGTAGATAGACCCGGGATTCCGGACCGTAATCATGAGGACGCTTCGAACGCGCCGGCGGACTTTGAAGGTTTGCAAACCTAGCACTACCGAACAAAACACCGAAACCATTTTCCCTTCCTGGGACCCGTGCGATCGTTGTCCGCGACGTCCCATGGCCCTTACGCTAGACGCACTCGGCATCGTTGCGGTCGCTTCGGCGATCGGATGGTGGGCCGTCGGCATCGTCTCCGCCGTCCGCTCCCGCGTCGCGTCTCCGTTCGATCGCGCCTTGGCGACGGCCTCGTTCCTCATCGGCGCGTTGGCCTTCGTCACGCCGTACGCCTCGGTCTCCGTCGATGGGCCCCTCGCGGATCTGCGGCTCACGTTCATCGCGCTCGCGACGCTGCTCGTCCTCCTGGCCACGAAGTGGATCTCTCGCGGTCACTCGCGCTACGACGCCCTCCTCGTCGTCCCGGTCATCGCCTCCCTGACGCTGGTCTGGGATGGTTTCGTGCCGAACGGCTTCGACTCCGAGTGGCCGTCGTACGTGTTCTGGGCCCTCCAGCAGATTCCCTACCTCGCGGCCGCAATCGTCCTGTGGGGCACACTGTATCGGGGGAGGGGGGACCTTGCGACGCCTGTCCATCAGCGGTTCTTCTGGACCGTGGGGATCTTCGTCATGATTCTCGCCATCGGACTCGGGACAAACATTGCTGGGAGGTTCCTCCTGACGAGGGGGGACCCTTGGCTCGCGTCCTTCCTACTGATCCCAGCGGCAATCGCGCTCATCGCAATCGTCCCGCTCACCCGCGAGGACTGGGGGGAGATGCTCCGAGTGGTCTCGGCGATCCAAGAGCGCGTGACGGCCGTCTACATGTTCTATCGGACCGGCGAGCCGCTCGTTGCCTTGGCATCGAACCGGAATCTCCCGATTGAGGCGGAGCAGCTCGAAGCGGTCTTGTCCGTCGTCGGGAACTTCGTCGAGACGAGCGTTCCCTCGTCGCGCGGGTACGCGGTCACTGCGATGCGGTACGAAGGTCTCGGGCTTGTCGCGGTTCGCGGGGAGTTCGTCATCATCGCGGCGGTGTACGACGGGCCGGCATACGACGCGCTCCGCAGCGAACTCACGCGGACCCTCAAGGTCTTCGAGGAACGGAGTTGGAAGGAGCTCCGAACGTGGGAGGATGCAACGAAGGTCGCGGAGACCGCCGCGGTCGAGTTGTCAAACCTCCTCTACCGGCCGGAGAGGACGGCCCCTCCCTCACTCCCTCGCGCCTCCACGGGCGAGGCGAAACCTGGGAAGTCGTCATAAGCCAGACGAAGTCTTTTTCGATGTCGAACCGGTTCAGCGGGGCATGGAGCGGAAGAACGTCGCGTCCGGGGCACCCTGGGAGCCGATCGTGGGATACTCGCGGGCGGTCCGCGTCGGACCGTTCGTGGTCGTCGCGGGGACCACCGCGACGGATTCGCGGGGTGGCATCGTGGCTCGTGGGGACGCATACGGTCAAGCGGTCCACATCTTCCGGAAGATCGAGGCGGCCCTCGAGGAAGCGGGTGCCCGGCTGCCCGACGTCGTGCGGACGCGGATGTTCCTCGCGGACATCGGCGACTCGGAAAAAGTGGGCCGCGCCCACGCCGAGTTGTTCCGCGAGATCCGTCCCGCCGCGACGATGGTTCGCGTGAGCGGCTTCATCCATCCCGATATCCTCGTCGAGATCGAGGCGGACGCCATCGTCCGCGAACCCGAGTAGGCAAGCGTTATATCCGCGTCCCCCATGGATGCGCCGTGGCGCGGGTCCGGGCATGGAGCGGCCAAGTGCGCTCGATCCACATTGCGAAGACCGCGGAAGCTCCGATGCGGTCGGTCCAACGCGTGCGCGCGGTCCCCGGCAAGGGGCTCGAAGGAGACCGATACTTTCGGGCCGAGGGGACCTACTCGGACCGACCGGGACCGGCTCGGGAAATCACCCTCATCGAATCCGAGGCGATCGATGCGTTGGCGCGGGACAACAAGGTCGCGATCCATGCGGGCGATGCCCGGCGCAACGTCGTCACGCGAGGCGTGCCTCTGAACCACCTCGTCGGCCACGATTTCCTGGTTGGCCGCGTCCGGCTTCGCGGGATCCGCCTGTGTGAACCGTGTTCGCATCTCGAAGGCCTAACCCGCCGCGGAGTGCTCGCGGGCCTCATCCACCGGGGAGGCCTTCGAGCTCAGATCCTCAACGCGGGCGAGATCCACGTGGGCGACCGAATCTCGCCGGCCGCGGCTTCTGGAACCCGCAAGCCACGTCCCCCGGCTGTCGAAGACCATTGAACTCGGTCCGCCGACCAGAGCCCCCGCGCATTGCCGTCGGCACGGGCGTATCCTTAATTGCTGGTCTGCCCTCCCTTCGCCTGCATGTTGACGCCTCGGTCGGAAACGGAAAGTGCGATTGTCGAACTCTGGAAGGAATTCCGACCGAACGAGGCTTTCGTGCTCGGCATCGACGAGTGTGCGGGTCGCGTCTTCGTTCCGACCCCGGCGAAGGTCCGCCAGATTCAAGCAAGAATTTCCCGGATCCGAAGGAAGACGAGGGACCCGACCGAACGAAAGCTCCTCGCCTCGTTCCGCGCGGCGCTCGAACTTCGAGAGCCCGCCCAACTGCCCCAATCCTTGGTCGAAACGATGTTCGGATACCTCATCAAGGAGGGAACGAACGCGGACCACCTGGCGTCCTTCGCACGATTTGGCCGACGAGCGCTCGACGCACGTCGTCGACAAGTGCGCAGGGTCCCGCCACCCGGGATGAGGGCCCTCGTCCAGCTCGCATGCAGCGGGCTCGCGGACATGCTGAAAACAGTCGAGGGAGAGCTTCGCGAAACGCGGGCACACGAAGCGATCCGAGCGCTCATCGCCGCGAACGCCCGGTATGCGAAGGCGTTCGATCTACCGGGCTTCCCGGTGGACGGGAGCTTTCAGGATGTCTACGCGTTCTTCAAGCGGTCCGGGTGCGACCTCGGCCGGTCCCAATCGTATGCGCGCGCGCTCCGAGACTTTTGGGACTACGAGCAGACGCCCGCTCAAGTTGAGGCCGCAGGACTCCGGATGATCCGGCGGGAGCTGCCGCACTTCCATGCGTTGGTCCAGCGGTTCGCCGAGGAGCTCAGTTGCGGGGCAACGGCCGAAGCCGTCACCGGCGCCCTCAAGGAAAAGCGCGGCCTGCGACCGGACCAAATTCTTCCGTTCCTAAAGGAAGTGCGCGACCCCGCGAGGCGAGTCGCCCACAAACATGTCGTGGCCATCAACCCCGACTACGCGACAGACGTCGTCGAGACCCCGTCCTACCTGGCGAACTCCACGCCGTCCGGGGCGGCGTTTGGGCTCGACACGTTGACCGACCATCCTCGGGAGATCTTCCTTGCGACGACCGACGTGAGGAGCGCCGCCCGACCGCCGCCCGGGGAGCTGCTGAATCTGCTGATCCATGAGGAGTACGGGCATTGCGTCCACGGCTCGAATTCGGCCCTTTCCTACGCGGCGTCGCCGCGAGTGCTCGACCTCATCGCCTCCACGTTCCAATGCGTCTCCGAAGGAATCGCTTTTCAGCGTGAGCTCGAGTTCCTCCCGATCATCCAGGAAATCGCGGCGGGCAAGCTCTCCGGACCGGAGGAAGACGCCTTCGCGGAGTCCCTTGAACGGTGGGGCGGGCTCGGCCGCGTTTCTCGGGAGTACGAGTTCCTGACGGCCCTGTGGCGAATCGTCCGATTCCTGCGGGTCATCGGGGACGCGCGGATCAATTCCGGCAAACAGGATCTCGTGCATTTCGTGGAGTGGGCCCACCGCACGACGGGTTTGGAGCGAGCGACGGTGTACTACCAGCTGTTCCCCGCTCACCAAGTCATCGGACCCGGCTACGCGTCGACGTATGCCATCATCGGGGAGCGGATCCGCGAGATCCAGCAGGAAGCGCTGAAACGCGGGAAGAGCCTCCGGGACTTCAACGCATACGCGAGCTCGATCGGTTGGCCGCCGAAATCCGTGTTCGAGGCGGAGCTCGAAGCGTGGGCCCGTTCCCCCTGACAATCGCCGCCGCCGATTCCAGCGAGCCGCCGACGGAATCCTTTATCCACGCTTCCACGATGGCCTGCCCTTCCCCCGACGCCCGGGGTTCGAGGAGATCCCGTCATGGTGACCAAGAGGAAGTCCCAACGGACCCGTGCGGCCTCGAAGCGGTCCGCTCCGCGGGCGAGACGGTTCGACATGGCGATGATCCAGCGCGGCGCGCGCCTCCGCAGGTCCCCCTTCTTCGACAAGACGTGGGAGGCGGGCTGTAAGGCGTACACCGTATACAACCACACGTTCCTTCCGAGCTACTACGACGACCCGGTGAAGGAGTACTGGCATCTGCTCCGTCACGTCGCTCTCTGGGACGTCGCCGTCGAACGCAACGTCGAGATCAGCGGACCGGACGGATTTGCGTTCATGCAACTCCTCACGCCGAGGGACCTGCGGAAGTGTCAGGTCGGCCAAGGGAAATACGTCCTCATCACGGATGCCGACGGCGGGATCCTGAACGATCCGGTCCTTTTGCGCCTCGAGGAGAACCGGTTCTGGATCGCCCTCGCGGACAGCGACGTCCTCCTGTGGGCGAAAGGAGTCGCTCGGCACGCCGGCATGGACGTGACGATCCGAGAGCCCGACGCCTCGCCGCTCCAGGTCCAAGGGCCGAAGTCGAAGGCCCTCATGGCGGACTTGTTCGGCGACAAGGTCACGTCCCTGTCGTACTACTTCTTCCGCCGCGCGGATCTCGACGGCATCCCGCTCCTCGTCACCCGGACGGGGTGGACCGGGGAGATCGGCTACGAGCTGTACCTCCTCGACGGCCCGCGCGGCGCGGACCTTTGGGACGCGGTCGTGAAGGCGGGGAAGAAATACAACCTGCGGCCCACGGGGCCTTCCGACATCCGCCGCATCGAGGCGGGCATCCTGAACTACGGCGCCGACATGACGATCGAGAACAACCCATACGAAGTCGGCCTCGGGTGGACCGTGGACCTCGACAAGCCCGGCGATTTCATCGGGAAAACGGCGCTCCAGCGAATCAAGGATGAAGGGGTCAAATGGAGGCTTGTCGGCATCGAGATCGACGGGGGGCCAATCGACTTCAACATGACGAAGTGGACCGTGACGGCCGGTGGCCGACCCGTGGGCCGTGTGACGTCCGCGATCCACTCCCCGCGACTTAAGGCGAACATCGGCTACGCGATGCTGCCGATCATCCACGCGGACCTCGGCACGGAACTCACGGTGGACCACCCGGACGGTCCACGGACGGCGACCGTGGTGAAGAAGCCCTTCATCGACCCGGGCAAGGAGATTCCGAAGGCGTAGTTCGATCCAGCGCAAAGATCCCGGCTCGAGACGCACGGTCGTTCTACGGGCTGCCGTAAACGGGGATCGCCGCACCCGTGATCGGGGCCGCCTCCTCCGAACAAAGCCAACGGATGACCGCGGCGACCTGATCCGTCTTCACCCACTTCGAGAAGTTTGCTTTCGGCATCGCCTCCCGATTCGAGGGCGTGTCCATGACTCGCGGCAGGACACAGTTCACCCGGACGTTCGCGGCCTTCAGTTCCCGCGCCAGGCTTTCCGTGAGGCGGATCACGCCGGCCTTGCTCGCGGAATACAGGAACGATTCCGCGTCTCCCTGGAGACCCGCCTCGCTCGAGACGCTCACGATCGTGCCTCGTTTCGCCCCCTTCATCGCGGGAGCCGCGGCTTTGCAGGCCAAGAACGCCGATTTGAGGTTGAGGGCCATCGCCCGATCGAAT
>Ga0209160_1002339_pt1 | contig 15769 bp, 15 predicted proteins | sample GraSoiAngelo_153_FD_186167 | JGI IMG/M metagenome (GOLD analysis project Ga0209160, IMG submission 186167) | Grasslands soil microbial communities from the Angelo Coastal Reserve, California, USA - 14_1009_12_40cm (SPAdes) (version 2) | ecosystem: Environmental > Terrestrial > Soil > Grasslands ... | reverse complement strand
CGTGATTCCGGCGACCTGCTCTATCGCGCCTACTGCTTCATTAACTACCGCCACATCGATTCGATGATCGATGCGGGCGTTCGCACCGGTCTTGGTGACGAGTGGGTTCGCGTCGGTGCCATGAAGATGGTTTGCGACGGCTCGATTTCTGAGCGCACCGCGCGCCTCTCTGTCCCGTATGAGGGGCGTCCCAATGACTACGGAATTCTGGTAATGACTGAAGATGAGCTGTACACGCACGGCCTCAAAGCGCACCTCACCGGATGGCAGATCGGCACGCACGCCAACGGCGACGTTGGCATTGACACAACTCTTCGCGTTTACGAGCGCCTGCAGCGCGAAAGCCCGCGTCGCGATCCGCGTTTCCGCCTCGAACACTGCACGGTTGTCAACGACGGCTTGATCGCGCGCATCAAAGCGCTGGGGGCCATTCCGACGCCGTTTTCAACGTACGTCTACTACCACGGCGAAAAAATGCGCTACTACGGCGCGGAGCGGCTGAACCATATGTTTGCGTTGCGCAGTTTTCTTGATGCCGGCATCCGCGCGACGCAAGCCTCCGACTATCCTCCAGGAGAATTCATTCCCATGATGGCGCTGCAATCGGAAGTGACGCGCACCGATACCAAGGGCAACATTTGGGGACCGAAACAAAAAATCACGGTGGAAGAAGCGATTCGCGTAGGAACAATCAACGGAGCTTATGCTTCCTACGAAGAAAATCTGAAAGGTTCCATCGAAACCGGCAAGCTCGCAGATCTCGTGGTCCTGGGCCGCGATCCCTTCAAGGAGAATCCGTCGACGCTCGTCACCATTCCCGTCGAACGCACCATGGCAGGCGGCCGCTGGACGTTCGAGTCGTAGTATTTTCTTCTCGCCGGGGCCAAATTAATATGGTAGGAGTGTACTGGTTCCCTGCCCGCAACTCAGCCCAGAAATCAAACTGAGGAGATCCGCAAATGAAAATCAAAAGACTGATGGGAGGATTGGTGTCGTTGGGCCTTGTCGCGGCGCTGGCCGTAATCTTAGCTCCAGCGAGTTCACAGGCCGCAACCGCACCCCAGGCCGGCGGTAAGGAAATGGGAATGCACGGCGGCTTACAGGCCGCAGTGGAAAGCTTGAATCTTACCGACGACCAGAAAGCAAAGGTGAAGGATATCTTTGCGGACGCGAAGACGAAGAAGCAGGCGGTGTCCAGTGATGCTTCGCTCAGCGAGGAACAGAAAAAGGCGAAGATGAAGGAACTCCATAGCGCCACGATGGCCAAGCTCAATGAAGTTCTTACGCCTGACCAACAGACCGAGTTGAAGACCAAGATGGAAGCTGCGAAGGCAAAATCACAGTCGCATCCGTGAGGAAGAAAACCTCAGATCAACTAGCGAAAAAAGCAGAAGCGCCCGGTTTCGAAAGAGCCGGGCGCTTTCTTTTTTAAGAAGAGCGGGGGTTGTGCACCGTTGTCGTGGCTGCGTTGCCTCCGGGGAGGCCGGAGCGTATATTGACGTGCGGCTGGGCGATGCGGGCCAAAATTCCGAAGAACCCTGGGAGGTACTGTGTCGAAACTGTGTGGATGCGTCCTGTGCTTCTTACTGCTGGCAGCGATGCCGCTGCCCGCGCAGGCCCCGGGAGTCACGGAGATGTATGCGCAAATCCGCGCGGAAGAGACCAACAATTCCAAGATCATGTGGATCATCCACGAGGTCGCCGATGTGTACGGCCCGCGCGTGACGGGCACGCCGAACTTGAAGGCGGCAGACGAGTGGGCCATCAAGACGATGACGTCGTGGGGATTGACGAACGCGCACCTGGAGCCGTGGACTTTCCAGCCGCCGAGCGCCGCCACGCCGGTGCCCGGTTGGGAAAACATGGAGCTTTTGGCGGAAGCCGTAACTCCATTCCACGGACAACTGATGGTGAAACCGCTGGCGTGGACGCCGAGCACCAAGGGAGTCGTGACGGCACAAGTGGTGCTGCTGGACCCGCCGGGATTGGCGCCACCGACGGGCGGTGGATTTAACTTTTTCGGAAGCACCCCACCGCCGCCGGAACCGAAATGGGTGGCGCCGCCGATGCCGGCAAAAGCGAAGCCGGCGGAGCCGAAGCAGCCCACCCAGGCAGAGCTGGATGCTTATCTGAATTCAGTGAAGGACAAAGTTCGCGGCGCGATCGCGTTCGTGGGAAAGCACGTGGACGTGGCCGAGGAGATGAACCCGGCCCCGATGCGGCGTTCCGAAGACGAATGGAAGTCGCGATTCGATGCGAAGAACCCTCGCCCATTCCGCTTTCCCGAGCAGCCAAAGCTGCCGGAAGGCCAGTTGACGCGCGGGGAAGTTTCCCGGCAGGTGGACCAGTTCCTTGTGGACCATGGGGCACTGGCGCGGATCAACGATGCGGGGCGGCCGCACGGCGTCATCATCGCGCAACAAAACGCAACATACGATTGGACCAGGGCCGTGCCCACGCTGGTGATGCGCAATGAAGACTATGGGCGAATCTCGCGGTTTCTTGGCGATGGGACGCCAGTGTCGCTGCGCCTCAATATTCAGAACAAAGAGTACCCCGAGGGGACGACTGCTTATAACGCGATTGGAGAAATTCCCGGCACGGACAAGAAAGACGAAATCGTCATGCTCGGAGGCCATTACGACTCCTGGCATGACGCGACGGGAGCTACCGACAACGGCATCGGTTCTTCGATGATGCTGGAGGCGGTTCGGATTCTGTCGGCCCTGCACGTAAAACCGCGGCGGACGATTCGCATTGCGCTGTGGAGCGGCGAAGAACAGGGATTGCTCGGCTCGCTGGCGTACGTGCAGCAGCATTTTGGCAGTTTTGAGAACCAGAAGCCGGAGTACGCGAAACTGGATGCGTATTTCAACATTGATTCCGGCACCGGGAAGCCGCGAGGCGCAGGAGTGTTTGGGCCGCCAGCCGCAGCGGACATGGTACGCGAAGCCATGATGCCGTTTGCCGATTGGGGATTCATGGGAGCCGCAGCGAGCGACAGCCGGAGGACCGGCGGCACGGACAGCACTTCTTTTAACAACGCCGGATTGCCGGGAATTGGGTTGGCGCAGGATGCGTTTGATTATGGTTCGTTTACGCATCACACGAATCTGGACACCTATGAGCGGATTTATGAAGAGGACGTAAGAGAAGGAGCCGTGGAAATTGCCTCGGCCGTGTACTCGCTGGCGATGGCCGACCAGATGGTGCCGCGGTTCGAGCCGGAGAAGATGCCCAAGCCTGTACCTGAACCTGGACCGGGCTCGCAGGCCGCGCCGGTGCGGCATGTTCCCGCAAACTGAAGCGGGAGATGTGCAGTACCGCGCGTCTTACCCGGTACAAGAGCCCACGAGATCTCCTACGGAATGTAGGAGCTAGCCGTTCACCTTTTGTTCATTCGTTTTCCAGACGCAGTGCATTGGCAGAAAAAGCGAAGTGTGCGAAAAATCCCCCACTGTGAACGCGCATTTGACGCCGGATGAGCGGAGTTGGCAACCGGCGTCAAGCCGCGCGGAATCAACAAAAGGAAAGGTGAACGGTAATGAATCACTTCAAACTTTTATTATCCAAGATACTGTGGCTCGGGACCATCGGGGTTGCGACGTTGCTGGTAAGCTGGACGCCGTCCTGCAAGGCGCAGGAAGTGAGCCCGGCGCATTTTACGGAGACGGCCGTCGAAGACGTTTGCCCGGTGCAGAAGCCGCTGGCGAAGAAGTCGGCGAAGGTGCGAATCGCAACCAACTCAAATCAGGCAGGACCTTCCAAGCTGGTAGTCGATCGAAAGCAGAATACTCGTCGAGTCGCTCGCAGGCGGAACGTGGTACTTGCAAAAGACATCTAAAGAATCGGTTCGCTCAGCCGCTCGTCAGAACCGGGGCTTAATGAGGATAGGGGATGCCGCGGTGATCGCGGCCACTACTATCTCGGACTCGCTTTCCGCTCTTCAGAGTTCGGCACGATTGAAATCGAAATTGGAATTCCGCCTTCGGTCAACCGAGATTCCAGTCGAAAGCCCCCATCGATGGGAATGTAAGAGAACGGGTTTTGATCGAACGGGTCAAGATGCTGATTCAATCCCTTTGGGCCGTCTAGCCGAACGACAATTGCGGCGTGCAGTAGCGCACGACGAGTCTCGTTATATGCCTCTGCCCAGCGAAAACGCGGTAAAGGAGGAGTAAATTGCCGGATGACCGAATTCACCCTTGCGAGTTCTTCAATCTCGGCTTTGTATGCCTTTTCGAACTGCTCCGGGGACAGAGCAAAGCGCGGAGCCCAGGATGTGTAAAAAGACTGCTGCTGCTCAACACAGTTTACAAACCCTTTGACGGAGCCACCACAGCCATCGACGATTTTCCCCGCGAGTTCCTTGTTGGACCGCAACACTGGAACCTTGTTTAGGAGCTGCTCGATCAGTTCGTCGCGGCTTTTTGCGGCTTGAGCGATAGCTAAGAAGTCGTTTCGGCGCACCTTCTCCGATTCGAAGGCAGTACCAAGGTCAAAACCACTCGGCAAGGCACCGAGGCCGCTTGCCAGCTCATTCAGTTCCGCCGGAGAAAAGCGAAGCAGGTTCTGAGCAAGAACTGCGGTGATCGCTCTTTCCAGTTTGTAAGCAAAGAGAACGGAAGCAAGGCTGCCATCGACCGACAAGTGCCGCGCCGCCGCTATTGCCGCTAGCGCATCATCGATCGCTCCCGGCGTGTTCCCATCTCGAAAACGCAGCCGTGCGCGGAGTCCGGAAACAGCTACCAACTCCGTAATCGCACCGCGATGCGCTGTATTGGCGAGCGCACCGTCTTCATCACTCATTGTCCAATCGCATCCCTTGCTAGCAGCTGCATGGTGGAATTCGACAAGGGCATCCTCTGCGGCTGCCACCAATTTCTCGTCTTCCTCATCCAATGGCGACGCCAGAGCTTTTTCAAGCTTCGCCGCCGCATCAGGAGCCAGTGCATACGACTGCCTTAACGCGGCGTCCGCTCGCAGGTATTTCACAGCTGCGTTTTCCGTGCCTTGCAGATTCACAGCAGGAAGGGAGGACTGCGCTCCAAGCCACGTTGAGGAACACGTCGCGACAAGCACAGCCAATTTTGTTGTAGCTTTCATAAGCAGCAGTCTAAACGCTCTGCATGCTAATCGGAACTGACTGGCTCGCAGTTGGCATGCCTTGACCACAAGACCCGCCGCTGATCGCCGGCACAATCGAAATTTCCACGCCGTCCCGAATTGGCATCGCGAGTCCGCCGGTGTAGCGAATGTCTTCGTTGGCCACAAAAATATTCACGTGCCGTCGCGCTTCGCCGGATTCGGTCAGAACCCGGTCGCGGAGTCCCGGATACGCTGCAAACAGCGCCCGCAAGGCTGCACGCAAATCCGCGCCTTCTTTCACTTCAACCTGCAGATTGCTGCGATTCCCTGCGAACTCACGCAGCGGCCCCGGAATGTTGAATAGGACTTGCATCACCGCCGGTTCCCGCGCTTGACGCTCTTCGTGCGCGGAGTTTTCCGTTTTGCCGCGGATTTCGCCTTCGGGCCCCGCCTCGCCGCCGGCACGCCATCCATCTGGATGGCAGCGGCCTTGACGCACACGATCTGCGGCAGCCCTTCCAGTATTTTCCTCCAGCTCTTTCCTTCATCTTTCGAGGCGTACAGCTTTCCACTCCGCGTTCCGAAATAAATTCCCGCAGGGTCCAGTGAATCCGTCGCGAAAGCGTCCCGCAAAACGGTTTCGTACGCCCCCTGCTGCGGCAACCCTCGTTCCAGGGACTCCCACGAACCACCGGCATTTCGCGTGCGGTAAACGCGCAACCGCCCTTCCGGCGTACAGCGAAATTCGTCCGATTCCACCGGCACGATGTACACGCAGTCCCGATCGTGCGGATGCATCACCATCGCGAAGCCGAAGTCCGACGGCACCCCGCGCGCGATGTCCTGCCACGAATCGCCACGGTTGTCGGAGCGATACAGCCCCCAGTGGTTTTGCAGGAATAACCGCTCCGGGCGCGACTCGTGCAGCACAATCTTATGCACGCATTGCCCGAACTCCGGATACTTCTCCGGCATGAACACCACGCGAATTCCATTGTTCCGCGCCTGCCAGGTGTTCCCGCTATCTTCGGTGCGGTAAACTCCCCCCGCGGACACCGCCACGTACATCCGCTCTTTCTTGCCCGGGTCGGGCACAATTGTGTGCAGAAAGAGCCCGCCGTTGCTCGGCATCCAGCGCGGCCGGTGCGGGTGCTCGTACAGCGCGCGGACTAGCGACCACGATTCGCCCGCATCCCTCGACTCGAACAGCGCCGCCGGCTCCACGCCGCAATAAAGCGTGTCGGGTTCGTCCGCGCGGCCCAGGCAAAATTGCCAGATATTTTTCAGCGCTGCGCCGGACTCGACCGGAAACCGGATGCTCGCTTCCAGCGGATTGGTCCAGATTCTCCCGAAGTCGTCGCTGGACCGCAAAAATGTTCCCCACATCAGGCTGTTGGTCGAAACCCACAGACGATGCCTGCCGTTTCGGCCGTCGTATCCCATCGCGTACACACCCTGGCCGTGAAAATAGGGTCCCGCAACATCCCACCGCGCGCGGTCCCGCGACGACCGCAACAGAAACGCTCCCTTGTTCGTGCCGATCAACAGAAGCACGTCCCCATTTTTCACCTTGAGGTGTTCCATCCCCCGGAGCACCAGCGTCCGTGGACCTCGCGTTTCTTCCGAGGGATGCCGGCTCTGCAACACCGCGCCTTGCAGCGCCTCCAGAGCCGCGCGCACTTCGCTGGCCCGCTGGTAACGCTCCGCCGGCTCCTTCATCAAGCACCGCTGAATCACTGCCGCTAGCCCATGTGGAACGGTTGGCGGCAGCGGAGGAGGCGGCTCGCGCAGGATTGCCGAAGTTACCTCGAAGCCCGTCTTTCCGCGAAACGGCAGCCTTCCCCCAGCCGCTTCATAGAGCAGCACGCCAAGCGCCCATATATCGCTCAGGTGATCCGCCTTGTGCCCGCGCAAAACCTCCGGGGACATGTATGGCAGCGTTCCCACCAGCTTGCTCTCCAACGTGTCGTAGGAAAGTGTAAGCTCGCTGATTTCCTCGCGCTCCATGCGCGTGGCCAGCCCGAAATCCAGCACTTTCACGCGCCCGTCGCCCGTTACCATCACGTTGGAGCCCTTCAGGTCGCGATGCACGATTCCGCGGTCGTGCGCGTGCGCCAGCGCGTCCGCGATTTGCGCGCCGTAGCGCGTCACCGTTTCCATGGAGAGGCCCGTTGCGGTCATCAAGTCGCTGAGCGACCGCCCCTCGATCAGTTCCATCACCACGTAGAAGTCGTCGCCGGTCTGTCCCACCTGATGAATGGTGCAAATATTGGGATGGCTCAGCGACGAGGCCGTCTGCGCTTCGCGGAGCAAATGGCCGCTTCCAACCTTGTCGAGCGCGCCTTGCGCCAGCAGCTTCAGCGCCACGTCGCGGTTCAATACCTCATCTCGCGCGCGATACACCACACCCATGCCACCTTCGCCAAGCTGCGCGACGATTCGGTAGTGATCCAGCGTTTGTCCGATCATGGTTGCGGTCAGCGGGCCATCCTAACACGTCCCCGGCTCCAGACAGGACGCCGCCAATCAAGAAATGGTCCGCAGGTCCGCATCGCCTTGACCCAGCGGGAAGCCGCCGATAAGCTTGTTGTTTCTCGTTGAGGTGGGACGCCCACATGGAACAGATTCACATCACATTGCCGGATGGCAGCGTCAAAGACGTGCCTAAAGGCACGACAGCTGCCGACGTCGCGCGAAGCATCTCTCCTCGGCTCGCAGATGCGGCGCTGGTGGCGCGCGTGGCCGCGCCAGCGTCCGGTAAGGAGGCACCGGAAAAAAACGGCGAAGGCGAGTTAGTCGATCTACGGCGCCCGCTTGACCATGACGTCAAGCTGCAGATTCTCACCGAGAAAGATCCCGACTCGTTATTTGTTTTTCGCCATTCCGCCGCGCATCTGCTCGCGGCGGCAGTGATGGAGTTGTACCCAAACGTGAAGCTCGGCATCGGCCCGCCGATCGATACTGGCTTTTTCTACGAATTTCTGCGCGAGGAACCGTTCACGACGGAAGACCTCGCCAAAATCGAAAAAAAGATGCACGAGCTTGCGGCGCAGGACCTGCCGAACGAACGCAAGCTCATTCCCAAGCCCGAAGCGCTCGATCTCTACAAAAAGAACAACCAGATTTTCAAGTGCGAACTGGTGGAAGAAAAAGCCACCGAGCCGATGGTTTCGTTTTACACCACCGGCAAATTCATCGACTTCTGCCGCGGCCCGCACATTCCTTCCACCAAACGCATCCAGGCGTTCAAATTGATGAACGTCGCCGGCGCCTACTGGAAGGGCCAGGAAGGCAATCCGCAGCTGCAGCGTATCTACGCCGTCGCGTTCTTCACACAAAAAGAGCTGGACGAGCATTTGCACCGCATCGAGGAAGCCAAGCGCCGCGATCACCGCAAGCTCGGCGTCGAGCTCGACCTCTTCAGCATTCAGGAAGAAGCCGGCCCCGGTCTGATTTTCTGGCATCCCAAGGGCGGCTTGATTCGGAAGATTGTCGAAGACTGGCTGCGCGAAGAGTTGCTCAAGCGCGGCTACGATCTTGTCTACACGCCGCACATCATGCGCCTGGACCTCTGGAAGACCAGCGGCCACACAAATTTTTACCGCGACAATATGTTCGGCGCGGTCGAAGTCGAGAAGGCCGATTACCAGCTCAAGCCCATGAATTGCCCCGGCCACATCCTGATTTACAAATCAAAGCTACGCAGCTACCGCGATCTTCCTGTCCGCCTCGCAGAACTCGGCACCGTCTATCGCTACGAACGCAGCGGCGTGCTCCACGGCTTGCTCCGCGTGCGCGGCTTCACCCAGGACGACGCTCACATTTTCTGCATGCCCTCGCAAATCGAATCCGAAGTCGAGGCTTGCGTCGATTTCGCTTTCGCGGTGATGAAAAATTTCGGCTTCGACAAATTTGAAGTCGAGCTCTCCGATTGGGATCCCGCGCATCCGCAAAATTACGCCGGCAAGCCCGAAGACTGGCATCGCGCCACCGCTGCTCTCGCCGACACCATGAAGCGCATGAATGTCCCGTACAAAAAGATGGAAGGCGAAGCCGCCTTCTACGGCCCGAAAATCGACGTGAAGCTTATTGATGCCATTGGCCGTTCCTGGCAGCTCACCACTGTGCAGTTTGATTTCAATTTACCCGCGCGCTTCGGTTTGCAATACGTCGGCGAAGACGGCTCGAAGCATCAGCCTCTTATGGTTCATCGCGCGCTGCTCGGCTCCGTCGAGCGTTTCTTCGGCATCTTGATCGAGCACTATGCCGGCGCTTTTCCGCTCTGGCTTGCGCCCGTGCAAGTGGAAGTTTGCCCGGTCAGCGAAAAAGTAGCCGATTACGCCAAGCACGTTACCGAAACTCTTAAGCGCCATAATCTTCGCGTGCACCTCGACGAGCGCAACGAAAAGTTGCCCGCAAAAATCCGTGACGCGCAGCTCCAGAAGATTCCCTGCATGCTCGTCGTTGGCCCCAAGGAGGCCGAAGCCGGCACCGTTTCCGTCCGCCATCGCAGCAAAGGTGATCTCGGCCCCAAGCCTCTCGCCGAACTCGTCGAAGCCCTCCAGCGCGAAGTCGATTCCCGCGCGACGAGCTAAATTACGTCACAACTTTTTTCATCACGCCGTGCAAAATTCACAAATCATCCTGAACGAAAACGTCTTCGCGCAAGGCGTGCGTCTCCTGGCCGACCGCGACGCTCATCTCGCCGAAGTCGTGCAAAAGTACGGTCCGCCTCCCCTCTGGGTGCGCGAACCCGGCTTCCCAACCCTCGTCTATATCATTCTTGAGCAGCAAGTGTCGTTAGCTTCAGCGAAAGCGGCGTTCGATCGACTTAAAGCCGCGGTCCGCCCACTCACTCCCAACCGTTTCCTGAAGCTCACCGACTCCCAGCTGCTGCGCATCGGCTTCAGCCGCCAGAAAACTCTGTACACCCGCCTCCTCGCCGATTCCTTGGCTCGCCGCCATTTTGATCTTTGCTATCTCCACGATCTTCATGACGATGCCGCCCGCAAAATGCTCGTAGCCTTCAAAGGCATCGGAAAATGGACCGCCGACATCTATCTATTGAGCGCGCTGCGCCGCCCGGACATCTGGCCGACCGGCGATCTGGCATTGGCTACGGCGGTACGGGAAGTGAAGCGACTTCGCCAGCGTCCGTCGCCCGAACGCCTGGAAAAAATGTCCGCGCTTTGGCGTCCCTGGCGCGCCGTCGCCGCTCGCCTCTTCTGGCATCATTATTTAAGCAAGCGCGGCCAGCGCACGTCGGAGATTTCGCTGTAGCCGGGAATCGCGCACGCTATATTGGAGAATGTGAATGTCACCAACTTTTTCTCGCCGAAATTTCCTTGCGCTTACCGGCGGCGCACTAGCCGTTCCGTCGCTGGCTTTGGCCGAGAACGCGGATGACACGACCGACGATGACGTGCCCGCTTTGCTCGATCACATTATTCTCGGCTGCGCCGATCTTGATCGCGGCATCGAAGCCGTCGAAGAGGCCACTGGTGTCCGCCCCGCCGTCGGCGGAGTCCATCCTGCCCGCGGCACGCGCAACGCGCTCCTCTCGCTTGGCGAACGCCACTATCTGGAAATCATCGCTCCCGATCCCGCGCAAGAAAAAATCGTCCACTTCCCGCAAATCCGCCAAATGACGGAGCCGCGCCTCATCGGCTGGGCCGTCCATCCTCCGGACATCGTCGCCGTCGCCAAACAGCTCCGAGAAAATCAAGTCGCCTTCACTGGCCCGGACGACGGCTCCCGAAAGCGCCCTGATGGCCGCGTCCTCAACTGGAAGACCATCAATCTCGCCGACGACCGCGGCGGCCTCCTCCCCTTTTTCATCGAATGGAGCGCCGACTCGGTCCACCCTTCCAAAGACGCTCCCGTGCGTTGCGAGCTGGATTATTTTGAAATCCTGAGCACCGATCCCGAGGAACTGTCTTCGACCCTCAAACGTATCGGTCTCGATCTCCCCGTTCAGCGCAGCGACAAAGCCCGCCTTCACGCCCTCATCAGCGGCCCCAAAGGAGACGCCAAGCTCAGCACCTGAGCCTCTGCCATTGCAACATTTGGAAACGGCCACCACCAGCAGATTTTTGCTTTTGACCACATGACCTTTGTGGTAGCCTCCCGCCTATGGCGGACTCCGATTTCGGTAATCCCACTCCGCAATTTGGCACAGCGGAATACGCGCCAAAATCTGGCGCGGACGTATGCGCGTCTTGCAACCAGGGCATATCTGGCCAGTATTTTCGCGTCAATGGCGCCCTAGCCTGCCAGCGCTGCGTCGACCAGCTCAAGAATCAAATTCCAAAGGACACTCACAGTGTCTTCGTTCGAGGCCTGGCCTTCGGATTTGGCGGCGCGATCCTCGGCCTGATTCTCTACTCCGGTTTTAGCATCATCACCGGCATTGAAATCGGCTACGTCTCTCTTGCCGTCGGCTGGATCATTGCCAAAGCCATCAAAATGGGCTCGCGCGGCATTGGTGGCCGCCGCTACCAGGTGGCTGCTGCTGCCCTCACGTACGCGGCCGTCTCCATGGCCGCCATACCACTCTACTTTTCTCAGGCGATTAAGGAAGAGGGGCGGAAACCGGCGCAAACTCAGACTGCCCCGTCCGCCACTCCTGATCCGGCAACTCCCAACTCGGACTCATCACCAGCCGCTGCCAACTCTCCCTCTGAACCTGCTGGCGCGAACAAACCTAGAGTAAGTCTTTTCAAGGCTCTCGGCCTTCTCGCTCTTCTCGGTCTCGCTTCTCCTTTTCTCGAACTGCAAAATCCCGTCAACGGCGCGCTTGGCCTCGTCATTCTTTTCGTGGGAATGAACATTGCTTGGCGTCTCGCGTCTGGACCCAAAATTGATATCCTCGGCCCGTTTGCGGCCGGCGCTGCCGTGCCGCCTGCATCCTAACCCGATTTTGCCTGGCCTATCGTGTCCACCGCATATGTCGAACCAATCCGCAATTGTCATAACTGCGGCGCCTCCTTGCCGCTCGGGGCGTTGGCTTGCGACCAATGTCACTCGCTGGTCCACAGCGAGGAACTTGTGCGCATCTCGACTCGCGCGAAATCCCTTGAGGCGCAAGACCAGCTTCTTGCCGCCCGCGAAGAATGGCTCAGAGCCCTTCCGCTTCTCCCGGCAAACTCCACCCAGGCCGAATGGATTCGTGGCCAGGTTTACAAGCTGGAACTCGCGGCCAAGGTCGCCCCTCCTCCCCAAGAAAAACATTCCTGGGCCCGCAAACTAGGCCCTCTCGCTCCCATCGCCATTCTCCTGGCGAAAAGCAAAACTCTTCTTCTCGCCATCTTCAAACTGAAGTTCCTCTTCAGCCTATTCGCGTTCATGGGCGTCTACTGGGCACTCTTCGGCCCCGCCTTCGGCGTCGGGTTTGTAGTGCTCATTCTCGTTCACGAAATGGGCCACTACATTGATATTCGCCGCCGCGGCTTGCCCGCTGACATGCCCGTGTTCCTCCCCGGGCTGGGTGCTTATGTGCGCTGGCAGGCTATCGGCGTAACCCGCCAGACACGCGCGGCCGTCAGTATGGCGGGTCCGCTCGCTGGATTTCTCGGGGCCGCTGTTTGCGCCACGCTTTGGTATCGCACCGGAAATGGTCTCTGGGCCGCTCTCGCACGGTCGACGGCAGGATTGAATATCCTGAACCTCATTCCTGTTTGGGTTTTGGATGGCGGTCAGGCTGCAGCGGCGCTCAGTAAAACCGAGCGGTTTGTCTTGCTGGCTGCTTGTCTACTCCTCTGGCTTTTTATCGGTGAAGGTATGTTCTTCCTTGTCGCCGCCGGCGTAACCTATCGCCTCTTCACGAAAGACTTGCCGCCACAACCCAGTCCGGCAATTGCTGCGTACTTCGTCACAGTTCTCGTTGCTCTCGGAGCACTTCTCCACATGATGCCTGGGACCGGCCTGGTGCCACGCTAGTCTTTTGTGTTTTGCGTCATCCCTTTTTGCCTCTTGCCGTGCAGCCGCTCGCGCGTGCTATACTTTGAAGCCCGTCCTCGACCGTTTTTGTCCTGTGGGATGGGTAATGAATTCGGGGCCGCCCCTGGATGTTCCGGGGAAGCCGGCGCCTGCTGGCCGCATGGCGGCCGCAAACATCGAAGTGCTTGAGGGGGACTTATCGCAGAACGCAGCTTCCGGCAAAGCGACCGCATTCGCGTCAACGAACGAATCAGGGCTCGCGAAATCCGGGTGATCGATGAAGAAGGTGGCCAACTCGGCGTCATGCAGCCGTTTGAAGCCGTGAAGCTGGCCAAGGAGAAAGGGCTCGACCTGGTGGAAATCTCGCCCACGGCTGATCCGCCCGTTTGCAAGATTACTGACTACGGCAAATATCTTTACCAGGCCAACAAAAAGGCTCACGAGCAGCGCAAGAGCAGCCGCGGCTCGCAGCTAAAGGAAGTCAAGTTTCGGCCCGCCACCGCGGAACACGACTATCAGGTTCGCAAGAACCAGATCCTACGGTTCCTCGGCGAGGGCCACAAAGTCCGCGCGATGATTTTTCATCGCGGGCGCGAAATGGCCCACCAGGAAGTGGGGCGCGCCAAGATGAACCGCCTGTTGATGGAAATTGGCGACCAGGGCCAAATTGAAACCATGCCGCGCATGGAAGGCAACGTCCTGGTGGCCTTGCTGGCCCCGAAGAAAGGCGTAAGCGTCGCCAAGCCCGCGGGCCAGCAGTCGTCCAGCGCCCAGCAGACGCAGTAATTCGCGGTAACGCGTCACAGTGGTTCGCACCGTTCCCCTTCTCCGTCATTTCGAACGGAGCGAAGCGGAGTGAGAAATCTCTCTTCGCTGGGGTGATTCGGCTGGATCGCCGGGTAAAACATTATTTGACAACAGGAATTCACGAGAGGATTTCCAGCAATGCCGAGAAACGCATCGAAGCCAAAATTGAAATTGAAAACCCATCGCGGCGCCAGGAAGCGCTTCAAGTTCACGGCCAACGGCAAGATCAAGCGCGGGCATTCCGGCAAGCGCCACTTGATGGGTACCAAAGCGCCCGGCCGCATGCGCAAGCTGAAGAAGCTGACGCTGGTCAATAAAGCCGACGTCGCCAGCGTCAAGCAGATGCTTCCCTACGGCTAGAGCCGGATAGACTTTTTTGTGCGTGCGTCGGAATTGCACGCCAACTGTTTTTCTTCGTAGGGGCACGATACATCGTGCCCTTCCGTTTGAAACGTGGGACGCAAGTCCCGCAAATCGTGCCAGGCAGCGCTTCACGGGTGCCTGCCGGCCGATTCGCTCCGACTTTGTTGGGGCACTTGTAGCGGCCGGGCTTTAGCCCGGCATCGTCCGCGTCACGCGGACGACCTCTTGGGTGCAAATCTTTTTGTGCTTGCGCCAAGGGCACTGCATTCAGAATCACCACCGGAAACAAACCCGTTGCGGCACGCGTATTATTCGCGTTCGCGCAACCTGTTTTGTTTCCCAAAAGCATTGGGCCCCGGTCCTGTAAGGGCTGAGTTTTTGTAGTGGCGGTACTCGCGTTCTTGCGTGTCCCCGCATCTATTTGTCTCCCGAAAATATTGTAGCTCAGGCCTTCAGGCTGAGGTTTTTCCGCCCCGATTTGGCAGTTCGATCCAGGCGCAGAAAGCCTCATCCCTAAAGGGATCAGCTACAGGAAAACCAAAGGAGAAACCCATGGCACGCGTAAAACGCGGCACCAAGCGCCGGGCTCGACGAAAGAAGTATCTCAGGAGGACAAAAGGCTTTTTCCTCACCAAGAGCAAGCTCTACCAATCCGCGCAGGAAGCCGCCAATCGCGCCGACCGCTACGCCAAGCGCGACCGCCGCGTCAAAAAGCGCGAATATCGCAAACTGTGGATCCAGCGCGTCGGCGCCGCCGCCCGCAACAACGGCCTGACCTACGGCCAGTTGATTCACGGTCTAAAAGTTGCCGGCGTGGCGCTGGACCGCAAGGTCCTCGCGGATATCGCAGTAAAGGACGCCGCGGCTTTCACGCAGCTTGTAGCCAAGGCCAAGGCCGCAGCTCCGCCGCCAGCCAAGGCGAAAAGGGCGTAGTGCCGTAGCTCACCCCTTCAGGGGTGAAGCTTTTTCCTGGCCTTGCCGGCGGATTTTCTCTCTTTGTAGGGGGCGCAGCATGCTGCGCCCCGTCTCGGCAACGAGTACTGGTGCGATGAGCTCCTCGGATAACAAACCGGCGCAGACACTGGCTGACCTTGGCATCACACAGACTGACCAGGTTGTGTCTCTATTCGCCGAAGTTCGCGCACGTTTCGACAGTCAGGTTTCTCGTCCGTTGGATCTTCCGAACTGGGAAATCCTTCGTCAGTCGTGGATAGGACGAAAATCTGGTGCCTTAACGCTCATTACCGAGAATTGGCTAAAACCGGCTTCGCCCGACTTGAAACGCTCAGTGGGTCAGGAACTGAACAAACTAAAGGCACACTTAGAAGCAACTCTTGAGGAGCGGAAGCTCGATATCGAGTCGCTGGTGGATCAAGACGCTTCGATCAGCGAGCGCGTCGACCTCTCCCTCCCCGGCGTCATTCGTCCCATCGGCTCTCATCACTTGATCCGCCAGGTCTTCCAGGAAATCGAAGACATCTTCTTCTCCATCGGTTTTTCCGTCGTCGAAGGCCCGGAAATCGAAACGCCTTACTACAATTTCGAGGCGCTGAATATTCCCGAGTTCCATCCG
>Ga0209160_1002336_pt1 | contig 15777 bp, 12 predicted proteins | sample GraSoiAngelo_153_FD_186167 | JGI IMG/M metagenome (GOLD analysis project Ga0209160, IMG submission 186167) | Grasslands soil microbial communities from the Angelo Coastal Reserve, California, USA - 14_1009_12_40cm (SPAdes) (version 2) | ecosystem: Environmental > Terrestrial > Soil > Grasslands ... | reverse complement strand
GCACGGCCGCGCGGGACTTCCGCCGCGCCGGCGTGTCGGAGGGCGAGATCATGAAGCTGTGCGGCTGGCGAACGCGCTCGATGTTCGACCGCTACAACATCATCGACGAGGCCGACCTGGCCGCGGCAGTGGCAAAGCGTTTCGCCAACGGCAAACAAGGGCAAACATTGAGCCTTCCACGGTCGCTCCGGTTTCTGTAACTTCCAGCGGCATCAATGCCTAGGTCCGTAGCTCAATTGGTAGAGCACCGGTCTCCAAAACCGGGGGTTGCAGGTTCGATTCCTGCCGGGCCTGTTTGTAGGACAAGCAGTTAGCAGCTTAACCGTTGGCTGATGCATCGCTGATTGGGTCCAACTTGGGTCCAAAACAAAGCCGCTCCGGTTCATCGCGTACGCTTTCGACCCACGGCGCGTCGCCATCCTTCTGATCGGAGGCGACAAGACCTCCGCAGTGATCGCCTCACATAACTGGAGGGTTGCCGGCGGGCGTAAAGGAGGCTAAGTCCTCAGCCCCGCAGCCTCTGCACTTTTCGCTTCGGAGGCGAACATGTCAACGGATACGACCGTCGTGTTGGTCCACGGTGCGCGCCTTGTGCGCCGCACGCTTCCCATTCTCGTCGGCCTCCTTACGCTCGCTGCCCCGCTTGTCGGTCAGGCGAGACATGGCCACTTCTATCACATCAACTATTATCAGGTCCGGCCCGGCCAGGAGAAGGCATACGATTCGGCGCTCGTCGATGTGGTGACCCCAGTGTTCGACGAGTTGGTGAAGCGTAAGGCAGTCGTGTCATATTTGTTGCTCACCAAGATTGCCGGCTCCGGGGAGAACACGCATGTCGTCATCGTGGAGGTGACAACGCCGTCCGCGGAGGGCACCTTCCAAAGGGAACTTGATGCAGCCTCGCAGGCTCTGTTCCACAAGTTTTGGAGCGACGCGACCGTGCGCTTCCCGGAGCTGCGTGGATTCATGCACGCCGAGCTGTACACGCCCGTTGGCCAACGGCCCTAACGCTGGTATAACGCGGGGCGATGGCATAGTGGGACCTGTGCACCCTGAATAGCGGGATTTCTGGCTACCGGGGGTTGCAGGTTCGATTCCTGCCGGGCCTGTTTGAATTGCAACGAGTTACGCGCGAGGGCACTCCGCCTCGCGCGGCCTTTTTGTGTCCAACTTGAGTCCATTTCCGTGAGGGGCTGAACGATGACACACCTCAAGCCTCTTGCCGCGGTGTTCTGCACCACCCTCACCGTAGCGTCAGCTCCACTATTCGGTCAGACCACAATCCCAAACACCCCCGCCGGAAAGGTGCTACGTGCCTGGGTCGACGCGTACAACAGCGGCGACTCCGCGCGCGTGGCGATGTTCTTCCGCACCTACTCCGCGGAAGACGCCCTTCGCGGTGCATTCGCATTCCGTAAGATGACAGGCGGACTTGACCTGCTCAGCGTTCAGGTGAGTGAGCCGAGGCACGTTGAATTCATGACCCGATTCCGCGCAGGGCCGATGGTCGGCTACGGGGCGCTCGACGTGTCGGCGGCCGACACGAGTCGCGTGAGCGGCTACTTCTTTCCGCTCGGCATGAACGTCTCCGTGGACGACATCCGGATCGACGCGCCCACTCGCACGCGCGTGGTCAGGCGTTTGGCCGCGTTCCTCGACTCATTTTACGTGTCCCCGGAAGTCGGGAAGCGCATGAGCGACTCTCTGCTCGCGCGGCTCAAGCGAGGGGTCTATGACAGGTACACGAACGGCGCGACCTTGGCGATCCACCTCAGGGCGGATCTCGATGACATCGCTCACGACAAGCACTTACAAATTCTCTACAGCCTGTTACGCCGAGGTCCGGAACCGCAACCGGATACGGTCACTCAACACCGGCGCGAGCGGGCAGCCGACTGCCCGGTCTGGCCGACCGAGCGGCTCGAGGGGGACGTCGGGTACCTGCGGTTCGACGGCTTTGTCGATCCGGCGGAGTGCGGGTCGACGATTGTGACGGCGATGACCGCCTTGGCAGAAACGAAAGCGCTCATCATTGACCTGCGGGAAAACGCCGGCGGCGGCGTAGCCGGCTCAACCCCGCTCCTCGAGTCGTACTTATTTGACCGCCGCACCCATCTCACTGACCTGTGGTTCCGTCATACCGGCGAAACACGGGAGCGCTGGACACTGGACTCCGTTGCCGGTGCGCGGTTCGGCGGCGCGAAGCCGGTCTATGTGCTTACTTCCGCGCACACGCTTTCGGCCGGCGAGGAATTGGCGTACGATCTGCAAGTGCTCAAGCGCGCCACGATCGTGGGCGAGACGACGTCCGGCCAAGCCCATGCGACATTTGAAGCCCGCATCGACAATCACTTTGAAATCCTGCTGCCCACTGGAAAGGCGCTCAACCCGGTGACGGGTACCGATTGGGAAGGGGTCGGCGTTGCGCCGGACGTCAAGGTGCCTGCGAGGGGCGCACTAAGCACGGCGCAGGGACTGCTCCGCGAGAAGCTGGCGCATTAGCGCCGTCGCAATCGAGCCCTACGGCCGATCTCTGCGAACAACCGTTACCGTGCCGCTCCACTCACCCGCCGGGTCGACGTTCCGCCGGGCAATCGATCCAGTCCGCGGCAGACGAAACGAGCACTACCGCTACTTCAAATCAAAACTCTGTTGGGACTCGAGACGTCGAAGGCTCTTTATGCACTCCCCCCACAGCTTCATCCCGACAGGGTTCTTGCTGTAGAAAGCGAGCATGTACTGGAGCACCTTCGTGCCGTCAGCGTAGATCGGATGAATCGTGTCACGGGCAGTCGGATAGCCAGTGCGCTGCATCGCCTCGTCGAACGCGTTGAGGATGAACCGCACCGGCTTTCCGTCTCGCCGGTAGGCTTCCCGCCAGTCTGGACGATTAACAAGCTCCGCGATCCTGTTGCTCGTGGGATCGTCGAAGTAGGCCTTGAAGTTGCGCCGAGCGTCGTTGCCGAGCATGAGGAGAATGAGAAAATCGATTCGCAAGTCCGTCAGCGCCTCAAGGGTCTTGAAGGGAAGCTCCGCGCTGAATGGGTCGACGAAGCAGAATGCGAGCAGGCGCGACGTCGAGGAGGGCAGCTTGGTCCGAATGTCGGGGATGCTGTCGTTCACGTCCTTTGGGATGATGTGGACGTTTGCGTTAGGAGCCACGCGCTTCCAGCGCACCGAGAGCGCTTCCACACAGCTCGGACTCTTCTCGACGAAAATGTAGTGGTTGAAGGGATGTGGCTGTCGCAGCACAGACAACGCCGAGGTCTGGACGATCGTGTCGCCGTTGACGCGCGCGTGTCCCGCTCCCGCGTACAACCCGACGTACGAAAGGTCCCACTTGCCGCGCATGGACGTGGCAAACATCCTCGCAAAGCGGTTGTGTGCGCGAATCTTTTCCAGCGAGTGCGGCCTGATGAGCGGCGTGCAGAGGCCGTCATCTTCGACGGGAAGAGCTGCATCGCTGTCAGGTGCGTCTGCTACGCGGAGAGGGCTGCGCGTTCTACGATTGGATACTCGCTCCATGTCCGTCCGTCCAGAATGCGACCGCCTGCCTTCGGCGTGCGACCACCAACTTGTTTGAAGAAGAACGGAACTCCAAGACGCAGGCAGGCGTCTCGCAGCTTCCTGACCCACTCCAAGTTAAGGGGTCTGTGATGAATCCCGCTTTCCCCGCCCGCGATCACCCAGTGGATGCCACTGAGGTCGATCCGAAGCGGACCAATCAACGGCTCACAGGAAAGGAAGCGCACGGACGCGGGCACCTGCCGGAGGTGGTCGGCGCGGTACGCGACGCGTGAGTCTTCGACCGACGTGCCGAGCCAAATGTGCGCTGGCGCAACGCCATCGGGAAACAGATCCGCGTGTTTCCTAACGAATCTCGCCATGCGGGCCGGCCGCTTCGTGAGGATTTGATAGGTGTGTCGGTCGGCGAGCAGCATCACTTTAAAAACGGTGCGAACGAAAGAATCCGGTATGTCAGCATGAAAGAGATCGCTCATGCTGTTCACAAAAACCAGCTGCCGCCCCCTCCACGAAAATGGCTCACCGAGTCGCTCGGGCCAGAGCCTCACGGCAAACGGGTCGCGACGGTTCTCAGGCGAATCCTTCTGGGGCCGACGTCGCGTGTAGATCTTGCGCAGTAACCGATGCGCGAGCGTGCGGGCGTAACAGTTATCGCAACCGGCGCTGAGTTGCGTGCAGCCCGTTACGGGATTCCACGTGACGTTGGTCCACTCGATGCCGGTCCGGTTTGCCATACGAGCGAGTCCAATCTAAGGCTAGGCTGTGGGACGAACGTCGAGCGTGTGCCAGTCGGTGAGGGCGGGTTCTGTCTGCACGTCAAGAAGGGTACGGTGTTTCTTCGGGCCATGTCAAGTGAATAGGCAGGCGAGCTCTCCTTCTCAGTGCCAGGATTTGCCGCCGTCGCTCGCCTGCGGCTCGCGACATTACCGGTCGATTCCTGCCGGGCCTTCGCCTGCGGCGCAGCTCACGGCGCCGCCGCCCCGGGCGGCGGCAGCTGCGTGGCGAACTCCCGCAGCTCTCGAGTCGAGCCGGGCCAGGCGCCGAGTGCCTGGACGTAGTGCGCGACCTGCCACACCTGGTCCGGCGTCAGCGCGTCGCCGGACTCGGGCATCGGTGTGCCGTTGATCCCGGCCATCGTCCGAAGGTATATGTCGCGTGCGGTGCGCGCCCACTTCGCGCGGCCCAAGGTGAGGTTGGCCGGCGCGATGGCCGACCCCCAATCGTCCACCAGTTTAGCGCCTGAAGGGCCGTTGCCGGTGCCGTCGCCGTGGCACTTCGAGCAGTTCGCCTCGAACAGCTCCCGGCCTCGTGTGATGGACTCCCGCGTGGGCGCCGGCTCGTCGGGAATGGCGATCGGTTTTCCCGGCCCCTCGGTTCGCCAGCGTGGCGACAGCGTTTGCAGGTAGGCGATCACGTCCCGCCGCTCGCGCGTGCTCAATGCGGCGAAGGGAGGCATGCGCGTGCCGTACAGGCCGCTCTGGATCACCCGGTCGAGGTCGGCCGTCGTGGGCAGGAAACCGAAGGGAGTCGAGCTGAACTTGAAGAGGCCTTGCCGGAAGTCACGCGGCTTTGGTTGCGACCAGCGCGCCACTTCGCCGGCGCCGTCGGCGCGCGATCCGTGGCACTGGACGCAGTAGCGCTCGTATACCTGGCGGCCCCGCGCCGGATCGCCCACTGACTGCGCCGGCGTGGGCGAGGCGCCGACCGTAAGTGCGCCGACCGTGAGGGCGGCTGCCACCACCGTGCGATGCATGGCTGACATGCGCTCTCCCTTCAGAAGAGCAGGTGGCTCCCGAGCCACAGGGAATTGAGTGTCGCGTCCGCGCCGCCCGGCCCGACCGACTTGATCTTTTGCCGCCAGTACGTGAGCTCCAGCACCCACGCGAAGCGGGAAGACAGCTCGAGCGCGCGGCGCACGCCGACGAGCTGGAAGTCCTGGTCGCCGAAGTCGGCGGGTCGCCCCGCGATGGCCTGGCGCTGGTTACGGACGACCTGGAGCCGGCCGTAGAACACGAGTGGGAGGCTGGGCACGTATTCGAGCTGCAACAGGCCGGCGTGGAACGTGGGGTCCTGGATCGCCGTCGGAACGAGCGCCCGATCGTCCCGCCCCGTCATGGCCATCACGGTGACTCGGAGCGGGAGCACATCCGACCCCAGCCCGAACTCCACGTCGCCGCCGAGCCGCCGCTGTCCCTTCCGATCCGAGCTGTCGGGGCCGACCGGCCAGGTCACGTACGCACCGAACACCCCGGCCCTCACGCTGCGGAGGAATCCGTTCGCGAACTCGTGGCGGTGTGTGACCCGGCCAAACACGCCGGGCGAGCAAAACGTACAATGCGCTGCCGGCGCTCCGCCCGCAGTGAACACGTTCACCGAGTAGCGATTCCGGCTCCCGAGATCGTGCCCCATGACCTCGATGCCGGGCTGGGGAAACAGCATGGTGAAGCGCGATACGGTCCCCGGCACCGCGTACGCGTACAACACGGCGAATCGCGAGTTACTCATGTTGTATTCGCGCCCACCGTTGATTGGCAAATCGAATTCGTTCGATCCTACCTTGATGTTGACCCAATCGGTGCCGAACGCCTGGTTGTATCGGATCCAGCCGGCATCAGTGAAGGTGAACCCGTCCTCGTAGACGGTCGGAAGGAAACGGAACGAGACTTTGTCGCTGATGGAGCCCATCCCCCCGAAGACCAGCGCACCGTCCCTCATGCGGCCAAGACGCTGCACCGTCTGCCCGCCTACTCGCTCGAGGTCGTACTCGTAGTTCTTCCATAGCCAAGCAAAGACGGGCCAATAGCCCGGCTCGTTGGCTCGCAGGTCGTCGGTCCCGTTCTTCATCCGATACCCGTTGTCTTTGAAGGCCTGCCCGTAGGCGTTGAGCACCGGCACCGCGAGGTGGCAAGCCGAGCACTTCATGCCGTACTTCCGTGCGAAGGCGGGTATCCCCTCGGCCGCCACGTAGGCGCGAACTGCGGCGTACAACTCGCTCCGAGCAGCCGCGGGGCTCGGGGACCGAGGCTTCGCCTCGGCCGACGTCGCGGCGATGCTGCTGCAGATCAACAGCGACAACCACGCCATCCCGTGCCTGACAGTCATCGCCACCCTCCAGGTTGTGCGATTCCGGTTACCGCGCCACGCTGGCTCCGCGATCGGACGGCGCCGGACGGCGCGCCGCCAGATTGGCGATGCCGCCAATCACACCGCCCACCAGCGCGACTGCCGCGAGCGCCGGTGATCCCAGCGCCTCCAGGCCGAGCAGCGCATCCACCGAGTAGGCGCCCGGACCGGTGAGCGCCAGCACCACGCCGACCGTCGCGTACAGCAGTGGCAGCTCGATGCCGTTGGTCGTCGCAAAGAATCCGTGGCTCCAGTGCACCGTGACGGCCGCCACGATCACCACGGACAGCATCAGTGCCGGACCGACGGGGCCGAGCAGCCCGACGCCGATGAGCAGGCCGGCGACGACCTCGCTCCATGAGGCGAGTGCCGCGAACAGGCGGCCGGGACGGAAGCCGAGCTGCTCGAAGATCGCGCCGGTCGCCGTGAGGCCGTAGCCGCCGAACCAGCCGAACAGCTTCTGCGCCCCGTGCGCGCTCAGACTCAGGCCGATGACGAGGCGCGCGACGAGCAGTCCCGCACTGAGCGCCGTGGCGTGTGGGGTCACCGCGCGTCCGCCAACTCTTCGCGCACCGCGGGCGCGACCCGGGTACCGATCGCTTCGATCGCCTGCATGAGCTTCACATGAGGTAAAGAGGCCGCGTTCATTTGAAAACTGATGCGGGAGATGCCGCCCAGCGCTTCGCTATGTCGCATGATCTTCTCTGCCACTTCGTCGGGGTTGCCGATCAGCAACGCGCCGTGCGGACCTCGCTGAGCGTCGAACCCCGCACGCGTGACCGGCGGCCAGCCGCGCTCCCGTGCGACGCTGCTGATGGCACGGGCGTAGCCGGGAAAGAAGTCATCCGCGGCCTGCTGCGTCGTGGCCGCCACGTAGCCGAGGGAGTGTACCCCGACTTTCAGCCGATCGGCGGAGTGCCCCGCTTGTTCGCCCGCCTCCCGATAGAGATCGATCAGGGGACGGAAGCGCCGCGTTTCACCGCCGATGATGGCGACCATCAAAGGAAGTCCAAGCGCGCCGGCCCGAGCGAACGATTTTGGGGTCCCGCCAACCCCCAGCCATATCGGCAGCGGATCCTGCACGGGTCGCGGGTAGACGCCCTGGCCCGTCAACGCAGCCCGATGCTTGCCGGACCAGTGGACGTGCTCGTTGTCACGGATAGTCAGCAGGAGGTCCAGTTTTTCGGCAAACAGCGAGTCGTAGTCCTCCAGTCGCAGGCCGAACAGCGGAAACGCCTCGATGAAGGAGCCGCGGCCTACGACCATCTCCGCCCGGCCCTGCGAGAGCAGATCGAGAGTGGCGAAGTTCTGAAACACCCGCACCGGGTCGGCTGCGCTCAGCACCGTGACGGCACTGGTGAGACGGATGCGCCGCGTTCGGGCTGCCGCCGCGGCGAGAATGACCGCCGGGGCGGAATCGAGGTAATCGCGACGGTGGTGTTCCCCGACTCCAAACACGTCCAAGCCGACCTGATCGGCGTGCTCGATCTGTTCGACCAGGTGGGCCAGACGGTCCGGCGCGCTGACCGCGCGGCTGGCGTCGTCGTATGCAGCTGCGAAGCTATCAATCCCGATTTGCATGCTTGCCTCAGGATGCCCGGTTCGCTATGGATTAGCTATGCCCAAGACGCTGCAAAACACTACCGCGCGTCCAACCACACCGGACATGGCAGTGGACGTCATCGGGGAGGTCCTCGAAGCCGTGCACCTACGCACGGCGATCTTCGGGAAGGTCGAGTTCGGGGCACCGTGGCGGCTGCGGATTCCCGAACGCGAGTATCTGAGCTTCTACGTCGTCACGCGCGGCAGCGCGTGGCTCCAGCTCGGCGACGAGCGGCCGCGTTCGCTCTCCAGCGGCGACGCGGTGATCCTGCCGCTCGGTTCAGCACACGAGCTGCGAGACGTGGACCGGAGTGACGTGCCCCCGCTGAGCTTCGATTTCGATGCCTGTCCTCGGGAGCCGCACGCGGCGCGGGCGGGCGGAGCTGGGCCCGTGACGTCTATCATCATCGGGCACTTCACGCTGGGAAGCGCGCCGCGCAACGCTCTGCTCGCCTCGCTGCCGTCGGCCATCCATCTCCCCGCGGGCGCCGTGGCAGCCAGCCCGCAGCTCGCGGGCCTCGTGCCGCTCATTCTCAGCGAGAGCGCGTCGCCGGGGCCGGGGAGCTCGATCGTGCTCGCGCGCCTGGCCGATCTCCTCTTTGTGCACGCGCTCCGTTTCTGGCTCTCGACGGTGGACGCCTCGGCGTGCGGGCTGGGCGCCGTGGCCGATCCGGCCATCGGCGGCGCACTGCGCCTGATGCATGCGCGCCCCGCCCAACCCTGGACCGTCGAGCAGCTGGCGTCGTCGGTGGCGATGTCGCGCTCCGCGTTCGCGGCGCGATTCACGGAGCTGGTGGGCGAGCCGCCGCTGCAATATCTCGCGCACTGGCGCATGACGCTCGCCGCACAGCGCCTGCGCGAGGACGACGCGGTGATCGCCGACGTGGCCCAGGCGGTCGGCTACGCCAATCCGGTCGCGTTCAGCAAGGCGTTCGCCCGGACCCAAGGCGTGGGGCCGGGCACCTTCCGCCGCCGCGAGCGGCTCGCGCGGCGCGCGCCGCGATCGGAGCGATGACCGCGATGTCGGACATGAGGACGCGCCGCTGGTCCCGAGAGCTCGGATCAGTGCTTCAACGTGGCCACACCCGCTCGCAGGAGCAAATGCGCCGGAGGTTCCTCATGGTCTGTAGGGACGCGCGAAGACGGAGTCCCAGGCGCTAAGCGCCGGCTTCGCGTTCATGGCGCTATCCGCCAGGCCTAGGTGGGTGAACAAGGGAAGGACGGACCCCGGCGGCAGGGTCAATCCCGTGAGATCGAGATCGTAGAAGGTGAGCTGGAACAGCGCACGGGCGCTGGTCTGCCCCAGGAGCTGCACCTGACGGGCGATGTAGCGGGCCTGGACTGCTGGCGTCGACACCGTGGAGCCGACCCTGATCGATGGCCATCCGCCCTCGACGACCAGGACTGGCAACGTCGTGCCCTGAACGATTCTGGCGTAATAGTCGATTGGGAGATCCTCGGGGAGCGCGAAGCCGCCGAGATACGGATAGCTCGAGAGCCCGATCGCGTCCACGAACGGGAAGTCGGCCAGGTCTCGTGCGATTCCCTGATACGGCCCCCCTCCCGTGGCCGGGCGTCCCCACGCCGTCTCCACCTGCACGCTCACGTACAGCCGCGAGGGCAGGCCCGCGGCGCGGACCTCCGCCGCGACAGCGTTGGCCATCACCGCGAGCGCCCGATAGACAGAGTCCGGGGCCGCCGCCCTGATGAGATTGGTTTCGGCGATGAGTCCGAGGTAGTCCGGTCGCAGCTTGTCCGCGACTGCGAACACCCAGTCACGGTACAGCCGCTGGATCGCGGTGTCCGTCACGCTCCGGCCCAGGGCGACGAGCTCCGGGGCCTCGGCGGCGCGGTTCAGGCCGTCGGTCGGATCGACCGTGAACACCAATGCCAGTCTGTTGGCGCGGAAGTAATTCGCGAGCGGGAGCTGGGCGGTGTCCACCGCGGCGGCGGGCGAGACGCCCCTGATGAGGGCCGCCCAAGGCGGGGAGACGTGCATGATCGCCGCGTCCGCCCGCGGCAACCAGTAGTTGATGGACGGCACGATGATCGCGGGGTCCAAGCGGGGCGGCATCGGCGAGAATCCCATGAGGAAGGGCCGCGGCGACAACTGGGGACCGGCGCCGTCCCCACATCCGAGAACGGCTGCGAGCAGGGCGAGAGCGAGCGCCCGCGCCACCCTCATGGCTTCGCGAGGGTCGCGGTGTCCCGGAGCATACGCGATCTCCTTGGTGGCGTCCGCGGGACTGGGCTTGGACAGCGCTCGCTTTGCGCGTCTGTCCAGCCACCAGCGTGTACGAAACGTCGCCGCCGCGAGCGATCAGGGCAACGGGCTCCAGCTGGGCCAGTCCTCGGAAACGGCCGTCGCACTCAGCTTGACCTCGGCAGTGCCGTCGATATTGATGCGGAACAACTGGAAGATGCCGTTTAGCACACGCGCGAACACGAGCTGTCGTTCGTCCGGCGACCAGCGTGGCATCTCCTTTTGGGCGGCGTCCGTCGTCACGCGGATGAGATTCGAGCCGTCTGCGTTCGCGATGTAGATCGGCCAACTCCCGCTTTGGCCGGCGTAGGCAATATGGGCACCGTCGGGCGACCAAGCCGGGTACCTGGCGCCTTCAGGTGCCGTTGGCAAGGCAGTGAGGGCGCTGCCATCGACGTTAATGACGTAGAGAAGTCCGTTTCTCGCAAAGGCGATCCTCTTCCCGTCGGGCGACCACGTCGGACCGTCATCAAACGTGTAGTCTGGAGTGTCCGGCGTCACTTGCCTGAGACCCGTGCCGTCGGCGTTGATCACGAAGATACGGCCGAATGGTCCGTATGGTCCTTGGTTCTCGCTCCGGAACGCGATCCACCGTCCGTCCGGCGACCAGGCCGGCGATCCGTCAAATGCGGCCCGTCCGATCTTCGTCAGCCCGGTGGCGTCAGCGTTCATCAGGGCGAGCGTCCCCGGGTAAACGGCTACGGCGATTCGTTGACCGTCGGGCGAGATCACTGGCGCGGCGTACGCCGCCTGATCCGTCGTGAGTCGCCGCCGATCTGAGCCGTCGGGCCGCACGATGGCGACCTCGGGGAGTCCGAATTCCTCTGTTATGTAGATGATCACGTTCCGCAGCGCGACGGGCTCGCCCGTGGCCGCGAACCCTACAGAGTAGTCGATACCTGAGGTCGAAACGGTCGCCGTCAACGAGTTTGCCCCCGGAGCGGTTCCAAGCGTCCAACTCCCGACGGTTGCAACGCCGTTTGGGCTCGTCGTTGGATTAGCCTCCGAGAGGCTCCCGCCTCCAGAAGCCACGGCGAACGTCACCGGCACGTTCGGGACCGGATTCTCATACTGATCGGTGACGAGTACGGCAGGCGCCACGGCCACGGCGGTGCCGACTTGCGCACGCTGATTGTTCCCGGCCTGGATTGCGATCCCCGCCGCTGGCCCTGCGAGCGCCGTGGCCGTGAATACGCCGAAGACCTGCTTCTCGCCGGCAGACGAGACCGTCCGCACCTCGAGCCTCTGTGGCTGTGCCGTCGAGGTCCCCAGCGTCCAGTAATCTGCGGCCTTGCCATTCTGATCTGTGCTTATCGCCGCGGCGAAGACGCTTCCCCCTCCGCTCGTCACCACGAAGTTCACGGTCCAGCGACGGATTGGGTTTCCTTCGCTGTCCGTTGCCTGGACTACCAGAGGCTGCGGCAGTTCCCTTCCCACGATCCCGGACTGGCCGCCGCCCGAAACCAGAGAGACCCGGATCGGGCCCATCTCGGATGGCGCGGTCGCGTCCTTGCTGCAGCCGATCCCGAGAACTGCCGGCACGAGCCACGCGACACGCGAGCCGAGCGACCTGTTCATGGGCCCCTCCCCTTTGAGATGCGCGATTCTCTGCCTACTGCGCTGGCGTCCAGTCGGTCAGGCCTCTTGTGCGTGAGTCCAGATCTTCGCGAACAGCAATCCGGAATGGGTGCAAGTTTCGTGCGGCAACGATGCGAGTCCGCGACGTCGCGTCGGAGCAGCGCGAGCGTTGCGCGAGGGCGACACGCGCTGCGCCGTTCCAGGCGGCGAAGGCGCGGCGCCAGTTCTGCGGTGTCAACTCAGCGGGGGCCTAGCGGAACGATGACGCCTCGGGGCGAGTCGCTGAACTGTTCTCCTTGGACAGACTGGTGCGCTAGCGCTCGAGCAGGGCGCGGTTCCATTTGCCCAAGTTCGCCGCCGCTTCGTAGGTACTCTGCGCGAACTCGAGCAGAGCGGCAGCCGGATCGGGAGCGCGCCGCACCGCCTCGTATGGCAGGATCCACTCGCGCATCTGCATATCGTAGCGCGCGCCGACCGGGGCGATCACCGCGTCGGGACAGCCGGGCGGCTCGGGATACGCATAGGCATAAAACGATGGCTCCAGAATCGGCGTGAGGCCTCCGCCGAGCCACCATCCCATGCTGATGCACTCGTGCGAGTAGGACTCGCGTGTCACGCTATCGGCAAGGTTGGGGATACCGCCTGGGTGGCGCGGGGCCCGACGACCTGAGAAGCGCGTGTAGGCGAGATCGAACCCCCCCCACCAGAAGTGCACCGGGCTCGTCTTGCCGAGGAAGCGGGCCCGGTATGGATCGAGCACCCTTCTGATCTGGACCAGCACCTGCAAGAGGGCCCGTGCCGCGGCGGGGTCGTAGGAATGATGGATCGTGTCGGCTTCGAAGCGAGTTGGGTTGGGGACTTCGGCCGGCCTGGTCCAGATCCGGACGCGCACATCTAGCCGCGCCAGCGCGTCCATGACGAGGCGATAGAACTCGGCCACTGGTCGCGGCTCGAGCGAGACTGTGGTGTGACCGCCGTCCGAGCACTCGACCGCGAGTTGGTGCGAGACGAAGTCGAATGCGAGCGTGACGAGGCGCCGGTCGACCGTCAGCGGCAGCGTGGCGAGCCCGCGTGGCGTGATCTGCATGGCGGTGTTCCAGTAATGGTTCGTGAGCGGCGACAAGCCGAGCGCCAGCTTGCCAACGACCTGCGTCCACATGTGCAGCGTGTCAAACGTGCCCCGCCATTCATCAAGCGGGAGTGCCGGCCAAGTGTCGGCCGCCACGCTTTCAATACTCGGCGAAGGCATTGATCGTCGTAATCGCGGTCAGATGCGCACAGGTTCCAATCGTCGTCATCTGGCTGTCTCCTTTGTACCCTAGACCCGTGCGTGAAGCTTACCAAGAACGAGAGCCCTCGTGGGGGAGGCTCCAGGCGAGGTCGTTTTCTGAGCCGATTATTCGCCCAGCGGGCGATGCACGGCCGTGACCGCGATCGACCCCTCGCGCTTGATGCTGCAAGTCGGTGCTTGCTTGATGCTGCGAGTCGGTGCTTGCGGGGTCGCGCTGTCGCGCTGACTCGCTGATTGTCTGATGCCCGCGCGCCAAAAGCGTTGCGGGCAGTCTCCACACATGACTGAGCCAGCGCCCTCGGTCGCCCCACGAGGCGCTGGGAACAGAACTTGCGCATGCGGCAGGCATCATCATCTCCCCAGGTCATCATCATGCCAGCGGCGCGGGCAGTCGCGCTTATCCTTGTCCTCGGAGTGGCATGCCGGGACCCCTCGACCCCGTTGCAGCCCGGGCCGCGCTACGACGCTACCGGCGTGATCCCCGGGCAGTACATCGTCGTGTTTCAGGACGCAGTTGCCGACCCGGTCGGTCTCGCCCAGTCGCTGGTGAATGCGCAGGGTGGAGCGCTGTTGTACACCTACACCAGCGCGCTCAAGGGTTTTGCGGCGCGCCTGCCAGATGCGGCGGCCGCCGTGCTCGGGCAGGATCCGCTCGTCGCCTACGTCGAGCCCGATCGCGTAGCCGGCATGTCCGGCACCCAGCAGATGGATGCGAACGGCGATCCCTGGGGGCTCGACCGAATTGATCAGCGCGCGCTGCCGCTGTCCGGCACTTACACCTACGCGTCAACAGGCGCTGGCGTGCATGTGTATCTCATTGACACAGGGATCTGGACGTCCCACCCCGAGTTCGAGGGCCGGGCGGACATTGTGTACAACAACGCCGGGGGGGACGGCCAGGACTGTTCGGGCCACGGCACGGCCGTGGCAGGCATAGTCGGTAGCGCGACGTACGGCGTCGCCAAGCGGGTCTTCCTGCACGGCGTCCGGATTGGTGATTGCAGCGGCAACGCATCGACGTCCCAAATCATCGCGGGTTTGGACTGGGTGACTGCGAATCACCAGACGCCCGCTGTAGCGAATTACCCGGTGCAGACCGCCCCCTCAGCCCCGTTAGCTACGGCGATCAAGAGCCTCTGGGACTCCGGCGTGTTCGTGGGTACGACGGCCGGCAACCACACGGAGGACGCCTGCCTGGAGGGCTCAGGCGCGACCCCCTTCGCCGTCGCGGCGTCGACAAGAACCGACGCCATAGCGAGCTTCTCGAATTTTGGCTCCTGCGTCAAGATTTACGCGCCGGGGGAGAACATCAAGTCAACTTGGCTCGGCGGCTCGACAAACACGGTCTCCGGCACATCGTTCGCGGCGCCGCATGTCACCGCTGTCGCCGCGCTCTACAAGGCGACCTTTGGCGACGCGCCGTCCGACACCGTGGCCAAATGGATCCTCAACAACGCGACGGCGGGCGTGATCACGGGAAACCCCCCGGGCACGCCGAACTTACTTCTGTACAGCCCGGCGCCGCCGCCGGTGGCGAATTTCACATTCAGCTGTGCGGGGCTCACGTGCAGCTTCGATGCGAGTAGCTCGACGGCGCAGCCTAATGCGACTTACAGCTGGAGCTGGGGCGACGGCGCGAGCGGCACGGGCACGGCCCCCACGCATGCGTATGCGGCGGGGGGGAGTTACAGCGTGACCCTCACCGTGACCGACGGCGGCGGGTCGAGCACCAAGACGCAGACGGTGACGGTCACGGTCCCGGTGCCGGCGCCGGTAGCGAACTTCACGTTCAGTTGTTCGGGGCTCACGTGCCGCTTCGATGCGAGCAGCTCGACGGCGCAGGCCAGTGCGACGTATAGCTGGAGCTGGGGCGACGGCGCGAGTGGCACGGGCACGACTGCCACGCATCCGTATACGGCCGGGGGGAGTTACAGCGTGACCCTCACCGTGACCGACGGCGGCGGGTCGAGCACGAAGACGCAGACGGTGGTCGTTACGGCCCCCGTGCCGGTGGCGAACTTCACGTTCCGCTGTTCGGGGCTCACGTGCAGCTTCGACGCCAGCAGCTCGACGGCGCAGGCCAGTGCGACGTATAGCTGGAGCTGGGGCGACGGCGCGAGTGGCACGGGCACAACCGCCATGCATCCGTATGCGGCGGGGGGGAGTTACAGCGTGACCCTCACCGTGACCGACGGCGGTGGGTCGAGCACGAAGACGCAGACGGTCGTAGCCGTGGCTCCTGCGGTGCGGCTCGTGTTCAGCGCCCAGCCGAGGAACGCGCTGCCCTACCCGTTGGGGACCATCCAGCCACCCGTGCAAGTCACCGCGGTGGACGCCTTGGGTAACCGGGTCGCGAGCTACACCGGTTTGGTGACGATCGCAATCGGGCGCAACG
>Ga0209160_1002329_pt1 | contig 15804 bp, 13 predicted proteins | sample GraSoiAngelo_153_FD_186167 | JGI IMG/M metagenome (GOLD analysis project Ga0209160, IMG submission 186167) | Grasslands soil microbial communities from the Angelo Coastal Reserve, California, USA - 14_1009_12_40cm (SPAdes) (version 2) | ecosystem: Environmental > Terrestrial > Soil > Grasslands ... | reverse complement strand
CTTTGAGTAGTATTTTGATTTTCTTGTAGCTGATCCTGTTTTTCGCTGGGAGTATTGCTAGGATGGGTTTCTTGTCTGAGCCTATGAGGACGATGGATTTGATGATCCTGTCTGCAGATACTTTTCTCGCGGCTTCCTCAACGGTTCTGACTGGTTCGTCGAATTCTATGAAGCGATGCCAGATTCCTTTTGAAACTAGAGTGGTTCGGAGAGACTCTGAATAGCCCTGTTTAGCCTCGCTCAATTTCTGCATCTCACTTTTGTTCGAGCGTCGACAGAAACCTTGTAGCGTCCCTCGGCGATCTCAGCCTTACGACCGTGAGATGCGAATTCTCTGGTCTACTTAGAAGAACGGGGTATTGCCTCCTCCGTCTTCGATAGGTTCGGATGGCCCACAAGAACACGGAATCTCGAGTGAACAATCCTCGAATGTGCTCTTGGTTGCCGTTCCATAATTTCTCGTGGGTGAAGACCCTTCTCATCGTCCGCCTGACTAATCTGCCCATGATGGTCCTGAAGGGATAGTCCAGCCAGACGACCATGTCCGCTCGGCTCCAGACGATGTCCCGGACCTGATGATAGTTTCCATCAACGACCCAGGAGTCGCTTTGCAACGATTGTTTGACACGTTCTCGGAAGAGATCGTTAGGCACCTCCACCCAATGGGGTTCCCAGTGGAGAGAATCTAGCTCGACGTGTGGAGCATTGAGCAGGTGGGATGTTTTGCGTGCGAACGTGGTCTTGCCTGATCCAATTGTTCCAACGACGGAGATTCGTTGGTAGGAGAGTCGAGGGCTTCTAGGAATCTGCTTAAATCCACTGGAACCCGAGTCGAATGTGAGCACCTTTCATTTCCATGGAGGAGAGGGATAGAACGTGTCTTCAATCGAGGATCCTCTGCTAAAAGAGGTATTGGCCGCTTTCAAGGAGGACGCAGCCCGCATGGCGGATGATCTCCTGAGGACGATTACGACTCAGGCCTTGATAGCCGCTTTTGCGCTCTTGCTGGCCATCTCATCGCTTCTCAGGCTGCTCTTCTTCGTGTATTTTGCTCAGCCAGGGGGATTCGGGTTCCCGATGCGTCCAGCACTGGACACGTCGGCGGTAGTGGAGACAGCATTGACAGTTGTCTTGTTCCTGCTTTCTGTAATCTCCATCTACAGCCTATTAGGCCTACGAAGACGATATTCCAGACTACTGGCCATGGCTGAGAAACTCGGCCGATGAAAAGTGCCCCTCTCACCGGAAACAAGGAAAGAGGCAGAGAAGAGACTGACAGTGATGAAAATGATAGAGGTATTTGCGGACAAATGTCCAAAGAGCACACTGCTCAACGGACCTTTCGGCGGAGACGACAAGGCGTTTGATCGGCTACTTGGACCCAGCGGCATTCTCACCAGGACATCATTGATCCTAGCCAGCACTGATGGTAGAGTTACTCACTACTCAAGAACAGACGCGGGTAAGGTCTACCAGCAGGTCCTCGACATGCAATTGAACTTCCTAGATCCCTACACAGGCGGAGAGGTCTGGAAGAAGTGATCAGGCTGAACTCACCGGAAAAACAAGCCAGGGCGTACAGCAGGTCGAAACTCATAAACTGAGTCTCCACCCTTGAGTAAGGATATTGCTCCTCGGAGCTCTGACGGGATACGCTGCCACAATACTGATCCTGCTGGCATAGGTCTAGATCCCTCCTTCCGACCCCCTTTCATCTCGCCGGTCTTTGCCCTAATGTCCGTCCGCAGAGTGCCCCATTGCAATGCTGCAATAGGGGAGGAAAGAAAATGGGGAGTTTGAAGGAAGACATCGACCTGCCAATTAAGCAGCTGTCAAAGCTAGGGAAGCTAGGGTGCAATTGTGCGCACTACTTGCTGCACTAGTTGTGCTTGTACTCTGTTGGGTAGTGGTGGACGAAGCGGCACCTGCTACAAAAGCTGTACTGATTGCGTAGGCAGTGGCACCGGCACCAACGCCGACTAGAAGCACCAAGAGTATTACTGACCGCAAAGACGACCCCCGTCGAGCCCCCGCTTGATTTTCACTCTCCAATATTTTTTTCACCTCTACCGTAAGTCCCGTCGCCCCCCAGATCAAGATCATTCTCCTAGGAATCTGCTTAAATCCGGAAAACTCCTCTTTCGAAGAAATCGTGCTACAGTACCGGGAGGAAAACGGGAACTAGTCATGCCTTGACTTGTGCGAGTTAGCTGACGTGTTCCGGGACTATGTCAGGGAGGCTCGCCACGTTGAACCGCAGAGGTTGCAGTTGTGGAAACCATCGACCGTATAGCATCGGGCTATTTGCCCGCACACGGGGCAACAGTGAATCGGATCGTATGCAAGATCTCCGACTTGCCCCAATGATCCCAGTTCCATCGAATCCTTCTCTTCTGCGGTTTGCATTCTGATAGCCTCCTACCTAACCTGGTTCTTCACGCTATACAGGTACACCTGGTTCCATCTGCGCTCGATCTCTGCAAGCACTCTCGCATCCGCTGTGCTTCTGATCCAGGGGATTGTCGGGAGGATCCTTGAAGACTTTACAATGTTGTTGCAGCGTACTTCCATCGCTCCCCTTGTGGGGGATCTGAACGCTTGGATAAGACTACGAATGCTATGCGTGATTCTCGTCCAATCTTCTCGAACTGCCATTTTTCTTTTCACCTAACGATGACGACGTGCTTCTGCCGGATTATCTTTGAGCCGTCCTGCGCTGGTAGTTGTTTCACCGTCGTCCGACTGGTATTAGTTGCTGGCGCACGCCGGCACTTCTGTTATATGGCCGGGATGGAAAATGGGGTTTTGTTCAGAACTTGTTTGAGCTGTTCTTTCGATTTCAGCCGACGGCAGGGCACGGGGATCACTACAACCTGTTGACTAAGAAATTTCCGGATGCAAGATTCTCTTTGTGGTGTAATGGAAACACGGACGTTCTTGAGATAGAAGCCGCTGGGTTTGGCTCGCTCGAGGAACTGCAGAACGAGATAACCACGAGTACGAAGGCGCATCTTGATGGGAAGATTATTTCAAAGACATACCTTCAGGATAAGTTCCAGCTGGTGGCTCGAACATGTTGTTGCGGCTCAGACCACAAGGGGACCCCTATCAGTCCGATAATTCAGCGACACAATTTCATGCGCATACCTCCTCTGGTCTTGGCTGGAGGATGGGAATACCACCGTCTGGTTGGTTATGATGACAACGATCTGAAGGGGTTGCTTAGAGGCTTGGACAAGATTGGCGCGACGGAGGTCTTGCACAAGAAGTCTGTCTCGGAAGGAATGACAGACGACGCGTTTCTGTTGTCGCTAAGCAGCTTGTTCGGCCAGCTGACTGAGAAACAGTTGAAAGCGATGCTATCGGCGGTAGAGGGCGGATATTACGAGATTCCGAAACGAATAACTGCGGATGACCTGGCTCGGAAGCAAGGGCAGCCCAGGAGTACATTGGAGGAGCATATTCGGAAGGCTGAGAGTAAGATTGTGTTGGCTATGGCACCCTATATGATGATGTATGCAAGGGTTCCCGAGAATCCTCTCATGAACAAGACTAAAGCGGCAGGGGCAACTGTCGGCGCGAGAATCATGAAACAGGTAGCTATGCAACTAGCTGCGAAGAGCAGGAACGCATAGCACCATTGTACCGCGGGCCATGTTGGGGTGCACGCAAGATTCGCGGTCTTGAACCTACTCGGTAACTTTCATCGGATCTCTTCAGTTGGAATTACGACGGGATCTCCCGCTTAGTCAGCCGTTGGGTAGTCGCTGTATGTCTGGTACATCTTCGTATTCTCCCCGAGGGATACGGTAGAACGATACGTGGTCTTAATGAGAAGTCGCTGACCGTTCGTTCGGAATTCATGCCTGTCTAGAGGCCTTTGAATCCCCTTTGAAGATCCTCAAGTAGATCTTCAACGTCTTCTATTCCCACGCTCATACGTATGAGCGTGTCCTTGATTCCCTGCTCCATTCTTCTCTGACGCGGAATGCTGGCATGGGTCATGCTAGCTGGATGTTCGACGAGAGATTCGACTCCTCCTAGACTTTCTGCCAAAGTGAAGACTCGAAGTTTGGTCAAGAGTTTTTCGCAGTCTCCGAATCCCCCTTTGAGTTCGAAGCTCAGCATTCCACCGTAGGCCCGCATCTGGCGCTTGACGACGTCTCGTTGTGGATGATCTGGGAGGCCGGGATAGTAGACCTGCTCCACCTTGGGCTCCTTCTGGAGAAACTCGCTGATCTGTTTTGCGTTGGAATTGTGACGATCCATCCGCACAGCCAGTGTCTTGATTCCTCGCAACACAAGCCAACAGTCTAAGGGTCCGGGAACAGCCCCGACGGCGTTTTGGAGAAACTTGAGACGTTTGCCGACATTAACGTCGGTTGTGATCGCGGCGCCCCCAATTAGATCGCTGTGGCCTCCAAGGTATTTCGTTGTGCTATGGACGGAGATATCGGCGCCAAGCTTCAATGGGTTCTGGAGATAGGGGCTTGCAAAAGTATTGTCGACGACTAGCATTGCGTGGTTCTTCGTTGCGATCTTCGATATGGCTCGAATGTCAACGACTCTCATCAACGGGTTGGTGGGTGTCTCGATCCAGATCATTCTAGTGTTCTTTCGAACTGCCTTCTCTACCTTGTCAGGTGACCTCGGGTCTACATAGGTGAATTGTAGGCCGTAGTTTCGGAGAACTTGGTCGAATAACCGGTAGGTTCCACCGTAGATGTCGTCCCCGGCGATTACATGGTCTCCTTTTCGCAGGAGCATCAGGACGGTGGTCGTTGCGGCGAGACCTGAGCTAAAGGCGAGGCCAACTTTCCCGTCTTCGAGGGCTGCTAAACTCTCTTCGAGAGCGTTACGTGTGGGATTCGCGGTTCGTGAATATACGTACTTGCCCTCGCGGCCAGGTCTGAGTTGCATGTAGGTTGAGGTGAGATAGACGGGAACCGTGACCGAGCCTGTGGCAGGATCCGGGTCTTGTCCTGCATGGATGGCTTTGGTTGAAAACCTCATGATAGAATGCCAAGCGGCGGACGCTGATTTAACATATCTTTCTGAAACTCGAAGGTGACATCAGAAGCTTGACACGTTTTTGAAAAAATCCCGCGAGGCGCGAGCGACCTAGGAGACGCCTACGGGATCTATGCCTCATGCAGGAATGAATCCTTCTAGGAGAACTCTTGATGAACAATTTCGGTAACAAGGAGCATAGTAACGAAAGAAATGTGGCTATCCCAGAATCCGAATGCGACCATCGAATTATCGTCCGATAATCCTCATCGTTCTCTCACTAGCGGTTCTCTGGAGTGTTCCCGCAACCAAAGCGGGCCCGAATCTGGGAAATCTGTTTCCTCCAAGCTTCGAAGTGAACGGTATGGCAGTCAACCCGCAGGGAGACGTGGCCGCGGGCAGCTTTTACGCCCTAGACCCGACGATAATTCCCTGGGATCTGACTAACCCGATTTACAAATATGTCGGAGTGACACTGATAGTTAGCAACTTCAACTCTTCAAGCCTGTCCACCACCGCGGGAATAAACATCACTAGCTCCGCGAACAGCCTCGCGCCCTACACAGTGATCCTCATAATAGAGGGCGTCCAACGCAACACTCTATCGATAGTTTCTGACGTGCAGACCGTTTTCGGCATGGCACCGGGATCATTCCAGGCCCTAGTCTCAAACCCTCTAACTCTTCCCGTCTCGGTCTTTGGTGCCAACTTCACTTCAAATCCCTATTCTAGCTTCGTCAACAAATTCGTGGCACTAACAAGCGCCAAGTCCGCGATGATAGGAAAGTACACCAGCTCCCTCCTTCAAACGTCGAGTTCAGCGATTATTTTCAACAGCCTAGAATCCCTCATTTATCCCGTAACTCCAGCGTTTAGCGCATCAAGTATCGCCTCGCAAGTACTCGGTCTAACCTCGATCGGGGCCGCGATCGCCCCCGCCTTCGGACTCAACTCCACGGGCGTCGTTGTAGTCCACAAGAAAGTCTTGACCTTCTCCCTACCCCAAGACTATACAATCGGCTTCGGGTCGCTCGTTGGCGAAACGGGAGGGATCTATTCGGCCACGAATGAGACTTTTGTGGCATCGTTGCCGGGGGGAGCGCAGGTCAAGAGTTTCAGCCCGACCAACATGTTGGTCCAGTCAGGTGTTGGATCGACACTTGTCGTTGGAGTATTCCCTTGGGTGGGGACAGCCCAGAGACTATTGCCTGACGTGAGTGTTACATTCCACTATCCTGCTTTCGACTCCCCATATCTCAGTGCAACATGGACCACGACACCCTCAACTTTCAATGTTGGACAGCCGTTCAATCTCACCTTGGACCTAACCAACACGGGGGCAATGGACGCGAGCAATCTGCACTTCACTCTTGTCTTTTCCGGAGTCGTACTCCTAGGCCAGCCTACTGTATCATCTTTGCAGTTCAGCTTGGCCTCTCTTCTCAAAGGAACGACCTACAACCGCTTGTTCAGCTTTCAATCTTTCAATCCAAATCCGACATTCACCCTTAGCGCATATTTCCTGGACACATCGAACTACGTCTACCAGTGGAACACCCAGTTTTCACCGGCCCTAAACGTGAAACAGAATGGCCCCCTGACCGTTACGAAGAGTATCAGCCCAACCAGTCCGTCTTACGGACAAATCGGAACCGTCACAGTGAGCATACACAATAACAACCTAACCACCACATACTTCAACATAGAAGACCTCAACCCCGATGCCCAGATCTTCCTATACCCTCAAGGAGTAGGGAACACTCCACAGCAGCCTCAGCCCTGCCCAGTCGTCGTCAACTCCTTCTCTCCAGTCACAGCCAATACTACATACTTCACATTCCAAGTCAAAAACGGTCTCGGCTGCGCTCCAACAGTTCTGACACGTGTACTCCTCCAACCCTTTGGTCAGACAATGCAACTTGCGGCTTCTCCAAACATGCTCCTCGGAGGAGGTGAGGCATGGAGCCCGTTGAAACCCTATCAAATTCCTGGAGGCCCTGCCGTGCTCTTCGAGCAGCTGACCCTTAGGCTGACATTCCAGAACTATGCCAATATGACAGATTCGGGTCAGGTCGGATATTCGGGACCTCTCCCGCAACTCGAAAACCCGAAGACCTCCTACCTTGGACTTGACTGTTTACCGTGCTCGGTCCCCAGCGGCGGATCAACTACCATTGCGGGTGCTCTCGTAAACGCAACGGGCAAACCGATCGCAAACGCTCCCGTGGTACTATCATACAGGTTTACGAACAACACATTGAAACCAATAACGACTGTCATAACAAACTCGACAGGTGGATATTCTACCAGCTGGCTGGGCGTGTCGACCCTGCCAGTAGGAAGCTACCGACTCATCGGCAATTACACCGGATCTCCGCAGAACAATGCTGAGGGGATGTACATCCCGTTCTCAATAATCACTCCAACAAGCATCTCGCCCGGCGGAACGATAACTCTGTCCTATCCGTACTTCTTCAACGTCACAGGTGCAATGTCAATAACACCGGAACGAATAGCCTACAGCAGCCAAGTTAATGCAACGGGGACAGGCCAGCAGCTGATTGGTGAATACATCACCCAATCTCCTACAATAGCCGTCACGGTCGGACCCCCAACGATCATCCCTGTGCTAGAGATGACGATGAACGTTACGAAGATCAGTTTCCTCTATGTCGCCCAGAACCAGAGCCTGGTCCAGGTCAACCTTCGTGTGACCAACACGGGACCTCAACTCGCTAACAATGTTATCGTATCTTCTTTGATTCCGCAAAGCTCCAGGACCAACTCTACTGGTGGCTCGGCACCGTTCTGGCTCCCAGTTGTGAGCCTCGGTCCTTCTCTTTCCGAAGCCAGCAACCTTAAGACCGTAACATTCTCCGTCGCATCCCTCCCGTCGGGACAAAGCTTCTCCACATGGTACACTGTCAGGGCAAATAGCACGAATCTCTACGAGACCGCCAACAACGTCACCGCTCAATCTGGCGCGAACCAGTACAAGTTCTACTACACCGGACCCCTTCTCGGGGTGTATCCCTCTCCCTCGACCACCCAGCTTCCCCAGATAGGCCTCCTGAAAACCTATCTCACGATCGACCCGGCGGTCGTGGCGAATAAGACATCAACCATCGTTAGCGTACATCTATACAACGCGGGAAATGTAACCTACAACAACATCATAGCCACAGTACCGAGTTTCACAGGAAACGGGCTAAACTTTCCCATCGTTTCGAAGATCGTCCCGAACATGGCTCCTGGAACCTTTCAGACGGTGGACTTCACCGCAACTGCTATGGTCCCTACAATAGACTTCTTTGGTGGTGTGTCGAGCTACTATCTGTCAGGAACAGTATCATACAACCAATCTAGTACCAAGGGTTTCCAGACCAGTTTCGGCCACACCGTACCAATCTATGACCCGACGATTGCAGGGTTCAATCCAAGCCTGAGAATTGTCATCTCCGCTCCAACGCCTCAAGTCTCAGCAGGAGCAACTGACCTCGTATTAGTAACAGTAACAAATACAGGGTCGTCAAACGTGACGAATTTCTCGTACAATCTTCAAGCCTACAGCCCCTTGTTCAATCCGCTAGGCCCCTCATCCCCCGAGACCAGCTACGGAAGCTACTCCACAGGCTGGCCCTACAGCCTCGGAGCAAGCCAGAGCATCAATTTCCGAATTGGAATAGAGACAAGGGCTGGAGGCTCCTACCCTGTCTACGGATCATACATCAACTACGAATACAGTCCTCCGGGATCAACAAACAGCAACCAGGGCGCACAAGTCTCCTCCTCGAGCGCAGCACTGATAACTGCTACTGACACAACACCGCCAACTGTTAGTACTCCGTGGTCCAGCCCATTCGCCCCGACCTCCAGCGACCAAGTTCACGTAGGGACGCAAATCTACGACGGTAGTGGAGTAAGCTCGGTCAACATAGAGTATTCCACTGACAGACTGACCTGGACATCCGTTCCAATGACCCCGCTGTTCGGCTCCTACGCAAAAGGACAAAACGTGCCCGTCCAACAACCATTCTTTGGAGACATATACAACGTAACCATCCCACCAATAGGCCCAGGCGCGGCCGTGTTCTATCGCATCAGAGCATCGGACAGTCTTGGAAACAGTGGACTCCAAGACAACAACGGCAACGACTACGTCTACTTCATCCAAGGAGGCAACAGCTGGCTCTTTCCCAACCAGGTTCCGGGAACGAACATGCTGTTGAACGGGACTCAGTACGTTCCAGCAATCCAAACATCACTCTTCCTCAACGTGTCCACGCCCATTGCAGTCCAGGTAATACAGCTCCCCTCAAATCCGGGTGGAACTCCACCGGCTGGATTGTCCGCTCTGGGAATCTACACGCAAGTCAATGCCAACATTTCCATCGCCTTGAATGCTCGCGTCCGATTCTATTATACACCAAGCCAGATTCAAGGCTTGAACACCAGCACAATCGCTCCATACTACTGGAATGGGGCGAACTGGATCCCTCTGAGCAATGTTGCGGTGAACACTAACCAGAACTACGTTGAGGGAACGGTCAACCATTTCAGCCTGTTCGCAGTGTTCGCCAAACAAGCGTCAACTCAGCCTCCTCCGACAACACAACCGGCTAGCCAATCAACCATCCTCTACATCGGTCTAGCTGGCGTGATCGCTGCAATCGCCATTATAGGAGGAATCCTCCTAGCGAAAAAGCGAAAACGTAGAACAACCAACTTCCTCCCGACACCAACTTCCCCTCCCACAGTTTTCGGAAGCCCATCGACTCGCTAACCCGTTTCTTCGAAATCCAGGCTAGCATGGTCATAGTCGGTTTGACCTCGTTCAGCCTCCTCCGTTTCACTGCGAGTGGACTCGCCCGCCGCAGGGTCCGCACCATTCTTACAATTGTTGGGCTAGCTGCACTGATCCTGACCTATGTAACGGTCCAGTCTCTGGTCTCAACTCTCGAAGTCAACTTGTCAGGAAGTGTAACCTCCCTCGGGGGCGAGATTGATGTCTGGAGCAAAGGCGCCTCCTACCCGTTAATCAGCAAGATTCCCGAATCCTACGCCGCAGTGGTGAAAACCGTCCCAGGGATTTCTTTCGCCACGCCAGTCACCCTCGCGCTGCTGACAGTTGACTCTGCTGAAGCTCTCACTGCAGGCGTAGTTCCTGCCCAGCTTCGTTCCCTTCTCAACTACAGCATGGTAGCGGGAACCATGATCACATCAAACCAAACTGGGATACTAGCGATAGGCAAAGCGCTGTCAGCAACTATCGGAAAAGGCGCAGGAGACCCGGTCCAGCTGAACGGTGCAATGTACAGCATTTCTGGGGTCTACCTTACGAATAGTTGGATGGACTACTCAGCCATCATCCCCCATGTAGTCGCGCAACAGATGATCGGTATGGTGAACGGTACCTCGATGATCGTTGCTACAGCTCAGGACTCGCGAAATGTCAACAACGTGATAGGTGAGATCAGGACCCTAATGCCGACAGTGGAGGCTTTTCGGACCAACGAAGCTCCTTCGAATGTCTCGCCGATATTCGCCTCTCTGGAAAGCATAGCCTCGGACATAACAGCAATCGTAACTCTCGGCGCTGTTTTGGGAATAATGAACTCAAACCTCAACAACCTACGCGAAAGAATGCGTGCATTTGCCATCTTCAAGGCGACCGGAGCCTCTTACAACCAGATAATCAAGCTGGTCTTCTACGAGTCTCTCCTGCTGGGGACCCTGGGAACGATAGTTGGGCTCGGAATATCCTACGTGGCTCTCCAGTTTATCTCGATCCCAATAGTCCAGAATGTCAGCGTCGGCATAATTCTCGTTCCTTCCACATTCCTCTACGCCGCCCTGCTCGCATTTTCCGTTTCTCTCGTGGCTTCCATTTATCCGGCGCTCAGAATCGCCCGGGTCCGGCCTCAGGAGGTCTTCAGGTTTGGATGAGGAACCCATTCTAAGAACGGATGAGCTGAGCAAGACATACTGGAATGGACCAGAGAAAACAGTCGCTCTCGACAATGTAAGTCTACAAGTCCGTAAAGGAGAGCTTCTGGCCGTCTACGGTCCATCGGGGTCCGGAAAGACCACCCTCCTGTTCCTTCTAGGCGGGTTTGACAAGCCAACAACGGGCAGGATACTGCTAGATGGGATTGAAATCTCGAACATGGACGAGCATCGACTTTCCGAGATCAGACGCAACACGGTGGGTTTTGTTTTTCAAAACTACAATCTCGTCGAGGAGCTGACGGTTCTGGAGAACGTCAAGTTGACAATGATGTTCGAAGGGAAACCGGAGGAAGAAATGAAAGAGAGGACAAGTGAACTTCTCGACAAAGTAGGGTTGGTTGGCAAAGAGCGACACCGACCCTCTCAACTCAGCGCCGGGGAGCAACAACGAGTCGCAATCGCTAGAGCGTTGGCGAACAGGCCGCGGCTCGTCCTGATGGATGAGCCTACAGGTAACTTGGATCAGGATAACTCGCGAGCACTCGTCCGGCTGGTAGCTAGTATCATTCGAGAGGAAGGAGTGACCTTCATAATCGCCACTCACAATCTTGAGATTGTCCAGGGAACGCCGTCCAGGTTGTTCCTCAAAGCAGGCCAAGTGGCGACTGATTTCATGTCACAATCGTAAGTCACAGGCGGTTCCTAGGAAAGAGGCTAGAACCGCTACGGCCGATGGTTCTTAACTCCGAGAGCTTCCAGTTTGTATTGGAGATGTTTCTCCATAACCTCTGTCATGAGCAATCCACTCTTCATGCTGTTGTAGATGAAAAGCCAATAATCCTTCTGGGCCACCCTTTTCCCTTCTACACTAAGAACGTACAGTTCAATCTGGTCTAGCAGATTCATCACGTCCCGATCTCTCAATCTTCATCCATCTCTCGAGTTATCGGAAGCCTTGTTCTTTCATCCATTTGTCAGAGAATAATTTGCTGAGGTAGTTTCGGCCAGTGTCCGGCAGAAGCGCAACAATCGTACTGTGTTCATCCAGGTGCTCTGCAACTTTCATGGCAGCTTGGACTGCTGTGCCTCCGGACCCTCCTACCAGGATTCCTTCTTCCCGCGCCAGCCGTCGGGCCATATGGAAAGAGTCCCTATCAGAGACCTGTATTACGTCATCTACGATCGACATGTCCAGTGTTCCTGGCACGAAATCTTCGCCTATCCCTTCTACCTTGTACTGGTGTGGCTCTTCCTTTTGGCCGTGAAAGCGCGGATAGAAAATGGACCCTTCCGGATCCACACCGACAACCTTCAAGCTCTTCTTCTTCTCCTTCAGAAACCTACCTGTCCCTGTGATGGTCCCGCCGGTTCCCATGCCACAGACAAACACGTCTAGCTGACCGTCTGTCTGACGCCAGATCTCGGGACCCGTAGTCCGGTAGTGAGCGTCTGGATTGGCCCGGTTCTCATACTGATTGGGCATGCAGGAGTTGGAAGTCTCCTGGGTCAACCTCTCCGCGACCTTGGTGTAGTGTTCAGGGGATTCTGGGGGAACGTTCGTAGGAGTCACCACAACCTTTGCTCCATACGCTCGTAGGATCGCCCGCTTCTCCTCGCTCATCTTGTCCGGCATGACGAAGATCATCTTGTAGCCTTTCACTGAGGCAACTATCGCCAATCCAACTCCGGTGTTTCCTGATGTGGGCTCTATGATCGTTCCACCGGGTCTTAAGAGACCCTTCTGTTCTGCTTGTTCGACCATTGCGATTCCTATTCGATCCTTGACGCTCCCTCCAGGGTTGAGGTTTTCCAGCTTTGCAAGAATAGTGGGCTTGAGACCTTTCGAGACTTTGTTCAGCCGGACGAGAGGCGTGTTTCCAATAGCGTCTAGTATTGTCTTGTGAACTTCCATTGAGACAATGCTTCCTTTCGTATCCTCAATCAAGGTTGTTTATCTGAATAATGCAGACGCACGGTATTCCACCCGCTCTGATAGATACAAATTGCCTAGGTCACCAGCTTATCCTCTGGTCCACCCACTCACAAGTATGAAGGGATCCACGAGGGACGAGCCGCGTTACGGTCTCTACATGCCGAATTTCGGGAAGGCAGCTCACCCTCAAGTCCTAGCAAAGCTAGCTGATGAGGCGGAGAAGTCTGGATGGGACGGTTTCTTTCTCTGGGACCACCTTGTTGAATGGAACGAACGTGTTCCCATCTACGAGACCTTCACATCACTGGCCGCAGTAGCTACGAATACAAACCGGATTAGGATAGGGACAACGGTTACACCGCTTCCGAAGAGTAAGCCTTGGATAGTCGCGCGCCAAACGGTTGCGCTGGATCACCTATCGAATGGACGACTGACAATAGGTGTGGGCCTAGGCGCGGAGGAAAGCACTGATTACGACCGGTTTGGGGAAGTCGCGGACAATCGGGTGCTTGGTGAAAAACTGGACGAGGCGCTCAGCATAATTGCGGGTTTATGGACGGGCAAACCATTCAGTCACAACGGCAAACATTTCCGGGTCAAGAAAACTGTCTTCCTGCCCTCTCCATTGCAGAAACCTCGGATTCCTATCTGGGTAGGAGGATTCTGGCCTCGCAAGGGTCCATTCAGACGCGCGGCCAAATGGGACGGGGCAATTCCCCTGAGAACACCCGGAGACCTTCCACAGCCAGAGGATATCCGCCAAGTAATCGATTATGTCAACAATCATCGAAGAAGCAGGGCCCATTTCGACGTTGCAAATATTGGCTGGACTTCTGGAGTAGACCGCAAGAAGGATAGGGAGAAAATATCGCCATATCTGGAAGCGGGGACGACTTGGTGGTTAGAAAGCCTCTACACGAAACAGGATTCGCGAGAGAAGATGCGGGAGCGAATCCGTAAGGGTCCACCCGGATAACACTAAAGCGACCGAAGCCACCTTAGTCAACACAGGACAATCTCTTCCTCTTCTTGGATTAAGCCCACGACTCGAAAACACACACAATCTCCACCGTCATCCGCGAGATTACTTAGGACCCTTATCAGAAGTATCACGACCCTTAACTTTCATACTTTCCAGCTGACCCTGACACGTGATTGTAGGATTTGTTCCAACGGGTCCCCACCGGCATCCCTGAGCTGGACGATGTGATAGAGGGTGGGTTGCCCAAAGCCGGTCTATTTCTTGTGGCTGGAACTCCGGGGTCTGGTAAGACAGCTTTTAGCGCGAGATTCCTCTACGAGGGTATCATCAAGGGCGACAGGGGAATCTATGTCTCCTTCGCCGAGGGACGTGACGCGTTTTTCTCGGAAACGGCGCGGAGTGGTTTGGACTTCGCGAAGGCCGACGAAGCGGGCATGTTCCTCTACATGGACCTTCTAACCGTCAAGAACGAAGGTATTCCCGCTGTGACCCAGTCCATAGTTGACGCGGTCCTTGACTTCAAAGCATCTAGGCTTGTAATTGATTCCTTTTCTGCAATGGCCCAAGCGGTCCCTGAACTGATAGAGGCCAGGTCAATACTTCACACGATTCTCGGAAAGATAATCAGGCAGGCTGAATGCACGACTCTCCTGATCTCAGAAGTCCCCGTAGGCACTTCGAGGCTGGGCCTAGGGATTGAAGAGTTCGTGGCTGATGGAGTCCTCAAGTTCACTCAGAAGGAGATCGATGGGCGGGTGATTAGAAATCTGGTCATTCTCAAGTTACGCGGGACAAAGATAGGGAGAAGAGAGCACATGTTCACCCTCGATGGCGGGTTTCGGATGCTAAGCCCCTTCGACTCCTCACAGGCTAACAACGGACACTCCTATCCCGTCATCAAGAATACAGCGTCACATTCCTCTACGGGAATTAACGGTCTCGATACTATTCTTGGGGGAGGCCTCAAGCGGGGAAGTCACATTCTCCTGGAGGTCGGAGAAGATGTCTCGTCAACTTCTCTGATGAGTTTTCTCACCCCGATAATATCAAACACTGTCAAGTCCGGCGACCAAGTAATCTGTATTCCGGTCAACGGAATGTACCCTGAAGAACTGCAAGAAACCCTCAGAAAGTCCGTTCCCGAAGGACCAGCGTCAATGCAAGTTTTCGACATCACAGGAAGGGGCGGTCCGAACACCGTGGACCTTGGAGGTGCAACCGTCCTCCAGCCCTTTGACATGTTCTGGAAGACAGCTAAGAAGCTGAGGAAACCTGAGAACCGATTGCTGAGCATAATTGGCTTCGACGCCCTGGAGGCGAGATATGCGAAGGACCTCCCCGCAATGCAGGGTCTAATAATCGAGACCATCGCCAAGGTGAGAAACGCGGGCGACATCATGATATCAATAGCTCGGCCATTCTCCAACACCCTGCGAGAACTTGCAAGCGCCTCAGATGTTCATTTGAGACTTGCCCAGTATGACGGCGTTCTTTGCCTTTTGGGCGTAAAACCGAGGACCGATTACTATGGTGTCTCTCTCCCAGACAAGGGTGCGCATGCTCAGATCGAACTGGTCCAGGTTTCCTAGCATGGCCGCAACAGTGGGCACGTCGTTAGATCGGCCGCTGATAGAATCCATCGACACAGCCCTCAGTGCTCTTGGTACCAGTACGAGAGATTCGGTTCTGCTCTATCTTCGTAAGAGATATTCCATTTCTCTGGAGGAGACCCCTCAGAGGATGGACGAATTCCTCCAAGCTCTCCATGCCCTACTCGGATACGGTGCAAGAGTGATAGAGAAACTAGTAATCGCTAGATTGGTCGAAACCAATGAGATCCCACTTGCCGAGGCTAGAGGTAGAAACCTGGCCGAGATTGTGACTCTCTTGAGCAAGGGGCGCAATAAGGCTAGGCCGACAGTCTGAGAAA
>Ga0209160_1002328_pt1 | contig 15808 bp, 14 predicted proteins | sample GraSoiAngelo_153_FD_186167 | JGI IMG/M metagenome (GOLD analysis project Ga0209160, IMG submission 186167) | Grasslands soil microbial communities from the Angelo Coastal Reserve, California, USA - 14_1009_12_40cm (SPAdes) (version 2) | ecosystem: Environmental > Terrestrial > Soil > Grasslands ... | reverse complement strand
AGCCGGTCTCGCCATCCTCCCCGTTCTTCTCCCGAGGGGTCGTCTCGTTCGACCTTCACACCGAGATCGTCGGAAGCGACTGGGTCGGCCGCAAGGCGCGCGCCTTCCGCCTCGACCCCGCGGCCCTTTGGCGCGAGGCCACGCCACTCGAGCCGGACGATCCCACAACCCTCGTTCTCGGCCCCGTCCATCTGCGTCTTCAGCTCGTCGTGCATGCACTCAAGCACTCGTACTCCCGTCTGATCTGGCTGGTCGATCTCGCGCTCGTGCTGCGGGACGCGCCTTGGCCGACTTTGCTGGAGCAGGCGCGGGCCTCGGGGACTCTGCGACCTCTCGCGTATGCCGTCTCCGTCCTCGATCTACTGCTGGGTCTCGAAGTGCCGGCCGCGGTGCGCGAAGAGCTTCCACCCTTCGGCCCGCTCGAGCGGGCGTTCGTTCGCCTCGTCGCGGAGCGAAGGCGCGCAGAGACTCCCGGTGAGCTGTTGGTGGCGCTCTCGATCCCAGGGGCGATGGGAAAAGCAGCGTACCTTGCGGAGCTCGTCTTCCCGCGACGAGAGGCCCTCGCGCGGCACTACCCCCTGACTCCGTTCTGGCTTCTATATCCCCGCCGCGTGCTGCGCCTCGTGAGCCTCGGCCTTCGAGAAGGATGCAAGCTCTGGTATCGACGAGGGGGATGATCCCACCACCATGCGCTGGCTCGTCGATGGCTACAACGTCATCCGGCGTGACCCGGAGTTGCAGGCGCGCGAAGCCGAGAGCCTCGAGGCTGGGCGTCGGGCGCTCCTGCACTTCATCGCGCGAGCTCACCGCGCGTCCCGGGATGAGTTCACCGTGGTATTCGACGGGGCGCGTCCCTCCGGCGGAGCCCCGACCGCGGGTCGCATCCGTGTGGTCTTCTCACGCCCGCCGCTGACGGCGGACGATGAGCTCATGAGGTTCGCGCGCCAGATGCGAAGTGGCGCGGTCGTCGTCAGCTCCGACCGGAAGATCCAGGACGCGGCCCGCCGGGCTGGGAGTGCCGTTCTGACGGCCGAGCAATTTCTGGAAGCGCTGGAAGTTCCGGAAAGGTCGTCGGCCCCCGATATAAAGGACGATTCTGACGGCGAGCCCGTACGGGCCAAGCGCGGCAACCCCCGCCGTCTTTCCAAGAAAGCGCGGAAGGCCCAACGGGCCCTCGGGCGGCTCCGCCAACCTTGACCGTTGCGCGCGTTTCGTAGAGAATCGGCATGTGGCAGTCATGACTCGACACTATTTCATCGTCGCGCGCGACCAGACGAGCCTGTGCGAGTACCTCACGCGTCAGTTCAAGTCCGAAGAGAACGTCGCGGTTTTTCTGGATCGTCGAACCGGTCATGACCGCCGCGTGGCCGAGGGCGCTGGAGACACCGCCGAGCGGAGAAGCGGCGACCGCCGCCATCAGCCGTTCGTCGACACTCAGTTGAGATCCCTCGGCTACGCCATGTTCCGCGTTCAGTAGCCACCGCTCAACCCTCAGCACCCTCGATCAAGCCGGCTTCACGGACCCTACAGCCGTCTCCAAATGTTGACACTTGCCAATACGCGGTGACACCGTGGCGGCGTGGCGCTCGGGCGCTGGTTGCTTGCGCTGTCATTCCTGTCGCTCCTCGCGGTCGGCACTGCAGGCGCCGACACCATCGAGGGCACGGTGGTCCGCGTCGTCGACGGCGACACCATCAACGTTCGGCTTGTCGATCGCGTCGAGAAGATCCGCTACATCGGCGTCAATACGCCGGAGATCCATCACCCGATCAAAGGCGCGGAGCCGGGCGGCCGCGCGGCGGCCCAGGTGAATCGAGGTCTCGTCATCGGCCGTCGGGTTCGCCTCGAGCTCGATGTTCAGCCACGGGACCGCTATGGCCGGCTCCTGGCGTACGTCTGGGTCGGCGACACGATGGTCAACGCCGAGCTGGTTCGCCTGGGTTACGCCCAGGTGATGACCGTCCCCCCGAACGTCCGTTACCAGGACCTCTTCCTGAAGCTCCAGCGCGAGGCGCGCGACGCCGGTCGAGGCCTTTGGCGCCCCGTCTAGCAGGCTGCTACTCCGTCATTTTGATGTAGCGGAGCATGCGTTCGTCGCGGCGCCAGCCGCGGTCGGAGAGCGCGTCCCAGAAGCCCACCGCGTGAGCTTCGTGGCGCTCGACGAGCGCCGAGATCCGGCGCGCGCCCTTCGACACGAGCATGCGCTCGGCCTCCTGCACGAGCCGTCGCGCCAGGCCGTGCCGACGCGCGTCGGGGGCGACGGCGAGGCGATAGATGTTGCCGCGCCAGCCATCCCATCCGCCGATGACGCTCCCGACGACCGCGCCACGCTCGACCGCGACGAGGAGGTAGTCGGTGTGCGCCCGGACCAGCCGGGTGAGCTCCTCGAGCGAATCCGTCGGGCTCGGGATCGCGTCCGCCCGCTGCCACAACGCCAGCACGTCGGCGCATTCTTCGAGACGGCACGGCCTGATCTCCACCATCGCGCTCGCACCTCCGACCGATTTGCGCCTCACCCTGGGCGACCCGTATCATACGTGGAGCCACTTCGAGAGGAGACCCATGGCGATCAAGCGTGATTTCACTCTGGACGCCAAGTACCGCCAGGAGGAAGGTCAGATCTTCCTCTCCGGTATTCAGGCGCTGGTGCGGTTGCCGCTCGACCAGCACCGCGCCGACAAGCGCCGCGGGCTCAACACGGCCACGCTCATCTCCGGCTACCGCGGCTCGCCGCTCGGCGGGCTCGATCTCACGCTCGAGCGCAACCCCGATCTCCTTCGCCAGCACAACGTGGTCTTCCTCTCAGGCGTCAACGAGGACCTCGGCGCGACGGCCGTCTACGGCAGCCAGCTCGCCAATCTCTTCCCGCAGCCCAAGTACGACGGCGTGCTCGGCATGTGGTACGGCAAGGGCCCGGGTGTCGACCGGACCGGCGACATCTTCAAGCACGCGAACTTCGCCGGCGTCTCCAAGAACGGCGGGGTCCTGGCGCTCGGCGGCGACGACCCGCTCTCGAAGTCGTCGACGATTCCGTCGCACTCGGAAGTGGCGTTCTACGACGCGCTGTTCCCGGTGCTCTATCCGGGCTGCGCGCAGGAGATCCTCGATCTCGGTCGTCTGGGCTTCGAGCTCTCGCGCTACTCGGGGCTCTGGGTGGGCTTCAAGATCGTGACCAATGTGGCCGACGAGATCGGGACGGCCGAGGTGGCGCCGGACCGGATCGTCGTCGCCGACCCGGGCTTCCTCTATGAAGGACGCCCCTGGCAGGCGCGGCAGAACCCGCTGCTGATGCCGCCGTGGGGACTCGAGACCGAGCGCGAGATCCACTACGGACGACTCGAAGCGGCGAAGGCGTTCGCCGCGGCGAACAAGCTCAATCGCATCACGCTTCCGACCCCGGACGCGTGGCTCGGGATCGCCGCGCCCGGCAAGACCTATTACGACCTGCGAGAGGCGCTCGCGGAGCTCGGGCTCGACAACGCCGCGCTCCGGCACTACGGCATCCGGCTCATGCAGATCGAGATGCTGTTCCCGATGGAGCCGGGCACGGTCCGCGAGTTCGCCCGGGGCCTCGAGGAGCTCATGGTCATCGAGGAGAAGCGCTCCTTCTGCGAGCTCTTCATCCGCGACATCCTCTACAACCAGGCCGAGCGCCCGCGGGTGGTCGGCAAGCAGGACGAGCAGGGCCGGCCCCTCGTGCCGGCGGACGCCGAGCTCGACGCCGACCGGATCGCTCAGATCCTCGCCACGCGGCTCGAGCGCCGCATTCATCTGGACTCGATCACCGCGCGCGTGGCGCTGCTCGAGGCCCTACGCCAGCGGCCCGCGCCGCTGACCCTGGCGCGCCAGCCGTACTTCTGCTCGGGCTGCCCGCACAACCGCTCGACGGTGCTGCCCGAAGGCTCCATGGCCAGCGCCGGCATCGGTTGCCACGGCATGGCGCTCCTGATGGATCGCCGCACGATGGGGCTGACGCACATGGGCGGCGAGGGCGTTCAGTGGGTAGGGATCGCGCCCTTCACCGAGACCAAGCATCTGTTCCAGAACCTGGGCGACGGCACCTTCTTCCACTCCGGCTCGCTGGCAATCCGCCAGGCGGTCGCGTCGAGCGCCAACATCACCTACAAGATCCTCTACAACTCGGCGGTGGCGATGACCGGCGGCCAGGACGCGGCCGGCGCGATGCCGGTGCCGGAGCTGACGCACTCGCTCGCGGCCGAGGGCGTCAAGCGCATCATCGTCATGACCGACGAGCCCGACAAGTACCCGAAGGGCACGATGTGGGCGTCCGGAGTCGAGGTCTGGCACCGCAAGCGCGGTCGGCTGCCGGATCCCGAGATGCGCGTCTTCATCAACGAGGCGGTCTGCGAGGGTTGCGGCGACTGCGGCGTGAAGAGCAACTGCCTCTCCGTGCATCCGGTCGAGACAGAGTTCGGACGCAAGACGCAGATCCACCAGTCGTCCTGCAACAAGGACTACTCGTGCCTGAAAGGCGACTGCCCCTCCTTTCTGACCGTGGTGCCGCTCGTCGACCCGGGCAAGAAGGAGCGCCGCGTCTACAAGGTGGAGCGCACGCTGCCCGAGCCGGAGCGCAAAGGTCCCGGCGAGGCCAACGTGTTCATGATGGGGATCGGCGGCACCGGCGTGGTGACCGTGAACCAGATCCTGGGCACGGCCGCGCTGCTCGACGGCAAGCACGTCCGCGGTCTGGACCAGACGGGCCTCAGCCAGAAGGGCGGGCCGGTCGTCTCGCACCTCAAGATCCTCGACCGGGCCACGCAGGTCTCGAGCAAGGTGGCCGCCGGATCCGCCGATTGCTATCTCGGCTTCGACATCCTCGTGGCGACCTCGCCTCAGAACCTGGATCACGCGCGCCCCGATCGGACGATTGCGGTCATCTCGACCAGCCAGGTGCCGACCGGCGCGATGGTGACGTCGACGGCGGTCGAGTTCCCCGAGGCCAACGGGCTCATCACGTCGATCAACCGTGTGACCCGCAAGGACGAGAACGTCTATCTGGACGCGCTCGGGCTGGCCGAGACGCTCTTCGACGACCACATGGCCGCCAACATGATCGTGCTGGGCGCCGCCTGGCAGGCCGGAGCCTTGCCGGTGAGCGCGGCGGCGATCGAGGAAGCGATCGTCCTGAACGGTGTCTCGGTGCAGATGAACAGCCAGGCGTTCCGCGTGGGCCGGCTGCTGGTCGCCGACCCGGCGTGGGCGCGCACGGTCGTGCGACGCCGGCTGGGCGCCGTCGAGGCGGCGCCGGAGCTCTCGGCGCAGGCGCGAAACCTCGTGGATTCGGTCGGCGCCGCGGGCGAGCTCAAGCGGCTGCTCGAGATCCGGGTGCCCGAGCTGATCGCCTACAAGAGCGCCGGCTACGCGCGCGGCTACGTTCAGTTCGTGCGGCGCGTGCGCGAGGCCGAGGCGGCCGCGGTGCCGGACGAGTCGCGGCTTTCCGAGGCGGTCGCGCGCTATCTCTTCAAGCTCATGGCCTACAAGGACGAGTACGAGGTGGCGCGCCTGTCCCTCAAGCCCGACATCGCCCGCGCGCTGGCGGACGAGTTCCCCGGCGGCGTCAAGCTCGCCTATAACCTCCACCCGCCGCTGCTCCGAGCGCTCGGCCTCAAGGACAAGCTCAAGCTCGGCCCCTGGTTCGCTTCGGTGTTCGGCGTGCTCGCCCGGATGAAGAGGCTGCGCGGCACTCCGCTCGATCCCTTTGGCTTCGCCGCCGTGCGACGGGTCGAGCGTCAGCTGCCCGGCGAGTATCGCTCGCTCGTCGAGAAGGCGCTGGTCGGTCTGTCGCCCGAAAGCCACGAGCGCGCCGTGAAGCTCGCGGGTCTGCCGGATCTGATCCGCGGCTACGAGGAGATCAAGCTCCGCAACGTCCAGCGCTTCCGGGACGAGGTGCGCGCGCTGGGTTTCTGACCTTCCGGTGAACGCTCGCCGCCGCTGTCGGGCCGAGGCGAGCACACGGAGAGAGGCGCGATGACCAATCTCGAGCGGCAGATGAAGGCGCTGCAGAAGCAGCTGAAGACGCTCAAGACCGAGGCCGACCGGGCGCGCGGTCAGGCGCGTCGTCGCATGCGCCGGCTCGAGCGCCGCACGCGCGTCGAGGTCGAGCGGATCATTCGTCGCGCCGAGCCTCGCGTGCGCGAGGCGGTCGCCCAGGCGACGCTGCTGAGCCGCAGCCTTCGGGTCGGCGTGCGTGCCGGCGCGGCCGCCTATCGCGCGGGTCGCGCTCCCAGGCGCTGAGCGCCCTCAGTCCTGATCGCGGGCGCGCTCGCGCTTGAGCGCGCCCCGGCGCTTCTTCGACTCGATCCGCCGCTCGCGAGCCCCCGCCGACGGCCGGGAGGCCTTGCGCGCGCGCGGCTCGCGAAGCGCCGCGGCGACCAGCGCGCGGACCCGGTCGAGCGCGTCCTCGAGATTCCTCGCCTGATTCCGCTCGGCCTGGCTCGATACCATCAAGCGCCCGTCCCCGTCGAGCCGGTGTCGGCAGAGCGTCGCGAGCCGCGCGCGGGCGGCCGCCGAGAGCCCTTCGATCGCGTCGAGATCGACGCGCACGTCGACCTTCGTGGCGACCTTGTTCACGTTCTGGCCGCCCGGGCCCGAGGCGCGCACGGCACGAACCTGCACCGCCCGCTCGGGCACACGCACCATGCTGTTGACGACGATCGCGCGGCTCACGCCTCGATTGTATCTCGGGCCATCGTGAGCTCGCCTCGAACGGCGGGCCCCAGCCCCGCGACCTTCTGCGGTTCGCGCTGCCGCTATAATTGATCACTGTGACCATCGCTGAGCGTCGGCGCCTCACCGACGTCGCTCGCGGCGCCGCCCCCGCCGATCTCTATGTGCGCGGCGGAACCCTGCTCAACGTGTACACCGGGGAGCTCTACCCGGCCAACGTCGCCACGCGCGGCGAACGGATCGCGTACGTCGGCGTGCGCGACGAGATGGTCGGCGCGCGCACGCGGGTCATCGACGCGTCTGGCCGCGTCCTGGTTCCGGGCTACATCGATCCCCACGTGCACCCGGCCACCCTGACGACGCCGGCCGCGCTCGCGCGCTTCGTGCTGCCGCTCGGCACCACGGCGGTCGTCGCGGACACCTTGCAGTTCTGGGAGCTCGGCGGTCTCGCGGCGTTCCAGACCGTCGCCGATGCGCTGCTCACGGCGCCGCTCCGCTTCTACTGGATGATCCGCGCGCACGCGCAGAGCCGGGCGCCGGACGAGTGGCGACGGTTCGGGGTGAAGACGCTCGCGAAGGCGCTGGCCCACCCGCGCGCCCTGGCCGTCGGCGAGGTGACGCGGTGGCCCGACGCCTGGCGCGGCGACGCCGAGCTCTTGCGCCGTCTCGGCCTCGCCCCCGGCGGCCGCGTCGAGGGACACACAGCCGGAGCGTCCGGCGAGAAGATCTCGGCGATCGCCGCGGCCGGCTTCACCTCGGACCACGAGCCGATCACCGCCCAGGAAGTGCTCGACCGCGCGCGCCAGGGCATCGCGGTGATGCTGCGCGACTCCTCGCTGCGTCCGGATCTCGTCGGGCTCCTCGACGCCCTCAAGACGGCGCCGGCGCTGGCCTCGCGGCTCATGCTCACCAACGACGGCTCGATGCCCGCGTTCCTGCGCACCCATGGATTCATCGATCACCTGATCCGGGTCGCGCTCGACCGCGGCGTGGCGCCGATCGACGCCTATCGGATGGCGACCCTGAACCCGGCGACCTACTACGGTCTCGATGCCGACCTCGGCGGCATCGCGCCGGGCCGCTACGCCGATCTCTGTGTACTCGACGATCTGGCCGAGCCACGGCCGTCGACCGTGATCGCGCGTGGCAAGGTGGTCGCCACGGGTGGCCTGCTGGTCGGGCGCGTCGCCGAGCCGCCGTGGCGGCGCGTGTTCAGCTCGCCCGAGGCGTGCTTGACGGTACGGTGGCGGGCGCGGCCCGACGACTTCGAGCTGCCCGGCCGCGCGCGCTATCCCGTCATCGAGCTCGTCAGCGCGGTGATCAGCCGGCTACAGGAGCGGCCGATGCAGCCGGGGGATCTACACGCGGCGCTCCTGGATCGCGCCGGGCGCTGGGTCGCGCCCGGCGTCGTGGCGGGCTTCGCCGACCGGATCGACGGCTTCGCGACGACGACCAGCACTGACTTCAACATCCTGGCGCTCGGGCGCCGGCGCGAGGCGATGGCGCGCGCCGTCAATCGGCTTCTCGATCTGCACGGCGGGATCGTGCTCGTCGAAGGCGAGCGAATCGTCTACGAGCTGGCGCTGCCGCTCGGCGGGATCATGACGCGCGCCTCCGTCGAGGACGCGGCCCGGTCGGAGGACGAGCTGCGCCGGCAGCTGGCCGACCGGGGCTATGCGCACCACGAGCCCCTCTACTCGCTCTTCTTCATGGCCGCTGATTTCCTCCCGACCGTGCGTCTCTCGCCGCGGGGCGTCTGGGACGTCAAGCGGACCCGGGTGCTCCTACCGTCGCGGCGACGGCGATGAAAGGCCGCGGCATCCCCGCCGCGGTGGCCTCTGCGGGCCTGATCGCTCTCGTCGCGATCGGAGCGCACGGCGCGCCCGCCGGGAAGAAGGACGAAGGGCCGTTCAAGCACGGCCTCGTCGGTCGGCGCGCCTATCGCCTCTACATTCCGCCGCGGCCCCCCACGGAGTCGCTGCCGCTCGTCGTCGCCCTGCACGGCTGCTGGCAAACGCCCGAGGACTTCGCGCTGGGGACGCGCCTGAACGAGGCGGCCGAGCGTCGTGGGTTCCTCGCGCTCTACCCGGCGCAGAGCCGTTGGGACAACCCGAGCCGCTGCTGGAACTGGTTCGACCCGGCCCAGCAATCGCGGCGCTCCGGCGAGGTCGCCGACCTCGTGGCGCTGGTCGACGCGGTCGGACGCGAGCGCGAGGCACCGCCGAAGCGCGTCGTCGCGATCGGGTTCTCGGCCGGCGCCTTCATGGCCGTCAATCTTCTCTGTGCGGCTCCCGAGCTGATCTCAGGCGTCGGTGTCGTCGCCGGTGGCGCCTATCGCTGCGGCCTCGGACCCGACGGAGCGCTCGCGTGCATGCGCGGCCATCGGCTCGACGGCGACGCCGCGGCCACGGCATGCCTGGCGGCCGCCGGGAAGAGCGTGCTGGCGATCCGCGCCTCGCTCTGGCAAGGCGACCAGGACTCGATCGTCACCCCGGCCAATCTCCCGGCGCTCGAGACGATGTTCACGCGACTCGTCGGCGGCGCGTCGAAGACCAGCGAGACCAGAGACGGCTCGGCGCACGCGCGCTACCGGAATCGGCGCGGTGATCTCGTGATCGAGAGCTGGCTCGTTCCCGGACTGGGGCATGCCTGGAGTGGCGGCGATCCGCGCGCGACCCACACCTGGCCGCCGGGCCCCAGCGCGACCGACCGCATCCTCGATTTTCTGCTGGAGCGCTCGTGAGCGACGGACCGCCCCGGCGCCAGCGGCGACTCGCGCTCGGAGTCCTGCTGGCGGCCGCCGTGCTGGCCGTGGCCGTGTTTCCCTTGCGCGGCACGTGGTGGGGCGGCTGGATCCTGGCGATCGCCGAGGCGGGCATCGTCGGCGGGCTGGCCGACTGGTTCGCGGTCACCGCGATCTTCCGCCGGCCGCTCGGCCTGCCGATCCCGCACACCGCGCTGATTCCCGCCAACTGGGAGCTGATGGCCGCTCGGGTCGGCACGATGGTCGGCAGCCGCGTGCTGACGAAGGAGTACGTCGCACAGGAGATCGCCCGCGTCGACGTCGCGTCGCTGATCGCGCGGGCCGCCGAGCGACTGACCTCGCGCGACCTCGACGTGGCGACGCGGGAGCTGGCCCGCTGGCTGGCCGCGGAGCTCTCGCCGAAGGCCGCGGGCGACCTGGTGACCCGTCTCCGCGATCTTCTCCTCGACCGGCCGCTAAGCCCGATGCTCGCTGCGGCCGTCCAGATGGCGCACCGCCACGGGTGGGACCAGCGAGCCGTGACGGCGCTGACCGGGTCGCTCGCGGAGGCGTTCGACCGGCCCGCGTTCCGCTCGACCGTCGGCGAGCTGGTGGACGACCTCCTGACACGCTACCGCGAGCGCATGGGCGTCTATCCGCGATTCTGGATCGGCGTCGCGAGCCTGCTCGGGTTGATCGATCGCGAGCGGGTCCTGTCGGCACTCCAGGCCGGGCTGCGCCAGGTGGCCCAGGAGCCAGACCACCCCGTGCGTCAGCGCCTCACGGAGACGATGGACGAGCTGCCGGGACGTCTGCGGGCCGACAGCGGCCTGGCCGCTCGCATCGAGGCCGCCAAGCGCGATTTCCTCTCCACCCCGATCGCGACGCGTGTCGTGGAGGATGCGGCCGCGGCGCTGCACCGGATTCTTCTGGCCGACCTCGAGCGGCCGCGCTCCGAAGTGCGCGTCTGGATCGTGGAACGACTCGAGCGCGCCCGCCGGGCGCTGGCCGCCGACGAGGATCTTCGCCAGCAGCTCGACCGGTGGGCCAAGGCGAGGGTGCTCGAGATCGTCGAGCGCCATCACCAGCGGCTCGCGGAGTTCATCGAGAACGGTGTGCTGGCGCTCGGCCCCGAAGGCGCGGTCCGGCTCATCGAGGAGCATGCCGGGGACGACCTGCAGTACATCCGCGTCAACGGCACCGTCGTCGGTGGTCTGGCGGGCGGGCTGCTCTACGCGGTCCACCTGCTCTTGCGCCTGATCTGACCGTCGTCGGAGCCCGGAAACCGGTTTGTGGCCTCCAGCGTTTTCACGTTACACTCCGGCTCGCGGAATCCTCCAGGAGGTGTCAATGTCTCGCGTTCGCATCGCGCTCCTCTCGATCACAATCCTGGCTCTCGCCGCGCTGCTTTTCGCTCCGGCCACGAGCCAGTCGCAGACTCCCCAGGCGTCGCCGACTCCAAAACCGGGCGGGGTCTTGAACATGATGCTCCGAGAGGACCTGTCCCAGGGCTTCTCCATCCACGAGACGGCGACGATCTCGACCGTGTGGCCGGCCATGCCGTGTCTGAACAACCTCGTGCTGTTCGATCCGCTGAAGAAGACCGAGAGCGTCGACACGATCATCGGCGAGCTGGCCGAGAAGTGGTCGTGGCAGGACCATTACCGGAATCTCGTCTTCTTCCTCCGCAAGGGCGTCAAGTGGCACGACGGCCAGCCCTTCACGTCCAAGGACGTGAAGTTCACGTTCGACATGCTCCGTGAGGCGCCCGACGCGCCCGCCAAGCTGCGGATCAATCCGCGAAAGGACTGGTACGCCAACGTCGAGGCGGTCGAGACGCCGGACACCTACACGGCGGTCTTTCGCCTGAAGAAGCCTCAGCCCTCGTTGCTCCTGATGCTCGCCTCCGGCTACACCCCGGTCTACGCCGCTCACGTGCCCCCCGCGGACTACCGGACGAACTGCGTGGGCACCGGGCCGTTCAAGGTCAAGGAGTGGCGGAAGGGCGAGTACGTCGAGTACGTGAAGAACCCCGACTACTTCGTCAAGGGGCGCCCGTACCTCGACGGCCTGAAGTATTTCGTCATCCTCGAGCGGGGCACGCGTCAGGCGGCGATCCAGGCCGGCAAGCTCGACGTGTCGTTCCCCGGTGAGACCAGCAAGACGGCCGCCGAGCAGCTCAAGAAGGCCGTGCCCCAGCTGGTGATCACGCCGTTCAGCCAGAACGTCGCGGACAACATCATCATGAACATGAAGAAGCCCCCCTTCGACAACGTGAAGGTGCGGCTCGCGGTGAGCCACGCGATCGACCGGCGCGCGCTCATCCAGGCCGTGCAGCAGGGCGGTGCCGTGGTCGGCGCTGGGCTCGCGCCCAAGCCCTGGGGCTTCTGGGGCCTCGCCGAAAAGGACCTCGTCGGGCTTCCCGGCTACGGTGCCAAGCCCGCGGACGAGAAGGCGCTGGCCCGCAAGCTCATGGGCGAGGCCGGGTACTCGCGCGCGAAGCCCCTGAAGGTCGAGATCGTCACGCGCGCGATCGCCGTGTACGTCGACATGGCGTCGTTCGTCATCAACGAGCTCAAGCAGGTCGGCATCGAGGCCACACTCAAGCAAATCGAGACGGCGCAGTGGCACGCGATGGCGACCCGCGGTGACTACCAGATCGGGGCCAACCTGACCGGCGTCGGGCCCGACGACCCCGACGCGAACTACTACGAGAACTACGCCTGCGGCTCGCCGCGCAACTACAGCCAGTACTGCAACGAAGAAGTCATGAAGATGTTCGACGCGCAGTCGCAGGAGCTCGATCCCAAGAAGCGACTGGCGCTCAACTTCGCGATCCAGAAACGGCTCGAAGCCGACGCCGCTCGGCCGATCCTGGACTGGAAGCTCGACTACTTCACGGTCTGGCCGCACGTGAAGAACCTGATCCCGCACCAGTCCATCTACAACTTCGGCCGGATGCAGGAAGTGTGGAGCGACCGGTAACCTCGAGGGCTGTGGCGAGCGCGTGAAGACCTACGTCGCTCAACGCCTCGTCATCGCTCTGCTCACCTTGCTGGGCATGTCGATGGTGATCTTCGCCTTGCTGCGCCTGGCGCCCGGCGACATCGTCGACATCCTCTTCTCGACCGCGGGCTACGTGAGCCCGTCCGAGAAGCAGGCGATCATGAAGGAGCTGGGCATCGACCGGCCGTACTGGGTCCAGTACGTCGACTGGATGCGGCAGATGCTCACCGGCGACCTCGGCAAATCCTATCGGTACGATCAGCCGGCCTGGCAGATCATCCGACCGCTGGTGCCGGTCACGCTCGAGCTCGCCGCGCTCTCCACGCTCTTCGCGGTGCTCATCGGCGTGCCCACCGGGGTCATCAGCGCCGTGCGGCAGGACACGACGCTCGACTACGTCCTGCGGCTGTTCAGCCTGGCCGGGCTCTCGATGCCGGCGTTCTGGCTCGCGATGGTGATCATCCTCGGCCTGGTGACGTGGTTCGCGTGGATCCCGCCGCTCAGCTACGTGAGCCCGTTTCAGGATCTCAAGCTCCACGCGGTCCAGTTCCTGCTGCCGGCGCTCGCCGTCGGCTACCGCTCCTCGGCGCTGATCATGCGCATCACCCGCTCGTCGCTCCTCGAGGTGATGCGCGAGGACTACATCCGCACGGCGTGGGCGAAGGGACAGAGCGGACGCGTCGTCATCTGGCGCCACGCGCTCAAGAACGCCCTGCTGCCGGTCGTCACCGTCATCGGCATCGAGTTCGCGTTTCTCATCGGCGGCCTCGTGGTCACCGAGACCGTCTTCAACCTGCCGGGGGTCGCGCGCTTCCTGGTTCAGGCGATTCTCTGGCGTGACTATCCGATCGTGCAAAACCTCGTCATGTTCATCGCCGTCGTCGTGATCCTCAGCAATCTGCTGGTCGACATGCTCTACGGCGTGCTCGATCCGCGGGTCCGCTATGGCGGTTAGCCGAGTCGAGATCGCCGTCGCGGCCGGCGCCCGCCCGCGCGCCGGGACGTGGACCGCCCTCGCGCGCTTCGCGCGGAAGAAGCCGCTCGGCGCCGCCGGCGGCGTGCTGATCCTCGCGATGCTGGTGACGGCGATCTTCGCGGAGGTCCTCCAGACGCACGATCCGATCGCCACCGACGCCTCGGCCACGCTCGCCTCGCCGAGCGCGGACCACTGGCTCGGCACCGATCACCTCGGCCGGGACATTTACTCGCGCATCGTCCACGGCGCGCGCGTCTCGCTGATCGTCGGCGTGGCTTCGACCCTCCTGGGCTCGGTGCTCGGCGGGATCATCGGGCTCCTGTCCGGCTACGTCGGCGGCAACACCGACCTGATCACCCAGCGGATCCTCGACATTCTCCAGGGGCTGCCGCTCCTCGTGCTGGCGCTCGTGATGTCGGCCGCGCTCGGCCCGGCCGTCCACAACGTGATCATCGCGATCTCGATCCCGATCATCCCGCGGGCGGCCCGCGTGATCCGCTCGAGCGTGCTCTCGATCCGCGAGATGCAGTACGTCGAGGCGGCGCGCTCGCTGGGCGTGCGGCACCTGCGCATCGCGTTTCGCCACATCCTGCCCAACACGATGGGCCCCTTCATCGTCCTGTGCACGGCGCAGCTCGGGAGCGCGATCCTGGTCGAGGCGACCCTGTCGTTCCTCGGGCTCGGGGTCCCCGAGCCCTACCCGTCATGGGGCCGGATGCTATCGGTCTCGGCCGCCGAGTACGCCCAGAAGGCGCCGCACCTCGTGCTCTTCCCGGGCATCGCGATCAGCCTCGCCGTATTCGGCTCGAACCTGCTCGGCGACGCGCTCCGCGACACGCTCGATCCGCGGCTGCGCGGAAGCTGACGGTGGCGCGCGCGACTCCTCGAACACTCTGAGCCGCACCCAAGGAGATACCCAGATGCCTGACGCGAGGCTTGCCTGGATACCCGCGACCGAGCTGGCGGCGATGATCAGGAGGAAGAAGGTGTCGCCGGTCGAGGTCGTCGACGCGGTGCTCGCCCGCATCGAGACGCTCAATCCTCGGCTGAACGCGTTCGTGACCGTGACCGACGCGGCGGCCCGCCGCGAGGCGAAGGCCGCCGAGCGCGCACTCGGCAAGCGGGGCGCGCGGCTCGGCCCGCTCCACGGCGTGCCGTTCTCGGTGAAGGACCTCGTGAACACCAAGGGCGTGCGGACGACGTTCGGCACGCCGTTCTACCGCGACAACGTGCCGGCCGAGGATGCGCCGATGGTCGAGCGTATGAAGGCCGCCGGCGGCATCATGCTCGGCAAGACCAACACGCCGACGTTCGGCTGGATCGGCGCCACCCACAACCTCGTCTTCGGGGTCACGCGCAACCCGTGGAACCTCGAGCGAACGCCCGGCGGCTCGAGCGGGGGAGCCTCGGCGGCCGCGGCGGCGGGACTCGGCCCGCTCCACATCGGCACCGACGGCGGCGGCTCGATCCGGATCCCGGCGTCGTGCGCCGGAATCTTCGGTCACAAGCCCTCGTACGGACGCATCCCGACGCATCCCGCGAGCGGGGCGTGGAGTCTCTCGCACATCGGCCCGCTGACGCGCACCGTCGCGGACGCCGCGCTGATGCTGACGATCTGCGTCGGGCCCGACGAGCGCGATCAATACTCGCTGCCGGCGTCGGGCGAAGACTATGTGAAGACGATGCGCGGCGGCGTGAAGGGGCTGCGCATCGCCTACACCGACGACCTCGGCTTCGTGGAGGCGGTGGACCCGGAGGTGCGCGCGGCATGCGCGAAGGCGGCCCGCGCGTTCCGCGAGCTCGGCGCCAAGGTCGAGGAGGTCGAGCCGGGTTGGCCGTCGCCGCGCGAAGCGTGGGGCGAGATCTTCTGCGGCGGGATCGCGACGCGGATGGCGCCGTACCTCGATCGACCGAACGACATCGAGCCCGGCCTGCGTCGGATCATCGAGAGCACGCTCAAGAATCCGCCCACGAAGTACGTGCAGGCGTGGTTCGACCGACTGGCCTGGTGGCAGCATCCGCGCGCGTTCTTCGAGAAGTACGATCTGCTGCTGACGCCGACGATCGCGTGCCCGCCGTTCGCGGTGGGTCTCGACAATCCCACGGAGATCGCCGGCAAGCCGGTCGAGCCTTACGCGTGGATCCCCTTCACGTATCCGTTCAACATGACCGGGCAGCCGGCCGCCTCGGTGCCGTGCGGGTTCACGAAGGATGGGCTGCCGATCGGGCTGCAGATCGTCGGCCGCCGGTTCGACGACACGACCGTCCTGCGGGCTTGCGCGGCCTTCGAGCGCGCGCGCCCGTGGGCCCAGCAGCGTCCCGTGCTGGAGTAGGGCAGTGGAGCGACTCCTCTTCATCGTGTCGCAGGGGCGGCGAGAGCTGTACGAGTCGTTGCG
>Ga0209160_1002326_pt1 | contig 15813 bp, 17 predicted proteins | sample GraSoiAngelo_153_FD_186167 | JGI IMG/M metagenome (GOLD analysis project Ga0209160, IMG submission 186167) | Grasslands soil microbial communities from the Angelo Coastal Reserve, California, USA - 14_1009_12_40cm (SPAdes) (version 2) | ecosystem: Environmental > Terrestrial > Soil > Grasslands ... | reverse complement strand
TCTGCGTTTTGAATATTTGCGCGGACGCGAGTCCCGCAACGGTCACGACACCTCGCGCATCTTGCTAACCGCCCTGGACACGGCTAAGGGACCGTCCTACAAAATCTTCATCGTTACCGATAACGATCTGCTCACCGCTGTGCCGCAGCTCGCTGAACTCGAAGGGCGCAACCTCATCCCGAACTACGAGCTCTGCACCTGGTCGCAGAGGGACTTTGCCTACTACGAGCAGCAAAGCCACATGTTTGACGTCGCCTATGACGTGCCCACTGAAGAGAAGCTTGAAACTCTCAACTCCTTCAAGCTGCTTCCAGCGCTGGCCCGATTCCTCATTTTCAAGTCAGAGACCGACAATCGCGTGCTTGGCGGTGATGATGCCGCCCCGCACCCCTTGACGCGCGAACAGGCCACGCAACTCGCTCGCGATATTCTGGACGTCGCGCGCTTCTACGACCTTCCCCTCGATTACTTCCTCGGTGTCGGGGCTATGGAGAACGACTACATGGACGTCAACGGCGACCTCACGCACGCGGTCTGGAAGAAACGCGTTCAGCGCGGCGATATTGTTCTTCGTCGTACCCGCAGGCGCGTGATGGTCAGCGACTATGCTATCGGCACCTGGCAAATTACTCGAGAAACGCTTCGCGCCGCCCACCAGCTTTATCTGCGGGACAAACGCGACTATAGCCAGCTCCCCGCGCGCCTGCGCCCTCCCCGCGAGCTGGACCTGAATTCCGTCAATGACTCCGTGCTCACCACCTATGCCGGACTGCTGCTGCGCGATTTGCTCGACCATTTCGGAGGCGACGTGGATAAAGCCATCGGGGCCTACAATGGAGGCGTGCGCACTCCTAATCCTGCCTACGCTTCCGGAGTCAAGACCGTCGCCGATTACGCCCGGCGCATTCTCGAGCACGCTTCGGCTCTCGATGACCCGGCCACAGGCGCGAATCTCCTGCCTGCCACGCCCCCTCCCCGCGCTGAGTCCGTGCCGAACGCTCCGCCGCCGAAACCTCCCTATCGGCGCTACGACTAGCCCCTCTGCTTCAGGGCAAGGGGCACTCTGATTTCAGTCTATATTGAAGAAATGGGTCCGTCTCAGTGGTCGTGAGACATGCCAGCCATGTTGTGGGCCGGTGGCGTCTTGCGGCGGTACGCTGCCATCATCGAGTCGTCGGAGGGGACAAAATAGCCCACTGCGATCCCCATGGCCCCGTCATGCAGCAGCTTGCCAGTCGGATTATCGTACGTTGCGGAAATTTTCAGGACGTTGCCGGCTGAAAATTTGTAGCCACCCTCCTGGACAAACAACTTCACAGGCACCGACTCCAGATGCCCCTGAGCGTCCGCCTTGGCATCAAGCGTCGCCACAGTTTCTTTGCGTGACTCATCCTGCAGCACGATTTGCTTTCCATAGTCATGTAGGTGTCCGCCCACGCCAAGCAGCACGCCGTCGTATTTCACGGTTACTGTCCCGGTCTTCTCACTTTTCCCCGACGGCAGGTCATAACCCGAATTTCCGCAGGAGGTTACATCCATCCACGCGGGATAAACACTCTTTCGCGGCGTGCCGCCTGCATCTCCGGATGTTTCTTGGAATGGAATTACGATTAAGAGATAGGCATCCTCGTAGGACGTAGCCGTCGGGTTGTACATCATCGTCTCGATACGAATTCTATTGCCTTTCATCACGCGGTAGCCGTAGCCGGGGACTTCGGCCCAGTCTGTCATCTCCCTGCCCGCGCCAAAAATATGTTCTTCCTTGTTGGGGCAGAGAAAATCCGCACGGTTCTCGTTCCAGAACGCCACGTGATGCAAGACCGTTCCCGGCACTGCGTTGCCGCTGCCATCCACGAGCTTGGGATGATACGCGAGCAGCCACCCATCTATCGGCACTTCCCAAACCAGGTCGGGCGGCTGTGGCATTTTCATGTGCGAAGTGTGCGCCGGCAAATTCATCGGGCCCACGCGGAGAGCAAAGATATGCAATGCCTCATCCACTTTCACATCCACTCTGACGCCCTTGGCGACCGCGTGGTGCATGCCTCCCTGCATGAAGCCGCCGTGGTGATGTTGCATGGCCGAGGGCTGCTCGGCCGGTTGTTCTTGCGCCAAGGCGATGCCTGTCGCCAGTAAACTCATTAGCAAGAATCCGAAAGTCGCCATGTTCGTGCTCCGTGCCGCGCTTGCCCAAGAGCATGCGCCCGCCATCTCCATCATATCTCCAGGGATGGCCTCCCGTCTTGGGCACGCTCTCATCCGCGCCGGGCGTGGAATTCTCCAGGGAAAAAGCTACAATCTCGGTCCATGAGACGCTTGCATTGGTTTGTCTTGCCCTTTCTGGCCTTTGCAATGAATGCGCTTTCAGCATCGGAGCCTGCATGCGCGCAAAATCCTTCACCAAACGATCTGCTTGTTCTCACAAATGTGACGGTGGTGGATGTCCGCACGGGCGCGCTGCAACCAAAACAGACGGTCATCCTGGAACGAAATCACATTTATTCCGTGGGGCCAAGCAAATCGGCAAAGTATCCGCGCAACGCGGCAACCGTGAACTGCCAGGGATTATTCCTGATACCGGGGTTGTGGGACATGCATGTGCATCTAGTTTTCGGGGACTGGTTCCCCGATGCGAAGGACATTTCGCTGCCGCTTTTCGTAGCCAACGGCGTGACCGGCGTGCGAGACATGGGAAGCGAACTGGAGGTTGTTCAAAATTGGCGCAACGAGATTGAGGCGGGACGGCTGGTTGGCCCGCGGATTTTGAGTCCCGGGCCGATGCTGGACGGTCCTAAGCCACGCTTCCCGAGTTCGATCGCAATTGCAACTCCGGAGGAGGGGCGTCGCGCGGTGGCCAACCTGAAGAACCGCGGTGCGGATTTCATCAAGCTCCAATCGCTGATCCCACGCGATGCTGCGCTCGCCATTGCCGATGAAGCGAGAAAACAAGGGATCGCGTTCGAGGGGCACGTGCCGGATGCGGTGCGCGCCAGCGAAATGTCGGAAGCGGGGATGAGGAGTTTCGAGCACCTGATTGGAATTTTTGAGGGGAGTTCGTCGGCGGAGGAGGATTTCCTGAAAGGAAACAAGGCGGAAGGGCGGTTTCTGGCAACTTACGATGAGGCCCACGCCGCCGCCCTGGCTACCATGCTCGCGAAAAATCAGACGTGGCAGTGTCCCACGCTGGTGTGGGAACGCAGGGGGAACCTTTTGGACGTGACCGATTTTAGTGGAGAGTCGCGCGTCAAATATGTGCCGGGGTCGTGGAAAAACAAAACGTGGAAACGATTTACGGAGGAGATTGAGGCGGGATACGGAACGGATGAGCTGGCGACGCGCAAGAAATTTATCACGAAGGAACTGGAAGTCGTGCAAATGCTGCATAAAGCGGGGGTGCCATTTCTTGCGGGAACGGATACGCCCGCGGGGGTTCATATTTTCTCCGGCTTCAGCCTGCACGGAGAGTTACAGCGATTCGTGGCAGCCGGGTTCACGCCACTCGAGGCGCTGCAAACTGCCACACTGAACCCCGCGCGTTTTTGGGGAATGGAAGAGCAACTCGGCACGGTCGAAAAGGGAAAGCTCGCGGATCTACTGCTGCTCACGGCAAATCCTCTGGAAGATATTGCCAACACGCAGGAAATCGCAGGTGTGTTTGTGAATGGGCGGTATTTTTGCCACGCTGAAATCGAAAAGATGCTCGCCGCAGTGGAAGCTGCAGCACGCAGGCAGCCTTGATCGGTAAGGTCTTAGGCAGAGCCAGAGTTGGACATCTACGCGAAAATTAGCCGCAAAACGATTCGCCTGCCCATGCGATTTTGCAACAACTTTAGAGCAGTTCATGAACAGATGCGCGTGACGGACCACGGAGAATATTTTAGAATGAAGGTGGTTGCACCTGTGGGCGTGTAGCTCAGCTGGGAGAGCACCTGCTTTGCAAGCAGGGGGTCAGGGGTTCGAATCCCCTCACGTCCACCAGATTCCCCTGCAAAGAGCGGGTTGACAGTGGGGACCGCCCCTGCGATGTCAACTTGACGACACGCTCGAAATCACTTTTTTCAAAGACTTAACATGAGTGAGATGAGAGAACATCGCGGATGCGTGTTACGCATACTGCCATGAAGATGCAGCATTCTCTTTTAACTGGCAGGCATGTGGTGGCGTAATTGGGCGCACCCTCTCATATATATATATATATGCGAGCCCCCACCATGAATTCGTTCAACCCGATATAGGAAACGGCGTTATCTCGATCTTGTCGCCAACCTGCGTGCCGGTCGAATAAATCGTGTGTGGAGGCAGTTCCAAAACACTCACCGCCTTCAGGGAGACCTTGGAAATGCGGAAGGGGCGAACATATTCTTCCACATGAATCACTCGTTTTTCCTTATTGAGAAAAATCAGGTCAATCGGGAACATCATTCCGATCGTGTGCACGCCAGACGACGGAACAATCCAGAGTCCTCGCCCCCGTTGCGCCCATTTTTTGGTTTTGCCGAGCAGTCCCACCAGACGTCGCAGATAGCTGTCGGCCACGGCTGCCTCGGTGGCGACAAACGTCTCGCGTGTCTGGTTGTAGACATAAACTAGCCGGTTCTGATGATTGTTGGGCATAGGCATGCCTTGCCCGCATTTCTGCGGAGGATCTCCTCTGAAAGTAAAATTATCTTGCCCCTCAGTGCCTTTATTCGACGGACTTTCGCTTGCGCCGGTAGATGATGATACCCAGCACTACGACTGCCAGTGCGCCCGCGATTACTCGAATCATCGTAACGTTATCCATTTTCACTGCTCCTTTTGTTAAGTTTTGGCGATCCCGCGAACTTCGCGGATTCGCCTTGCCGTGATTACTTGCTCAGTACCGGCATCATCTGCCGTACCAGGGTGATCAAAGCGGGTCCAAGAATCACCACCATCAAAGCCGGAAAAATGAAAAACACAAGGGGCGGCACCATCTTGACCGTAGTCTTGGCGCCCATCTCTTCTGCGCGTTGGCGCCGCCTCATGCGCATATCATCCGAGAACACACGGAGCGATTGAGAAATGCTTGTACCAAATCGCTCCGTTTGAATCAACATGGCTACCAGTGACTTGATATCTTCCAGCCCGGTGCGGTGTCCCAGCTCCCGCAAGGCTTCCACGCGGCTCTTTCCCACTCGCATTTCCAGGTTCACCAGCTTCAATTCCCCGGTCAGTTCGGGGTGACTCACCCGCAACTCTTCGGCCACTTTCAAGAGCGCTTGATCAAGGCCCAGGCCAGCTTCCACGCAAATCACCAACAGGTCCAGACAGTCGGGAAGTGCCCTGCGCAGGAGAGTTTGACGGGCATGGACGCGCCACACGAGCCAGAGCTCCGGCACCAAATAACCCACGACCGCGGCAAGCACCGGAAACACGAACGGATTCATGCGGTGGAGTCCGGAAGCGAAAACGAAGATCACCAGAGCAATGGGCAGAAGCACTTTCGCCCCTCGCAACGCCAGAATCGCGCTCGGGCTGCGGTACCCTGCCCGGATAATCAGCAGATCCGCGTACGATTTCTTGCTCGCATCAGCGGGCACCAGTTTTCCGACGGAAGCGAGGGCATTCCTCATCCGCTCTTTTTGCTGCAGCGCAGATGGGTCCTCTTCGATCGCTGTAGATGATCTGACCAGCCGCGACAGCCGCCCGGCAACCCTGACTTCACTGGGTGTGAATGCATAAAACAGGGCTGCAAACACGGCAACCGTGGCCAGGAACGTAACCATTGTGAGCGCCCAGATCATGTTGCTCTCTCTCGGCTCCTCAGACCTCGAAATGGATAATCTTCCAAATAAGCGCAGATCCGATAACTTGCAACCCTGCGGCCACCCCGAGCACTTCTGGGCCCGCTGGATCGGTAAAGAGAACTCGAATGTAATGAGGGTTGATCATGCCCAGCATGCTCATCATGAAAGGCGGCAGACCAATAAGGATCCCCGCCGTCAATCGGCCCTGTGCCGTGCGTACCCGCACATCGCGATAAATGCGAAAGCGGTCGCGGATCACTCGGGCGAGCCCGTCCAGAATTTCCGCCAGGTTTCCGCCTGTTTCTTTCTGGATCAGCAGCGAGGTGACGAAGAAACGCACGTCGATCAGCGGTACGCGTTCGGCCATGTTCAAAAGGGCATCCCGCAGGGGAAGACCGAAGTTCTGCTCTTCAAATGTGGTACGAAACTCACCTGCCAGCGGCTCGGCCGACTCCTTGGCGATCATTTCCAGGCCGGTCGTGAAAGCATGGCCGGCACGGACCGCGCGGCCCAGCAAATCGAGGGCCTGTGGGAAGTTCTCTTCGAAGTTCCTCAGTCGCCTCCGCCGCTTCCATGCAATCAGGGCTAAAGGAATGAAAGCTGTGGCAACCGCAGCGAACAAAGGGATCGGGAATCGCGAGATGAAGCGTCCCGTAACGAGGTAAGCGGTCAACGCCAGCACCCCGCTCACCAGGATGATCTTGCCGGGTTTGGTTTTCATGCCTGCTTGGGACAGGAATTCTTGGAGCTTTGTAGACCACGACCACTGCATCAGCACTCGATTGAACCACGGCACGCTGCTGAGCATTTCGTCCCGCACCAGTTGTAAACCCAAGGAAACTTCTCCGCGACGCTCGGCTTTGTGCACTGCCTGCATTCGACGGCGAACCACTTCCTGGCTGGCATCCGACCCGGTCAGCAGCCAAATTAAAAACAAAGTCGCGGCCACCGTCAGAAATATGAATATGGAAAGTAATAGTGCCATAGCGAATTCCCTTAGATCTAATGCACCTCGAACATCGAAATAGGCAGTTGAACGCCGGCAACAAGCAGGCGCTCCGAGAACTTTGGACGAATTCCGGTAGCGACAAACTCGCCGAGAACTTCTCCGCTTTCGCGAATGCCCCGTTTGCGGAAAATGAAGATGTCCTGCATGGTGACAATCTCGCCCTCCATGCCGGTGATCTCGGCCACGCTTACCAGCTTGCGCGTGCCGTCGCTCATACGGCTGACCTGGACGACAAGGTCTATCGCCGAGCAGATTTGCCGGCGGATCGCACTCTCCGGCAAGTTCAAGTTGGCCATTGCCACCATCGTTTCCAACCGTCCCAGCGCATCGCGTGGCGTGTTCGCGTGAACGGTCGTCAGGGAACCATCATGGCCGGTGTTCATGGCCTGCAACATATCCAGCGCTTCTTCGCTGCGAACCTCACCCACGATGATGCGATCCGGCCGCATACGCAGAGAGTTGATGACCAGTTGCCGTTGATGAATGGCGCCCTTGCCTTCAATGTTGGGAGGGCGCGTTTCAAGCCGAACGACATGCTCTTGGTGGAGTTGCAATTCAGCCGCGTCCTCAATCGTCACGATGCGCTCGCGATTGGAGATATACGAAGAGAGGACATTTAAGAACGTAGTCTTACCAGCGCCGGTTCCGCCGGAGATCAGGATGTTCAATCGGGCTTTCACGCAGCCCTTCAACAGATCCAGCATCGGGGCCGTTAGAGAATTGTTTCTGAGCAAATCATCGGCGGTCAGGCGGTCGCGGCCGAAACGCCGGATCGAGAGGCACGGTCCATCCACGGCCAGCGGCGGTATGATCGCATTCACGCGGGAGCCGTCAGCTAGGCGGGCGTCAACCATCGGCGAAGACTCATCCACTCGGCGTCCGATTGCAGAAACAATCCTGTCGATAATGCCAATCAGGTGCGCGTCATCTCGAAATTGCACCGATGTCTGCTCGAGAATGCCTTTGCGCTCGACATACACACTCCTGTGCGTGTTGACGAGAATATCGGAGACCGTCGGGTCGGCTAGAAGCGGTTCCAGTGGTCCGAGTCCGAAGACTTCGTCCAGGACCTCCTGAGCCAGCCGCTCCCTCTCCTGCAGGTTCATGGGGGTCGATTCGCCAACGACCAACCCCTCCAGAATCTGCCCAACCTCGCGCCGCACCTCATCCCTATTAACCTCTGTCATCCGTTCAAGGTTGAGTTTTTGAATGAGTTTGCGGTGGATGGCTGCTTTTACAGCGCCAAAATCCATCCGCGGAACAGTTGTGGGAACGACTGCCATTTCCTATCACCTCTTTGGCGTAAACGAGAACAGATCGCCTAGACCGCTTTTCTTAGCAAATGGCCGCACATCGATTCCTGCCAACTGGCTCGCGATCTCACGGTACCGGTCGTTGAGCAAATTGTTGTGGTTTTCCATCAGCGGCGTTCCCAGGTTTACGGCCAGGCTGGCCTTGCGGTAATCGTTCGGCAGACAGGCGAAGATGGGGCGCCGGATCTCTTTTTGGATGCTCTTCAAAGCTTCCTCATCGTTCCTATGCCAGCGATTGATGACAACCCTCGCGCGGTCGGGCTCAATCCCAAATCCCGTCAGCGCCATCAAACGGCGTTCCAGCGCCCAGAGCGACGGCACGTTCGCTTCGGCCACTACCAGGATCATGCGGGCCGTCCGCAGGATCGTGCTCCATTCCGGAGAGAATTGAGAGCCCATGTCCAGCAGTACAATGTCGAAGCTGCTCTGAGCGACGTTCACTACCCGTTCGAGAGGGGGTGTGGCTATCGATTGCCATTCTTCCGGCTGCGATGCCCCACCAAGTATTTCCAGGCCTGTTTTGTGCCGCGTCGTCAGTCCCGCAAAAAAATGACTGTCGAGCCGATCCAGGTTTTCGACCGCATCGCGCAACCCAAAATGAGGCTGGAGATCGAGCAGCAGGTGAACGTTTCCGAGTGGGCGCGCAAAATCGAGCACCAGGGTCCGCTTCTTGGCGTGGGTCGCCAGCTTGACTCCAAGGTTTACTGTCACCGTCGTTGAACCGACTCCACCCTTCGAGCCCATAATCACAACCAGCTTGTTGAAGGACGGACGATCTTTCCCTTCGTTTTCCTGAAGCACCTGTGCCAAGATCCCCTTGAGCGCTTCCGGTTCGATGGGTTTGGGGAGAAAATCCTGCACACCGCCACGCATGGCTTCGAGGAGCAATTGAGGACTGGGCGGTACGGTGGCTGAACAGGCGATGATTCTAGTTGCAGGATGGATCCGCCGGAGGTGCGCCCCGAACGTGAAAAAGGCTTCGTTATCGTGCGATAGATCGAGAAAAACGACGTCAGGCAGTTGCTCGCTCGAATCTGGCAATTTCTCCATAGGCATCAGCCACTGTTTGATGGAGCCTACGAGGCCGGATTGTTCGAGGCTGGCTAGTAATCGTGCCGAGCTTCTTGGATCGCCGCTTGCTATTGCCGCCGTTAACATCGACTTTCCTTTACGACTCCTTGAGTCCTAGTTCCAATTAGCTCAGGTCGAATTCGTGCCATGCCGCTCATTTTGGTGTTGCTGGTTTGGCTTGTTCCGGAACAACTGGCCCCAGAAATGACTTTGGAAATGCCGGCCCATGCGGAATCTGATCACTGGAAAGAGGCTTCACGATGCGCGGGGTAACCACCACCAGCAGTTCATCATTGCTCTTCGTGCGGTTTCGGCTTTGGAAAAGTTTTCCCAAAACCGGGATATCGCCGATGCCGGGGATTTTGGAAAGCTGCTCCGTCACCCGGTTGTCCATCAAGCCGGCGATCGCGAAACTCTGGCCGTCCGCCAAGTCCATCTCGGATTCCACCCGCCGGGTTGACAGCGCCGGAATGAAAAAACCCTGGATGGTGAGCGCGTTCGTAAAATCCAAAGAACTCACCTCAGGTCTCACCTTCAAATGGATCTGGCCGTCGGTTGTCAGGGAGGGAGTGAAGTTCAAGCGCACGCCGAATTCCTTGAACTGGATCGTAATTCCGGCAAAACCTCCACCCGAGGATGACTGGAGAATTGGAAATGGAAACTCACCGCCCGCGAGGAAGCTGGCGTCCTTTCCCGATGCCGTCATCAAGTTTGGCTCCGCGAGGATTTCGAGCACATTCTGCTGCTGCAGCGCCTTGATTGTCGCCGCCAAGTCGATGTCCGGGCGAAAAATAAACACATTTAACAAATCGCTGATTGTGAAATTGTTTGCGCCGGACTGCTGATTCCCCAGTTGTGGCCCAGCAAATTGCTGAGTGGTCGTCAGGAACGGCATCTTTGAGCCAAAGTTGTGGAAAATGTTTGCGCCGAGCTGACTCACCACCGATCGGTTCACTTCCGCAAACCGCACCTGCAGCATGATCTCCCCGGCTGGCGCCACGGGGACCTGCATCAAGCTGGTTACCTTCGGCGTGCTGTTCTTGACTACTTCGAAAATCTTGTCCGCCACTGCCGCTGAGGATACCTTCCCGGAAAGCATCACCACATCTTTCGAAGTTTCCACCTGCACCGGTTCCGATGGAAAAACCTCGCGAATTTTTTGGCTCAGGCCCAAAACATCGATGTCCACGGACACTTCAAACGCCTGGCTCTGGTCCGACTCGTCCCACAGCAGAAGGGAAACTCCTCCGGGAGTCTTTCCGTTCAACAGGACTTGATAGGGAGTCACGACCACAGCTTCCGCAATATTCGGATCTGCGAGGGATACTCTCTTGATCCGCGTAGGCGATGTGATGACCAGCGAACGACCGACCAGCAAATGCAGGCTTTGGGGCGCTTCCTCTTGCGGCGGTTGCTTGACGTCCTGTGAGGCGGCACTGCCGGGGTCCACTGGTTTCTCGGGAAGACCTTTCTCGACACCTGGGTTGGCCTGTTGTTGAGCGCTTGCAGCCGTCAAGCTGGTCAACAGGCCGCTCAAAACCAATCCGCACAGCAACACCGGCATTTGCTTTTCCCTGATTCCTAACATTCGTTTCCCCTGTCAACCTCTCACTGATTTGGAAAACTTTTGTTTTCGCGCTTGGTCCCCGTGATTATTTCCACCGAATACGGCACTGTCGGCGGCGGAGCGGGCTTTCCTGGGGCCACATGCCTCGGAGGCGGCGCAATCCCGGCGAACAGCGTAGCTTGCAGAACGGGGGGCGGGTTAACCATCTTCGAATCGATGGTATTCCGGAGCGCGAGCTGAATCTTTCCTTCCGTGCTAGCCATCGCCAGTTTCGCCGCATCAGCCGGCGTAACCAGCAAAGTGATCACCGGAACCGTCTGCGGCTTTCCTTCGCGATCCTGTTCGATCTTCTGGCCGGCGGCGAGCACTCGCACGTTTTCGAGAATCGTGCGGGTGATATTGTTCTGATCTCTCGAGCCCACCACGCTTCCCGTTACCAGCACATCTACCATCGTCCCTGGAATCACAAAGCCAGCTACCCCAACAACTTCATTCACGGCCACGGAGAGCGCCCGCATTCCTTCCGGAATCGTGGCTGGCAAACCCGCACCCGCTTCCTTCGGCGAGAGCTTGTTCTCAATAATCAGTTCATTCTCGGCAACGGGGGTGATTAGGGCCCGATTTGCGCAATCTTCGATGCGCGTGAACATTCCCGCAACCGGCTCGCCGGATGGCCAGGGAATCAGCCTCAGGTTATTCGCATCCACCCTGGTGCCGAGTTGCATCGGCACCGCCGCAACGACGATATGTTGCATCGTGACCGGCTTGCCCACCGTTGCCCGCTGGAACTGGCGGTACACATACGTGCTTATCAAGAAGGCCACCGCAATCGCCCCGACTAATCCCAAAATCAATCGATTCCGATTCATATATGCACTTTCTCCTGCGCTGGTTCCTCAACTGAAACGGGCTACTAAGAAACAAACCAGCGTGGCAACCGCCACGGCTACGCCAAAGGGCAACTTCATCAGTTTCGCGTTGTCGAGTGAGATTTCGGGGTGTGCGCGCAATCCGAAAGAAAAGAACCCACGGACGAGCACCACCATGTTACGAAACGTTGTCACTGCGCGGCCCCTGCGCATTACTTCCACGATGGCCATTAGCCCTGATACCAAAATGCTTCCAAATAAAACCAACAAACAAAGGACGGGGCCCAGAAAGGCCCCCACCGCCGCCATGAGTTTCCAGTCACCCGCTCCGAAAGCTCTAAGTAATACGAGCGGTAGGAGGAGCAACAAAGCCAGGCCCGCCCCTTCCACTGAGGATTTCGCACCTTGCCAGCCTGCAAGCAGAGAATTCGCAGCGATGCCGAACAAAAAACCCGATACTGTTAGCCAGTTGGGAATTCGCCGGGTGCGCCAATCGACCCAACCCGCAATGAGAACGAGAATCACAGCGAGGATCCACATAACCTGGTGTGTGTTCATTGCTGCCTCGAAGTCCTCTCGGTCATTGGCCCGGTTGGCGCAACGGCGAATCCATTTGCCTTTTTCAACTAAGTATTCAGGTTGGTGGCCGCGTTGGTGAACACCCCATTGATAGCCGTCGCCAGTGTCCCGAGCGCGCCGATGGCTGCCAGGGAGAGCAGGACTAGCAGCAATGCATATTCTGTCAAGTCCTGGCCTTCCTCTTCCTTCCAGAGTCTCGCTAAATGACGCTTCATCTTGGTTCCTCCTTGTAATGTTGTGAACACCCGAAGTCGTAATTCTGAACAACTTAGCCGCAGGCCGCTGGAAGGCTGGGCCGTCTTCCAGCGGCCTGGGGCCGTCACATCTTTTTCAATGGCCCCGGTCCCCCGAACGCACCTTTAGGTACTCAGGTTTCCGGCGGCCTTGGTGAACACGCCGTTGATTGCCGTCGCTAGTGTCCCGAGCGCGCCGATCGCTGCCAAGGAAAGCAGAACCAACAGCAATGCGTATTCTGTCAAGTCCTGGCCTTCCTCTTCGCTCCAGAGTCGCTTCAGAAGGTTCTTCATGTTTTTTCCTCTCGATGATCTGACTTAGTTAGCGGTGAGGACGCTCTCCGCCATGCTCGAACTAACGCATCTGGAAGACCAATTCCTTACTCTGACCAGCTATACGGACGATATTGATAATGCAGCACTTAGACGATTAATGGGCGGGCTCGCTTGGTTTACCCAGAAGGAGCCCTCCAATGTGTTACCTCTTGTGGACATCTCCACTTACGTTGACACATGGTTTGGTGACGCATATAAGAAAGTCTGCTCAGAGTCCAGCGACACAGACATACCGGGCATGAAGGTGGTTGAACACATCTATCCACGAGCAGAGCCACATCCAGGCTCCTAGCCGGGAGCCGTGCAAATGATCGTTTGCAGATATCCCCGTCGAATTACCTTGGCAGCCTTCCAGACGATTCGAAGGCCGACGCGCAAGACGGCATCTGCGGCACGGCTCTTGACCGGAAGGTCCATGGCCTGGATGGGAGCATCGTGGTCGAAGTCTGAGATGACGGCGAACCCCGCATGGAGGAAAATGGTCCGCAGAGACTTTCTCGTAAAGTGATGTAGATGATGCTTGGAATACAGCCTGTCGAAAGCCAACGGCACGTCGAGGTGACGGCCTGCTCTAGCCAGGGCGTACAGGAGGCTTGAATCGTTCAGCGTCATTGCCACCACGACCCCTCCCGGTTTCGTTAGCGCTCTCAAGCGCCGAATGAATCCTTTCACGTCAGGAATGTGTTCGATTACGGCAAGAGACACAACCGCATCGAACCGCTCATTGATTTCTGTACTGAGTATGTCGCCTCGAATGAAGCGGATTCCGTCGCCATGAGCGGTCCCAGATAGATCGATACCGGTCAACTGCAGATCGGGGCGAATTTTCTGGATAAACCGCAGGAAATCCCCTCTCCCGCATCCGACATCTATGACCGAGGCACCCTTCCCGATGCGTTCGGCAACCCGGACAAAGAGTTCTACGTTGGGAGTTTCGAACCATCGCCTGTGCTGCTCCTCGTAGTAGGAATTACCGTATGTTTCTGGCTCGACGATGCTCCCCGGTCGGCTGAAAGCATGGGAGCAACCCGAACACCGGAAGAGCTCTGCCTCGGGGTGCTTCGGCATTTGTCGGACAGGCGCGCCACAGATTGGGCAATTCACTAGTTTTGGCTTATTGGCGTTTCTCAAACCAAGTGCCATAGGATCTCCATCCTTGACCGCCGCGGCATCCCTTCCGCCTTCAGGGCCGCCAGAGACTTACAGAACTCTGTGAGCGACAACGGCATACTGGGCACCCACGGGACACCATTGGAGGAATGGCTCAAAGGGTCGAAGCCACTTAACCCAGCGTGGAAAGAACACGATGTAGTCCCGCCACAGCAGCTGAAGTTCGCCTCGGCGAAAATATCCGCGCGTCTCCCCGTTCGGGAGGAGAATGGCATCTTCATCGAAGGGGCATTGCGAAACCACCCACCGTGTCAGCGGGTTGATCGGGTTATGTTCGAAGATGACGAGCTTGCCGCCGAGTGCCAGCCGTGAACCCGCCTCGCGAATCAGGTCCTGCCGATCCACTGGCGTGACGTGATGCAGCACGTTCGAGAGTACAATCAACTCATAGGTTCGCTCAAGAGCATCTAGGTTCGTGGTAAAGGTTCCTTGCACTCGCAGGTGCTCACTAACCCGTCCTATGCTCTCCTTCGAGACATCAAATCCATCCACCTGCCCTCCGGGCAAGACTTTCATCAGATGCTCGGCAAGCAACCCAACACCACATCCGTAATCAAGGATTCTGCTTCCCTGTGGCAGAGCAATTTTGCGGGCGATATACCGGGCCTTGTAGGCCGCGAAATAATCGGAAGTCTCCCCGGTGATCCGGATGTTCTCCGTAACCAGTTCCTGGTAATTCGCTGCGAAGGTGTCAAATGTGGCCAATATGCTCTCTCCTCGAGCCTGATGAATGCCCGCCGTAAGTTAGGTCAATCACCCGCCGCCGCGGACTTCCTCGGCAGACTCCGAGGTTCTCGTTGTTTCTGTACTTTAAACCCCATCCTCTCATCGACAATATAGAGCGGTCGGCGCTTCGATTCTCCGTAGATCCGCCCAACGTACTCGCCGATGATCCCCATACAGATGAGTTGCACGCCCCCTAGAAACAACACCGCAATTACGGTGCTTGACCAGCCTTTGACCAAGCCGGGCATTCCAAATATCCGGCCGAGCACAACCACCGCAATTCCCAGAATGGCGAGAGCGGAGGCCGTGAATCCTGTCCAGGTAGCCAGGCGCAGCGGCAGGATGGAGAAGGAAAAAATTCCGTCAAGGGCGAATCGAACCATTTTTAGGAGTGAGAATTTGGTGACACCCGCGGCGCGCGGAGCTCGCCGGTACCCCACAGCGGCTTGCGAAAATCCCAGCCAGCTCACCATCCCGCGTACGAAGCGGTCGCGTTCCGGCATAGATAGCAATGCATCCACGACCCGACGGTCCATCAGCCGAAAATCGCCGGTATCCAGGGGGATTCGCGTGTTTGAGAGCTTGCGGATGAAACGATAGAATAGCTTTGCCGTCCACAGTTTGAAGCGTGTTTCGCCATCACGCTCTGTACGGACGCCGTACACCACGTCATAGCCGTCCAGCCACTTCGCCACGAAATCAAGAAGGACTTCTGGTGGGTCCTGTAGATCAGCGTCGATGACCGCGACTGCGTCACCGCTGGAATGCTCCAGCCCGGCGGTAATGGCGATCTGGTGGCCGAAGTTCCGTGAAAAGCGAACGACGCGGATCCGCGGGTCATGAGCTTGCAAATCCCGCAGGAGCTCCGCTGTGGCATCCGTGCTGCCGTCATCCACGTAGATGATCTCGAAACTCAGCGAAATTCCTTCCAGGATGAAGATCAGCCGACGATTCGTCTCCCGCAGCACTTCCTCTTCGTTCATACAAGGAACCACAACGGAGAGCAGCATCCCGGACTCGCCGGAGCCGGAGTGCGAAGGACCGAACGGCACAAGCCCTCGCGGACGTTCTAGGAATGGCCAGCTCATATTCACTTCTTCTGCCCTGGCGCCACTTGCCCCGGCTGCGCATCAGAAGAGGCAGCGCTGTTGCGTTTGACAAACAGGACGCTC
>Ga0209160_1002322_pt1 | contig 15827 bp, 13 predicted proteins | sample GraSoiAngelo_153_FD_186167 | JGI IMG/M metagenome (GOLD analysis project Ga0209160, IMG submission 186167) | Grasslands soil microbial communities from the Angelo Coastal Reserve, California, USA - 14_1009_12_40cm (SPAdes) (version 2) | ecosystem: Environmental > Terrestrial > Soil > Grasslands ... | reverse complement strand
GTGTGCTTCGTGGAAAAAGGCGCGTTCGTGGTGGCAGAGTCGATTCTGCGACGCGCGCTGGAGCTGCCGGCGTCGGGCGATCAGGAGCGGCTCGGCATCCTCTATTGGCTGGGTCGAGCGCTCGAGGAGCAGGGCAAACGGGTCGAGGCGCGCGACCTGTACGGACGGGTGTTTGCCGTGGACATCCGGTTCAAGGACGTCGGCGCGCGCGCCAAGGCGCTCGCCAAGGCGAAGTGACGTGAGCCAACAGCTCGCCCGCGCCACCCTCGGCGACATCCAGCGTCCGGTGGCCGAAGACCTGGAGCGCGTGGCGGACGAGTTGCGGCGCATCATCACGGCCGCCTTCCCCGTCATCGCCCAAGTCAACGAGCACCTGCTGCGGATGAAGGGCAAGCTGTTCCGGCCCACGCTGTTGCTGCTCGCCAGCCGGGCGACGGGCGCGGACGAGCCACGCGCGGTGACGCTCGCAGCGGTCGTCGAGTTGATTCATCTCGCCACGCTGGTGCACGACGATTCCGTCGACCACTCGGTGCTGCGGCGCGGCATGCCGACCATCAACGCGCTGTTCTCCCACCAGGTCGCCGTGATCATGGGGGACTACCTGTACTCTCGGGCGATCATCGAGCTCGTGCGTCTGGAGGACCTGGAGCCGCTGCGCGTGTTCGCGCGGGTGACGAACGAGATGACGGTCGGTGAAATGCGCCAGCTCGAGGCGCACGACAAGCTTTCCTACGGGGAGGAGCAGTACGACCAGCTCATCCGGGCGAAGACGGCGTCGCTGCTCTCCGGCGCGTGCGAGGTCGGCGCGTTGCATGCGTCCGCGCCCTATCGGGACGCGCTCGCCCGGTTCGGGATGCGGCTCGGGATGGCGTTCCAGATCGCGGACGACCTGCTCGACTACACGGCGGCCGAGGCGGTGACCGGGAAGCCGTCGGGGCTGGACCTGCGGGAGCACAAGGTGACGTTGCCGCTCATCGCCGCGCTCGGCGACATGGCGCCGGGCGACCGCCGGCTCGTGGCCGAGCTGATGGGGACGCCCGAGCCGCCCGACGCGCTGGTGGCGGACGTGATCCGGCGGGTGGCCGCCGCCGGCGGATTGGACTACGCCCGCCGCCGCGCGCTCGACCTGGCGCAGCAGGCGGAGGCGGAGCTCGAGGTGCTCCCGGCGTCGCCGGCCCGCGACGCGCTGCACGACAGCATTACGTACGCCGTGGAGCGGCGCAACTAAGCCGTGGCGCAAGGCCCGCGCAGGCCGCTATTTTACTTGGGAGTGCTGGCCACCGGCTTCGTGGTGGGGGGATTCCTCCACTCGCTGCTGCGCCGGTTTCTGCCGCAGGGGCCGGCAAAGGACATCTTCACCTGGGCGGTGACCCCCACCCTGGGGCCGGTCCACATGGACCTGCTGGTGGTGTCGGTCACGCTCGGGCCGATCGGGTTCGACGTATCGTTGCTCGCGCTGGTGGGTGTCGCGCTGGCGTACTACGTCGCCCGGTCGATCTTCTGACGCGAGGCGTCTATGTTCGGTGACCTGTCGTTCAGCCACATTCTGATTCTCCTGCTCGTGCTCGTGTTGGTGTTCGGCGCGAAGCGGATTCCAGAGATCGGATCCTCTCTGGGGCAGGGAATCAAGGAGTTCAAGCGGAGCCTGAAGGAGGCCACCGGCGATGATCCATCGCCGCCCCGCAGCGTGCAGCCGCCCGCCGCGTCGGGCTCCTCCGTTCCCTCCGGTGGCGATCCGAAGCGCCTGAGCGACTAGCTCTCGCTCGCGGCCGCCGTGGGACGGAAGATCTCGTTGCGGCGGTCCACGATCGTCGCCTGGGCGCGCAGGGCGGCGAGGTACTGCTGGATGCGCGCCTGCGCGATCGGCCGTACCAGCGTCTCCCGCTGCTGATCGCGTTGCTTCCGCCAGGCCGCGGAATCGACGCTCGTCCGGGCGATCCCCTGTAACAGGAACAACCCCGTCTCGCCGGCGATGAGCGGACTGCGCTCCCCGGGGCGCAGCGCGAACGCGGCTCCCAGCACCACGGGGTTGCGTGTGAACTCGGGTCCGGCGCTCACCCGCGTGAACGGTCCCTCCTTCTCTGCGTGCAGGCCTCGTGCCCGGGCCGCGGCGAGCAGATCGGGGACGTCGCGCAGGTCCCGCGCCACCTGCTCGGCGTGGTCCCGGGCCAATGCCTTTTTCCTCTCGCGGCGCACCTCGTCGAGCACCCGGGCGCGTAGCTGGGAGAGGGGAGGAACGCCGGCCGGCTCCAGGGAGTCGAGCCGGAACACGTAGCTGGCCCGCGGCCCGTCGATCACCGGGCTCGTTTCGCCGGGGCGGGCGTCGAATGCCCAGACGCTCACATCGGGCACGGGGCCCGCGGGGAGCACGAGCCGCTCGCCCTGCACGAGCTTGGGCGCCCGCGCGAGCGGCAGGTTGAGTACGTGCGCCGCGCTGTCGAGCCTGTGGCCGTCGCTCTGATCCGCCGCCACCCGGTCGAGTGAGTCCGTGCGCGCATCGACCGCGTCGAGGTGCTTTCCCTGGAGCGTGATCGCCACCAGGATGTGTCGCACGCGCACCGAGTCACCCTTCGCGGCGTCTATGCGAATCAGGTGATACCCGAACGTCGACAACACCGGTAGGCTCACGACGCCGACCGGGAGGGATCGCAGCGCGGCGACGAACTTCGCGTCGAAGCCGCGCTGGTTGCGCTTGATCCAGCCCAAGTCGCCGCCCCGCGCCCCGCTCCCGGAGTCCGCCGACTCTTTCTTCGCGACCTCTTCGAATTTTGCCTTTCCGCTCGCGAGCTCCGCCCGCAGGGCCCGCGCCCGGGCGAGCGCGGCCGCGCTATCCCGGGCGTCCGGGACGCGCGGCTGCTCGAGATAGCTGAGCCACGCGCCGGCCGGCCGCTTGAAGTCCTTTCGGTGCGTCTCGTAATACTGCTGCTGCTCGGCGTCCGACACCGGCGCGAGCGAATCGGGAACGTCCTCGGGTCGCACGGCGACCACCGCGACGGTCACGGATTCATGCTGATCGCGCCAGATACGCCAGAGCTGGGCGTCGGAGACGTACACGTCCGCGGTGAGGTACTCTTGCAGCTTGCGCTGGGGGAGGTAATCGCGATACAGCTGCTCGATCTGGCCGCTGAACTCGGGGCCCGCGCTCGACAGATAGCGCTGCCACTTGGTGATGTCGAACTGACCGTTGGTCTGAAACGTGGCCTCCTGCAGCACCTGCTGCAGGATTTGCGGGGGCGGCCCGCTGCGGGCCGCCCGGATGATCTCCGCGTCCGAGACCGAGATCCCGAGACGCCGGTACGCGCGCTCCAGCAGGATGTTGTGAATGAACTGATCGGCGACCTGGTTCTGGATCTGCTGCTCATCCTCGCGGCTCAAGCGCCCGCCTCCCTGCTGCCGCCGGTACTGCTCGAGGGCCGCCTGGTATTGCAGCTGGAACGGCTGCGACCGCACCACCTCGCCGTTGACCTTGAGCACCACGTCCTTGCCGCCACCCAGGATGTCGGTGACCTGACCGATGGCAAGCCAGGCCACGAACGAGATGGCCAGGATGTAGAACACCGGCTTCACGATCGCGCGCATGGAGCGCATCATAGGGATCGAAACTCCGAGTAGGGCGGGTGCGAAGGGGGTTAAGTCTAAAAACGACAACGGGAAAACTCAAGCGACTCGAGCCGTTTCCAATTGACAGCGCGCCCGAGCAAACACTATCTTCGTCCAATTCCCACAACCACTTAGGCCGTGGCCTACACCAGCGAGATAGAAAAGCTCGAAAAGCGATGGGCCGAAAATCCCAAGGGACGGAACTTCGCGCCCCTGGCGGACGCCTATCGCAAAGCAGGAGAACTAGATAGGGCCATCGAGCTGTGTACGGCGGGCCTCGAGCGGCACCCCGATTACGTCAGCGCCCACATCGTGTTCGGGCGCTGCCTGATGGACCAGAAGAACGACCCCGGCGCCTCCGACGTGTTCCGCAAGGTTCTGGCGCTGGACCCCGAAAATGTCCTAGCGCTCAAGATCCTCGCCGACATCGCCGAGCGGGGCCACCGCTACGGCGAGGCGGTCGAATGGCTGACCCGACTGCTCTCGGCCGACCCGATGAACGGGGAGGCGGCTGAAGCGTTGACGCGCGCCAGAGGCAGGGCGGCGCAGTCCGCCGCGCCATCGACCCCTGCTCCGGCTCCGGCACCGACCCGCACCGCCGCGCCCGAGCCGGTGGTGCGACTGGTGCCCGACCCGGCGCCCCGGCATTCATTCACGACGAAGCCACCCCCCCCTCCGGCCCCCCATCAGCCGCCGCCTGCTCCTCCGCGTCGAGACTTCGTGGTCGAGCACGAATCAGAAGCCCGCGTCGCGGACGCCGTGCCGACCAAGTCCGCTCCGCCACCCGGCGAGATCGAGACGTACGATGGCACGCTCGATTTCAACTCGGTGGCTCACGACGCCGCCAAGGCGGAAGGGCTCGAGGTGACGGAAGAGGTGGAGCTCAAGCCGCAGGACCTGGTGGTCGAGGGGCTGGCGCACACGCAATACGAGAGCGCACTGGCGCCACCCGGCGGAGTCTCGCCATCCGAGGACGAGCTGCCGACGATCGACCTGCCGTTGATCATGCCCGACGATGTGGCCGCGCAGGCGGTGGGCCCCGCTCCGGCAGCCCAGCGGGCGCCCGTTGCTTCGGGGGACGCTGCTCCCCCGACGCCCGCCGCGGTGGTGCTGTCGGACGACGATGGCGCGGCCGACACGGCGGCGTTGTCGCGCGCCGAGCCCGTCGTCACCGAGACCATGGCGGAGCTGTACCTGCGTCAAGGTCACGCGGACGAGGCGCTGCGGGTCTATCAGGCGCTGCTCGCTCAGCGACCGGGGGACCGACGGTTGCGAGCCCGGGTCGCCGGGCTGTCGTCGGGGGACCGCGGGGCGAGAGGCCGGGACACGGGCGAGTCCGTGCCGACCTTCTTGCGAAGGATCCTGGCGGGCCGGCCGCCGGCTCGCGGCGAGGACGACACGGCCGATCCGGAGCCACTGACGGCGCCGGAGTCCCCGGGCTCACCCCTCGACGGTGCGTTCGCTATCGCGTCACTCGAGCCCGAGCCGGAGCCCGAGGTCCTGGCGCCCGGCGAGGCCACCAGGCCCGCCGGGGACAGCATCACGCTCGACGCCGTGTTCGGCGAGGAAGGCCCGCGCAGCGTTCCTCCGGCGGACGCGGGCGCGACGCCGGCGGTGGAGCCGGCACCGGCGAGCCCGCCCCCGCCCGGCGGGTTTTCGTTCGACCAGTTCTTCACCCCGCCGTCCGCTCCGGCGGGCGGCGCCGCCCCGCCGGCCGAGGGGGGCGCGGCGTTTCCGGGCCCGGCCCGCAGCTCCGGCTCGAGGGCCCGGCCCCCGATGGAGGACGAGGGCGACCTCGATCAGTTCCAGGCCTGGCTCAGGGGCCTCAAGTCCTAGTGCACATCGCCGTGTTGAACGGCCCGAACCTGAATCTGCTGGGCGAGCGCGAGCCGGAGCTGTACGGGCGGACGACGCTCGCGGAGATCGAGGCGCGCACGCGCGAGCGGGCGCGCGCGCTCGGGATCGACGTGTCCTGGACCCAGACGAATCACGAGGGCGAGCTGGTCGAAGCGATCCAGCGCCTGAAGGGCAAGGCGGACGGCCTGGTCCTCAACGCCGCGGCGTACACGCACACCAGCCTCGCGGTGCGCGACGCGCTGCTCGCGGTGCGGGTGCCATTCGTCGAGGTGCACCTGTCCAACCTGTTCGCCCGCGAGCCCGAGCGGCGGCGCTCGCTGCTCGCGGACGCCGCGGTGGGCATGGTGACGGGGTTCGGCGCCGACAGCTATCGGCTGGGACTCGAGGGCCTGGTCGGCTATCTCCAGGCCCGCCATGATACCTGACCGGCGGCGCTCGCGGCAGGACGCGCTCGTGCGGGCGCTCGACGCCGACGGGTTGGACGGGCTGCTCGTCACGTCGCGCGCCAACATCCGCTACCTCACCGGCTTCTCCGGCTCGGCCGCCCTGGTGGTCGTGACGCGCAGCGACGTCCTGCTCGTGACGGATTTTCGCTACGACGAGCAGGCGCGAGCCGAAGCGGGGGCGGTGGCGCGCGTCGAGGTCGAGGGCACGAGCGTGTGGGACCGCTTCTTCCGGGAGCTCGCGACGCTGGGCCCACTCGGCGAGATCGGCTACGAGGCCCACGCGCTCACGGTGCACGACGCCCGCCGCTTCGCCGAGGCAGGGACGCCCTGGCGGTGGCGACCGGTGACCGAGCTGGTGGAACGGCTGCGCGCCGCGAAGGACGAGGGCGAGGTCGCAGCGATTCGCGGCGCCGCCCTGCTGGCCGGGGAGGCCCTGCGCCGCACGCTCGCGCAGGTGCGTCCGGGCATGACCGAGCTGGCGATTGCCGGTCTGCTGGAAGGGACGCTGCGCCAGCTTGGGAGCGAGGGACACCCCTTTCCGACCATCGTGGCGTCGGGGCCACGCAGCGCGCTGCCGCACGCGCGCTCGAGCTTGCGCGTCGTGGCAACGGGCGAGTGGCTGCTGCTGGACTTCGGGGCTCAGGTCGATGGGTACTGCGCGGATATCACGCGCACGGTGATCGTGGGAGCGCGGGCCAGCGAGCGCCAGCGCGCGCTGTACGGGGTGGTGTACGACGCGCAGCGGCGGGCGCGCGGCGGCGTGCGCGCGGGAATGAGCGGCCGGGACGCCGACGCGCTGGCGCGGGAGCCGATCGCGGCACGCGGTCTGGGGGAGGCGTTCGGGCACTCGCTGGGGCACGGGCTGGGGCTCGAGGTGCACGAAGCGCCGCGGCTGGCGAAAACCAACGCCGAGCCCCTTCCCGGTGGCGCGGTGGTCACCGTGGAGCCGGGCGTGTACCTGGCCGGAGAGGGCGGCGTGCGCATCGAGGACGACGTGCACCTCCCCCCGGACGGCAGCGCCGCGGAGCTCTTGTCCGACGGGCTGACGGACCTCATGGAGGTCGTGTAACTTTGGACCCTATCGTGCGCGACCGGGAGACATGAACCTCGACATCATCGCCCAGCTGGTGCAGATCCTGAAGGATGCACCCGAGCTCGGAGCGATCGAAGTCCGCCGGGGTTTGTTCGGGTCCTGGTCGACGGTGCGGCTGACCAGGGCCGGGCATCAGACCAACGCCAGCGGTCAGCACATGGTGGTGGCGCAGGCGCCTCCGGAGACGGCGCCCCCCTCCGCAGCAGCCCAGCGGGCGCCCGCTGCTCCGGGGGGCGCCGTCTCCGCTCCACCGTCGCAGCTGCTCGAGATCAAGTCGCCCATGGTGGGGACGTTCTACACGGCTCCCGAGCCGGGTGCCGAGCCCTACGTCAAGGGGGGCAGTCGCGTGGCGCCGAGGCAGGTGGTGTGCATTATCGAGGCGATGAAGATCATGAATGAAATCGAGTCCGAGGTGGCGGGCGTCATTCGGGAGGTGCTGGTGGAGAACTCCCAGCCCGTCGAGTTCGGACAGCCCCTTTTCCGAGTAGATCCCCATGCCTGAAGCTCCCCAGAGCCCGCAACCGACCTTCAACTTCAAGGCGGCGATCACGCATATGGTCCAGCGCAACGCGTCGGACCTGCTGCTGAAAGTGGGCCGGCCGGCGACGATCCGGGTGAACGGCGAGCTGTTGGCGCTGGAGAGCGCGCCGCTCAAGCCCGAGGAGCTGAAATCGCTGGCCGAGCAGATCATGACCCCGCGTCAGGTGAAGGAGTTCGCCGAGCACAAGGAGGCGGACTTCGCGATCGGCGTGCCGGGGGTGGGTCGGTTCCGGACCAACGTGTACCAGCAGCGCGGCACGGTGGCGTTCGCGTTCCGGGCCATTCCCTACGAGGTCAAGACCATCCGCGACTTGAACCTGCCCCCGGTGCTCGAGGAGATCGGGCTGCGGCCGCGGGGGCTGGTCCTGGTGACGGGCGTGACGGGGTCGGGCAAGTCGACGGCGTTGGCGGCGATGATCAACCACATCAACACCAACCGACGGGTGAACATCATTACGATCGAGGATCCGATCGAGTTCCTGCACCGCGACAACCTGGCCAACATCTCGCAGCGCGAGGTGGGGAACGACACGCTCTCGTTCAACGCGGCGCTGCGCCATGTGCTGCGCCAGGCGCCGGACGTGATCCTGATCGGCGAGATCCGCGACATGGAGACGCTCGACACCGCGCTCAAGGCGGCCGACACCGGGCATCTGGTGTTCTCGACGCTCCACACGACGGACGCGACCCAGACGATCAACCGCGTGATCTCGTTCTTCCCCCCCCACCAACACGACGAGGTGCGGCACCTGCTCTCGACGGCGCTGCAGGCGATCGTGTCGCTGCGACTGGTGCCGCGCAAGGACGGCAAGGGTCGCGTTCCGGCCTCGGAAGTGCTGATCAACACCGCCGCCGTCCAGGAGAACATGCGCGACCTGACCAAGTCGCTCTCCATTCCCGACCTGATCGCGCAGGGCTCCGTGCAGTACGGCATGCAGAGCTTCGACCAGTCGCTGTTCTACTGGTACCAGCAGGGCATGGTGAGCTACGAGAGCGCGATCTTCTACGCCACCAACCCGAGCGAGTTCGCGCTCAAGGTGTCGGGGGTCGATTCGGGGGAGAGCCAGTCGTTTGGCGGGACCACGGCCGCGGCGGGTCTGCGCGGCGATATCACGCCCTGATGTTCAAGAAGGTACTGATCGCCAACCGCGGGGAGATCGCCCTGCGGGTGATCCGTGCGTGCAAGGAGCTGGATATCGATACGGTCGCCGTCTACTCGGAGGCGGATCGTGACAGCCTGCACACGCGCTTCGCCGATGACGACGTGTGCATCGGGCGAGCGCCGGCGCGCGACAGCTACCTGAACATTCCGCGCATCATCGCGGCGGCCGAGATCACGGGGGCGGACGCCCTGCACCCCGGCTATGGCTTCCTCGCGGAGAACGCCGAGTTCGCCGACATCGTGCGCACGTCGAACATCACCTTCATCGGCCCAACGGGCGAGCAGATCCGCCAGATGGGCGACAAGGCGGCCGCGCGCAAGCTCGCCCAGCGGCTCAAGGTGCCCACCGTGCCCGGCTCGCCCGGCCCGGTGGACGACGCGGACACGGGGCTCACGCTGGCCGAAAAGCTCGGCTTCCCGGTGATCATCAAGGCCGCCGCGGGCGGGGGCGGGAAGGGCATGCGAGTGGCGCAGGACGCGGAGCAATTCCCGCAAGCGTTCTCCCTGGCCAAGCAGGAGGCGCTGGCGGCGTTTGGTTCGGACGACGTGTACCTCGAGAAGTACCTCGCCCGGCCGCGGCACATCGAGATCCAGATCATGGGCGACACGCACGGGCGGATCATGCACCTGTGCGAGCGGGACTGCTCGGTGCAGCGCCGCCACCAGAAGCTCGTCGAGGAAGCCCCGAGCCCGGTCGTGGACGCCACCCTGCGCCAGGACATCGGCGACTCGGCGGTGCGACTCGCCGAAGCGATCGGCTACGTCGGAGCCGGGACGATCGAGTTCTTGCTCGACGAGGACGGCTCGTTCTACTTCATGGAGATGAACACGCGCATCCAGGTGGAGCATCCGGTGACCGAGATGTGCACCAACTTCGATCTGGTCAAAGAGCAGATCCGCGTGGCCGCGGGTGAGCCGCTGTCGTTCGTGATGAACGGCAACCGGCTGCGGGGGCATGCCATCGAGTGCCGGGTCAATGCGGAAGATCCGGCGCGCAATTTTCAGCCCAGTCCCGGGACGATCACCGCATACCACCCGCCGGGCGGACCCGGTGTGCGTGTCGACACGCATATCTACGCGGGCTACACGGTGCCGCCGTTCTACGACTCGCTGCTCGCGAAGGTGATCGTCCACGGCAACAGCAGGGCGGAGGCGCTGGCCCGCATGCGCCAGGCGCTCGACTCGTTTATCATTGAAGGCGTGACCACGACCATTCCCTTCCTCAGTCGGGTCATGCGTCATCCCGACTTCATCGCGGGCCGCGTGGACACCAAATTTCTCGAGCGCGAGCCCCAGCTGCTGCAACCCCCGGCATGAAGATCGACGTCCACTTCACGCCGCTCGGCCTGGGCGCGGGGGATCTCGCCGGCCGGGGCGTCGTCGTCATCGATGCCCTGCGCGCGACGACGACGATCATCACGGCCCTGGCGAACGGTGCCAAGGCGGTGATCCCCGCCACCACGTCCGAAGAGGCGGTCCGCCTCGCCTCGAACCTCGAGAAGGACGGCGTCCTGCTCGCCGGCGAGCGCCGCAGCGTGAAAATCGAAGGGTTCGCGCTGGGGAATTCGCCGCGGGAGATGGTGCCCGCGGTGGTGGCGGGTAAGACGATCGTGCTCGCCACCACGAACGGCACGCCTGCCCTGGTCGCCGCGCAGGGTGGGGAGCCGGTGCTCGTGGGAGCCCCCGTGAACTTCAAGGCGCTGGTCGAGCGCTCCCGCGCGGTGTTGCTCGAGCCGCGCGATCTGGTGATCATCTGCGCCGGCCGCGAGAAGCAGTTCGCCATCGAGGACGCCTACACGGCGGGCCGTGTGATCAAGGCCGTGAAGAAGGGTCTCCGCAAGCTCGCCTTGAACGACGCCGGCCGTGCCGCCCTCGCCCTCACGGACGAGCTGACGAGCTGGGCAGAGGCGCTGGAGCGCTCAGACGCGGCGCACCAGCTGGGGGACGTCGATCTGGAAGAGGACGTCGCCTTCGCCGCCCAGCCCGACCGATTCGGCGTCGTCCCCACCTACGCGGACCGCCGCATCACATGAACGCGAAGGCGCGCCAGGAGCTGATCGGCATCGGCGCCCTCGTGGTCGGGCTGTTCCTCGGACTCACGCTGCTGCGCCTCCCCATCACCGGGAGCTGGGGCGACCACATCGGCTCGCTCCTGTGGCGGGCGCTCGGCGCGGGCTCGGCCGTGCTGCCGTTGCTCGGAGTCGGCTGGGCGCTCGCGGCGTTCGAGCGCTTGGGGAGCCTCTCCTCGGCCCGGACGGCCGCGCTCGGCGTGGGACTCGTGCTGCTGCTGCCCTACGGCATCGGGACGGTCACGGGCGCCCGCTTCCCGTCGGACTACGCGGTGTGGAGTCCCACCCAGCGGCTCGTCGGCGTGGCGCCCGCGCTCGTGGCGCACGGCATCCATCAGGCCGTGGGCACGGCCGGGGGCGCCCTGGTCGGGCTGTTCGCGCTCTCGGCGTTGGGGATCCTGACGGTAGGCTGGCATCCACTGGTGGCGCTAAGAACTCGGGAAACGGGAGTTGAGAAGCGGGAAACGGGAAAGGGGAAAGGGGAAACGGACAAGACGACGCCGAGACCGACGGTGACGGAGGCACCGGCGCCGTCCCCCGCAGTCCCCTTTCCCGTTTCCCGTTTCCCGAAGGAGCGGAGGCAGAAGAGCCCACCGGTTCCTAGACCGGCGCAGGTCCCCGCCGGCGTCCTGATCCCCCCCATCGATCTCTTGAACCCCGCGCCTCCCGAAGATGCCGACGCGGGGCTGGTACAGATCGAGCAGATGGGACGGAAGCTGATCGAGACGCTGCAGACGTTCCGCGTGGAAGGCTCGATCGCGGGACGCACGGTTGGGCCGGTCGTGACACAGTACGAGGTGGCACCGGGCCCGGGCGTGAAGGTGGGGCGCATCGCGTCTCTGGCCGACGACCTGGCCCTCGCGATGCGGGCGCCGTCGCTCCGGATCGTGGCGCCCATTCCGGGCAAGGCCGCGGTCGGGATCGAAGTGCCCAATCCGATCCCGCGTATGGTGCATGTGCGTGAGCTGATCGAAGGCGCCGATTATCAGCGGGCAAGCCGCGCGCTGCCGCTGGGCTTGGGCAAGAATCTCGAGGGCGACCCGGTGGTCGCGGACCTCGCCAAGATGCCGCATCTCCTGATCGCCGGCGTCACCGGCTCCGGCAAGTCCGTCTGCATCAACACCATCATCACGAGCCTGGTGTACACGCACACGCCCGACACGCTCAAACTCCTGATGATCGATCCGAAAATGGTGGAGCTCTCGATGTATGCCGCGCTCCCCCATCTTGGCCTACCGGTGGTGACGAACCACCACAAGGCCGCGAGCGTGCTCAAATGGGCGGGGTGGGAAATGGAGCGGCGCTACCGCCTGCTGCACGCCAACCACGCGCGCAACATCGTCGACTTCAACAAGAAGGTCGAGGAGAAGAAGCCGCTCAAGGGACCGCGCGAGACGCTGGCGACGCAGGCCGGAATCCAGAAAGAGCTGCCGCTCGACGGCGAGTACACGGGCGGCGTCGTGCCCTACATCGTGCTGATCGTGGACGAGCTCGCGGACCTGATGCTCACGGTACAGGGCGAAATCGAGACGCCCCTCGCCACGCTGGCGCAGAAGGCCCGCGCCATCGGAATCCACCTCGTGCTGGCGACGCAGCGCCCCTCCGTGAACGTGATCACCGGTCTCATCAAGGCGAACTTTCCCTGCCGGGTCGCCTTCCGCGTGTCGGCCAAAGTGGACAGCCGCACGATCCTCGACCAGAACGGCGCGGAAACGCTGCTCGGCAACGGCGACATGCTGTTCCTGCCGCCCGGCAAGAGCGAGCCGCAGCGCGTCCAAGGAGCGTTCATCTCGACCGAGGAGACCGAGCGCCTGATGGAGTGGTACAAGGCCCGCGCCGGGCGTGCGGTGACCCCCGCGGGCGCGAGCATCGACGAGCAGGTGGCGGCGCTTGAAGAACGGGAAAGGGCCGGGGATGAGGCCGGGGAAGGGGGAAGGGCCGATCCGGGAGAGCGCGATGCGATGTTCCGGCAAGCGGCCGAGGTGTGTATTCAGAATCAGCTCGGCTCGACGTCGCTGCTGCAGCGGCGCATGAGCATCGGCTACGGGCGCGCCGCCCGTATCATCGATCAGCTCGAGCTCGCCGGCATTCTCGGCCCCGCCAACGGGTCCAAGCCGCGGGACGTGTTGGTCGGCCTGGACGAGCTGGATGAGATCTGTCGCGCCTAGCGGGCGGCCGCTCGCAACAAACGCACACCACCCGCAAGGAATTGGTTCGCCCGCGCCAAGCGAAGCTATTAGCTTGCACCCGTGAAGAGCGGGCTGCGGAGCGATCCGGCGGGATGGAAGGACGAGCGCCAGCGGCGGGGCTTGGCGGGGGAGGAGCAGGCGATCCGCTACCTCCTGTCGCGTGGGTGCCACATCGTGGCGCATCGCTTCCGCGTCGGTCACACCGAGATCGACTTGATCGCGCGCCAGGGGCACCTGGTCACCTTCGTGGAAGTGAAAACGCGCCGCGGGACGGGGTTCGGAAGCCCGCTCGAGGCCGTCACCGGGGCGAAGCGCCGGGAGCTGGTGAAGGCGGCGCGCGTGTGGGTGGACCGCTTCGGCAAGCCCGCCGATATCTACCGGTTCGATTGCATCGCGGTCGTGGACGGCCGGCTGGAGCACGTGGCAGACGCGTTCCGCCCCGGGTGGCGCTAGCCGGGGCTTCGGTATATATTCGGGCCTCTCACGCGGAGGCTCCCAACCCATGTCGAGGACACTCATGGCGGCGGAAAACGAAGCTCCGAGCCTGACGGAGGAGCGCCGGAAGGCTCTCAACCTGGCGATCACCCAGATCGAGAAGACGTGCGGCAAGGGCGCCATCATGCGGATGGGGGCGGACGCGCCGCGGGTGCGGGTGGAAGTGATCCCCACGGGCGCGATCAACCTCGACGCGGCGATCGGCATCGGGGGGATCCCGCGAGGCCGGGTGACGGAGATCTTCGGTCCCGAATCGAGCGGCAAGACCACGCTGGCCCTGCACATCGTGGCGCATGCACAGCGGCAGGGCGGGGCCGCCGCGTACATCGACGCCGAGCACGCGCTCGACGTCGAATACGCCAAGAAGCTGGGTGTGGACATCGACAACCTGCTCGTGTCACAGCCCGATACGGGCGAGCAGGCGCTCGAGATCACCGAGATCCTGGTGCGCTCGGGGGCGGTGGACGTGATCGTCATCGACTCGGTGGCGGCGCTCGTCCCGAAGGCGGAGATCGAGGGGGACATGGGCGACTCGCTCCCGGGGCTGCAGGCGCGGCTGATGAGCCAGGCTCTGCGCAAGCTGGCGGGGGCGATCAACCGGTCGCGCACGGCGGTGGTGTTCATCAACCAGCTGCGCGAGAAGATCGGGGTCATGTTCGGCAATCCCGAGACGACCAGCGGGGGCCGGGCGCTCAAGTTTTACGCCTCGGTGCGGCTCGACATGCGGCGCATCGGGCCCGTGAAGGAGCGCGAGGTGGTCATCGGCAACCACGTGCGTGTGAAGGTCGTGAAGAACAAGGTGGCACCGCCGTTCCGTCAGGCCGAGTTCGACATCATGTTCGACGAGGGAATCAGCCACGAGTCGCTGCTGGTGGACATCGCGGCGGAGGCGGGCATCATCGAGAAGTCGGGAGCGTGGTACGCCTACGGCAAGGAGCGGATCGGTCAGGGCCGCGAGAACGCGAAGCTGTATCTCAAGGATCACGCCGATCTCGCCGCGGAAGTCGAAGCAAAGGTGAAGGAGCATCTCGGTGTGAAACCCGCCGCGGTGGCGGCGGATGAGGAGGCTTCCGCCCCCGAGGAGTGAGTGCCGACTCTCACCGGCCTCGCCCCCGATCCGCGCCAGCCGGGCTATCGGCTGGTGGAGGTGGATCGGGGGCGATTCGCGTCCCTGCCCGCGGACGCGATCGAGGGGCTGAGCCTGCAGCTTGGAGCGGCGCTCATGCCGGCGGTGCTCGAGCGGCTGCGCGAGCTCGCGGACGTGGAAGCGGCGCAGCGCGCGGCGCTGCGGGCCCTGGCGCGCCGCGCCCACGCCTGGCGCGACCTGGCGCGGCGGCTCACCAAGAAGCAGCACCCGCCCGTGGCGGTGACGGCGGCCCTGGAGCGGCTGGCGGCGCGGGGCCTGCTCGACGACCGCCGCTTCGCGGAAGGGTACGCGGCGGTGCGCGCGACTCGCGGAAAAGGGCCGGCCCGAATCCTCGCCGACCTGCTCGCGCAGGGCGTGGACCGCGGGGTCGCGGAGGACGCGGTGGGGCGCGCGCTCGCAGAGGAAGGGATCGATCCTCAGGTCGAAGCCCGGGCCGCGGCCACGAAGCGGGCCCGTCAGCTGGGCGGGTTGCCGCCGCCGGTGCGGCGTCGTCGGTTGCTCGCCTTTCTGGTGCGCCGGGGATACTCGGGTCCGCAAGTGAGGGAGCTGGTAAGGGAGTTGTGCGGGTAGGCGTCGGTCTACGCGGAATGGGGTTCGGTGAGCCCCGGGGCGTCGCCGCGGGGTCGGTCTGCTGGGACTAGGTGTTCCGCGACCCCGGGGCATGGCCCCGGGGTTAACCCACCCTGAAGGGCGTCGCGTGCGGAAAAGGGGACCTCACAAGGCGTGCGGATTATACGCTCACGTCACCTGGCACACCTGGCGCCGTGTCGCTGCCATCCGCAAACACGACGTCTCGTTGATTGCGGATTCGGTGCGCGATGCGGGATGCCGTACTAACATCCGTGTTCATGCTCAGGCTGTGTTGAGCGACCACGTGCACGTCGTGGTCAGCTACCCGCCACACGCGACGCTTGCAGCGTTTGTGCGCGACGCGAAATCGGAATCGGCGCGGCGCGTCAACTCGGCGCGCCTGGACGCGCAGCGATTGCGGTGGTGTCGCGGTTACTACGCTGGCTCTCTCTCGCGGAGTCACGTTCTTGCGGCGCGGTCCTACCTCGCACGGCAGTTTCAGCGGCACCCCAACCGCGTCCCATGCTAGCGTGAGTGGGGTAACCCCGGGGCCATGCCCCGGGGTTACCGGACACCTTAAGTCACGGTTAGCCTTTCAGTTGCCCTGTGGCGCGGTATATTCCCCCCCATGACGTCCGCCGAAATCCGCCGCACGTTCC
>Ga0209160_1002320_pt1 | contig 15831 bp, 14 predicted proteins | sample GraSoiAngelo_153_FD_186167 | JGI IMG/M metagenome (GOLD analysis project Ga0209160, IMG submission 186167) | Grasslands soil microbial communities from the Angelo Coastal Reserve, California, USA - 14_1009_12_40cm (SPAdes) (version 2) | ecosystem: Environmental > Terrestrial > Soil > Grasslands ... | reverse complement strand
CGAGACCGAAGCCCAAGAGATTCGCCGCCTGGGAGCGGCACCGGACGTCATGCTCGGGAGCGTCCACGCGGTCACTGAAACCGGGTCGCTGCTCGCCGCGTCCATGAGCGGCAGCCAGCTCGGGCCTTATGTCAGCGGCGCCGGCCGCGTCATTCTCGTTGTCGGGACGCAGAAGATCGTTCGCGACATCGAGGAAGGTCTCCTCCGCATCAACGAATACGCGTATCGGCTTGAAGACGCTCGCGCCCAGGCTGCGTACGGCATACGCAGCGCCGTGAACAAGATTGTCGTCATCAACCGTGAGATCACCCCCGGGCGGATCACTGTGGTGTTGGTCGACGAGGTGCTTGGTTTCTAAATGCCCCGGACAGAAGCACGCGAGACAACATCGGCCCTGGCAATCCCTAAATCGACTCTGGGTGTCGGGATCATCGGGGTCAGCCCAGCCTGGGGCTGGGCTGCCACCGCCCATATCCCGGCACTTCGAGCACTGCCGAACTACGAGATCCGGGCACTCAGCGCGCGCAGCGCGGAATCCGCGCGGGCGGTAGGCCAGGCGTTTGGGGTCAGCGCGGTGTTTTCTGACCATCAGCAGCTGGTGATCCAACCGGACATCGACGTGGTCGCTGTCACGGTCAAGGTCCCGCACCATCGAGAGCTGGTCTCGGCCGCACTTGCCGCAGGCAAGGCCGTGTACTGCGAGTGGCCACTCGGCCGTGACCTCGACGATGCGCGAGCGATGGCCGCGCTCGCCGCCGAGCACGGAGTGCGCACCGTCGTCGGGTTGCAGGCACGCCAGGCCCCGGCGATCGAGTTCGTTCAACAGCTGCTCCGAGATGGATACGTCGGTGAGGTCCTGTCAACGACCATGGTCGGGGTGTCGATCGCGGGCGACTCACTCGTCCAGCCCAACGCCTACATGCTCGACAAGACAAACGGAGCCAACCTGCTCACAGTTCCCTTCGGCCACAGCCTGGACATTCTCAATTACACGCTGGGCGAGTTCGCCGACCTGTCCGCGGTGTCGGATGTTCGCAGGCCGCTGATCACCATCCAAGAGACCGGAGAGCGGATCGTGAAAACGGCAGCCGACCAGATCGCTGTGATCGGCATCCTCACATCCGGGGCGACCGCCAGCATCCACATCCGCGAGGCAGTGGCCGGCGGTACCGGCTTCCTATGGGAGATCAATGGAAGCGATGGAACGCTCCGGATCACCGCCGTCGCCGCACTGCCTGAAATCTTTCCACTGTCGGTCGCGGGGGCTCAGGGGCGGAAGGAGCCCGCCGAGCTTGCTGTCCCTAAGGCGCTGATCCAGAAATGGCCCACGCTCACGACCCTGGAGGGAGCGCCGGCCTTCAACGTCGCTCGTGCCTACGCCGCGTTCGCGGCGGACATCGACAACGGGACTCACGCCGTGCCGGATTTTGCCGACGCCGTCCGGCGCCACGAGGTCATCGCCGCCGTCGAGAGGTCCGCCGCATCAGGAGAACGTGTGAAGTTGTGAGGTCCAGGGCTGAAGTCCCGACCCTGTCGCCAAATGTCTCTGATCTGGATAAACCAACAACAAAGCTGGTTGCCGGCATCAAAGCTCATCGCTCGAATCTGATGCTCGCGCTGCTTTGCGCGGCGCAGTTCATGCTGATCCTGGACCTCGCGATCGTCAACGTGGCGCTGCCCTCGATGCAGCGAACTCTCGGTTTGTCGGCTGAGAACATCCAATGGGTCGTCGGCGGCTATGCGCTCACCTTTGGCGGCTTTCTCATGCTGGGCGGTCGTCTGGCTGACGTCTTCGGCTGAAGTTGTTGGGCTCGGTACCTGAGGATCGGACTGATCAATTACTGAGCCTTGTCCCGCCGTGCCAATTGCAACTCGCATTCCTCGCCCCAAACGCGGTATGTTCCGAGCACTGGGGGTGCAAGTGAAATGACTCTGAGCCGGCGCTTTCGCGTGGGCGCGCTGGTGGCGGGCGCGCTGTTCGCCATCCTGTCGAGCACCGCATCGGCGAGCGATTCTCTGACGCGGGTGATAACGACGGCTCCGCCGAACCTGCCGGAGAGCATCGCCATAGATCACCAGGGCACCACGTACGTCAGCTTTCCATTCGCGCAGAAGGTCGTGAAGTTCGCGCCGGGAGGAAGCCTCACCACCGTTGCTTCGCTCCCGTCGTTTCCGTTGGGCGTGAGGCTGGACAACGAAGGGAACCTCTTCATCGCCGTCGTCGCGAGCGGCATCTGGAAGGTGCCGGCCGGCGGAGGATCGGCGTTTCAAGTCGCAAGCGGACCGGGGGGCCTGTGGAACGGGCTGGCCTTCGACCACCGCGGCAACCTCTATGTATCGGACTCGGGCGGCGGTGCGATCTGGCGGCTGGACAAGAATGGCGCTTTCACGATGTGGTCCGGCAGCGCGCTGTTGAAGGGCACGACTGCGGCCGGACCCTGCGGCCTCGTGCATCCCGCGGTGCCGTCGTTTGGTCCGTTGGGCGCGAATGGAATCGCGTTCAACAAGCACGGCGACATGCTGGTGGCGAACACCGATTTCGGCGAGATCATCCGCATTCCGACCAACCCTGACGGCAGCGCGGGCCCCGCGAGCGTCTTCAGCGGTCCGAATTGCGACCTGTGGGGCGCCGATGGGGTTGGCATGGACAACGCCGACAATCTTTACGTCGCGGCCAACTCCAAGGGCCAGATCGACCGGCTCGACCCTGGCGGTCACGTCCAGGTCCTGGCCGCGGGCGATCCGCTGAGCTTTCCTTCCGATATCGCGTTCGGGACCGGGTTCGGCGATCGCAAGACGATCTTCATCTCGAACTTCGCCGCTTTTCCCACCAGCGGTGGGGCGCCGGGCGTGGTCGCGATGGATGTTGGAATCCCGGGAAGACCTATCGGCTAAGCCCTGAGCGACGTTCCAGAATAACGACGGGAATCAGGCGGTCCGTCCGCTTCTCGTAGTCGGCAAACGACGGCCAGATCCTGATCATCTCTGTGTATAGCCGGTCGCGCTCCACGCGCGTCTCAACGACCCGAGCACGTGCCTTGAACTTCTCAGTTCCGCCGTCGGTCACGACCTCGACCTCGACGTCAGGGTTGGCCTTGATGTTGCCGAACCATGTTGGGTGCTTTGGGGCACCACCTTTGGATGCGACGACGATGTAGTTGTCGCCCTCCTGGCCACACACCAGCGGAGTCGTGATCAACTCTCCGCTCCTGGCGCCTCTCGCTGTGAGCAGCAGCAGGTTGTCGCCCCACATCCCGACCCCGCGTCCTCGCTTCTCGTGGAACTCGGCGATCGTCTTCTGATTGAACGGACTTGCCTTCACTGCTGGAAATCTACCGCGCCGCACCGAAGGAGGTAGGAGTACCGTTCGGCCCTGATGGCCGGGACCGAGCTTGCCGAGCGCGCTCAAAACGCGGTCGAGCTGAAGCTGGGGGCGTCGAGCAGCCCCTAAATGTCAGTGATCACCTCCTGGCACGACTACTTCGTGATGGTCGGCGGCGGCTCGGCAGCGCTGACGGGGCTCGTCTTCGTGGCCATGACCCTCCACCTCCCGGAGGTCATCGGCAACGCGGTGCATCGACATCGCGCTCGGACCATCCTGACCGGCTTCACCGCGGTCTTCATCCGCAGCGCGCTCGTCCTCATGGGTGGTCAGGACGTGCGGCCTGTGGCGCTCGAGCTGATCGCCGTGCTCACGGTGGTCGAATTCATCCTGTACTCGAGCATCCGGCAGGCCATGCAGAGCGCGGATCGAGGGGTGCTGTGGCGGACCATCGGAAGCTTTGCCTGTCTGCTCCTGGAGGAGGCCGGCGCAATCGTGCTGTTCTTCGGCAACGCCTGGGGTCTCTACATCGTGGGACTGGGCATGATGTCGTCCTTCATCTTCATGGTGACCGGAGCGTGGCTTCTCCTGGTCGGTGTCGGAGCGATGGAGACAGCGGCAGCGCGCGACTAAGACGCGAGTGCACTCACGGCGGCCGCGTCGCGATCGGCGGCGGGTGGAAAGATGGCGGCCATCCGCACGTACTTCGATGCGCGACCGTTCGCACAAGCGCACTAGAACAGGTCGGCCGATGGGTCTGAGCTCGCGGTTTGGCAGTTGGCGTTACGCCTAAGCAGCGAGCTCTGACAGGCCGCCTACGAGTGGACCGGTTGACTTGGGTGGTCGAAATGTCGTCGCGATAGACCATTCCTGCCGCCGCCCCACCACCCTATAGTGAGGCGCTCAATCACGTGAAGGTCCAACCCCGCTAGGCCGATCTGATGGCCTTTGTCACCCGCCTCTCACTTCGACTCGGTGTCGTCGTCCTCCTTGGGGTGGTCCTGCTTTTCGGAGCCGGGATCTTCGCGGCGACCCAGGTGCAGCAGGACCTTCTGCCCGACATCTCGGTGCCCGCGGTCATCGTGATCACTCCGTACCCCGGCGCTTCGCCTGAAGTCGTCGACGGCCAGGTGGGCGTGCCAGTGGCCAATGCCATGCAGGGAGTCGCGGGCGCTGACACGGTGCAGTCGACGTCGAGCCAGGGCGCGTCGCTTGTGATCGTGCTGTTCAGGGACGGCGTCGACCTCAAGTCGGCCGAGCAGGATGTGAGCAGCGCGCTGGCGAGGATCCGTCCGCTGCTGCCGGCTCAGGCGCTTTCGTCGACGGTCCAGACGTTTTCGACCAACAGCCTGCCCATCCTCGAGTACGCGGTCTCCGCGAATGAACCCCTGGGCGACCTCGCGGGTCAGCTGCGCGCGGAGGCCTTGCCGAAGCTGAAGGGTTTGGCCGGCGTTTCCTCAGTGGTCCTGACCGGCGCTCCGACCGACGAGGTGGACGTCACTCTCGATCCGGCCAAGCTCGCCGCCCACGGCGTGACCCTCGCTCAGGTGGCCGCGGCCCTGCAGCAGGCCAGCATCGTCCAGTCGGTCGGTTCTTTGAGGCAGGGATCCGCCACCATCCCCCTGCAGATATCCGGATCGCTGACGAGCACCGACCAGATCGGGAAGATCACCGTGACGCCGCAGGTTTCCGCCGGTGGACGCTCGGCGGCACCGGTGAGGATCGATCAGCTGGGCACGGTGGCGGTCGTGTCCGTTCCGGCCGACACGATCACGCGCACCAACGGCAAGCTCAGCATCGGCCTGCGCATCGTCAAGGGTCCGAACACGAACACCGTGACGGTGGCCAACGAGGTGTGGAAGGCAATCCCGGGGATCGAAAAATCCGTCGGCAACGGCGTGCATTTCGATTCGATCCAGGACCAGGCCACGCCGATCACGCAAGCGATCAGCGACATCCTTCGCGAGGGCTTGCTCGGCGCTGTCTTCGCCGTGCTGGTCATCTTTGTCTTTTTGCGCAGCGCGCGTGCGACGGTGGTCGCGGCGATCTCGATTCCTCTGTCGCTGCTCGTCGCGCTGATCGTTTTGTGGTGGCAGGGGATAACGCTCAACATCCTCACCCTGGGCGGGATGATGGTCGCCATCGGGCGCGTTGTGGACGACTCCATCGTCGTGCTCGAGAACATCAGCCGCCACGTCACGGAAGGCGAGCGTCCACTCGTGGCCGCCTACACCGGAGCGCGCGAGATCATCACCGCGGTCGCGTCGTCGACGCTGACCACCGTCGCCGTCTTCCTGCCGATCGCGTTTCTCACAGGCATCGCGGGCAGCTTCTTCCGCCCCTTTGCGCTCACGGTGGTTGTCGCACTGCTGGCCTCGCTCGTCGTCGCGGTGACGGTAGTGCCGCTGCTCGCCTCTCGGCTCCTGCCCGCGGTGCGTGCCCAGGGAGTGGAGCGCCGGCTGAAGTACAACTGGACGCAGCGCGTCTACGTGCCGGTGATTCAGTGGGCCACCGGTCATCGCCTCTTGACGCTCGGCGCGGCGGCTGCGTTTTTTGCCGCCTCGATGGCGTTGATCCCTCTCTTGCGGATCAACCTGCTGGACCAATCCTCGAGCCCGACGTTCCCGATCAGCATCACCATGCCGGAGAATTCAACGCTTCCGCAGACTGACGCCGAAACTCAGAAGGTCGAGGCGCTCATCGCCGGCGTGCAAGGCATCAACTCATTCCAGGCGACGGTCGGTGGACAGAGCGATCCGTTCGCCCCGCCCGGCACGGTACCCGCGGATCCCACTCAAGCCTCAGTGCTCGTGCTCATTCAAAACGGGCAGTACGACAGCGCGCTTTCGGGTGTGAAGCGCGCGCTCAATGCATACCAGGGTCCTGCCAAGGTGCAGGTGGGGCAGGCCCAGAACAGCTCGAACGCCAGCAGCAGCCAGATGCAGGTCGACGTGCGGGCCCCTGATCAAACCACGCTGCAGGCCGCCAACGACCAGGTGCTCACAGCGCTCGGCAAGGTTCAAGGCCTCGCCCAGCTCAAGACGAACCTGGCGATCTCGAAGCCGCAGTATCAGCTGACTCCGACCGACAAGCTGGCCACGTCCGGGCTGAACATTCAGAGCCTCGCCGCCCTGGTCGCGCAGCAGATCAACGGCCAGGTCGCGGCCCAGGCCAACCTGCCGCAAGGCACCATGCTGGTCCGTGTCCAGCTGCCGCCGGGCACTGCCGACACCGCGGACGCACTGGCGAAGCTGCCGATCCCGACCGCGCAGGGGATCGTGCCCCTGGCCACGCTCGCCACGATCCAGCTCGTCACAGGTCCGCAAACCGTGAATCGGGTCAACGGCGACCGCGACGCCACGATCACGGGAACCATCACCGCCAACGACACCCGCGCCGTGCAGACCGGCGTCACCAACGCGCTGAACGGCGTCACCCTTCCAACCGGCGCGTCGATCTCGACTGGCGGCGTGTTCGCCCAGCTCTCGACGGTCCTGACCCAATTTGCGCTAGCGCTGCTGGCGGCGATCGGGCTTGTCTACCTGATCATGGTCGCGACATTTCGCTCGCTGGTGAAACCGCTCGTGCTGCTGGTGTCGATTCCCTTTGCGGCCACCGGAGCGATCATCGCGCTGCTCGTCACCAACACATCCCTGTCGCTACCCGGCTTGATCGGGATCCTGATGCTCACCGGCATCGTGGTCACGAACGCCATCGTTTTCCTCGACCTGGTCGAGCAGTACCGCGACCGCGGCCTCAACCTGAACGACGCGATCATCGAGGGCGGACGTCACCGCCTGCGGCCCATTCTGATGACTGCGTTCGCCACGATGCTGGCTCTGGTCCCGCTGGCGGTTCTCGGAGGAGGAGGAGGCATCGGCGGCGCGTTCATCAGCCGGCCGCTCGCGATCGTCGTGATCGGCGGCCTGTTCACCAGCACGGTACTGACCCTCGTCCTGGTTCCCGTCCTTTACTCCCTGGCGTCTCGCTTTGCCGGTCGCCGATCGACCGCCGAGCTCGAGGCGTTGCTCGACGCCGCCGAAGACCGCCGGTTCCAGCCTCTGGGCCATCGCACCGGGGAGCAGCCTGTGGTCGTGATCCCGGTCGACTACGCCTTCGCCTTCATGCTGGAACCCGAACCGGGCCGGCCGGGCGACCGCGCAGTGCTCGAAGCCATGACCAAAGACGGGTTGTCCGTCGCGCCGGTGGCCGGCACGGCCAAGGTGCGGATCGGTGTGCCGGCCGTGAGGGCGGCGTCGCGGGCCGAGGCGTCGGACAAGGCCCGCGAGCGCGTGCGCGGTCTGGTGCCAGTGAGTGGGTATCGATTGTCCGATCCAGAGCCGGTCGGCGCGAACGGCGGCCCGTAGCCCGCATGGCCACGGTTACCATCGCCGCCACTTACGGTGCAGGGGGCAGCCTCATCGGACCCGCCGTTGCCCAACGCCTGCACCTGCCCTTCGTGGACCGGGCAATTCCAACTGCCATCGTGGAAAGGATCCACGAGCCGCTGGTCGAAGCCCTTGCCGACGACACGAAGAGCGGGAGCAGGGTGGGGCGGCTTTTGAACAGCGCGCTCAACTACAGCGGGCTGTTCGTCGGCGTCCCGATGGCCCTGGAGGAGCTGGGCGTTGCGCCAGATGTTGCGCATACCGAGGTCGCCATCCGCACACTTGCGGACCGCGGCGGAGCAGTGATCCTCGGCAGGGCCGGCGTCTTCGTCTTGAAAGGTCGGCCCGATGTCTTTCACGTCCGCGTCGACGGCCCCGTCGAAGCGCGGCGTCGAAACTCGATGGCGCACGAAGGACTTGACTACAAGACCGCGACCAGGCTGCAGCAGGACGCAGATCTTGCGCGCCGCGCCTACGTTTCCCACTTCTATCCCCGGGCAGGGGCGTGGGAGGATCCGCGTCACTACCAAATGGTCCTCGACAGCACCGCGATCTCGATCGAAGTCTGCGTCGACCTCATTGCGCTCGCGGCGCGGGAATTTTTTGCCAGGTCGAGCCCGCAGCCACCGTCAGGCGCTGAGAAACATGGCCGGCACTGACGTCCGCCCTGCGGCAAGCGTCCAGGCGGCAGGCGCGCCGTCGCTCATGTTGCTGCCGCCACGAACCAAGCTTGCCATCCTGGGGGCGATTCTGCTGACCATGTTCCTGGCCTCTCTCGACCAGACCGTTGTCGGGACAGCTCTGCCCCGCATCGTGACCGACCTCAACGGCGCGAGTCTCTATTCCTGGGTGGTCAGCGCATACCTTTTGTCGTCGACCGTGACCGTGCCCATCTACGGGAAGTTCTCCGACGTCTTCGGCCGCAAAGTGATGCTGATCATCGGCGTCGCTCTTTTTCTGCTCGGCTCGTGGCTCTCAGGGGCTTCGCAGAACATGAACGAGCTTGTGGCATTCCGGGCCGTCCAGGGACTTGGTGCCGGGGCCTTGTTCCCGATTGTCATGGCGATCATCGGTGACCTATACAGCCCGCGCGAGCGTGGGCGATTCCAGGGTTTGTTCGGCGGCGTCTTCGCGCTGAGCTTCATCGTCGGTCCGTTCATCGGCGGCTGGATCACCGACCACATCAGCTGGCACTGGGTCTTTTACGTCAACGTGCCTTTCGGCGTCGCGTCGCTGGTGGTGCTGGCGACGGTGCTGCCCAGCGCGGGGCGCAGGCAGGCCTCGATCCGAGACCTCGACTATCTCGGCATCGTCCTCTTCACTGCGGGCGTTGTGCCGTTCATGCTCGGCCTCACCAACAAGGGCAACGTGAACAGCTCGGGCCAGCTGGCGAACTGGACCGATCCCGACGTCGGCGGGCTGATCGTGGTGGGCCTGGTGATCCTGGTCGTCTTCCTGTTCGTGGAGGCCCGGACGAAGGAGCCGATAATTCCGCTCGACCTCTTCCGGGAGCGGGATTACGCGGTCAGCATGGCCGCGGTTTTTGCCTTCGGCATCGCGATGTTCGCCGCGGTGATCTTCATGCCGCGCTTCTACCAGACCGTTCGTGGCGTCAGCGCCACCGCCTCTGGCTACTACATATGGCCCCTGCTGGTCGGACTCATGGGGGGCAGCATCGGCACGGGGCTTCTGATCAGCCGGCTCGGTCGCTACAAGTGGCTGATGGTGGGTGGGGCCGTGGTGATGGTGGTCGGCGGTTTTCTGATGACGCACCTCACGGCCGGCGTCAACGATTGGGAGCTGTGGGCATGGATGCTCGTTCTCGGTCTTGGCATCGGTCCGGCGATGGCGGGCTTCACGGTCGTGATCCAGAACTCCGTTCCGATGACCCGGCTCGGTGTCGCGACCAGCACTCTCACCTTTCTTCGTCAGATTGGCGCCTCAGTGGGGCTGGCCGCTGCCGGCACCATCTTCTCCTCGTCTTTCGCCAGCCGCCTCCCGACGAACCTGGGGGAGGAGGGGGTGCCGCAAGCGCTGATCTCACAGCTGGTCAAGGTGTCGGGTGCGCTGCAGAACGTCGGGAACGGTCGCGCTCTGCTCGAGCAGATCCTGCCTGGACCCTCTCAGGCGCTGATTCCCAAGGTGATCGCGGGCGCCAACAACGCGCTGGCCCTCTCGATCGGCGACCTGTTCTGGATCACGATCGTTTCAGGGCTGATGGGTCTGCTGTGCACTCTGCTGCTACGCGACCGTCCGCTGCGGACCGCCGAGGAGTTACGCACCAATGCTTTGGCCCAGGACGGGGCCGATGGCAGGAGCAGCCCCGAAGCCATCCCGCGGGTGTCTGTCTAGCTCGCGCGAACAGCCGCGGCCACCTTCAGGCGTGGTGGCCGCGGCAATGTCGCCGGCGACCGTTTAACGCTTGGCGGTGTCTGAGGATCCAGAGGCAGCCGCGGCCGCTGCTTCCTGGGCCTCGACTATCTCGCCCTCGATGTTGATCACGATCTCGTTGCTGACGATGAACTTGCCGTCGAGCATCGCGTCGAACTTCATGTTGAAGTCCTTGCGGTTGATCTGCGTCTCCGCTGCGTAGCCGATGCGATGGCCCATCTGCGGGTCGTTGAACTCGCCGTACTTGACGACGTTCAGCGTCACCGGCTTGGTCGTGCCCTTGATGGTGAGGTCTCCGGTGAGCTTGTAGCGGTCCTGGCCGGCCGCCTCGATCTTCGTGCTCTTGAACGTCATGGTCGGGTACTTGTCGATCTCCAGGAAGTTGGACGATCGCAGGTCCTTGTCCCGCTGCTCGTTGTGAGTTCGAATGCTCGAAGTGGTGATGGTGGCCTCGACCTTCGTCCGCTCTGGGTGGTCGGGGTGAATCTCGCCTGTCGCGTTGACCTCCGCGAAATGGCCTCGCACGGTCATCATGCCCAGATGCTTGGCCGAGAACTCAACCTGCGTATGAAATGGATCGAACTTCCACGTTCCCAATTGATTACCTCCTCGGGGTTTTGGAACATGGGCCTGGAGGCCCAGGTTCATTCAACTAGGTACCAACCGGTTGGAGACTCCACTTATTTCTACCCCAGTCGATCTGCGGCGCGCAGCGGTACACTCCCGGCCGTGAACGAAGCCATCGTCCCTGGATTCCGCTACAGCTCAAAGGCTCAAGAGCTGTGGGCCTTGATGATCGAGGGATACGCCAGTTGGGAGGCGCGGATGAACGCGGTGGCTGCGGACGCGGGCCTGTCGCCAGTCTCAGCCTGGGCCCTGGTACAGCTGGATCCTGAGAGCACGATCTCGCAGAAGGAGCTCGCAAGCCGCCTCCACTGCAACCCGTCGACTGTGGTCGACCCGACCGACCGGCTGGAGGAGGCGGGGCTTGTTGTCCGCCGGCCGAACGCGGCCGACCGACGCATCAACGTGCTGATGGTCACACCTAAAGGCAAGAAGGTGAGGGACACGCTGATCGCGCGGCTCCTCGAACCCCCGGCCGCGTTTCTCAGGCTGCCGGCAAGGGAAGTCGAGCGCTTTCGCGACGTCCTGGAAGAGGCGATCACAGGCGCGCCGTCGCAAGGCAAAGGACGACGCGCCTCTTAGCGGCCACGCTGGTGATGGGATGCCTGGTCCTGGTCGGGTGCCGGACGCCGGGTGCCCCGGCCACGGCCCCGACTGCAGGTGGCGGCACAATCGAGTGTCCCGCGGACAAACAAGAGCGGACAGGCCTGAACAACTTCGGCGCGTACATTGGAACGTGGCAGGCCAGCCACCGTCAGGTGCCGGAGTCAACCGCGTACTACACCACCGCAACGGTTCCCGGCCGCGTCACGGTGCGGTGCAGCACCAATGGCTATGTGGTCGTCGAGGAGATTCGATTGATGTTTCATGTCACTGCCGGCGCAGCATTTCAGATCGCGCTGACCGAATTGCCAGCCGACGCCACGAACGTCTACGACCATTCACACGCAGGCTGCCGGTCGCTGCAGTACCGGTCGCCGCGCCTCGCTGATCAGCTCGGCGCCGACGACCGCGATGGATTGGCCGACATCAAATTTCAGAGCGATGAAGCGACCTACAACACCGCCTCGGTGTCGCTGATCGTGATCGACGTGCTCGACAAGCTCGGCGCTGACACCGGCGCCTGCGCGTGATGGATGCTCCCTGGCCGCTTGGAGCGGTCGAGCTCAAAGTTCTCGACCTCGAGCGCGAGGGCGCGTTCTACGAATCGTTCGGCCTCACGCGAATCACCGGCGACCCCCAGCATGCGGTGTTTGGTGCCGATGGTTCGGCAATTCTTCGCCTGACAGCACTGCCGGGTGGTCATGAGCGGCCGAGGCACACGGCCGGTCTCTACCACTTCGCCATCCTTCTGCCCAGTGCGCAAGAGCTTGGTGGATTTCTCCAGCGCACGCTCGAGGAAAGGCTTCCGCTGACAGGAACTGCGGATCATTTCGTCAGCCAGGCTCTGTATTTCGACGATCCGGAAGGTAATGGCATCGAGGTGTACGCCGACCGGCCGCGGACCGAATGGCAGTATCCGAACGGCCGGCTCAACATCGGAACCGACCACCTCGATTTCGAGCGGCTGCTCCGCGGCGCCACACCATCCCAGAAGAAGTTCTCGGAGGGCACCGTCCTTGGCCACGTTCACCTCAACGTCGGCGACCTCGACGCGAGCCAGGCCTTTTACGAATCGATGGGCATGGAGCTGATGGCTCAGGCGGGCAACGTGATGCGGTTCCTGAGCTGGGAGGGCTACCACCATCATCTCGGGATCAACCTGCTCGAGGGCCGCGGGGCCTTCGCTGTCGAACCGGACGTCAGGGGCATCCGGAGCTTCGAGACCCACCGCGTGGACGGCCTCCGGAGCGACCCAAACGGAATCCTGGTGACCCCGGCGGGCTAGCGTTCCGCAGGACGCTGTCGGTTCGTCGGGTAACCCACGACATGACCAAACCTGTTGTCCTTGAAAAATCGTCGTGTAGGCTATGGAGCCGTGTCCGAGGTCCTCTTGATCCTGGCGTTGGCCATCGAGGCGGCATTTTCGATCCTGGCGATCAGAACCATCCTCAGCTGGCTTCGCGAGCCAGACCGGCGCCACGGCAGCCTGGCCGCAGCCATCGCCTCGCTGGCCATCCTGATCCTGCTCTCGCCGATTCTGGGCGGCGGCGGGCCGTCGGGCCAGCTCCTGACCGACCTCGGCGCGGTCTTGTTCCTCGTCTCCGGCTACGGCCTGGTGATGTTCCGGGACTCGTTCGTCCCCTACAGCCCTGTCAGGCGGGGGCTCCTGATCGGCGCGATCGTCGTCGCCGGCCTCAGCGCGACAGCGGTCCAGCTTCCCTTCAACCCGGACAGCCCGCACTCGCCGGCCCAGACACTCGTTCTGGTCGGACTGATCGTCGTGTGGGCCTTCTGCATCCTTGAGCCCACCGTGACCTTCTGGCTGGCGGCGCGCGGCCGGCCCGCGGTGGAGAAGGCGCGCCTGCGGGCGATCAGCACTGGCTACGCAGGTCTGCTGCTCGTCGTGGTCTTCGGCACCATCGCGGGCTCGCTCAATGGCACACTCACGATCCTCGTCGACCTCTTCGCGCTGACCATCGTGCCGGTTCTTTACGTCGCGTTCTTTCCACCCGCGTGGCTGCGCCGAATCTGGCGCCAGCCCGAAGAGGATGAGTTCCGCCAGGCCCTTCACGACCTCCTGCTGTACAGCCCGAATCGCGCGGCGCTCGCGGACCGGGCCCTCGGCTGGGCGGAGCGGCTTGTTGGTGGTGAATCCGCGTACGTGATCGACGCTGACGGCTCGATCCTCGCCGCGCGTGGAATCGGCACCGGCGATGCGGCCTTGATGAGCGCGCGGGCGGACGTGTTGAAGGCGGGGGCGGACAGACATGCACCCTGGCGGGCGGGCTTGACGGTGGTCGCGCCGCTCGACCTGAGTCAGGGCCGGGGCGCCATCGTGATCATCGCGGGACGCCTCAGCCCGATGTTCGGTGACGACGAGCTGAGCCGGCTGCGCCAGTACGCAGCGAGCATCACCGTCGGTCTCGACCGCGTGATGATGAACTCCAAGATCGCCGCGCTCGAGCGCGCGAAGACCGATTTCTTGAACATCGCGTCGCACGAGCTGCGCGGCCCGATGACCGTGATCAAGGGCTATCTCACGATGCTGGAGGCCGGCGCGCTAGGCGACCTCGCGCCCAAGGCGCGGTCCGTGCTTCCGCTGTTGATCTCGAAGTCGGACGAGGTCAACTGGATGATCGAGCAGATGATCGAGGCGTCGCGTCTCGAAGAGGGGCGTCTTGCCCTGCGCCGCCAGCGCGTGGACATCGTGGAGCTCACCGATTCCGCGATCGATGGCGTGAAGATGCTGATGAGCGGGCACGAGCTCAAGGTGGACGCACCGGTGGAGTCGATCGAAGCCAACGTCGACCCAGACCGCTTTCAGATGGTCGTGCGCAACCTTCTGAGCAACGCGGCGAAATACTCTCCCTCGGGGACTGACATCACAGTGGACGTGCGGCGCGACGGCGACAAGGCATGCGTTTCCGTCGGTGACGAGGGCGTGGGTATCACGGAGGAAGACCAGGCAACGCTGTTCACGCGATTCGGCCGGATCGAGACGGCAGCTCACGTCCAGGGCACTGGACTTGGCCTGTGGCTTTCGCGGGAGATCGCGCGGATGCACGAAGGCGACCTCACCGTCGACTCCCGACTCGGCGCCGGGAGCAAGTTCACCTTTACAGTGCCGCTCACCCCCGTAAATTGACCGCGTGGTCCCTGATGCAGAGGCGCGGTTCGAGCCGCGCCGACCCCTCGACCTCTCGCTGACCTTTCATCTGCTTGGAGCCGGCACGTGGCGCAGAGGAGATGGGGGCGACTTCTGGCACGCGACACGCACGCCGGCGGGCGCGGCGACCGTGCAGATGAGCCGGCGCCATGGTCTCGTCGACGTACGGGGGTGGGGACCGGGCGCGGGCTGGGCGGTCGCGCATGCGCCGGTGCTCTGCGGCGAAGAGGATGACGACTCCGGCTTCGCGCCGGCGCATCCCCTGATCGCCCGCCTCCATAGGCAAAGGCCCGGCATGCGAACGCCCCGCACGCACGCCGTTTTCGAAGCACTGGTGCCGTCAGTCCTCGCGCAGCTGGTCGCCGGCGTCGAGGCGAGGTCGTCATATCACCGGCTTGTGGCCGCGCTCGGCGAGCGCGCCCCTGGCCCGGTTGAGCTGATGCTTCCGCCATCGCCGCAGGCCCTGGCTCGCACGCCCTACTGGAGCCTTCATCGCTTCGGCATCGAGCGGAAGCGAGCCGAGGTGATCATGCGGGCGGCACGCAGTGCGAACCGGCTGGAGGAGACCGTGACGATGGATCTCCCCAGCGCCTATCGCAGGCTGCAGGCTTTTCCCGGTGTAGGTCCGTGGACGGCGGCGAAGGTGGCGAGCGTCGCGTTAGGCGACGCAGATGCAGTCCCGGTGGGCGACTATCACATCCCGCATATAGTCGGCTACGCGCTCGAGGGCACCGTGCGTTCGACCGACGAGCGAATGCTCGAGCTGCTCGAGCCCTACCGAGGCCACCGGGGTCGCGTGATCAGGCTGCTGATGGTCGCAGGTATCAGCGAGCCAAAGTTCGGGCCGCACCGCCCACTGAGAAAGATAGAAAAGAACTAGGGCACCCTCTCCCCACAGGGGAGAGGGGCGCGGTCAGCACCCAAACCCGAGTCAGTTGTCTAAGGTGGCGAGCGCCTCCTCGGCCAGCTCGATCAGCTCGCGCATGCCCTCGCTGTCGAAGATCAGTCGCGCGCCGGCGACGTGATAGAGCTCCGGGAGCGGCCTGGTCGCGCCGAGAGCCAGGGCCTCCCGATACTTACGCACCGCCTGGCCGCGGTCGGCCAGGCTGTTGCGCCAGACCTGAAGCGCGCCGAGCTGCGCGATCCCGTACTCGATGTAGTAGAAGGGGTAGTCGAAAAAGTGAGGCTGGAAGTACCAGCGCGCGATGCGCTCGGCATCGAGCCCGCTCCAGTCGACGGCGTCGCCTTCGAACCGACGCCTCAGCTCGAGCCACTTCTGGTCGCGCGCGTCGGCATCGCGGCCTTCAGGCGTCGTGTATATCCACTGCTGGAACGCG
>Ga0209160_1002319_pt1 | contig 15836 bp, 16 predicted proteins | sample GraSoiAngelo_153_FD_186167 | JGI IMG/M metagenome (GOLD analysis project Ga0209160, IMG submission 186167) | Grasslands soil microbial communities from the Angelo Coastal Reserve, California, USA - 14_1009_12_40cm (SPAdes) (version 2) | ecosystem: Environmental > Terrestrial > Soil > Grasslands ... | reverse complement strand
TTGCCGGACCCGGGCGCCGTGGTGGTGAACCCGCCGCGCGGTGGGCTGCATTGGACCGTGACGCTGCGGCTCACGGGACAGCCGGTGCCCCGGATCGCGTACGTCTCCTGCGACCCGGCGACCCTGGCGCGCGACCTGCACCGGCTGAGCGTCAACTATCGCCTCACGGCGGTGCGGGCGTTCGATCTGCTTCCCCAGACCGCGCACGTGGAGACCGTGGCTGTGCTGGAGGCCGCATGAAATACTTCGTCACCATCGGCGCCCAGACCATCGAGGTGGAGGTGGACGGCGAGCGCGTGCTCGTGGGTGGGGAGGCAGTCGACGTGCATCTCGCCCCGCTCGCCGGCACGCCACTGTATCACCTGCTCCTCGGCGCGGAGTCGTGGACGGTCGCCGCCCAGCCGCTCGAGGAAGACGGGCGCTGGGCGATGGGGGCGGTGGGCGAGCGCGTGGAAGTGACGGTGCGAGACGAGCGGACCCGGGAGACCGCGGCGCTCACGACGGCGGCGCCCGGCGGCGCGGCGCCGGCAGTGGTGCGGGCGCCGATGCCCGGCCTGGTGGTGCGGGTCGAGGTCGCGGACGGACAGCGGGTCGACGCCGGGGCCGGCCTGGTGGTGGTGGAGGCGATGAAGATGGAGAACGAGCTGCGCGCGCCACGCGCGGGCATGGTGCAGACGGTGCACGTGGCGGTGGGCCAGGCGGTCGAAAAAGGGATGCCCCTCGTCACCCTCGGCAGCCCGGAGCCGCAGTCACCCCAGGTGAGCGCCAGCTGAACGTCGCGCGCCCACCACGGGCGCTGCGCTGCTGCAACGCGGTCGCAGTGATTCCCTCCGAAACATTTGTGGCATCTCGGTTGCACGCGCAGGCTGCGCGCCGCGCGGCACTGTCGCCCACGACCCACGAGCCGGCGCGGGGATACCGACTCAAGGAGGAGCCCGTGAAGCGATGGTTGCTCGTTGTCACAGGAGGCGGCCTTCTGGCCGTCGCCTGTAACCCCGAATCCCGCGCCCCGACCGCACCAGCGCGCGCGACCAGCGCGCCGGCCTTCGAGCTGCAGCACCCGGCGACTCACATCATGCTGCTGCGTGGCCAGGTGCGGTCCGGTCTCTCGCTCGGCGCCGCGCCGTCGTCCGGTAACGGCATTGATTATCACGGCGGCCCGATCATCTACACGCAGAAGGTCGCCGCCATCTATTGGTCGAGCGGCACGATCTATCGCGGCGGTCCGGCGCCGGGGACCAGCGGCCCCGGCAGTGCGGACGGCTCCGTCGTGGGCTTCTTCATGAGCCACCTCGGCGGGTCGCCGTACTACAACATCAATACGACCTACTACGACGGGGCGGGAACCCACATCCAGAACAGCGTGACGTACACGCAGTATTGGGCCGCGAACACCAATGTCCCGCTCCCGGGCCAACCCGTGCTCGATTCCCAGATTCAGGCGCAGGTCATCGCGGGATTTACGAGCGGCAACCTGACCTACGATCCGAACACGCTCTACCTGGTCTTCAGCGATGCCATGGTGAACCTCGGCGGGGAGTTCGGCGTCGTGTATTGCGCCTATCACGGGAACTTCACGTGGAACGGCAACGACGTGAAGTACGGGGCGATGCCGCACGACATCGACTTTTTCGACTGCAACGCCCTGAGCGGGTCGCCCAACAACGACCCGGCCGCCGACGCCGAGGTCAACACCCTGGCGCACGAGACCGAAGAGACCAACACCGACGAGGATCTCAACGCCTGGTACGACAGCAACGGCAACGAGAACGCCGACAAGTGTGCCTGGAATTTCGGTTCCACGTACACGACCGCCAACGGGTCCACGGCCAACATGAACCTCGGCGGCAAGGATTTCCTGGTACAGCAGAACTGGGTGAACGCCAACGGCGGCTCCTGCAGACTGAGCTGGTAGCCGGCAGCGACACCCATCCGTGGTCCCGGCGTGGTGGCCCCCAGCCGCCAGCCGGGACCGGTTTCGCTTTGCTCCGTACTTCGGAACCCTCGGGTTGACAGCGCCTTACGCCCCGGGTATCGTTCGCGGCTGTCATCGACCGGGCGCCACGAGGAAAGCTCAGGAATGAAGACGTTCAGCTTGCGGAAAGAGGACGTGACGCACCGCTGGTTCCTGGTCGACGCGACCGGGCAGCCGCTCGGGCGGCTGGCGAGCCAGCTGGCGCAGATTCTGCGCGGCAAGCACAAGCCCACGTTCACGCCGCATCTGAACGGCGGCGATTGCGTGGTGGTGGTGAACGCGGCGAAGGTGAAGCTCACGGGGCGCAAGCTCGAGCAGAAGCGATATTTCCGGCACACCGGCTATATGGGGCACGAGCGGTTCACGCCGCTCAAGAACGTGATGGAGAAGCACCCGGAGCGCGTGATCGAGCGGGCGGTCTGGGGCATGCTCCCCAAGACCACGCTGTCGCGCCAGAAGGTGAAACAGATGCTGAAAGTGTACGGCGGACCCGATCATCCCCACGCGGCCCAGCAGCCTCAGCCACTCGGCGCGGCGGCGGCGAGCGCCCGATGAGCAGCGGCGTCACACCGGAGCTGCGCTGGCACGCGGTTGGGCGACGCAAGGTGGGCGTGGCCCGCGTGTATCTGACGCCCGGCTCCGGCAAGTGGAACATCAACGGGCGCACGCTGGGGGACTACTTTCCGCGGCCGTCGCTGGTGTCGCACATCCAGCAGCCGTTCACGGCCACCGACACACTAGGCGCCTTCGACGTGCGGGCGCTGTGCCGGGGCGGGGGGGTGACGGGGCAGGCGGGTGCGCTGCGGCTCGCGATCGCGCGGGCGCTGTGCCTGGCGGACGAGCAGCACCGCAAGAAGCTGCGGGAGCAGGGACTGCTGACGCGCGATCCGCGCGTGGTGGAGCGCAAGAAGCCGGGGCGGGCGGGAGCGCGGAAGCGGTTCCAGTTCTCGAAACGGTGAGTGGTGAGTGGTGCGTGGTTCCTGTCGGTGATGGCCCGAGCGACGCGGCACCGGGCGTTGCACCGGCGACAACCACATACCACGCACCACGCAGTTGAGGTGATCACTCACGCTGCTTGATTCGGTGCTGGGTCCCCGCAGCCGGGGTGGCACCGAAAGTGAGAGCAGCGGCGGATCAAAACCCACGAGAGGGAGTGCATGGCGCAGCCTCAGTTGCAGGACCTGCTGGAAGCGGGCGTCCATTTCGGTCATCAGACGCGCCGCTGGAATCCCAAGATGCGCCGGTTCATCTTCGCCGAGCGCTCCGGCATCTACATCATCGATCTCCAGAAGACGCTGCGGCAGATCGAGGCGGCGCAGGAGCTGCTGCGCGGTGTGGTGCTGAAGGGCGAAGGGGTCCTGTTCGTCTGCACCAAGAAGCAGCTCAAGAACATCCTCCAGGCCGAAGCCCAGCGCTGCGGGGCGTACTACGTGACGGAGCGGTGGCTGGGCGGCACGCTCACGAACTTCCAGACGATCAAGAAGCAGATCAAGCGACTGAAGGAGTTGGAGCAGGGCACGGCGGAAGGCGAGTTCGAGAACTACACCAAGAAAGAGCAGCTGCTGTTCGACCGGGAGCGGGTGAAACTCGAGAAGTATCTCTCCGGCATCAAGAACATGAGCCGACTGCCCGGGGCGCTGTTCGTGGTGGACTCGAAAAAGGAGCGGATCGCCGTCGCCGAGGCGAACAAGCTGGGGATTCCCGTGGTCGCGATCGTGGACACGAACGCGGACCCGGAGCTGATCACCGTTCCGATCCCGGGCAACGACGACGCGATCCGGGCGGTCTCCCTGATCACGGCGGCGATCTCGGATGTGATCGGCGAAGCGCGGCGGCAGATGCCGCTGCACGAGGCGGGCGAGGAAGGCGAAGGCGTGACCTACTCGACCGAGACGGGCGTCGAGTCCGAGGCGGAGGGCGACAAGAAGAAGAAGCCGGGCCGGCGCAAGCGCCGCGCCAAGCCGGAAGCCATTGCCGCGCAGCTCAAGACGGACGAGCCACCGGCCCCCGCCCCGGCGGAATCGAGCGGCGGGGGTGAAGCCTGACGTCCGGATCCGTTCCCTGGTGAGCGCAAGAGAACCGACCGCCGCCCGCTCGAGCCGCACGGCACGAAGGCGGCGTTTTTGCGAGGAGTGAGGAGCATGGCGACGGTGAAAGACATTCCGGCAAAGCTCGTGGCCGAGCTGCGCGCCCGCACCGGCGCCGGCATGATGGACTGCAAGAAGGCGCTGGAAGAGACCGCCGGCGACCTGGAGAAGGCGGTCGACGTGCTGCGCACGAAAGGCGCGGCCAAGGCCGACACGCGCGCCGGCCGCGAGGCGTCCGAGGGTGTGATCGGGCACTACGTACACCACGACGGCAAGCTCGGCGTGCTCGTCGAGCTCAACTGCGAGACGGACTTTGTGGCACGCACCGAGGATTTCAAGACGCTCGCCCGCGACCTGGCCGTGCACGTCGCCGCGACCAACCCGCTCGCGGTGCGGATCGAGGACCTGGCGCCCGAAGTGGTGCAGCGCGAGCGCCAGGTGTACGAGGCGCAGGTCGTCGAGCAGAAGAAGCCCGAGCAGATCCGCGCCAAGATCGTGGACGGGATGCTCAAGAAGTTCTACGAGGAGCGCGTGCTGCTCGAACAGAAATTCGTGAAGGACGACAAGCGCACCGTGGGGGAGCTGGTCAAGGAGCTTTCGGCCAAGACGGGGGAGAAGATCGCCGTGCGGCGGTTCGCCCGATTGAAGGTCGGAGAAGACTGAGTGGCGACGGCCTCCCGCGCGCGCCTCGCCTACCCGCGGGCGCTGCTCAAGCTGTCGGGTGAGGCGTTCGCGGGCGAGCGCGGGGCGGGCGGCGGCATCGATTTCGGCGTGATCGATCGCCTGGGAGAGGAGCTCAAGGGCGTGGCCGCGCTGGGCGTGCAGCTGGGCCTGGTGGTGGGCGGCGGCAACATCCTGCGCGGCACGGCGGCGAGCGAGCAGGGGATGGATCGCGTGTCGGCGGACTACATGGGCATGCTGGCCACCGTGATCAACGCGCTCGCGCTGCAGGACATTCTCGAGAAGAAGGGCGTCGACACGCGCGTCATGACCGCGATCCGGATGGAAGAGCTGGCGGAGCCCTACATCCGGCGGCGCGCCGTGCGGCACCTCGAGAAGGGTCGCATGGTGATCTTCGCGGGCGGCACCGGGAACCCGTACTTTTCCACCGACACGGCGGCGGTGCTGCGGGCGCTCGAGGTCGAGGCACGGGTGCTGCTCAAGGCGACGAACGTGGACGGCGTGTACACGGCCGATCCGAAGCAGGATCCCAAGGCGAAGTTCCTCCCGGAGCTCTCGTTCCGCGACGCGCTGGTGAACGGCTACGCCGTGATGGACGCCAACGCGTTCGGACTGTGCAAGGAGAACAAGCTCCCCATCGTGGTGTTCAACATCAACCAGCCGGGCGCCACGGCCAGGGTGTTGGCCGGCGAGCGCGTCGGCACCATCGTGCAATGACCCCCCCCACCCTGGCGGACCACGTCAAGCAGGCCAAACAGTCGATGGACAAGGCGGTGGAAGCGGTGAAGCGGGAGTTCGCCACGGTGCGCACGGGCAAAGCGACCACGGCGCTGCTCGACCTGGTGCGGGTCGAAGCCTATGGGAACGAGATGCCGATCAACCAGGTGGCGAGCGTCGCCGCGCCCGAGCCGAAGCTGCTCACGGTGCAGCCGTGGGACAAATCGCTGCTCAAGGCCGTGGAAAAGGCCATCCTCGCATCCGATCTCGGCCTCACCCCCTCGAACGACGGCAACATCATCCGCATCCCGCTGCCGCCCCTGAACGAGGAGCGGCGCCGCGAGCTGGTGAAGGTGGTGCACAAGTTCGCCGAGGAGGGGCGCGTGGCCGTGCGGCACGCGCGCACCGAGGCGATCAGCCGGATCAAGAAGACCGAGCACGTGTCCGACGACGAGAAGAAGCACACCGAGAAGGACGTGCAGAAGCTCCACGACGAGCGCTTGAAGCTCGTGGACGAGGCGGTCAAGGCGAAGGAAGCGGAGATCATGGAGGTCTAGCGATGGCGGACGACCTGCTCGCGCAGATCCGCGGCAATGGGGTCGTCCCGCGCCACGTGGCCGTCATCATGGACGGCAACGGGCGCTGGGCGCGCGAGCGGAGCCTGCCGCGCCCGCTGGGCCATCGCGCCGGGATGAAGGCGGTACGCGAGGTGGTGGAGGGCGCGATCGCGGCGGGCGTGGAGGTGCTCACGCTGTTCGCGTTCTCGGCCGAGAACTGGCAGCGCCCGGCGACCGAGATCTCGGCGCTGATGGAGCTGCTCCAGGAATACATCGCGCGGGAGGTGGCGGAGCTGCGGGGTCAGGGCGTCGCGGTGCACGTGCTGGGGGATCGCACCCGCCTTGCCCCTGGCGCCCGCGAGGCCGTGGAGCGCGTGGAGCACGAGACCCGGGGTGGTGGCAAGCTGTCCCTGAACCTGTGCATCTCCTACTCGTCGCGCGCCGAGCTGGCGCGCGCCGCGCGACTGCTGGCGGAAGAGGTGCTGAAGGGGACCAAGCGGCTCGAGGACATCGGGGAAGAGGCGGTGCGCCAGAAGCTGTACACCGCTCCCTGGGGCGACCCCGACCTGCTGATCCGCACGTCCGGCGAGTACCGGCTGTCGAATTTCCTGCTGTGGCAGCTCGCCTACACGGAGCTGTACGTCACGCCCGTGCTCTGGCCCGACGTCACGCGCCGCGACCTGTTCGAGGCGATCCTCGATTACCAGCGGCGCGACCGGCGCTTCGGAAAAGTCCCGGTGTGATCTCCCGCAATCTGCTGGTTCGTATCGCGTTCGCGGTCCCGGCCATCGCCGCGACGCTGCTGCTGCTGCGGCTGGGCGGCTGGCCGCTCGCCGCGGTCCTGGCGGTGCTGGGCGTGCTCGGCACGCGCGAGGTGTACGACCTGGCGCGCGCGCAGGGCATCGAGCCGCTCGAATGGGTCGGCTTCATCGGCGCCGCATTGTGTCCCCTGGCGACGTACTGGGTGAAGGGCTACGCCGAATGGGAGCCGGTGGTGTACGTCGGCGCCGTGTGGCTGCTGGTGGTGCTGGTGGTGGCGGCCGCCCGCGGGCCCGATCGCCGGCCGCTCATGGCGGTCGCCGTGACCGTGTTCGGGGGCCTGTACGCGTCGGCGCTGCTGTCCTTCGCCGTGGCGATCCGGCACGGGCCGCACAGCGACGCCCATCCGCGCGGCTCGGTGGCCCTGGTGGTGCTGCCGCTCGTCGTGACCTGGGTATGCGACACGTGCGCGATGGCGGCGGGGACGCTGGTGGGCGGGCCCAAGCTCGCGCCGGTGTTGTCGCCCCGGAAGACGTGGGCCGGTGCCGTCGGAGGCGTGGTTGGCGGCCTGGTCGCCGCGCTCGCGTACGGTCCGCTGGTGCTCGACCGCGTGGCCCTGCGGTTGGACGTCTGGCAACTCGTGATGGTGGGATTGGTGGTGGCGCTCGCGGCTCAGGTGGGCGACGTGGCCGAGTCGCTGTTCAAGCGCGAGGCGGGGGTGAAAGACTCCTCGGCGCTCATTCCGGGTCACGGCGGCGTGCTCGATCGGCTCGATTCCCTGTATTTCGTGCTGCCGCTCACGGCCGGCCTGTTCCGCCTGTTCGGCGTCGCATGAGCGTCGGCGTCGCGATTTTGGGCTCGACCGGCTCGATCGGGTGCTCTACGCTCCAGGTGCTCGGGCGCCAGCGCGAGCGGTTCCGGGTCGCGGCACTGACGGCGTACTCGAACGCCGAACTGCTTGAGCGTCAAGCAGCCGAGTGGAAACCGGCGTATGTCGGGCTGGTCAATTCCGGGAAAGGAGAAACGGGAAAGGGGAAAGGGAAGGGCAACGGCGCCCGGTGCCTGGTCGAGGCCGCGACGCATCCCGACGTGCAGATCGTGGTGAATGCCATCGTCGGAGCGGCGGGGCTCGAGGCAACGTTAGCGGCACTCAAGGCCGGGAAGCGCGTGGCGCTCGCCAACAAAGAGACGCTGGTGATGGCGGGCGAGCTCGTCACCCGCACGGCGCGCGAGGGCGGCGGGGAGATCGTGCCAGTCGACTCGGAGCACAGCGCGGTGCTGCAATGCGTCACCGGGCGCCAGCCCGCGGAGCTGGCCCGGCTCATCCTCACGGCGTCGGGCGGGCCGTTCCGCACCTGGACGCCGGAGCGCGTGGCCGGCGCCACGGTGGACGAGGCGCTGCGCCATCCCACCTGGAAGATGGGGAAGAAAATCACGGTCGATTCCGCCACCCTCGTCAACAAGGCGCTCGAGGTGATCGAGGCGCACTTCCTGTTCGGCTTGGCGTACGACGCCGTCGAGGTGGTGGTTCATCCCCAGTCGGTGGTGCACGCGTTCGTCGAGTTCGTGGACGGCTCGGTGCTGGCCCAGGTGGGATTTCCCACGATGGAGCTGCCGATCCTGTACGCCCTCACCCACCCGACCCGCGTCCCGGACGCGGGCACGCGCCGGTTCGACCCGGTGGCGGCGGGCACGCTCACGTTCGAGGCCGTGTCCGCCGATCTCTATCCGGCGTACGGCCTGGGGCGGGCGGCGGCGGCGACAGGCGGCTCGGCGGCGACGGCGTTCAACGCGGCGAACGAAGTGGCGGTGGAGCTGTTCCTCGCGGGGAAGATCCGCTTCGGCCGGATCGGCGAGACAATCGCGCGCGTACTGGACGGGCACCAGGCGGGCGATGCCGGGACGCTCGAGGCCGTGCTCGCCGCCGACGCGGAGGCGCGCCGGCTGGCGCGGGAGGCCGCGTGCCGCTGACGCTCGCCGCGTTCATCGTCGTGATCGGCGTGCTGATCTTCATTCACGAAGCGGGCCACTTCGTCGTCGCCAAGGCGGTCGGCATCCAGGTGCTGCGCTTCTCGCTCGGCTTCGGCCGGCCAGTCCTGCGGTGGCGCCGCGGGGAGACGGAGTACTGGATCTCCTGGATTCCGTTCGGCGGATACGTGAAGATGGCGGGCCTCGAAGACGAAGGAATGGCCGGCGAGCTCGAGGGTGGCGCGAGCGCCGTCCCGATCGATCCGGCGCGTGCCTTCGACCAGAAGCCCGTGGCGCTCCGGCTGCTGGTGGTGTGCGCCGGCGTGGCGATGAACGCCGTGCTGGCGTTCGTCATCTTCGCGGCGCTGGCCGGCACCGTGGGCACACCCGAGCTGAACACCACCCAGATCGACTCGGTCGTCACGGCGCGGCTGCCCGCCGGCGCCCGCGCGCTGGGGTCGCTCGCGCCGGGCGACCGCATCGTGCGGATCAACGACGATTCGATCCGCACGTGGGACGACGTGGTGCGGCTGATCGTCACTGGTCCGGCCGAGCTGCGGTTCCGCATCGCCGGCCGCGCCGAGCCGGTGGTGATCGACCTGGGGCCGGGCGGGCTCGCGGCTCGCCAGGCGGTGGCGGACGCGCTCGTGCCTCAGATCCCGGTCGTGGTGCAGCGCCTGGAAGAAGGACGCCCCGCGGCGCGCGCCGGGCTCAAGCCCGGCGACGTGGTGGTCGCCGTGGACGGGGCGCCCGTGCGCTCGGTCGAGGGTTTCCTCGAGCGGATATGGCCGAGCGGAGGGCGGCCGCTCGCGTTCCAGGTGCTGCGCGGCGGCGCGCCCCGCTCCGTCACGATCGTGCCCGACACGGCCAGCGGCGTGGACCCGCAGTACCCGAAGCGTCCCCACAGCTACGGCTTCATCGGCGCGCAGGTGCAACCGGGCGTCACCCGCGTGCGCAAACCGCCGGGCGAGGCGATCGTGAGCGGGTGGCAGGAGACGACGCGCACCGCGACGATCATCCTCGGCTTCCTCAAGGGGCTGGTGCTGGGACAGATCTCGGTGCGCGAGCTGGGCGGCCCCATTCTCGTAGCGCAGGCGTCCGGGCAGGCGGCACGGCTGGGGATCGACTGGTTGCTGCGCTTCATGGCGTTCTTCTCGATCAACCTGGCCATTCTCAACCTGTTGCCGATTCCGCTCCTGGACGGCGGGCAGGTGGTGTTCCTGCTCGCCGAGGCGGTGCGCCGCAAGCCACTGCCGCTCGAGCTGCGGTTGCGCCTCACGCAGATCGGGTTCGTGGTACTGCTCGGCATCATGATCCTCGCCACCTCGAACGACGTGTTGCGCTGGCTGGGACATGTCTTCAAGCGTTAGGCAGGAGCTGGAGGGCTTCGTCGCGGGGCGGGTCAAAGCCGAGCGCATTGTCATCGCCGTGGCGGCGGCGTACTACGCGGAAACGGGAAACGGGAAAAGGGAAACGTTACGGCCTCTGATCGATGTGATCGATCGCGCCTCGCCGGGGATCGTGGAGCTTGGGATCGTGGCGGGCGGGGCGGGGTTCGAGATCAGGCTCGCGGAGCGGCCGTTTCCCCGCGAGTACGAGGCGCAGCTGAGAGAGGCGGCGGAGGCCGTACTGACGGGAATGGGGAATGGGGAAGCGGGAAATGTGGAGCCCACGAACGCCACTGGCCTCTGGTCTTGGATCCGCCGATTCTTCAGGTCAGCCTGACCACCAGCGTCGCAAGCGCTGCAGCAGCCCCGGTTTCGCCGTCCCGTCCTTCCCACTGAGATCATCCAGCAGCTCCGCGGCGTCGCGGTAGCGATCGTCGGGATGCTTCGCCAGGCACTTCATCACCACGCGCTCGAACCGCTTGGACAGCTCCGGCCGCTTCTTGCGGAGCGAGGGCGGCGCGTCCTCCACGTGCATGCGCGCCAGCTCGAACCAGTCGCTCGACGAGAACGGCACCTCTCCCGTCGCGGCCTTGAAGAGCGTGACGCCGAGGGCGTAGAAGTCCAGGCGCGCGTCGAGCGGGCGGCCCTGGGCCTGCTCGGGAGACAGGTACTGCGGCGTCCCGATCGTCATGTTCACGCCGGTGGAGGCGACGTAGCCAGAGAGGGCGCGCGCGATGCCGAAGTCCGAGATCACGGCGCTGCCGTCGGAGTGAAGCAGGATATTGTCGGGCTTCAAGTCGCGGTGGATCACGCCCTGGTCGTGGGCGAAGCGCAGCCCCTGGGCCACGTCGCCCGTGATGCGCAGGATGTCCGCTTCGGGGAGCGGACCCTCGCGCTCGAGCCGGGCGGCGAGCGAATCGGCGCACAGGTCCATCCCGAAGTAGACGTAATTGCCGGAGCGAGCCACGAAGCGGATGCGGATGATGTTGGGGTGCTTGAGCTGCGCCGCGGTCTCGGCCTCGTTGCGGAAGCGGCGCTCGAACTGCGGGTCGCCGGCGTAGCGCGGCATCAGGACCTTCACGGCGACGGGCGTGCCGTCGAGCTCGCGGCCGCGGAACACCCAGGCGAAGCCGCCCTGGCCGAGCAGGCGCTCCAAGTCGTAGGGGCCGACGGTGCGGCCGACCAGGTCGGTGGGCGAGGGGGCGGGGGGCGTGTGGGTCACGAGGGCTTTACAAACCGGTGTCGGTGGTCTAAGTTACTGCGCTCACAATAATTAGGGAACTAGAACAGATGTACGACAAGACGACGCCGGTCAGGAAGTACGGGCGGCACGAGGGCGATACGGGGTCGGCCCCGGTCCAGATCGCGCTGCTCACCGAGCGGATCAACTCCCTCACCGACCACTTCCGGGTCCACGCCAAGGACTTTCACGGGCAGCGCGGCCTGCTGCGCATGGTGTCGCAGCGCAGGCGCCTGCTCGAGTACCTGAAGCGCAACGACCTGGAGCGGTATCGGCAGCTCATCGACGAGCTGGGTCTCCGCCATTAATACCGCTGGCGTCGCGTTGGGCGCCCCGGAAGAGCACCGGGGCGCCTCGCGCATTTCTTTGTGCTCTAGACAGGCAATATGGTGAAACACGTCGAACGCAATTTCGCCGGCCGCACCCTGAAGCTCGAGGCGGGACGGCTGGCCAAGCAGGCGGCCGGCTCGTGCCTCTTGCAGTTCGGGGAGACGGTCGTGCTGGCGGCGGTGACGGTGTCGGACAACGTCTCGACCCTCCCGTTCTTTCCCCTGACCGTCGAATACCGCGAGAAGAGCTATGCCGCCGGCAAGATCCCGGGCGGCTTCCTGAAGCGCGAGGGTCGTCCCTCCGACGAGGAGATCCTGTCGGCGCGCGTCACCGATCGCTCGGTCCGTCCGCTCTTCCCCGAAGGCTTCAAGAACGAGGTCCAGGTCTTCATCTACGTCTTATCGGCGGACCAGGAGAACGACGCCGACGTGCTGGGCGTGACGGCGGCCTCCGCGGCCCTCACGATGTCCCAGGTGCCGTGGAACGGCCCCATCGCCGCGGTGCGGGTGGGCCGGGTGGAAGGCGCGTGGATCCTCAATCCGACGTTCCAGCAGCTCGAGTTCTCCGACGTGGACATGGTGGTGTCGGGCTCGGCGGACTCGATCGTGATGGTCGAGGGCGGAGCGCTGGAGCTGACCGAGGCCGAGATCGTGAAGGGCCTCGAGGTGGCGCACAAGGGCATCCGCGAATTGCTCGAGGCGACGCAGGAGCTCGTGGCCGAGATGCGCCAGCCCAAGATGGAGTGGACCAAGCTGGAGCCGCCGGCGGGACTCGTGAGCCGCGTGAAGCAGCTCGCGGAGGCCCGGGTGTCGGAGGCCCTCAACCTGCCCGAGAAGTCGGAGCGGGCGCAGGCCCTGGCTGCACTCAAGGCGACCATTCAGGACCAGCTCGCGGCGGAGTTCCCCGAGAACGTGAAGGACGTCGCGAACACGATCGAAGAGATCGAGTACCGCACGATGCGGGAGCAAGTACTGACGCACAGCGAGCGGGTGGACGGGCGCGACCTGGACACCGTGCGCCCCATCAGCTGCGAGGTCGGGGTCTTGCCCCGCACCCACGGCTCGGCGCTGTTCACGCGCGGGCAGACGCAGGCGCTGGTGTCGGTAACCCTCGGCACCACGCGGGACGAGCAGCGCATCGACTCGATCGACGTGGCGCAAGAGACCACCAAGTCGTTCATGCTGCACTACAACTTCCCACCGTTCTCGACCGGCGAAGTGAAGCCGATCCGCGGGACCTCACGGCGTGAGGTCGGACACGGGGCGCTCGCCGAGCGGGCGCTGCAGGCGTTGCTCCCGCCGTACGAGCAGTTCCCCTACACCCTCCGCATCGTGTCCGACATCCTCGAGTCGAACGGCTCGTCGTCGATGGCCACGGTGTGCGGCGGCTCGCTGGCGCTGTTCGATGCGGGCGTGCCGATGACCGCCGCCTGCGCCGGTGTGGCGATGGGGCTCATCAAGGAGGGCAAGCGGGTCGCGGTGCTCACCGACATCCTCGGCACGGAGGATCATCTGGGCGACATGGACTTCAAGGTGGCGGGGACGCGCCAGGGGGTCAGCTCGATCCAGATGGACATCAAGATCGAGGGCCTCGATTTCCAGATCATCAGCCAGGCGCTCGAGAAGGCGAAGCAGGCACGGCTGCACATCCTGGACATCATGGATCAGGTGATGCCGAAGCCGCGCTCGCAGCTGTCCAAGTACGCGCCGCGCATCATCACGATCCAGATCCGCCCCGACAAGATCGGCGATCTGATCGGGCCCAAGGGCAAGACCATCCGCGGCATCCAGGAGCAGACCGGGGCCGAGATTAACGTGGACGACAACGGCATGGTCACCATCTCCGCGGTAGGCGAAGGTGGCGAACGGGCGCGGGACATGATCCAGGCGCTGGTGCAGGAGCCCGAGGTGGGGAAGATCTACGAGGGCGTGGTGAAGAGCACCACGGCGTTCGGTGCGTTCGTCGAGATCATACCGGGCGTCGAGGGGTTGCTGCACATCTCCGAGCTGCAGCACGGGCGCACGGAGCGCACGGAGGACGTGGTGAAGAAGGGGGACCACGTGCGCGTGAAGCTGCTCGAGGTGGACGAGCGGGGCCGGATGCGGCTCTCCCGCAAGGCGCTGATGGACAAGCCGGAGGCGGCACCAGCGCGCTCGCACTGATGGAGACGGTCCGGCTCGACCGGGACATCTTCCAGACCACCGCGCCGACCGGCGTGATCATCTTGTCCGAGCGGGTGCCCAGTGTCCGCTCGGCGGCGGTGGGCATCTGGGTGCGCAGCGCCAGCGCCCACGAGCCCCGCCCCAAGATGGGCGTGTCGCACCTGCTCGAGCACATGGTGTTCAAAGGCACCGAGCGCCGCAGCGCGCAGGAGATCGCGCTGGCGCTCGAGTCGCGCGGCGGCTCGCTCGACGCCTACACCTCGCGCGACACCACCGCGTTCCAGGCGCGGGTGCTCGATTCGGACCTGCCGCGCGCGCTCGATGTGCTCACCGACCTGGTGCGCAACCCCGTGCTCCGAACCAGCGATCTCGAGCTCGAGCGCAACGTGGTGCTCGAGGAGATCAACACCGTCGAGGATACGCCGGACGATCAGGTGTACGATCTGGTGTACCAGACGCTCTGGCCCAAGCATTCCTACGGCTATTCGATCCTGGGCACGCGGGATACCGTCAGCGCGCTCTCGACCGACGATCTGAGGCAGCTACACGGGCGAGCGTATTTCCCGGCCAACTGCGTCATCGCCGCAGCCGGCAACTTGACCCACGAGCAGCTGCTGGAGGAGCTAGGGCAGCAGGGCTGGCTGGATGGTCGGGAAAGGGGAAAGGGGAAAGGGGAAAGGTCCGCAATTTCGGTTCCGCCTGCCGTCCGCGGTACCGAAGCCCGCCACACGAAGGACACTGCTCAGACGCACATCGTATTCGCCACCGACACCGTTCGCTACGCCGACCGCCGCAAGTACGCGTTGCTGGTGCTCGGCAACGTGTTCGGGGGCGGGATGTCGAGCCGGCTGTTCCAACGGATTCGGGAGGAGCTGGGCCTGGCGTACGCGATTTACGCGTTCACGAGCTTCTATCGGGAGATGGGAGTGGCGGGCGTGTACGTCGGGACGCAACCCAAGACGGCGTCCCAGGCCGCGGCGGCGATTCGCGCCGAGTACGCCAAACTCGCGCGCGAGGGGCTCGCCGGTACCGCGCTCGGCGAGGCGAAACAACAGACGCAGGGTCAGCTGATGCTGTCGCTGGAGAGTCCCACCGCCCGGATGTATCGTTTGGCGAGCTTTCCGATCTATGGCGAGCCGTATCGCAGTCTGGACGACGTCGTGGCGGCGGTGGCGGGGCTCACGGAAGACGAAGTCGCGACGGTCGCCGCTGAATTCTTCGATCCGGCGCGGCAGACGGTGGTTTGGCTGGGCAAAGAGAGAGGCCTCAAAGACTGAGAGGCGTCACGGAAATGCGTCACGGAGAGACGTCACGGAACGACGTCACGGAAAGACATTAGGCTGGAGTGCCCATGATCGTTGGGGTCCCCAGAGAGATCAAGACGGCCGAGCACCGCGTGGCGCTGGTGCCGGCGGGGGTCGAGTCGCTGGTGGGCGACGGGCACACGGTGCTGGTGGAGCAGGGCGCCGGGATCGGATCGGGGTTCGTGGACGAGACGTATCGCGCGGTCGGCGCCACGCTCGTGCCCAAGGCGGCGGACGTGTGGGCCAGGGCCGAGATCGTGGTGAAGGTCAAGGAGCCGATCGAGCCCGAGTGGCCGTGCATGCGTAAGAGTCAAGTCGTGTTCACCTACTTCCATTTCGCCGCCTCCGAGCCGCTCACCCGCGCCGTCATCAAGTCCGGGATCATCGCGATCGCGTACGAGACGGTGCAGCTCGCGTCGGGCGAGCTGCCGTTGCTCACGCCGATGAGCGAGGTGGCCGGGCGGATGGCGGTGCAGGAGGGGGCGAAGTATCTCGAGAAGGTGTACGGCGGCAGCGGCATCCTGCTGGGCGGTGTGCCCGGCGTGTTGCCGGCCGAGGTGGTGATCATCGGGGGTGGAGTGGTGGGCGCGAACGCGGCGCGCATGGCGGCCGGTCTGGCCGCCCACGTCACCCTGCTCGATCTCTCGCTCGACCGCCTGCGCTATCTC
>Ga0209160_1002318_pt1 | contig 15839 bp, 14 predicted proteins | sample GraSoiAngelo_153_FD_186167 | JGI IMG/M metagenome (GOLD analysis project Ga0209160, IMG submission 186167) | Grasslands soil microbial communities from the Angelo Coastal Reserve, California, USA - 14_1009_12_40cm (SPAdes) (version 2) | ecosystem: Environmental > Terrestrial > Soil > Grasslands ... | reverse complement strand
TCATAGAGGTTGTAGAAGTAGTTCACGGTCAAGACCTGCGTGCTCCGGCCCGGATCCATCGTCGTGGCCTCGGCGGGCTGCGAGATCGTGATCTGGACCTGAGCGTGCGCGGTCGACGCGAGCGCGGCGAGCAGCGTGATGGCGACTATGAAGAGCTTCATCGGGCTCCCTCGTTTTTAGGCGGCTAGCGGCTGCGCGAGTATAACGCGCCGACGTGATAGGGTATCCGCCATGCCGACGACACCCGGCGGCTCGGCCGATCGCAAGATCGTGATGGTGCTGGGCACCGCGACGCCGGGCGGCGGCTTTCCCGTCTACGGCGCGGCGGTGGCGGACACCATCCACGAGACCGAGCTCGCCCTCGCGATCGAGCAGCGCAACACCAAGGGCAGTACCGAGAACGTCCCGTTCCTCGAGGCCGGGCAGCTCGACATCGCGCTCGTCCAGGGCGAGGTCGCGCATGAGGCGTTCAACGGGATCGGCCGGCCACCGGCGAATCTGAAGATCGTCGCCGCGATGTACTCGACGCCCGGAATGTTCGTCGTGCGCGCGGACAGCCCGTATCGCCGACTCGAAGACCTGCGCGCCAAGCCCGTTGTCTTCGGCGCGCGCGGCTCGGGGTTGGTGATCCTGGCCAAGTACGTGCTCGACGGGCTCGGCCTCGACCAGGAACGCGACTTCCAGGCGATCTATCTCGACCGCGCGGGAGACGGGCCGGCGATGGTGCTCGACAGCCGCGCGGCGGCGCTGTGGGGCGGAGGCCAGGGCTGGCCCGGTTTCGGCGCGGTCGCCAAGGGACCGGCCGGTGCCCGGTTCATCGCGCCCGACGCAAACGGCATCGCCAAGATTCTCGCCAAGCACGCGTTCCTCAAGCCCATGACGGTTCCGGCCGGGGCCTATCCCGGCCTCGCCGCGCCGCTCGCGTCGGTGGGTTCGTGGAGCTTCATCCTCGCGCGCCCGGACCTCCCCGACGACGTCACGTATCGGTTGGCGCACGCGCTGCATCGGGGCGAGGCCGCGCTCGCCCGGCGACTGCCTCAGGCGCAAGAGACAACCGCCGCCAATACCCTGGCCGCGGCGCCGCGCGCGGAGCTCATCCACCCGGGCGTGCTCCGCTACCTCCGCGAAGTCGGGATCGCGCGTTAATCCTCAGCCAGGTCGGCGCATCCGCTCGTCGAAACCATTTCCCGCGGCCTCAACGGCGGGGTTCGGTTTCGTCGATGAAGATCAGCAGGTCGAGATCGCCCGGCGACTGGCCGAGCTGAGTCAAGGTCGCGGCGACCTCGCCCCGATGATAGGTTGCGTGGTTCACCTGGTGGACGACCTGCTGCCATAGTGGGTATGCCCAGCGCTCACCGCGGGTGTTGCGATACTCGACGACCTTGGCGAGCTCGGCGTCGGTCACGGTCGCGACGAATCGCTGCGTGTCGGCCTCGATCTGGTCCCAGCGCGCGCGAATCGACGCGAGGTCGGGAAATTCCCGCGGGTCCAGCATCGACGTGGGCGAGGTGCCGTTCCAGCGTGAGAGCCAGATCCACTGGGCGGCCATGATGTGAACGAGCGTCTCGCGCACCGAGCTGAAGCTGGCGCCGCTCGGCGACGCCAGCTCCGCGGGGCTCAGTCGCGTCGCGGCCTGGAAGATGCGCGCGGTCGCCCATGCGCTGTAGCGATAGAGAGTTCGGACCATCTCGGCGGTCATGCTCCTCCCCATTTTTCGCGGTAGTGCGTCCGCAGCTCGCGGCGGAGCGCGTGCCGCCGCGTGGCTGAGATCGGCCGCGGAAGGTCCAGGCTGACCCAGCCCTGCCTTCCCTTGATGTCGCCGCGCCGGCGTCCACCCTTCAGCAGGTGGAAATGGAGAAACGGCTGGCCGCGGACGTAAAAGACGCCGGGCTTGTCTTCCCTGATCCCGGCCCAGCCTCGCACTTCGGCGAGCACGTCGCCGAGATCGTCGAGCAGCTCGGGCGGGCAGTGCGCCATCGATTCACCCTCACGCCGGGCGACCGAAGCCCAGGATCCGGCCGAGGAATCCGATCCTCGCGAACTCGTCTCGCGTGCATTGCAGCTGGGTGACGAGCGGATGCGGCATCGCCACTGTCCTCTTGCCTTCGGGTTAGCCGCTGTAGTTGGCGACTACCCTAGAGACTTTGCCGCTCGGGCCGATCTCCATGTACTCGCCGGTCTTCGATCCCTTCTGGTTCGTGTAGTAGAGGACGATGCTCTCGAGCCCCCACATGACGTCCACCAGCTGGAAGCTCAGGTTCGGGTATACCTCGAGCGCACGCTCGAAGTAGGAGCGGAGCGCAGCCTTTCCGGCCACCGTGCCGGATGGATCGCCGAGCATTTTGGCGGCGACCGGCGAGATCAGCACGACGTCGTCTTCGTAGTGCGCCATGATGCGGTCGAGGTCGTGGCTGTTCCAGGCCTTCACCCAGTGGTCCGCCAATTCGTGCACCTGGTCTTCCCTGAGCATTCGGATCCTTTCAATCGAGAGTCGCGCCTCGGCTGGCCGGGCCCAGCCCCGCGACCACCTGCCGCGCGAACCACTCCAGCCCGGCCGTTCCGCGGCCGGCTCGCGGTGCCGGCGATCGTCGGCAGTATAAGCCGCTGGTGAGCCCGTGCAATGCGTGGCCGGCGCTGCTCGTCGAATTTGGATGTGAGGGAACCCCGCGCGGGCGGTATGGTCTAACTGGATGGAAGGGCGGACCGGTGATGATGCCTCCCTGGTGGACCGGCTCCGGCGCGGCGACCCTCGAGCCTTCGAGGACCTGGTGATCGCCTACCAGCACCGCGTCTTCGGCGTGGCGCTCCGGATGCTCGGCAACCGGGCCGAAGCCGAAGAGCTCGCGCAGGAGGTGTTTCTACGGGTCCACAGGGCCATCGGCGAGTTCCGCGGCGAGGCGAAGCTCTCGACGTGGCTCTACGCGATCGCCTCGCGCCTGTGCCTGAACCGTCTGGCATCCGGCGAGTGGCGCATGGCGCGCCATGGCGATCAAGCGCTCACGCGGCTGGCCTCGCGCGAGAGCAGCCCCGTCGAGGAGGTCGAGAGAAGTGAGCTCGAGACAGCCCTGCACCGCGCAATCGCCGAGCTCGGCGAGGAGCGGCGGATCGTGGTCGTGCTGCGCGACCTCGAAGGTCTCTCATACGAGGAGATTGCCACGGCGCTCGAGCTGGAGCTCGGCACGGTGAGGTCGCGGCTCCATCGAGCCCGGATGGATTTGCGCGAGAAGCTCGAGCGATTCCTGCCATGACCTGCCACGACGCCCGCGAACAGTTCTCGGCAATGATCGACGACGCGCTCGATGCGGCCGAGCGCGCCGAGCTCGACTCGCATCTGGCGACGTGCGCCGAGTGCCGGCGCGAGCTCCAGCGCTTCCGGGACACCGTCGCGCTGGTGCGCGCGGCGGCGCCGGTACGCGCGCCGGCCAGCTTCGTCGACCGCGTGCTCGAGGCGGCACGGCCGGTGCCCTGGCCTCAGCGTCTCCTGCGTGGCCTCTTTTTGCCCTGGCCGGTGAAGCTTCCCATGGAGGCCGCGGCTGTCGTGCTCGTCGCCGTCGGAGTAGCCCTGGTGTATCGCGGGTCGCCCGAGCTGCAGCAGTCGGCCCGGCAGGAGCCGGCCGCGCCCGTGGTCACCCAGGCGCCCAGCGTCGCGCCACCCGAAGCGCAAGCGCCGGCGCGTGAGAACGACGCCCCGCGAATTCTTTACGGCGCCAGGGGAGAAGAGAAGAAGGCACGCGAGCAAGACACACCGCGAGAGGCGGAGAAGGCGAAGGCCGCGCCGCGAGCCCAGGAGCGCGTGGAGGGGTTCGTGAAAACCCCGGAGCCCGGCGCTCTGGTGGACAAGAAGAGGGCCGAGGCGCCGACGCCGAGCGCTCCGCAGCGCGCGCCCACCGCGCGAGACGCGGATCTTCAGAAGGGAACGGAGAGTCAGGACAGGCAGGCGCCGGTCGTCGGCAAGCTCGAGGCCCCCGCGTCGAGAGCGGAGCGCCAGCGGGCCGCCAAGGACGACGTTCGGTCCGGGGCCACTCAGCAGACCGAGCTGCGCGCCGATTCACTCAAGGCTCAGCGGCCGGCCAGCGCGCCGCCGAGCGCGACGTCTGCGTTCGTGCCGCCCGACGTGTCGGGCCAGCTGGCGGTGAGCGATCGCGAGCTCGCCCTTCGCAGTCTCGCCGAGCTCGTCGCGCGGCTCGGCGCCGCCCAGACGCGCCGGTTCGATACGTCCGATGGGCCGATCATCGAGATCGCGGTCCCGCGCGAGGTGTACGCGGAGCTGAACCGTGGCCTCGCGCAACTCGGTCGCTGGCAGCCGGGCAAGGAGCCGTCCACGCTCCCCGCCACGGTCCGCGTCGTCGTGCGAATCACCGGTTGACCCCGCGACCCGCGCATCGCGCGGGAACTTCCGTCGACCTCTCCGGTCTAACTCGACAGTAGCCGAAATCCAGAAGACCGGGAGGAACGACGTCATGAAGACGCCCTTGATCGCCTCGATCCTGATCGCGGCGCTCGCCGCCGGGCAGCCCGCCGCCGCGGCGCCCGTCAGCGTGACGCGCGACGATCAGCGCGAGGTCATGGTGACGATCTACAACGGCAACCTCGGGCTCGTGAAGGACCTGCGCGAGACGCGGTTGCCGGCGGGTCAGAGCGAGGTGCAGTTCATGGACGTGGCCGCGCTGATCGATCCGACCACCGTCCACCTGAAATCGCTGACCGACGCGCTCGGGCTCAAGATCCTCGAGCAGAACTACGAATACGATCTCCTGACGAGCCAGAAGCTCATGGAGAAGTACGTCGGCCGCAAGGTGCGGCTCTATCAGAGCGACGGCGCGTATCACGAGGCCACCCTGCTCTCGACCAACGGCCCGGTCTTCGAGATCAACGGCCAAATCCACATGGGCCACTACGGCCGGCTCGTCCTGCCCTCGCTGCCCGAGAATCTGGTATCCAAGCCGACGCTCGTTTGGCTCCTTCGCAACCAGACGGCACGGCCCCAGCGCGTCGAGGCGTCGTACCTCACGAGCGGGATCACGTGGAAGGCCGACTACGTCATGGTCGTCAACGCCGCCGACAAGCTCTCCGATCTCACCGGCTGGGTGACGATCGACAACAAGAGCGGCGCCACCTACGGCAACGCCGCGCTGAAGCTGGTGGCCGGCGACGTGAACCGAGCGCAAGACGCGCGGCGCGATCAGCGCATGATGGAGCTGGCGGCCAAGGCCGCGTCCCCGGCCAGCGCGAGCCAGGATTTCAAGTCGGAGGGGTTCTTCGAATATCACCTGTACACGCTCGACGGCCGCACGACGATCAAGGACAACCAGACCAAGCAGCTCTCGCTGATGGCGGCGAACGAGGTGCCGATCACGAAGGAGCTCATCTACTACGGCGCGCCGGACTACTACCGCAATGCCTACGGTGTGCCGGTGTCGAATCAGAAGGTTGCGGTCTACTTCGAAGTCAAGAACAGCAAGGAGAACCGGCTCGGCTTGCCTCTGCCGAAGGGCAAGATCCGCGTCTACAAGGCGGACGCCTCGGGCAGTCAGCAGTTCATCGGCGAGGACTGGATCGACCACACGCCCAAGGACGAGAGCGTGAAGATCAAGATGGGCAACGCATTCGATCTGGTCGGCGAGCGCACCCAGAAGGACTTCAAGAAGATCGCCTCGAACCTCTACGAGGTCGAGTGGGAGATTGCGCTCCGTAACCACAAGAGCGAGCCGCAGACGGTCACCGTCATCGAGCCCGTTCCCGGCGACTGGCAGGTCCTCACCTCGAGTCACGCCTACGAGAAGATCCAGGCTCACACGCTCAAGTACCAGATCCCGGTGCCCAAAGAGGGCACGACGAAGCTCGCCTACCGGGTCCGGATCCGGTTCTAGCTGCCGCGCCGGCTCTTCACTCGCCCGCACCGGCGATTTTCCGCAAGAGCCGGCGCGCGACCGGCTTTCCGTCCTCGCCGTAGTGGGTAAGCAACAGATCGCCCGGGAGCCCCGGAATCGAGCTTCGCGGGTCGCTGACCTTCACGAGCAGCACCTGACACGCGTCGATCTCCGGCGCCGCCGCTCCATTCTTGCGGGTCAGCAATCGCCCCTTACCGTCGACCGTCCACGTGATCGTCGGCGGCGCGGACAGGATCGCCCGCTGCTCCTCAGGGCCGACGGGCGCGGGCGCAGTGAGGTGGCGCAGGCTCGCGTCGGGGCGAAACACGAACCGCTGATAGGGATAGAGGCTCGGGTCGGTGGGGTCGACCCGGACCGAGCGCGCCGTGCCCAGACGGATCATCGCCCAGACCCCGATCAGATCGGCGCGCATGCATGGACGAAGCGCTTCGTTCGGGTCATCGGCCGCGACCGCATGGTCGGCCGGCCCCGCGATGAGTGACGCGGCGAGCAGAGACAGGACTAGGACCACGGGCGCGCGCCGAGGTAGCGTCATGTCGCGCCGTATTGTAAGCGCGGTCGAGCGACGGCGGTTCGCGCCCGGAGCTACTTGCCGCGCTTGGCGAGATACTCGGGGCCGACCAGGACCTCGCGGGGCTTGGCGCCGTCACCGGGACCGATGACTCGATCCTGCTCCATCATGTCGATGAAGCGCGCGGCCTTCGGATAGCCCAGGCGCATGCGCCGCTGCAGGAACGAGATCGAGGCCTGGCGCTGCCCGATCACGAGGTGCACGGCGTCCCAGTAGAGGTCGTCGCGGTCGGCGTCGGCCCCGGCGGCCACTTCTTCCTCGGTCGCCAGCACGACCTCCTCGTAGACCGCGGTGCCCTGCTTGCGCAGGAAATCGCAGATCGCGCGCACCTCGTCGTCGGCGACCCAGGCGCCGTGCACGCGCGTCTGCTTGTTGGCGCCGGGTGGGACGAAAATCATGTCGCCGCGGCCGAGCAGCTGCTCGGCGCCGTTGCCGTCGAGCACGGTCCTCGAGTCTACCTTCGACGCCACCTGGAATGCGATGCGCGTCGGGAAGTTCGCCTTGATCAAGCCGGTCACGACGTCGACGGAGGGGCGCTGGGTCGCGATGATCAGATGGATTCCGACCGCCCGCGCGATCTGGGCCAGGCGCACGAGCGAGGTCTGGACCTCGCCGGCCGAGACCATCATGAGGTCGGCCAGCTCGTCGACGACCACGACCCAGTATGGAAGGCGTTCCTCCGGGGCGACCACCTTGTTGTAGCCCTCGATGTTCCGGACCTGCTTGACCTGGAGCGTCCGGTATCGTTCGTCCATCTTGCCCACGATCCAGCGTAGCCGCGCCGCCGCCTCCTTGGCATCGGTGACGACCGGCGCCAGCAGATGCGGAATGCCCTCGTACACGCTGAGCTCCAGGCGCTTGGGATCGATCAGCAGGAACCTCACGTCGGCCGGCGTGGCCTTGTAGAGGATGGAGCAGATCATCGAGTTGAGCCCGACCGACTTGCCGCTTCCGGTGGCGCCGGCCACGAGCAGATGGGGCATCGAGGTCAGGTCGGAGACGACCGGCGTGCCGGTCACGTCCTTGCCCAGGGCCAGCGGGAGCTTTCCCTTGGACTCCGCGAACTCCGCCGAGACGAAGATCTCGCGCAGATAGACGGTCGCCGCCTCGGAGTTCGGCACCTCGATCGCGACGGTGCCCCGCCCCGGGATGGGCCCGACGATCCTCACGGAAGCGGACTTCAGCGCGAGCGCCAGGTCGTCGCCGAGATTCACCACCTGGCTGATCTTGACGCCGGTCGCCGGCTCGAACTCGTACGACGTGATGACCGGGCCCGGGCTCACCTGGACGATCCGACCGTCGACCTCGAAATCCTGAAGCTTCCTGCGGATGGTTTCCGCGTTGTCCTGGAGCTCCTCGCGCGTGCGCTTGAGCTCGGACGCGGGCGGCACCTTGAGCAGCCCGACCGGCGGAAGCTGGAAGGTCGCGGCGCCACCGCGGCCGAAGTCGAACGTCTCCTGCCACGCGAGCCCCTGCTCCGCCAGCCGCCCGCGCGGCCGCGAGGGCTCGACGACCACCGGCAGCGCCATGACCTCCGCCGCCTGTGGCTCGACCGCCAGCACCGTCTCCGCCGGCACCCGCACGGAGGCCGTCGACTGGGCTTTGCGCCGCTTCAGCCTCGTCAGTCGCGACGTCGTGATGCGCACGACGGCCGCGTAAGACACGCGCGTCACGCACAAGACGCCGATCGGGAACGCGGCGACCAGCATGAGCCAGGTGCCGACGTCGCCGAATCCCGCATGGAGCACGCCGGTGGTCGCATAGCCGACGAGGCCGCCGCCGATCGCGCCGCTCCGCACGCGCGTGGCCTGCGTGAGCAGCCCCGCGGCGGCGATGAGGAGCGTGCCGAGCCCGGCCAGCGGTATCCAGCCCCGCACGACGATCGGCCGCAGGAACGCCGAGGCGCCCCAGGCGCCGAGCAGGAACGGCAGGAGAAATCCCGCATAGCCGAATGATTGGAAGGTCGCCCACCCGAGCCAAACGCCCACCGGGCCGGTCAGGCCTTGCTGCGCGGCGGGCGTCAGGGTCGGATCGAAGGTCGCGAGCGCGATGAGGCCGAAGCCCGCGGCCAGGAGCGTTGCGATGCCCTTCACTTCGCTGAGCCAACGGTCGCTGCCGTGCTTGCGGCGGCGCCGAGGCTTGCCTTCAGTCGACTTGCCTTCCGTCGAGATGACGGTTGCCATCAGACCTCCAGAATGATCGGCAGCACGACCGGTCGGCGGCGGAAGCGCTGGTTGACGAACTGGCGCACCGCCAGGCGAACCGTCGCGCCCGTGATGTCGCGATCGTACGGCACGTCGGGATCGCGCTCGGCGAGCGCGGCCAGGACGGCTTTCTTGAGCTCCTCCAACAGGGGCTCGTTTTCTTTCACATAGACGAAGCCGCGCGAGGCGATCTCAGGTCCCGCGAGCACCGTACCGTTGCGTCCGACCGCGAGCGAGACCGCGATCAGGCCGTCCTCGGCCAACAGCTGCCGGTCGCGGAGGACCACGGCCCCGATGTCGCCGACGGACTTGCCGTCCACGAGAACACGCCCGGCGGGGAACCGCCCGACCAGGCGCGCCTCGGTCTTCGAGACCTCGACGCCCATGCCGTCCTCGATCAGGAAGACGCGCTCGGGTCCGATGCCGACGCTCTGGGCGAGACGCGCGTGGCCGAGCAGATGACGGTACTCGCCGTGCACCGGGATGAAATACCGGGGCCGCGTCAGGTTGAACATCATCTTCAGGTCTTCCTGGCTCGCGTGGCCGGAGACGTGGACGAACGCGTTGTCCTCGTACAGCACCTCGGCGCCGAGCCGGTAGAGCGCGTTGACCACGCGCCCGATCGTGCGCTCGTTGCCGGGAATCACGCGCGCCGAGATGATCACGAGGTCGCCGCGCTCGATCCGGACGTACTTGTGCTCCTCGGCGGCCATGAGCGCCAGCGCCGAATGCGGCTCGCCCTGACTCCCCGTCGAGAGGATCACCTGGCGGTTCGCGGGGAGCTCGCCGAGCTCCTCGAGCTCGACCAGGACGTTCTCGGGGACGTGCAGATAGCCCAGGTCCGAGGCGATCGCGACGTTGCGCTGCATGCTCATGCCCAGCAGCGCGACGCGACGGCTCGTGCGGGCCGCGAGCGTGAGCACGTGCTGGATACGATGGATGTGCGAGGCGAACGTGGCGATGATGATGCGCCCGGGCGCGGCGTCGAAGCGGTCGCCGAGCGCCTGCCCCACGTCCATCTCCGAGCGCGTGTGGCCCGGCCGATCCACGTTGGTCGAATCGGAGCAGAGCACCAGGACGCCCTGCTCGCCCAGCTCGGCGAACCGCCGGTAGTCCGGCGGCTCCCCGTCGAGCGGGCTCGAGTCGAGCTTGAAGTCGCCGGTGTGGACGATGGTGCCGGCGGGCGTGTCGATCGCCAGACCGATGCCGTCCACGATCGAGTGCGTGACGCGGATGGCCTCGACGCCAAACGCACCTGTCTCGAAACGATCGCGCGGGCGGATCACCCGCAGATCGGCCGTCTCGGCGAGCCCGTGCTCGCGCAGGCGCTCCGTGACGAGCGCCAGGGTGAGGGGCGTGCCGTACACGGGCACCGGTATCTCGCGGAGCAGATACGGCAGGGCGCCGATGTGGTCCTCGTGGCCGTGGGTCAGGACGACGGCGCGGAACGCTTCACGCCGGGCGAGTGCGTAGGAGAAGTCCGGGATCACGTGATCGATACCGGGCAGCTCGTCGTCCGGGAACATGAGCCCGCAGTCGATCGCGAGCAAGTCCTCGCCGGACTCGATCAGCATCATGTTGAGGCCGATCTCGCCGAGACCACCAAGAGGGATCAGTCGGACGACGGGCTCCACGAAACTCCTTTCCGAAAGCGGCTTGATCGTACCATCCACTTCCAGGTTCGCCGTAGTTTCGCGGAGCGTCGAGGCGGGGCGGCGTGAGGAGTCAACTGCGCGAAATAGTTAGGCTCCGAGCGCTGGAGGAAGTCCGGCGGGCGCCGCGTCAGATCGCCGCGCGGCCACCATCTGAATGATCAGCAGGAGCCTACAAGATCAATACGGGGCGGCGGTCTCGAGGCGCGTGACGAGCTCGCGCGCCTGGTGGTTGAAGTCGGCGCGCGCGGCGGCCGGGATCGGCTCACCGGGAATGAACTTCTCGCTGAGCGGGTTCACGAACGTGCCGTTGTGCGCGACGCGATAGTCGAGATGTGGGCCCGTCGCCAGCCCCGTGGCGCCCACGTTGCCGATGATCTGCTTTTGCCGAACCCGCGTGCCGGGCCGCACGTCGGACGCGACCCGCGAGAGATGGTTGTATTGCGTCTCGTAGCCCGACCGATGGCGGATGTGCACCTGGATCCCGTTGCCGCCGTTCCACCCGGCGTGCACGACGACGCCGTCGGCGACCGCGCGGACCGGAGTGCCGACCGGCGCCCCGTAGTCGATCGCGAGATGGGGGCGCACGCCGCCGAGGATCGGATGTGGTCGCGCGTAGGTGAAGCCCGACGTGATGCGCGTGAACTCGAGCGGCGACTTGAGGAAGCTCTTCCGGAGCGACTGGCCCGCCAGGTCGTAGTGGGCGAAGTGCGACGATTTGGGCTCGAACCCGACGCCGGTGAGCGTCTTGCCACCGCTCGCGTACTGGGCGACGAGGATTCGGCCATAGTCGACGAAGGCCTCGCCCGCGTAGCGCTTCTCGACGAGCAGGCGGAAGCGGTCTCCCGCGCGGGTGTCGGCGGTGAAGTCGAAGTCCGAGGAGAAGATCTCGACCAGGGCGAGCACGAGCCGCGCCGACTCACCGGTGCGCTCGACCGCATCGAACAGCGAGCGCTGCACGACGCCTTTCACGACTTCGACTCTGAGCTCGGGGACCGTCTCGGCCCGGCCGACGCGCCAGCCGCCATCCAGGGGGCGGGCGGCGAAGGACAGCCACGGGCTCGCCTCGTAGCGCACCGCCATCGGCTCGTTCCGAGCGTTCCAGGTGATCTCGATCGTGGCGCCCGCCCTGATCCTTCTAAGATCGGCGCCGTTCTTCCCGAACTGCGTGGCGAGCGCAGTGGCGGCGCGCGCCGGCAGCCCACCTCGCGTGAGCGCCTGGGCGAGCGTATCGCCGCGCCGCATCTCGACGCTTCGGATCGTGAGCGGATAGGCGGGAACGACGAGGGCTTCCATCTTCGGATCGGGAAGCCAGTGGGGCGCCGGAGCCGCTCCCGGCCAGATATATAGAAAGGTCGACACCGCGAGCCCGGCAATGCTCGCGACCAGGAACCCCGTCACGGCCAAGAGGCGGGCCTGCATCACGACCATCATAGCGAGAGCCCGGCGGCCGTGGAGCGGAAAAATCAGAAACCACGCGACTTTCCGGATGGCTCGAGCTCACCACTAGGCCTGGTACCCGGCGACGCGCGCGAGCTCAAGCGGGGGCGAATGGCCCGAAAACATGGGACGAACGACGAGGGCCGGGCTCAGGGTAGCCCGGTCGCCAGCGCCGCGAATTCGGAGAGCGTGAGCGTTTCCGCGCGCCTCGTCGGGTCGATGCCAGCGGCCGTCGCCGCGCGGCGCACAACGTCGAGCGGCAGGCCGAGCCCCGCGCCGAGCGCGTTCGCCAGCATTTTTCGGCGCTGGGCGAAGGCGGCGCGGACCACGGTTTCGAAGCGGCGGGGGTCGGCGAGCGGAATACGCGGCTCGCGCAACATGCGTAGATGCAGCACCGCCGAGTCCACCTTCGGGGGCGGGCGGAACGCGCCGGGCGGCACGCGCAGCGCCACGCGCACGTCACAGTGAAGCTGAGAGAAAACCGACAAGCTGCCGTAGGTCTTGCCTCCGGGCGGGGCGGCGACGCGCTCGGCTACTTCGCGCTGGAGCATGATCGCCATCTCGTGGATCGCCGCGTGAGCTCCGATCAGCGCCATCAGAATCGGCTTGCCGACGCTGTAGGGCAGGTTGCCGACGATCAGCACGCGCCCCCCGGGCGGTGCCGCCAGCCCCGCGTAATCCCACGTCCGCGCGTCGGCGTCGAGGACCTCCACGGCGGGAAGGCGAGCTCTGAGCGCCGCGGCCAGAGCGCGATCGACCTCGAGTGCGAGCATGCGGCCGGCGCGGCCGGCCAGTAGCCCGGTCAGCGCGCCATCCCCTGGCCCGACCTCGACGACGAGGTCGCGCTCGGTCGGCGCCACGAGCTCGACGATCGCGCGGGCGATCGTCGAGTCGCGGAGAAAGTGCTGGCCGAGCGCGCGTCGCTTCGTCATGATCCGTGCCGATGCCATACGCCGTCGAGCTCGTGCTCGATCCGACGTCCGCCGATCGTCTCGGCGGCGGGTCGTGGGACCACTACCGGCCGGGCACCTGGGTTCCTCATTGCACGCTCGCGACCGACATGGAGCCGGGTCAATTCGGGGCCGCGCTCGCGATCGCCGGGCGCGTGTCCCTGCCGCTCGAGTGCCGGGTGGGCGAGGTCGGCATCGTGGAATTCCGTCCGGTGAAGCAGCTGGTCTCCCGCGTGCTCGGCGGTCCGCGACGCGCCGGCGCCCAGACCTAGACCGCCGAGCGCGCGTCGAGCTCGGACATCAGCGCCGCGAAGACCCGCCGCACTTGCTCGGCGGTTTCGTGGCGATCGCCGGAGTTGTCGATGACGTAGTCAGCCAGCTTGGCCTTCTCGGAGAGCGGCATCTGGCTGGCGATCTTTCTCCGACCTTCCGCGTCGTCGGTGCCGTCGCGTCCCTGGAGCCGACTCATCTGGGTCGGCTCGTCCGTGACCACGACGACCAGACGGTCCATGTTCTTGTAGTTGCCGCTCTCGATCATCACGGCCGCATCGAAGATCACGATACCCGTGAAGCCCTTCTCGGCCAGCTCGTCCAGGCGCGCCTGGAACCGCTCGCGGATCGCCGGATGGGTGATCGCCTCGAGGCGTCGGCGCCGCTCAGGATCGGCGAAGACGATCGCGCCCAGCTTCTTCCGATCGAGCGTGCCGTCGCCGGTCAGAACGTCCTGACCGAACTCCGCCACGATCGTCGTCCAGGCGGGCTGACCCGGCTCGACCACCTCGCGCGCGAGGAGATCAGCATCGATGATCTCGCAGCCGAGCTGACGCAGGAGCGCCGAGACCGTGCTCTTCCCCGTCGCGATGCCGCCGGTGAGCCCCACCAGCAGGAACTTGCGGGGGGCGCTCATACCTCCGCCCAGTCGCCCCCGGTCTTGACGTCCACCACGACGGGGACCTTGAGCGGTAGCGCCGCCGCCATGATCTCCCGAGCGAGCGCCTCGACGGCACCGACCTCGTCCGGCGGCGCCTCGAAGAGCAGCTCGTCATGGACCTGCAGCAGCATCCGGGCGCGCAGGCCGCGCGTCGTCAGCGCCGCCTGCACGCGGACCATCGCGATCTTGATCATGTCGCTCGCGGTGCCCTGGACGGGCGCGTTCATCGCCATGCGCTCGGCGGCGTTGCGGGCGACTGGGTTTCCGCTCGCGAGGTCCGGCAGGTAGCGGCGCCGACCGAGCAGCGTGCTGACATGGCCGCGCTCGCGTCCCTCGGCGAGCGTCCTGTCGATGAACGCCCGCACGCGCGGGTGAGTCGCGAAGTAGTCGCTGATGTATCGCTGCGCTTCCTTCTGGTCGATCCTGGTCGCCTGCGACAGGCCGAACGCCGAGACGCCGTAGAGGATCGCGTAGTTGGCGCTCTTGGCGATCGTGCGCTGCAGCGACGTGACCGAGGCCGCCGGCACCTTGAACACCTCCGACGCGGTCCGCGTGTGGATGTCCTCGCCGCGGCCGAACGACTCGATCAGCGCCGGCTCCTCCGAGAGGTGCGCGAGGATCCGCAGCTCGATCTGCGAGTAGTCCGCCGCGACGAAGCGCCACCCTTCCTCCGGAATGAACGCCTGGCGGATCCGCCGACCGAGCTCGGTCCGGATCGGGATGTTCATGAGGTTCGGATCCTGCGAGCTGAGCCGTCCCGTCGACGCCACGAGCTGGTTGAACGTGGTGTGGATCCGGCCGGTGCGCGGGTTGATGAGCCCGGGCAGGGTGTCGGCGTAGGTGCCCTTGAGCTTCGCCAGGCTCCGGTGCTCGAGGATCTTCGCCGGCAGCGAATGCCCGAGCGCCAGCTCGGTCAGCACGTCGGCGTCCGTGGAGTACCCGGTCTTCGTCCGGCGGACCGGCGGTAGCTTCAGCTTCTCGAAGAGGACCTGCGCGAGCTGCTTGGGCGAGGCGATCGTGAACTCCTCGCCCGCCAGCTGATAGATCTCGCGAGTGAGATTGTCGAGGTCGCGCTCGAGCTCCTTCGCGAACGCCTCCAGACGCGCCGGATCGACCCGGATGCCATGGCGCTCCATGAGCGCCAGCACCGGGACCAGCGGGCGCTCGATCTCCTCGTAGATCGCCCAGAGCTCGCGAGCTCTGAGCTCCGCGGCCGCGTGTTCCCAGTAGCGCCAGGCGAAGTCCGCCCGCACGCCGAACGCGCGCGAGGGATCCGCCGCGGGCGGATACTCGCCGAGCGCGTCGATGGACACCTGCTCGAGCCGATAGCTCTGTCGCGCCGAATTCAGCAGATACGCGGCGACCGCCGAGTCGTGGATGGCGGGCGGCGTGACGCCGCGAGCCAGCCAGAATTCGATCAGCGGCTTGGCGTCGTGGATGATCAGCGCGCGCTCTCCGAAGGAAGAAGGCGACTCGTCGGCGCCGAGCTCGGCCGGACCGGCGGCCGGATGGAACACGGCGAGACCGGCGATGCGTGGATCGGGCGGCGTCGACTCACCCGCCCAATCGAGCGCTACCGCTGCTCCGGCCGGCACGGCGCCGAGCCACGCGGCGATCGCCGCGCTCCCCTCCAGTCGCTGCGACGGCTCGGGCGGCGCCTGTGGCGGAGGCGGCGGCAGCTCCTTCACGAGCCGCGTGAACTCCATCTCCATCCAGAGCTGGCGCAGCTTCGCCCAGTCCGGCTCCACGCGGCGAAACGCGTCGAGATCGATCGCCACCGGCACCTGGCGGTTGAGCAACGCCAGCTCGCGCGAGAGCAGCGCGTCCTTGCGGCCGGCGGCCAGGGTCTCGCGCAGCTTGCCGGGGATCAGGGTGAGGTTCTCGTACAGGCGGTCGACGGATCCGTACTGGGCGATCAGCTTCACCGCGGTCTTCTCGCCGACGCCGCGCACGCCCTTGATGTTGTCGATGGTGTCGCCCATCAGGGCCAGGACATCCGCGATCTGTCCCGGCTCGACACCCCAGCGCTCGCGCACCTTCGCCTCGTCGTAGAGGACGGGCTCGCCAGTGCGCCCGGCGACGCTCAGCACGCGCACCCGTGGGCCGACGAGCTGGAGCAGGTCCTTGTCGCCGCTCACCACCACCACGTCGAGCTCCGGCAGCGCGAGCGCCTGGTCGACCAGCGTGGCCAGCACGTCGT
>Ga0209160_1002314_pt1 | contig 15866 bp, 15 predicted proteins | sample GraSoiAngelo_153_FD_186167 | JGI IMG/M metagenome (GOLD analysis project Ga0209160, IMG submission 186167) | Grasslands soil microbial communities from the Angelo Coastal Reserve, California, USA - 14_1009_12_40cm (SPAdes) (version 2) | ecosystem: Environmental > Terrestrial > Soil > Grasslands ... | reverse complement strand
GCCTCGCCGCGCACAGATGCTCGCGAGCGGACCTGACGCGGCGCGCCTGAGCGACCTGCCCACCTACTCACATTTCGGCTACCGCTACTGGAGGCAGCTGCCGAGCGGTGAGGTGCTCATCGGCGGCTGGCGCGACACCGCGTACGACGTCGAGGTGGGATATGACGAGCGCCCCACCGCCGGCATCCAGGCCCATCTCGACGCGCAGCTGAGGCGGATCGGGGCCGAGGCCGAGGTGACCAACCGCTGGGCCGGCACCATGGGCTTCACCGAATCGGGGCTACCGCTCGTGGGACCGGTCGACAATCTGCCGAACGTCTACATCTGCGCCGGGTTCAACGGGCACGGCATGGGCTTCGCCTTCATCAGCGCGAAGCAGCTCGTCGACTCTATTTAGGAGGAGGCAGCGACCGCCGCAGGAACTCGATCCAGTTCTCGCCCATGATGCCGTCGACCTGAGCCGCGGTGAAGTGCTGGCGCAGCATGCCCCGCAAATCCTTGAGCTCCGTCAGGTCCTTCATCGGCCCAAATCTGTTGTCGATGCCGCCGTCGAGATCGGTGCCGATTCCCACGTGCTCTGGTCCTCCTGTCGAACGGGCGTGGCGCACCGCATGGCGGACGACGTCGGCCAGGCTCGTCTTTCCTTTCGCGCGAAGGTGGCTCGGATAGAAGCTGATGCCGACGATGCCTCCGCGGCGTGCGATCTCGGCTGCGGTCGCGTCGGTGATCTGGCGGTCGCCCGGAACCAGTGCGCGCGCGTTGCTGTGCGAGGCGATGATCGGACCGCGCCAAAGCTCGAACGCATCGGCCACCGCCTGGTCGGCCATATGGCTGATGTCCAGGATCACTCGCTTCCGGCGCATCGCCTTCAGCAGCTGGACGCCGAGCTTGGTGATGCCGCCGGGCGCGCGGGTGCCGCCGCTGTAGCGGGTCCGGCTCCACGCCGGCCCGATGATGCGGAGGCCCATGTCGGTCCATGCCCCGAGCTGGCTTGGTGTTTCGATCGGGTCGGCGCCTTCCATCAGCAGCACGGCCGCTATCTGCCCGCGCCTCCAGCCCCGGACGTAGCGCTCGAGCTCTCGTGAATCCCGGATCAGCTGCAGCTCGCATGTGCGGTAGTAGTTGACCTGGGAGCGCGCCATGAGGTGCGCTTCGTGCGCGTTCTCGTACACATATCGCGTCTGCATCGCCCGCCTGGCTTGGGCCGGCGCCGTGTACAGGGTCGCGAACACAAGACCGACCCCTGCACCGGTCAGGGCCGACCGGCTGATCAAATAGTGTGGCGCGGGAGGGCCCAGGAAGCCGCGACCGTCCGCAAGGGCATTCCAGCCGATGTCGAGGTGGCCGTCGACGATCATCGCGCGGCCACCAGCACCGCGCGGCCGGCCGCCTCGACCGGCGCCTCTCCTTCGAAGAAGGCGACGCAGAACGCAGCCGTAAGAGCGTCGCGGTCCTGTTCGGCCCCGGCTCCAAGCGCGCGGCGGCCGTGGACGGTACAACCGCCGGAATCGAGCATCGTCACGGGCACCGACGCGAGGCCCTCCAGCGGAACTCCGAGCTCCGCCGACGACGCTTCAGTGGCGAACAGAATGTCGGGGCGGATCGTGGCCAGCCCGTACGCAGCATGAGGGCCCCCATGCTCCTTGATCCAGCCTGCATCCCCCAGGTCAAGCGCCAGCAGCGCACCGTTCCGCCTGGCCCCCTCGACCGTAGCCCGGAACTCAGCCTTTCGCGGACCGAAGAGGTGCTTTGCCTGGATGTACACCAGCCCGGCGCCGGACCAGCCGCCATGCCTCGTAGGGGCCGCGAGGGTCGCCTCGCCGCCCAGACGGACTACCCACTCGCAGAAGGCGGTTTGTTCTCCCAGGACGGCAAACATTGCCCGCCGAGAATAACTTGGCCCGAATCCCTGTATTAGGGGATAATGAAGTCCTTCACTATGAACCAGAACACGATGAATCAGTCCACTTTGCCCCACGAGCTGGCAACCGACGAGTCAGGCCGGCTTTACAGCGTCCACATGAGGGAGCTGCTGGAGCCCCTGAAGGTGGATATCACCGCGGTGGAGGCCCTGGCCGCGCTCAAGATCGCGGGCCGCTTCCTGCACCTTCTGCAAGAGCGATGGGCGGAAGCGCATGGCCTGACCGAAGGCCGGATGGGCGTGTTGTTCCGCCTCTATCGATGTGGCGATACGCCGCTGGGTGATCTGGCGGAGAACCTCGAGTCCACACCTCGAAACATCACCGGGCTGGTCGACCACCTCGAGCGCGACGGCCTGGTCGAACGGGTTCCCGACGTCGAAGACCGGCGTTCGGTCCGGGCTCGGCTCACCGAAGCCGGCAAGACTCGGATCGAGGCTATCTGGCAAGAAGGAATTGAGCACCAGTTCGAGGTGGTACAAGCATTCAGCAAGGAGGACCTGGCTCAGCTTCGGCATCTATGCCTGAAGCTGGTCGAGAGCGCCAGGAAGGAGTTGGGGAAGTGATCACGCAAGGACTGTCGCGCAACCGGACGATCCTCGCCACCGCGGGCACGATGCTCGCGTTGCTGCTGGCCGCCCTCGACCAGACAATCGTCGGCACCGCCATCCCGCGCATCGTGGCCGACCTGAACGGGCTGGACCGCCTGGCGTGGGTCACGACCGCATACCTGGTCACCTCGACCACCATGACCCCGATCGCCGGCAAGCTCGGCGACCTGTTCGGGCGCAAGCCATTCCTGCTGGCAGGGATGATCGGCTTCGTCGTGGCCTCAGCTTTTTGCGGGCTGTCTCAGGACATGACGCAGCTGATCGTGTTCCGCGGCATCCAGGGCGTCTTCGGCGGTGTGCTGTTCGCCACGGTCTTCACCGTCATCGGCGACCTCTTCCCGCCCGAGAACCGCGGCCGCGTGCAGGGCCTTTTCGGCGCTGTTTTCGGCCTGAGCTCGATCGTCGGCCCGACTGCCGGCGGGTTCATCACCGACCACTGGAGCTGGAGATGGGTCTTCGAGGTCAACATCCCTGTCGGCATCGTCGCCGTGGCGGTGGTGCTCGCAGGCCTTCCTTACGTTCGCTCGAAGGCTTCGTGGCGCGACATCGACTTCTGGGGCGCGCTGACCCTGGCCGCCGGAGTGGTGCCCCTCCTCATCGCTCTTTCCATCACCCGCGACCACGCATGGACCTCGCCTCAGGTGGTCGGCCTGCTCGCCTTTGCAGCGGCAATGCTGGCCACGTTCGTTTTCGTCGAGGGCCGGGTCGCGCAGCCGATCGTGCCCCTCGAGCTATTCAAGAACCCAACCTTCACGGTGTCGATGATCGTCGGCTTCCTGACCGCGTTCGGCATGTTCGGCTCGATCCTCTTCACGCCGCTCGTCTTCCAGGGCGTGCTCGGTATCAGCGCCACGAACTCCGGCGCGCTGATCACTCCGATGATGTTCGGCCTGCTGGGCGCCAGCACGCTGACCGGGTTCGTGATGCGCAGGATCAAGTACTACAGATACCTCGGCACCCTCGGCGTCGTGATCATGATCGGAGGCATGTACCTCCTCTCGTTGATCGCACCGGGCATGGCCGAATGGCGCGTCGTCGCCGCGCTCATCGTGGTTGGGCTTGGACTCGGCGTCACGTTCCCGCTGTACCTGACCGCAGTTCAGGTCGCATTGCCACGCAAGCACATGGGCGTCGCATCGAGCCAGATCCAGTTCTGGCGCAACCTGGGCGGCACTGTCGGCAGCTCGATCCTGGGCGCGGTCCTTGCCAACCGCCTGCCGGACTACCTCAACACGAGAGTTGCGGCGCTGCACCTCCCGCCCCAGGTACTGAGCCACCTGCCCTCTGGCGGAGCCAACTCGATCCTGCAGCCTGGCGCACTCGCTCAGCTGCCGGCATCGGTGGCGAACGCCATCCGCTTCGCCCTGGCTGACACCCTGCACGACATCTACCTGTTCGCGGGACTGGTCCTGATCGTGGCCCTGGTCTCGACCGTTTTCCTGAAAGAGGTACCCCTCAGCAGCGCCCCCAGCCGTACCGGCTTCGCCGATCCGGTGCCCGAGGATGACGCGGCGGAGTCGCGCGAGGCCGTGCCCGTCTAAAAAAGCGCCACCTCCACTTTTTTGCCAAGCGCGTTAAAATCGCCCCCGCAACGCTAGAGGGGGTAGACCGGTCAACTTCGTCCGGGCCTCTGAGCGACTTTCATGGGGAGGCCAGACGGTGAGTTTCTCGGACAGGACGTTGCAATGCCGTGACTGTGGGCGCGATTTCATCTTCACGGCCGGGGAGCAGGAGTTCTATCAGTCGCGGGGGCTGCAGAACGAGCCACGGCGGTGTCCGGAGTGCCGGGCGGCTCGCCGCTCGTCAGAGGGCAACGGGCGCGCGCGCGTGATGCACGACGTGATCTGCTCCAACTGCGGGAAGCAGACGCAGGTGCCGTTCGTGCCCACCGGGGCGCGACCGGTTTATTGCCTGGACTGCTTCCAGACGGTGGGTCGCCGCTAGCCCGAAACCGGATTCCGCACGTTTGGATCCAAACGTGCGCATGAAGACCAGTAATTCCGCACGTTTGGGGCAAGAAGCGCGAAATGCGCTAGCGGGCTAGGCCAGCGCGATCGGGCGCACGGGAGATCCCGTGGCGCCCCGCATCTTCAGCGGCAGGCACACGAACGCGAACTCGTACACCCGCGCCGCCGCCAGCTCCTCGAGGTTGAGGTTCTCGATGATCGGGATCCCCGCCCGGACGAGAAGCAGCATGTGTCCGGGGAGCGTTACCCCGAGCTCTGGGTCCGGCGGCCCGATGACGTCCCAGGCCATGTTGTCGGCGCCGACGGCGCGCACAGCTCGATCCGTCAGCCAGCGCGAACCACCGGCGCTGACGCCGGCCGCGTGCAAGTACTGCGGAGCGTCATCCCAAAGGGCGCCGTAGCCGGTGCGGACCAGGACGACATCCCCGGCGCGCACCTCCACCCCGCTCACGCTGGCGGCCTGCTCGAGCTCTTGTCGTGTGATCGAGTGGTCGGGCGGCAAGCGCTGGTCGCGACCGACGTCGAGCAGAACGCCGCGACCGACCAGCGGTTCGAGTGTGTCGATGCCATGGATTCGAAAGCCGACCGATGTCTGGACTCCCGAGTCGACGTGGACTCCGCCGTGCAGGAGCATGTTCTCGGCCTGGTGAGCGAGGGCGTCGATGTGAGTGCCCGAGTGCTCGGGCATGACTACTAGACCCGAAGCGCTCGTCCTCGCCTCGGGTGCGCCGCGCGCGTGGTGGCGGTGCAGGAAGTAGTTGAAGCCTGGAGCGTGAGCCGGGTGCGTTGGCGCGCCGGCGAACCTTGGCTGTTCGAGATCGAAGACCCGGGCGGCGCCTAAAGCGTCGAGGAGGCCTTGCACCTCTTTATTCGCGGTAGCGGTAAACGATCCGGCCGCGCGTGAGGTCGTAAGGCGACAGCTCGACGCGGATCCGATCTCCCGGTGTAATGCGGATGAAGTAGCGGCGCATCCGACCCGCCGCATATGCGATCAGCTTGTGTCCGTTTTCGAGCTCGACCTCGAACATCGCATTCGGCAATGCCTGCGAGACCACCGCGTCCATCACGACCGCCTGTTCTTTCTGGTCACCGTCGTCGCGATCCGGTTTGCGCACTTTCTCCGGGCGGCGCGGACCGCGGCGCTGACTCTTGTTCTTGCCCAAGTCGCGTGAAAGTCTACTTGGAGCCGACTGTAGCGGCGAGTCGCGCCTCTATGGCCTTGGCGAGATCGGCCGGCACTCTGTCCACCATGGCCAGCCGTCGCAGCGTCTCGACCCAGCGTTCGCCCTTGTCGCGCACGACGCCGGCCATCAGATCGCAGCCACGATCGAGGTCGCCGTTGATCGCCATCTCGAGCCCGGTCCAGAACCGGATCTCGACCAGCTCGGGCGCCATCCTGATCGCCTCTTCAGCCTTCGCGTTGGCGGCGGCCTTGTCACCGGAGTCCGATATGCGGTCCGCGTCCGACATGGCCATGTACGCGCGCTTGATGCGGAGCAGGCGGCGCAGCTCGGGCAGCGGCTCGGGGGCGTCTTCGACCCGCAGGTCGATGAGCCGATCCACCCAGGGGCGACCGGTTCCGGTTGCGGCGACCACCACCATCGCCGCGGATTGCTTGCCTCGGATGTCGCCGCCCTCAGCCTCGGCGGCCTCGAGCGCGGCCATCATCCGCTCGGCGAGCGGAGCATCGGTGGAGAGGTAGGCGTCGGCCATCGCATCCCACACCGTGTCCTTCTCCATCAGGTTGGCCTGGCAGCTGAACCCGTCGCCGGCTCGGTGCCCGGCTGCGGGTATGCACTTGGTGCCGGTATGGGCGGCCGCAAGGCCTGCCGCATCGACGATGGCGCACTGCCGCACGTCGGCTTGTGGATCGCCGGAGGTGAGCGCCTTCAGGGCCTGCTCCGCGGTGTAGCCTGCCTGCAGCAGCTCGAGGCCAAGGGGTCCGTAGCTGATGTTGACCTGCGATTGCGTCGCCACCGCACCAACGCCGGCCAGTGCCCATGGCACTGCGGGGCTGACCTGGAAATAGTGCGACTGCACGGCGACGCCGAACTCACCGGTCTGCTTGTCGCGCGCGACGATGGAGTAAGTCACTGCGCCCTATCGTAATTGGTGACCATGGCCTACTACCGCAAGCCCGGCTGGTTCACCAGCACCATCTTCAACCCCGCCGTTGCGGCGATGACTCGAGCCGGGATCAGCGTGTGGGGCTCGCGCGTGCTGCGCGTGCGTGGGCGGAAATCCGGCGAATGGCGTAGCGCGCCGGTCAACCTCTTGACGTACGAGGGGCAGAAATATCTTGTCGCGCCGCGCGGCCTCACGCAGTGGGTGCGCAACTTGCGCGAGGCCGGCGGGGGTGAGCTCATGCTGGGAAGCCGGATCGAGCGCTTTTGCGCCCACGAGATCCCGGACGATCAGAAGATCCCGATCCTCCGCGCCTATCTCAAGAGATGGAAGGCGGAGGTTGGCATCTTCTTCGGCGGGGTGAGCGCCGACTCGCCCGAGGCGGACCTGAAGGGGATCGCGCACGACCATCCAGCGTTCAGGATCGAGCTGGTTCCCTAGCCTGTCTCATTCCTGATACGCGGGCTCTCGCGGCGCCAGCGCTCGCCAGCGCTCGATCCAACCGCCCTGGATCTCAGGCTGTCTGGGTTCGGCGGCCAGCGCCCGGACCGCCTTCTCCACCCGAGCGGTGAACTCTCGCGAGCCTTCCTTTGGCTCCGGGGACATCGGCTTTCCAATTCTCACCCGCGCAGGACTGGGCAGCGGCAGCTTCTGGCCCCTCGGCATGATCTGGTAGGCCCCGCGAATGTGCATGGGGACGACAGGGGTCCCGGTTTCGTTGGCGAGGTGGCCCACGCCGGGCTTGAACTCCTGGATGCGGCCGTCGGGGGATCGGCTGCCCTCAGGAAACAGAACCAGGTTCCATCCCGATTTGAGCAGCCGGCTCGAGGCGTTGAGCTGAGCTTGGGCGCCGCCGGTGCGGGAGAACGGAAACGTGTTCAGGAACAGGCTCACGATGTTGCCTAGCAGGGGGCGCTTGAACCAGTAATCCGCGGCGGCCGCGACCACGGTGCGGTCCCGCGCGCGGTCCGAAAGCGCATGAAGGATGAGCGAGGTGTCCGCGTGGCTCGAGTGGTTGGCCGCGAAGATCACCGGTCGCTCTAGCTCCCGCACCCACTCGCGTCCCTCGACTTTGGGATGGGCCATGACCTCCGTGAAGGGGAGCAACAGGCCGTGCTGGATGAGCCAGCGCAGGGTGCGCACCGGCTCCTGCCGCGCCCAGCCGAGGTCGCTCGGTGGCGCGGGCACGACGGCGCCTTGCTCGGGCCAGCTGTGCGGGCGGGGCGTGTCCCAGTGCCAACCGCGCCGCACACGTGTCACGTCCTCGGTGATACGTCCGACGGTTCCGAGCAGCCCGCTGAGCCCACCCTCTCCCGAGTACCAGGTCACAAGTTCATCCTCTGGTTCACTCTGTGGGTCGCACCTTCCGCAACGGCAGATGGCATGTCGTAAGCGATGAAAAACGAATCGACAACCTTCTTCTGCCAGAAGGCGAAGTAGTACGTGGCGCCGCTCACGTAGCCGCTGCCGACCACCGATTCCGGACCGAGGCCGGTGCCGGAGCCAGTCATCACGCTGCCACCGACCAGCTGTATGAACGTGATGTCCTTGGGGCCGAAGCCGAGCAGCGTGGAGTCGGCGCGGTAGGTTCGCGCGGCGATTGCCTGGTCTTTGAACTTGACGACCAATCCGGCGATCAGACCGCCCGTAGGTGCGCCGGTTCCGATTGTGGACAGCGCGTCACAGTCAGTCGCTGTCTGTCCGTATGCGGCGTAGTACGCCTCGGTCGCGCCCTGGGTCCTCCACTGCTCCCATTCGGCGGCATATTGGGAAGCCGCGACCTGGTCGCTTGACTTCGCTCGGCCGATCACGGTCTGGATGTCGCCGCTTCCGGCGCATTTCACCAGTCCGGACACGTCACCGGGCTGAAGCGCGATGCTCTGGGCGCTGGCGCCCTTCGAATGAGCCGCTGTCGTGCAGCCCACGAGGGTCAGTACGACCAACAAACCCAGGACGTTGCGGCTCATTCGACGTCGGCGAGAAGGATCGGCGGCATACGCATATGCGTAACGCTCGGGTGGCGCCCGACGGTCTGCTCGGCCATCTCAAAAGCGTCCTCGAGCGTGGTCGCGCATTTGAAGCCCAGGCGATGGACGACGTCACGCTCACCACCGACGACGATGATGTCCCCCGCGTGCTCCATCGCGTGCGCCGCCCAATACCACGCATAAAAGGGATGCGCCCCGTGGTACGCGTGTGATTTGCGATAGAGCTGCCGGAACCACGGGTCCTCCGCGAACCGCAGCTCGTACTTGGCCTCGATCTCCAGTGGCTTCGTCGTGTCGGCCAGAACCTCGTCGTAGAAGTCGATGTAGCTGGGGTGCTGCACCGCATCGAACTCGTACCGACACGGGTGCGTGAGGATGAGCACGCCACCCTTCCTCAGGACCGGCTTGTTGCGATAGAAGTTGAACAGGTAGCCGACGCCCATGCAGACGACCAGCACCGGGTTCATCGGCGAGTTGACGTTGTATGGACCGAGGTACGGCACTCCTATGGTCACGATGTCGGTCTGCCCTTCCACCCGCACGCTGAGCTGGTTCCGCACCGCTTCGAGAGTCTTGTCGTGGACCGCGTCGACCTGGCCCGCGTTGACGCCGGTCAGCCCGTAAGGGGCCCGCATCGCATGAAAGAAGCTGCGCTTGACCGCCGGCGGTGCGAAATCGGTCAGCTGCTTGGTGGCCAGGAACATCGCCTGGTCCTGTGCGGTCCAGTCGGTCTCGCGCTTTTGCATGAAGTTCGCGATCGCCGGAAAGGCGTGGTTGTTGACCGTGGTCTCGATGTGAAACACGCGCACGGTGTCTTCGATGAGCTGGCCCTGCCGGATGCATGAGTGATGCAGCGCGGAGTCGGGCGGGTTCATGTACGAGCGCGAGCCGAGGAGGGTCTTCACGTTGTGATGAGCGCGGATGCCGCGATACGTCGCCAGGCCGGTGGCCATCGATTTGTGGCCGCCGTCCATCGGCACGAGCGTGAGGTTCACGTAGACGACGAGGTCTGACTCGGCCGCGCGCTTGTGCAGCGTCACCTCTTCGCCCTGGGCGGTCTTGCCGATGTAAACGTTGGCCTCCGGGTCCTCGCCATCGTGCTGGTAGAGGCGGTCGGGCCAGAACGTGGTGAAGATGCGATCGCCGACGATGTGGCGGATCTCGTCCGCTGTCATGCGGCGATGCAGGCCGAGCGCCGCGATGAGGTGGATGTCCTCGACTCCGGCCTCGGCGGCCATGTCGATGACCTCCTCCATCACCAGCTGACGCACGTCCGGCGCGGCCATCGGTGGCAGCGGCAGCGACAGGTCGTCGAAGGCGATGGTGAGCTTCATGCCACGGCGGAGCAGCGACTTGAGCGGGTCGTCCTCGAGCGGCTTGCCGAGCGCTCGCTTGATGGCACGCTCTGGATGGGCGATCGGCTCCAGCGGGTCGGGCGGATACACGATCCGGGAACCGAGGGGCAGCTTCTCGAGGCGCACGCCCTCACCGAACTGAAACAGCACCGGCGGAGTGTTGCGATCGACCTCGATGACTGCTCCTGGGCGCGGCATCAGATCCTCAATGGTCGCAGGTCAAACGCGACCTTCACCGCGCCCAGCCGCCCCGCGCTCATCGCATACGCGATCGCGTCGCGATATTCGCCGAGGCCGAAAAGCGGACCGGTGAGCTTTTCCAGATGCAGGTCAGGCGCCGCTTCCATTGCCAGCTCGAACGTGCGCTTGCCCTTTCGCTTCGGCTCCGCGCCGTACGCGTAGGCGCCCATCACCGTCAGCTCCCGCTGCCATATGGCGGCCCAATCGACCTTCTCCTCACCGGGCATCCCGACGGCGACGACAGTGCCCCCCTCGCGCGTGAATCGAACGGCGTCGCTCAGGCTGCCGGCACGACCCACGCACTCGAAGGTGACATCCGCGCCACCCAGCAGCAGCGAGCGGTCGACGCCGTCGAGACGGCGCGCGCGGGTCGCGAAACGGATCCGCTGGTAAACGTCGCCCGGGTCGATCACCTGGTCGGCTCCGAGGTCCTTCGCAAGATCGCGCTGGGTTGGATGCTTGGCGACCGCGATGAGCCGCTTAGGTGGCGTGAACAACTTGATCGCGGCAACCGTCAGCAGTCCGATCGTGCCCGCGCCCAGGACGACGACGATGTCGTCCTTGGTGGCCGCACCCCGGAGCGCGGCGTGGACGCAGCACGCAAATGGTTCGATGAGCACCGCAGCTTCGTCGGAGAGGGTCTGCGGGACCGCATGCAGCTGGCTCGGGTGCGCGACCAGCACCTCACCCCACCCTCCTCCGGTGTCGGCGCAGTAGCCCGTCTGGAGCCCAACCTCGATCGGGCCCTCGGTCACGTTGTAACAAAGGCCAGGCCGGCCCTCGGCACAGCGCGTGCAGGGCGGCTCGATGCCGCGCACCTTGCATCCGAGCGCGGGCTCGATGACGACCCGGCTGCCGTCGTCGAGGGTACCCACCACCTCGTGACCGGGCACGAACGGATAGCTGGTCAGCGGATCGAGATAAAGCGAGGCGTGGCCGCCGATCGCTGAGAGGTCGGAGCCGCAGATTCCCGAAAGCGTGGGCGACACGCGCACCCAGTTCGCAGCGGGCAGCTCGGGTTCGGCCACGTCGCCGAGGTGGAGCATCGAGAGCGCGCTCGTGGCCACCTCCGGCCGGCCACCCGCTGCCCTGACGATGGCGTAGGAAGGAATACTTCTTACGTACTGGAGAGCTAGCGTCTGACCGCCTCCCGATACTCCGGCGAGCGCGGATCGGGCATGGGCAGGCGCCAGTTGCCCGGAGCCATCCGCCAGCGCTCCACCCGCCATCCGCGCTGCCCCGCCACCTGCGAAAGGCGCGCGTCCGGGTTGACTGCGACCGGGGTACCCACCAGCTCGAGCATGGGCAGGTCGGAGAGCGAGTCCGCGTACGCGAAGCTGTCGGCCAGCACCAACGAATTGCGAGAGGCGTACTCCTCGAGCAGGACGCCGCGCGCCTCACCTGCCGGCGGCGGCGATTCGAGGTCGCCGGTCAAGCGCCCGTCCCGAACCAGCAGCCGGGCACAGTCGACCTCGACCTCCAACAGCTCGGCGAGAGGCTCGACGACCACGTCGAGCGCCCCGGTCAGCAGCAGCACTCGGTGTCCGGCGCGCTTGTGCTCCCGGATCCGGCGCATGCCCTCCGGATAGATGCGCCGCAACGTCACCGAGTTGAGCGCTTCGCGACCGAGACGTTTCATGACCTCGTAGTCCAGGCCGTCGTACTCGCGATAGAAGCTGCGCTGGAACTCGGCCCGCGAGCGCCGCTCCAGATAGAGCCAACGCGGCGCCTCGCGCGCCATCTGCGCCATGAAGGCCGGCCACTCGTCCACGGGCTGGGCGCGCAGGCGCATCCAGAGGAAGTATTCGACGACGTTGGTCTCGACCAGAGTTCCGTCGACGTCGAAAACAGCGAGCACGTCCCCGCGGCCGGTGCGCTTGTCGATCGCCGCTCGCACAGAGCTCGTCTCAGGCTTGGGCGCGGTGCTGCCGCTCGGCTGGCGCCCCTTGCGGGCAACCGTTTCCGCACGCGACATGCGCACCACGGTTGGGAAATGAACGTCCTGAAAGTAGTGCTCCCACTTGTACAGCGCGGCATCGAATGGGAAGGTCTTGCGCTCGGCTGCCGGAACGCGCTCCCAGACCGACATCAGGTTGCGCGTGTCGAAAATGCAATCGACCTCGGTGTAGACGCCATAGAGCTGGATTAGGTTGAGGCCGCGCTCGAGTCGTTCGCGCTCTTCATTGAGATCGTCCGACAGGCTCGCGACGCTCGCCCCCAATGGAAGTCGCTCGACCGCCCACTGCGCCGCGCTCACGAACCGCAGAGCGGCCTCACCCTTGGCGGCCAGCTCGCCGCGCGTCGGATACGTCCACGTGGGCGTGCCGATCGCCTGCCCGTAACGGTCGCGCAGCGGGTGCTTCGTGTAATAGCGAGTCGCCTCTTCTGCCATCTCGCGAAAGCGCAGCGGGTTGCGGCTCCCCGACGCCGCGTGATAGATCCGCGGCTTCGAGTCGGGCGGCGGGTTGGAAGCTACCGCGAGCACCGTGTTGACGACGAAGTCCGCAGGAATGATGTCGAGCAGCGAATCGGGAAGGCCGGAGAAGTCGCGCAAGATGCCGCGGCCGAAGGCGAGGATCAGTGGCTCCGCCATGCGGAACCCTTCAAGCCATCCGGGGAACGGTTCATCGAGCGCGCTCTCGATGATCGACGGCCTGACGATCGAAAGCGGGATGTCGCCGTGCAGCTCGACCACCGCGTGCTCGGCCATCGCCTTCGTGAAGGAGTAGATGTCGGCGAACCCCATCGAGTTCGCGTGCACCCGACCGCGTTCGATCAGGCGGTCTTTGACCCACCGCTCGCGCAAGCGCTCGGTTGCCCGCGCCACCGCCGGCGTCCCTGCGGGCCCCATGCGTGATGTCGCCTCGCGTCGCAGCTTCTTCAAGACCTCCGGCCGCCTCGACTCCTCCTCGACCGGACCTCGCAGGGTGGTCAGCACCGCCGCCTCGTGTCGCCAGTTGAGCCCTGGGTCGAGGGGTGCCTCCTCGCGCACGAGACCGCGGAGCATCCCGCCCACGTAGGCGGTTGAGATGTGCACGAGGTGCGGGTGGGCGCCGTAGGTCTTCAGCGCTTCGACCAGGCGAGCCGCACCGAGAAGGTTGGTCTGCGCAGACAGGTCAGCCGGGTTGTCGAATTCGACCGCGGCCGCGGAGTGGATGACGATGTCGCATGAGTGCAGCTGCTCGCGTCCGTGATCGGTCAGCGCGAGCCCATCGCGACCGAGGTCGATCTCCAGCACCGCGAGCTTTTCTTTGGCGAGCTTCGCGAATCGCGCCTCGCCCAATTCCTCCTTGAGTCGCTTGAATGCCGGGCTCGACAGCACCTCGCGCTCTAGCCGCTCGGACGCCGGCCGGCGCGCGCTGGAACGGATGGCGAGGTTGATGCGGCCGACGTCGGGAATCGAACGCAGGCATTTCTCGACGATCGACTTGCCCAGGAAACCGGTGCTGCCGGTGACCAGAATGGTCTTGCCTTTGAAGGCCTCAGCTATCAAGACCGACTGATTCTAGAGTCGGCGGTGGGGCGCCCTGCTATACAGCCTGTCCATGGTTCAGGCGTGGCGTTTGGACGGACGTCGAGCCTCCCGCGTCAGTCCATCCGAGGTCCGTCGTGACCGAGGCCCAGAACCAGTAGGACTCGTCGGCGCGTCCCTTGAAGACCGCAGAGCCCGCGCCCACGCCCCCCAACCACGGCTTCATCCGGCCGTCCTGCATGACCACATCGACCTGGAAGTGCGTTCCGCCGCCTGGGCTCGACCATGAGACGTCGATTGAGTTGGGATCGCTCGCATCCTGCGTCGCCGTGACGGTGACCGCCGGCAGCGCCACGTCGGCGTATCGCGGCGAACCTGTGAGCCAGAGGTCGCCGAGGTCCCACGGCCACGGGTCTGGGGACGACCCAGACCAGCCATAGGGATCGACCGGCGTCTGGCTGCGGTGGACGTAGTACACCCCGAAATGCAGGTGCGGGCCGGTGGCGGTACCGGTCATTCCGGAAATGCCAATCACCTGTCCACGACGGACGTACTGGCCCTTGGCGACGTCGATGCGAGAGAGGTGGCCGTAAAACGTGAGCAGCCCGTTGCCGTGGTTGATCTCGATCGTCATGCCGCTCAAGCACTCGTGGCAGTTGGGGTCGAGCCAGTTCGCGTACATGACGGTCCCGGGGGCGGCGGCGGCGACCGGCTCGTAGGTCAGCCCGTAGTCGTAGCCGTCATGGCCGTCGTAGTAGAGGTAGTCGTGGCCGCCCGGCGTCTGTGCGTACCCCTCGCTGAAGCTTGGGTCGGGCCCGCCCACCTGGCTCGTCGCCTCTACGCCGTCGTAGCGGCAGACGCGGCCGTTGGTCCCGTAGTCCGGGAAGCAGTGGTCGAACAGCGATGTGACGATGTGAGGCCCCATGAACGGCAGCGTGAGAAAGGCGCCCGATGCCGGCTTCGAGCTCGTGTTGCCGGCTCCATCCTCGAACGGTCCGTAAGCCGTCTGGCTGGGATAGAACCAGCGCACGTAGCGATCGTGCTTCTGTCCAGGCGGCAGCGCCTGCGACGCCTGGGCCGGTGCGCTCTGCAGCAGCAGGAACGCCACGGCGGCGAGTGGGATCAGATGGCGGATGCGCATAAGGTTCAAAGACTGGGTCCGCGCGCCATACAACGGGCCGCGGATTGGTTAAGTTTCGCAAATCGTGGCCCACGAGTCTGTCGATATCAGCGTCCTGAGCCAGGGCAAGGTGGCCGTGTACGAGGAACCAACCGGACCCTCGGGGGTCAGGGTCCGAGAAAGACCTCGAACTCACCCAAGGCCAGGGTCCGTCGCCGTAGAGATCCGCGCGGCATCGCTCAACCACCTGGATCTGTGGCTCGCGCACGGCGCGCAGCGCATCCCGCCGCCACGAGTGATCGCCGGGGATGGCGCCGGCGTCGTGCACGAATCGGGCGACCCCGCCTGGAAACCGGGTGACGAGGTCGTCCTCTTCCCGACGTTGTGTGACTGGGAATGCGAATGGTGCCGCGCCGGCGAGAACGTGCGCTGCCCGCATTTCGGCGTGCTTGGCGAGCACTCGGACGGCGCGGCGGGCGAGCTCATCCACATCGATGCACGCAATGTCTTTCGCAAGCCGGCGGCGCTCACCTGGGAGGAAGCCGCCGCCTTTCCGCTGACCTTCCTCACGGCGTGGCGGATGCTGACAACGCGTGCCCAGCTGCGGGCCGACGAGACCGTGCTCGTGATCGGAGCAGGCGCGGGCGTCGCCGTGGCAGCGATTCAGATCGCGAAACACATCGGCGCGCGAGTCCTGGCAACCAGCCGCTCAGAAGCCAAGAGGAAGCGCGCGTTGGAGCTCGGCGCCGACCTGGCTTTCGACTCCGGGGGTTTCAGCAAGGCGGTTCGCGAGGCGACCGGCGACGGCGTCGACGTCGTGTTCGAGCACGTCGGTCCGGCGACGCTCGAGGAATCGATGCGTTCGCTCGCGATGGGCGGGCGCATCGTCACGTGCGGGTCGACGTCGGGCGTGAAGGCTGAGATCACCATGCCGCGCCTGTTCTTCCGGCATGCCGGCCTGCTCGGGTCGACGATGGGAAATGCATCGGAGTTCGAGGCTCTGCTGAAGGCGATCGATCGCGGGCTGCGCCCGGTGGTCGACTCGGTCTATCCGCTCGATGAGGTGCAGG
>Ga0209160_1002313_pt1 | contig 15866 bp, 12 predicted proteins | sample GraSoiAngelo_153_FD_186167 | JGI IMG/M metagenome (GOLD analysis project Ga0209160, IMG submission 186167) | Grasslands soil microbial communities from the Angelo Coastal Reserve, California, USA - 14_1009_12_40cm (SPAdes) (version 2) | ecosystem: Environmental > Terrestrial > Soil > Grasslands ... | reverse complement strand
ATCATGAGATCCAACATATAGAGAACCCAGAACACGGGCGTACGCAGCATCTCGCGCGTGCTGTAGCTGTAGGTTGTCTGCCTCCTGACAGCGGTCACCGCCGGTGCCTCGCCCGGGTGAGGCGCGCGAATGAATCGCGCCACGATCAGGATCACGCCGCCTTGGATCAGTCCCAACCAGAAAAACGCCGATTGGTAGCCGCTTGCAGCGATCATCATGCGGACGGGAATGATGGTGAGTGCGGCTCCAGCGCCAAAGCCGGCCGCGACCAAGCCGACCGCCAGGCCGCGGTTGTCCTTGAACCATTTCACAGCGATCCCGACGCATGTCGTGTAGACGGCCCCGGAACCGAGGCCCGCGAGGGCACCGCCGAGATAGAGCAGGGGCAGCGAGTCCGCCCAAGACTCGACGATCCAGCCTACCGCGACCAGTACGCCGCCAGCGCTGATAGCGACGCGCGGGCCAATGTCCGGACCAAGCTTGTCTGCGATCCAACCGGGAAGCGGTGTTCCCCAGGTCTCCAGCGCCACGAACAAGGTGAAGGCAAACTGGATCTCGGCGATCGCCCAACCATGTGCCCGTTGCAGGGGTAAGACGAACAAGGTCCACCCATACTGCAGGTTGGCGATCATGAGCATGCACACGACGCCGAGAGTCAGATGGCGCCAGCGCACTCTGTTGAGATGTAGATTGTCTGATTTGGGCGCGAGTATCGTGGTCATCGCAGAACCCTCCGGATATCTATCACCCGGGACTGTCACGGCGGGCATCGGCCCGTTGCTGTTCAATGCGCTCGGTCACGTCGCGCGCTACGGCAACCGCGCCGCGCGCCGGGCCCCCGGCTTGTCCCTGGACGAGGGCGAAGGTCATTTCGAAGCCGCGCCAGTGGGCTGCCCGCAGGTGCTCGGGGATGATCAGGTCGAGATTCGGACCGAGCGCCTCCGCGGCGCTGTAGCCGAACAGGGCTGCGGCGGCATGGTTCCACCGGCTGATCGTTCCTGTGTCGTCTGCATAGATCACGGCATCGGCGATCTGGTCGAGGATCGATTCAGCCAGCGAAGACATGTCTTGCCCGCGAGACTTGCCTTGTCGCTCACGCCTTCTGCGCGATGCCGCTTTGCGGGTTGAGATTGCCGATGTGGCCGCTCTCCGTCCCCGCTGTCGGATCGATCGCGCAATTGATCAGGGCCGGATTCCCCGAAGCCAACGCATCGGTGAGCGCCTTCGCGAGCCCGTGGGGATCGACGGCGTAATAGCCGACGCCGCCAAAGGCCTCGATCAGCTTTTCGTAGTGAGCTTGCTTCATCAGGACAGTCGGCGCGGGGTCGGCGCCACCGCTGCGGTTGACATCGTCGCCGCGATAGATTCCGCCGTTGTTGAAGACGACGGTGACGATCGGCAAGTGATAGCGGCAAATGGTTCCGATTTCCATTCCACTGAAGCCGAGGGCGCTGTCACCTTCGATGGCCACGACCGGCTTGCCGCTGACAACCGCCGCGCCGATCGCGTAGCCCATGCCGATGCCCATCACGCCCCAGGTCCCGCTATCAAGGCGTTTGCGCGGCCTGCACATGTCGATAACGTTGCGGGCGATGTCCAGCGTGTTTGCTCCCTCGTTGACGAGATAGACCTCCGGCTGGTCGGCGAGCACGCCTTTGATGGCGGCCAGAGCACTGTAGAAATCCATCGGGTCGGGGTTGGCGGCGAGGTGGGTTGCCATGCGCTCCAGGTTGCGCTGCTTGCGCCGGGCGAGCTCATCGAGCCATGCGGAACGAGGCCGGATCTGGCCGGGCTTGAGCATCGCCAGCAAGGCCGACACGGAAGAGGCAATATCCCCTACGACCGGCGCAGCGATGGCGCGATTGCTGTCCATCTCAGTCGGCGCGATATCCAGCTGAACGAATTGCGCCGTCGGCGACCACTGCGGGCTCTTACCGTGGCCCAGCAGCCAGTTCAGCCGCGCGCCGATCAACATCACCACATCGGCCTGCGCCAGTGCGTAGGATCGGGCCGCCGCAGTCGATTGCGGGTGGTCGTCGGGCAGCAGGCCCTTGGCCATGGACATGGGCAGGAAGGGGATCCCGGTCTTCTCGACGAATGCGCGAATGTCAGCGTCTGTCTGCGCATACGCCGCTCCTTTGCCCAGGATGATGAGCGGCCGCTCAGCTTTAGCCAGCACATCGAGGGCGCGCTTGACTGATTCTGGCGCAGGAAGCTGCCGCGGCGTCGCGTCGACCACGCGGACCAGCGAGCGGGCTGCGGTCTCGGCGTCGAGGGTAGCACCCAGAACGCTGGCCGGGAGGTCGAGGTACACGCCGCCAGGACGTCCGGAGACGGCGGCCCGGATCGCGCGCGCCAGACCGATGCCGATGTCCTCGGCGCGATTGACCCGGTACGCTGCCTTTGCATACGGCTTGGCCGCGTTCATCTGGTCGAGTTCCTCATAGTCGCCTTGCTGAAGGTCGACGATCGCCCGGTCGCTCGATCCGCTGATCTGGATCATGGGGAACCCGTTCGTCGTGGCGTTGGCCAGCGCCACCATGCCGTTGAGAAAGCCGGGAGCCGAGACGGTGAGGCAGATGCCCGGTTTCTGCGTCAGATAGCCGGTGATCGCCGCCGCGTTGCCGGCCGATTGCTCATGCTGGAAGCCGATGTAGCGGATGCCTTTGGCCTGAGCTAACCGCGCCAGGTCGGTTACCGGAATGCCGGCGACACCGTACATGGTGTCGAGGCCATTGAGCTTCAAGGCATCGACTACCAGGTGGAACCCATTCGTCATGGAGGGCGAGTTCGTCTCGTTTGCCATGGGAAGTGCCTTTTCTATGAAGCGCGCGCGATGTCGCGCTTTTCTAGACTTAGACCCGACGATCCGACGATCTTTTCGCCACGCAATTTGGCGATCTGCTCTTTGCTGTAGCCCAGCTCCGTCAGCACTTGGTCGGTGTGCTCGCCTAGCAGCGGGGCTCCGGTAATCTTGGGCGTGAAGCCGGAGAACTTGATCGGGCAGCCGACTGTAAGGTACGAGCCGCGCGTCTCATGCTGCACCTCGACGATGCTGCCGCTGGCGCGCAGGAACGGATCGTGGGCAAGCTCCTTCATGGAAAGCACAGGCCCACAAGGCACCTCGAACTTCCGCAGTATGTCGATCGCCTCGAACTTGGTCTTGTCGGCGAGCCACTTCTCTATGTCCGCAAAGATATCGAAGAGGCGCGGCTGGCGGGCGCGGGCGGTGGCGTACGCAGGATCTTTCGCCCATTCCGGCTTACCGATCGCCTCGCAGGTCCGTTCCCAATTCTGTTCCTGGATCGTGAAATAGATGTAGGAGTTCGGGTCGGTTTCCCAGCCCTTGCACTTGAGGACCCAGCCCGGCTGCCCGCCACCGCCGGCGTTGCCGCCGCGCGGGACCGCATCGCCAAACTTGCCGTTCGGATACTGCGGGTATTCCTCCAGGTAGCCAAGACGCTCCAGGCGTAGCTGATCGCGCAGCTTGACGCGGCACAAATTCAGTACCGCATCTTGCATGGACATCTCGACTCTCTGGCCTTTGCCGGTCTTCTCACGGCCGACGAGCGCGGCCAGGATACCGATCAAGAGATGCATGCCGGTGTTGCTGTCACCGAGGGCCGCTCCGCTGACCGTCGGAGGACCATCCCAAAAGCCGGTCGTCGAGGCGCCGCCGCCGGCGCACTGCGCCACGTTGTCATAAACACTGATGTCCTCATAAGGCGAGCCTGGGCTGAAGCCCTTGACCGATCCGAAGATGATCCGCGGATTGAGCTCCTGAATGTGCTCCCAGCTAAGCCCCATCCGGTCCATCGCGCCTGGCCTGAAGTTCTCGACCAACACGTCGGCCTCGCGGATAAGCTTCTCCATGATCGCCTTGCCTTCGGGCGTCCTTGTGTTCACCTCCAGCGACCTCTTGTTGCTGTTGAGCTGCGTGAAATACAGCGCGTCCAGATTGGGGATATCACGCAGCTGATGGCGCGTGACGTCGCCAACGCCTACACGCTCGACTTTCACTACGTCGGCGCCAAACCACGCCAGCATCTGGCAACAAGCTGGTCCGGCCTGTACGCCGGTGAAGTCGATGACCTTGATTCCTTTCAGTGGTAGTTCCATGATCAATACCTCCTCATCGGGAAGCGACTCCCTCTTGTGACGCTCCCCTTTACGACGACGCTCCCCTCGGGGGACGGTGTCACTGCCGCATTTCTTTCAGCAGGATTGCGACAGGCGGCTCGTGACCGATAGGCCTCCGAGGGCACTCCGCGGCGATGCCGACGCGGCGGTTTTCCCGAGGGCTTCGTCTACTGGTGGGCGTGGGAGGACACGCCGGGGATCGCCGCGCCAGGAGCCGAGCGGCGACGCTTGCGACACTGGCATCGCTAGCCCGGGACAACCCGCCTCTGCGCCGACCTGGCGAATTCTCGCGCGCGACGCTCGAGGACTACCGCCGCACGCGCGCCGCCTGCTGCGAGTACGGCCTGGCTAGTGCTTGCCGCGACTTCACCCTCGCTGCAACTGCGGCGAGGGATCAGGCCCGCGGGTTGCTCGTCTCCGGAACCAGCAGATGGGAGGTGAGGCCGTGATTTGTGGCGTCAACCCTCACGGGGTTCGACTTGACCGAGCAAAAAGACCAGGCCCTCCGATACTGTCGGGTGAGTGAAAATCGCATCGCGCAGCATCGTAAAGGGCATCCGCCCGACCATCGCGGTTTGGACGGCGGCCATCAGTTCGCTCGCCTCGACACCAAACGCGGTGAATCCCAGGATCTCGTCGCTTCGCGCGCCGATCAGCATCTTCATGAACCCGCGCGGTTCGGACACCGTCCTCGTGCGCAGCACATTCGCCATCGGCATCCTCGCCAGGCGATATTCGACCCCGTCGCGTCGCGCCTCCGATTCATTTCGTCCCACGCGAACAAGCTCCGGATCGGTGAACATACAGAACGGCACGAGGCGATCCTTCGTGGTCCGATTGCCGCCGTTCAGGTTGTCATGCACGACACGAAAATCGTTATAGGCGGCGTGAGTGAATTGTGGACTACCCGCACAATCGCCCATCGCCCAAACGTGGGCCGCGGTCGTCTCCAGTCGCTCGTTCACCCTGATATAGCCATGCTCGTCGAGCTCGACTCCGGTCTGCTCAAGTCCGATCCCATCCGTGTTCGGCGTCCGGCCCGTAGCGAGGAGGAGATCGGTACCTTCGACAATTCGCTCGCCCTGTCCGTCCTTGGCATGGATCCTGATGCTCTCGGCGGAACGCCCCTCGACCCGACGGGTTTCGGTACCGAGCAACACCTCGATTCCTTCATCGTGAAACAGCTCGAGAAGGGCTGCGCCGACGTCGGGATCCTCACGGCCGGCGAGCTGCGGGCCCTTTTCGATCACGGTCACTTGCGAGCCGAAACGCCGCATAGCCTGCGCCAGTTCCAGACCGACGTAGCCGCCGCCCATCACGATGAGGCTCGCCGGTAGCCGGTCGAGATCGAGCGCCTCGATATGGGTCATCGGATTCACCGCGGCGAGTCCGGGCACCTTCGGCATCGTCGCGCGCGAACCCAGGACGAGGAACACGCGTTCGCCGAAGATCCGTCGACGGCCGCCATCGTTCAGAGCGATCTCAACGGTTTTGGGAGCGACGAACCGGCCCTCGCCCATGATCAGTTCCACTCCGCTCGCCACCGTGCGCGCGTCGTGCATCTGATGCAGCCCTTGGACCATCAGCCGCTTTCGGCGCTGGACCTCCTTCATGTTGACAGCGAGCGGCTTCGTCTCGAGGCCGAATTCCGCGCCACGCCGAGCCAGTGACGCCACGGTGGCGGAATGGATCAGATTCTTGCTGGGCAGGCACGCGATGTTCGGGCACGACCCGCCTAGCCACCTCCGTTCGACCATCGCGGTCCGATGACCCGCCTTGGCCATCGTCCACGCGAGATACTTACCCGCCTCTCCGCTCCCCAGAACGAGGATTTCGAACTGTTCAACGTTCGACATTTACGAGTTTTGGAACGGTGAGTTTTGAATCTGCTCGTAGAAGTTGCTGCGTTCATAGTTTCGGATGAACTGCGAGCAGATGTCCTCGTTGCATGTTCCTTCAGTGGACGGTGTCTTATGTTCGAAACCCCCAAGGAATGCGTTGGCGATCTCCTGTTTGAAGTTCACGCGTGGATACTGTGCAACCACTCTCGTCCGGAGCTCTTCGGGAAACGTCTCGTATCCGATACCGAGCACATCCAGGCCTACTCCGTTGTACAAGAGCTCCACTTCCAACGGCTTGTATGCTGCGATCCCGGGGGTTGTGTGTAGAGAAATTGCGTCCCAGGCGGTCTGGATCCGAGCGGTGGGCACACCACGATGTTCGAGAAACTGACGAACAGCATTGGCACTGTCTACTTCGAAACGATCCGTCGCGCTGCTGAACTTCTTGAGCAATCCGAGGTCGTGGAATGCGGCACAGATGAAGACAAGCTCCGCATCGAACTTCTTGCCTGTCTGCCTACCAAGCTCGTTCGCCCAGAAGAAGACGCGATGAGAATGGTTAAAGAGCAGCGGCGTACTGAATTCCCGCAGCAGTCCGGTTGCTTCACGGGCAAGTTGAGTGTCAGGAACCCCAGCCTGCACGTGTTGAAACTCTGGCGAGGGGGTCGGAACTGGCAGGATGACCTTTGGGCGGCGGAAGGTCGGCGCGTCGTCCGAGTCGCTCGTCGACATCTTCGGCAATCTCCTCTTCCTCCCGGCTGGTTTTTTGGCCGGTCGACCTTGAGATGCCCGGCGGCGGACAGTGGTGACACGCACCGGCCCTGGCCGTGATTCGTTACGCGGCCGGAGTCTTCGACCGGGTCTCGCTGCGATGGTGCGCGCACGAATTGGCTCGGTAGAGGCCAGCACCGTAGATGTAGGCCGCGACCGCCGGGTCGACGAGATCCTCGAGCCGCTGACCGCTGCGCACAGCGCGGCGAACTTCCGTGGCCGAAATGCGCTCGCTCACGCCAGGCAGCAGATGCAGCGTCGCACGGTCACGCACTCGCTCGGGCAACGCGGCCAGCGAGAATCCGGGGCGGCTCGCCACGACGAATTCCACCTCGCGCGTCAGGACGTCCGCGCCGCGCCACGTCGCGATGTCGAGGAACGCGTCGACGCCGATCAGGAAGAACAGCCGGTCGCTCGGGCCGAGGGCGCGCCGGAGCCGGCGCACCGTGTCGATCGAGTACGTGGCGCCGGCGACGAGATCCGGGTCCTCCAGCCGCGAGGGCACGAACGGGCGCTCACCCGCGGTCGCGAGGACGACCATGGCATGGCGGTCGTGGAACGGCGTGACAGCGTCGGCGCGCTTGTGCGGGGGGACACCCGACGGAACGAACAGGATTTCCTCGAGCATGAGCTGACGCCGAGCGGCGCGGGCGACCGCGAGGTGCCCGCGGTGGATCGGATCGAACGTGCCACCGAAGAGGGCGACGTTCATGGCCCCGCCTGGATGGCGGCGAGCACCTTGGCCGGCGTGAAGGGCACCGAGCGCAGTCGCACGCCGATCGCGTCGAAGACCGCGTTGGCGATGGCGGCGGGGACGACGGCAGCGGCCGGCTCGCCCGCGCCCCACGGCTTGTCGGTCGGGCGATCGACCAGCTCGATGTCGACGGTGGGGATCTCGGCGAACGTGAGGATCGGGTAGCTCGCCCAGTCGAGGCTCGTCACGCGCGATCGATCGAAGGTGACCTGTTCCTTCAGCGTGCGGCTCACCGTCTGCACCACGTTGCCTTCGATCTGGTTCCGGACGCCGTCGGGATTGATGACCTGGCCGCAGTCGTGGACGATGGCGAAATGCGTCGCGCGCAGCACGCCGGTCTTGCGGTTCACTTCCACCGTGGCGACGGCGCCGACGTACGTGCGATACAGCTCGTACTTCACGTACGAGACCCCGCGGCCGGTGGCGACATCGCCGCCGGTCTCACGCTGCCCCGAGTCGCGGCCTCCCCAGCCGGCCAGGCGGACCAGCCGCCTCAGCACCTCGGCGCCGCGCGGATCGTCGAGATACCGCAGCCGGAACGCGACGGGATCCATCTGGACGGCGGACGCCAACTCGTCCATGAACGACTCGTTGGCGAAGGTGTTCTGCAGGCGCCCCGGCGAGCGTATCCACGAGGGGCGGAGCGGCGTCGTGGCGAGCCGGTGCGCGACGGTCCGCACGTTGGCGAAGCCATACGGGATCGCCATGTCGTTGAGGATGCCGCCGGGATTGAGCCCGGTCTTGCCCGGAAGGTTGGCGAGCCCGACCGCCAGCAACTCGACATCGCCCGTCCCTCCTTGCGGGACGAAGAACTGCGAGGACCACGCGAGCACCCGGCCGATCTCGTCGAACCCGGCCTGGAGGTCGATCAGTGTCGGCGGCCCCTTGGGGTCCCAGCCGTGCTCGTCGGCGCGCATCCACTGCACACGCACCGGCCGCCGGACGGCGCGCGCGAGCAGCGCGGCGTCGGCGGCGGCGTCCTCGTGGCCGTTGCGGCCGTAGCAGCCTGCGCCTTCGACGTAGATCACGCGCACGTCACGCTCCGGCATCGCCAGCATGGTGGCGAGCTGCCTGCGCAGATCGTGCGTCGCCTGGCTGGCCGACCAGCACGTGAGAGACCCGTCCTTGATCTCGGCGATCGCGCACGACGGCCCGATCGAGCCATGCGTGTGCATCGCGAAGTCGTACGTCGCGGCCAGCCGCCGCGCCGCGCGCGGGAGCGCCTGCTCGACGTCGCCGACGTTGCTGGTGACGTCATTCTTGACGACGGCCGTGTCGCGGACGTGCCGCCAGAGTCGGCTCTCGTCCGGTAGCCCTGCCCAGGGCGACCACGTGGCGCGGAGCTGCCGCGCGGCGGTGATGGCGCCCCACTCGGTCTCGGCCACGACACCGAGGAAATTGCCGAGGCGAACGACCTTCACGAGGCCGGGGACGCTCTTGACCGACGCCTCGTCCACGCTCTGCAGCGCAGCACCGATGGCCGGCGGGCGCACCACCCGGCCGTGCAGCATGCCGGGCACGCGAACGTTCTGCATGAAGGTGAACCGCCCGGTGACCTTGGCGGGGATGTCGAGGCGGGCCACCGACCGCCCCACGATCGTGTAGGACGCCGGATCTTTGAGCGGCGCCTGAAAGTCGATCTTCAGCGAAAACGTCCGGCCGCGGAGCAGCTCGCCGTACGTCACCTGCTTGCCGCCCGACCGCGATCTGACGGTCCCGTTCTCCACCACCAGATCACCGGCGGGTACGCCGAGCCGCTGCGCCGCCTGCTGCACCAGCGCGCGCCGCGCGGTGGCGGCCGCCTGGCGGATCTGCATCCCCCCCTTCTCGATGGACAGGCTGCCGGACGTGACGCCCTGATCCGGGGTGAGCGCGGTGTCGCCCTCGATGACGGTGACGAGCTCCAGCGGCACGTCCAGCTCGTCGGCCGCAATCTGGGTGATGGCCGTGCGCACGCCCGTCCCGAGGTCGACCTTGCCGGAAAAGACGGTGACGCCGCCCCGCGCATCGATCGCGAGGAAGGCGTCGACCTGGTCGGGCGCGAGCGTCCGCGTCGCAGCGCTGCCCCGCGCGCAACTCGCCACCAGCGGCGCGAGCGTGAAGCTCACGACGAGGACGCCGCTGCCCTTCAGAAAATCGCGACGGCTCGTCTCAGCGAACGACATCGTCAGCCGCGGTGAGCGACGCGCATGACGGCGCGGACGATTCTCAGATGGGTCCCGCACCGGCACAGGTTGCCGGCGAGAGCCTGCTTAACGTCGGCTTCACTCGGGTCCTTGCTGGTGGCCAGAAAGGCGGCGGCCTGCATGATCATGCCGTTGATGCAGTAGCCGCACTGCACGGCCTGCTCGTCGATGAAGGCCTGCTGCACGGGATGCGGCCGCTCCGGCGTGCCGAGACCTTCCAGCGTGACGACCTTCTGCGTCCCGACGGCCGCGAGCGGCATCACGCAGGAGCGCACCGCCTTGCCGTCGAGATGCACGGTGCAGGCGCCGCACTGGGCGAGGCCGCAGCCGAAGGTCGGACCGTGGAGTCCCAGGTCATTGCGGAGAGCGTAGAGCAGCGGCATCTGGGGATCGTCGACCGTCACGGTGACCGATCGACCGTTGACATCGAGGGCAATTGCGGTGGCCATAATCAGAGCGGGAGCTGGTCCGCCGGCGGATAGCCGTGCTGCTGGCGGCCCACCGCCCCGTCGTACCGCTTGGTCGATTTGAACAGTTCGAGGTGCCCGTCCGCGGCGTAAGTGGCGCAGCGGCCGCGGAGCGCGCGCATCGCTTCCGGCGTCATCGGGGTGAAGCCGCGCGCGATCGCGAGGTTCTGGCGGAGGACGTCTACGGAGTCGATGCCGCTGATCGTGGTGGCCACCGGCAGGCTCATCGCGTAGCGCAGCGCTTCCTCCGCGGTGACGACGCCATGCAGGATCGGCTGGCCGTCGCCGCCCAGGCTCTTCATCCCGAGCGCAGCGATGCCACGCCGCTCGAGCTCGGGCAACACCTGCTGCTCGAAGCTGCGATAGGTACCGTCGAAACAGTTGAGCGGCATCTGCACTGTGTCGAACGGAAAGCTGTGCGCCAGCATCTTGAGGTGAATCGCCGGACTCTTGTGGCCGGTGAATCCGACGAACCGCACCTTGCCGTCCTTCCTGGCCTGGGCCAGGGCCTCGACGACCCCGCCGGGGGCGAAGTGCAGCTCGGGGTCGTTCTCGTAGATGACCTCGTGGATCTGCCAGAGGTCGAGATGATCCGTCCGCAGCCGCGCCAGCGACTCCTCGAGCTGACGCATCGCGACCTTCCCGTCGCGGCCGTGCGTGCAAACCTTGGTCATCAGGAAGACCTTGTCGCGCCGGCCCTGCAGCGCGTGGCCCAGCCATTCCTCGCTCCGGCCGTCGTGGTACTCCCAGGCGTTGTCGAAGAAGGTCAGGCCCGCGTCGATCGCCTCGTGGACGAGGGCGATCGCGTCCTGCAGCGAGGGCATGGTGCCGAGGTGATAGCCGCCGAGCCCGAGGATCGAGACGCGCTCGCCCGTGCGCCCGAGCGGCCGACGCGGGATCGGCAACGGGGCGCCGGCAAGGCCTTGCAGGAAGCTCCGGCGATCTACTTCGTTTCCCACGTGCCGTTGCCGTACTTCAGCATGTCCGTGACCTCGCGCTGCGTGGGATCGATCGGGAAGCCATGCGGCATGCGCGTCACGGGATTGTCGTACCGCAGCGAGACCTTGTACGGCTCGTAGCGGCCGTCGGCCGCCGTCGGCGCGCAGCGGGCGCGCAGGTCGTCCATCGCCGCCGCCGTCATCGGCGTGAAGCCGCGTGCGATCGCGAGGTTCTGGCGCAGCACGGCGAGCGAGTCCATGCCGCTGATCGTGGTGGCGACCGGCAAGCTCATCGCGTAGCGGAGCAGCTCGTCGGCGCTGACGACGCCGCTCTTCACCGCCCAGGCGGTGCCGCCCATGCTCTTCATGCCGAGCGGCGCCATGCCCCGCCGGTTGACCTCGGGCAGGACTTGTCGCTCGAAGCTGTGGAAGCCTGCGTCGAACGGGTTGAGCGGCATCTGCACCGTGTCGAAGGGATACCCCAGCTCGAGCATTTTCATATGGAAGGCGGGATCCTTGTGGCCGGTAAAGCCGACGAAGCGGACCTTGCCCTGCTGCTTCGCGCCATCGAACGCCTCGAGCACGCCGCCCTTGGCGTACGCCAGCTCGGGATCGTTGTCGTAGACGATGCCGTGGATCTGCCACAGGTCCAGGTGATCGGTCTGCAGCCGCCGCAACGACTCCTCGAGCATCTCCAGTGCGAGCCGCCCGCTCCGGCCGTGTGTACAGACCTTGGTCATCAGGACAACCTTGTCCCGCCGGCCCCGGAGCGCGCGCCCCAGGAGGTTCTCGGTCTTGCCGTTGTAATACTCCCAGGCGTTGTCGAAGAAGGTGATGCCTGCATCCACGGCTTCGTGGACGAGGCGGATCGCCTCGTCCGCGGTGGGGAGATCGCCGAGGTGGTGACCGCCCACCCCCAGCGCCGACACCTGGAGGCCGGTACGACCCAGCGGTCGCCGGGGGATATCGCCGTCGCCGAGTTCGTTGCCGCCAGCGTCGATGATGTGGAGTCCCATCTCGGTACCGAGCATGCCTGCGGCGCTCATGAACTGTCGCCGGGTGGTGTGCCACCGGCGGTCGGTCGCGGCGAGACCGTGGTCGAGCATCTCACCGTCACTCAGCGCCCTCGGATGACCGAGTTCAACTCTCGGGTCTGGATCCCGCCGATCACGTCGTCGCTGAGATCTGGCCGCAGCACCGCGGGGTCGATCGCGTCGCCGCGGCTCTTCAGCGGGGCGTCGGTCGTGTGAGTCGACCCGCAGCCCAAGAGACTGAGCACTGTCCGCGCAACGAGCACATGGCGTCTCATCGGCATCTCTGCCTCCAGAACGAGGTCCTTCTTTTCGTTTGGAGGGTCGTTGGAGCCGCGGCGTTACACGAGGCTCACCATCCCTCACGACAGCAGGATCGCCGCCGACGGAGTTGGACCCAGTTTTGGCGAAGGACCATTCGAATCATTGCGTCCCCCCGCTTCCGCCGATCTGCCTGGCGCCGCCTTCGAGGTGCTGCACGCCGTTGGACTCATCCGCCGCAAATGCGGGCGCATTGACAAGAGGATCGACACAACTGCGGCCAACCCTACATGTGACCTCGTGACTATCGTCATCCGGCTTCTCCCTTCGGCGTATCTGTGCGCCGCGTTCGCTCTCTGTTGTGACGATCACGGCCGATACGTGTGCTACCGATGGGCAAAGATCTGAGCAAAAATCCGTTGGTCTGGAGACGTGTGTGTGTCCTTCCGCATCTCAGACCGCTGGCCTCCGATGGTCGATCTCGCGCGCCGGAGTCGAGGCCGTCATCGACTTGACCAAGTAGACGTGACCAACGGAGCGACGGCGCCAAGATGATCAACGCGGGCCATGATTTGGCGTCGAGGATCCGGCACGGCCGCGGTTAGAAATTCCCCCCACCGGGAGTGCCTCATCCCCACCAAGGTCGGGTAGACGCATCCCGCTCGAACATTTAGCCTGGCAGTAGATGGATTCGACTCAGACGTTCACTGAGGGACAGCGAGGACGTATGGACGAGCGCGACAGGTCGGCGGTCTCCGTTGTAGACGATGATGAATCGCTGCGCCGGTCCCTCGGGAATCTCCTGCGGTCCGTGGGCTTCGGAGTCCAGACGTTCGCCTCTGCGGAAGAGTTCTTGAGATCCGCGCAGCGAGAGAACACCCGTTGCCTGGTGCTCGATTTGCGCCTGACCGGGATGAGCGGCCTCGACCTCCTCCGGCATCTGGCGATCGCGGACTCCCACATTCCCGTTGTCATCCTGACTGCTCATGGCGACGACGAGCTGCGCCGGCGATCCCTGCGGGCCGGCGCGGTTGCGTTCCTCGACAAGCCTTTCCGTACTGATGCGCTGCTGGATGCTGTACGGGCCGCGCTACGTTGAGCGAGGAGCGATTCTGTCTCGGCGAGGCTGAGATGCTGGCCGACTCTCGAAATGGAGGATGCAGACATGAGTCTTGAGGCGGTTCTCGAGCTCGAAACGAGCAGGGTCGCTCATCGACCGTGCGCAGACCGGGATCGCGACCTCCTGGAGGCGCTTCGACTGCACGATCCGACGGCGGCGGAGCGTCTCGTCGCCACGTACGGTGAACGTGCGTATCGCTTGGCCACGAGCATCACGGGAAACGAGCAGGATGCAGAGGAAGTCGTGCAGGACGCGTTCTGGACCGTGGTCCGGAAGATCGAGACCTTCAGGGGCGAGTCGGCCTTCGGCTCCTGGCTCTACCGGATCGTCGCGAACGCGGCCTATCAGAAACTCCGCGGTTGGCGGAGTCGAGGTCGAGACCTGTCCTTGGACGAGGTGCTGCCGTCGTTTGATGCACAGGGCGGCCACGTCGGCCCCATTGCCGACTGGTCGGCCCGCGTGGACGACCCCTCGGTCCAGACTGAATTGCGGATGGCGCTGACCACGGCGATCGACGAATTGCCTCCCGTCTCTCGGACGGTGCTGGTCCTGCGCGACGTCGAGGGCTTGTCGAATTTCGAGATCGCGGAAGCCTTGGGGCTCAGCGTCCCCGTCGTGAAGGCTCGCTTGCACCGGTCCCGACTGTTTCTCCGCAAACAGCTGGGCGAGGCCCTGACGCCGTTGGATGTAACGACCGCCACCCCATGCGACTCGTGAGTCAGAGAGCCGAGGCCGGCGTGGGATCAATGGAAGAGATGCTCGAGGCTCGCCCCGCGACGATCGGCGTGGCCAAAGGGGCGAGCAGCGAGCTGCCGGCATGCAGACTTCGACGCGTGACCCAGTACGTACAGGAGAATCTGCAGCGGGAGCTTCGGCTCGCGGAGCTCAGTGCCCTTGTGCACATGAGCCCCTACCATTTCGCGCGCCTCTTCAGGCGAAGCATCGGCATGCCACCCCATAAGTTCGTGGTTCGGTGCCGGATCGACGCGGCGCGAACGCTACTGGCGGCTCGAAGGTCACCGATTGCCGAGATCGGGCAGTTAGTGGGATTTCGGACGCCGAGTCACTTCACGACGACGTTTCGGCGGGTCATCGGGCTGACGCCGAGCGCGTACCGAAGCGCTTCAGAAGAGAGGGATGAGGTATGAAGGACTCTTCAATCGCTGTCAGGCTTCCTTCACACGACGAATTCATCGCTCCGGTCACGATCCTCGATGGGCACGGGAGCGTCCTGCGGATCGTGCCCGCCGCAGAGTTCCGTCGCCACCACCCGAGCTCCCCCGACCCCGGCCACGCTCGGGCGACGGCGCGGCGTGAGCGCCGCTCGGCTGAACTACGCCTTGATTCGGTCCTGCCGGCGGCCGACGAAGCGAAGCAACAGGACGACGAGGATCGCGCTCGCTGCCATCCAGATCCACTTGAACCAGCCATGGAAGATCTCGGTCACGAGGCCGCCAAGCAGATAGGCGACTCCGCCGATGAGGCCGGCCCATACGAGGCAGTTGACGATCTGGTACAACACGAATCGCAGGAGCGAGAACTCCGTCAGGCCGAACGCGACGGCGCCGACCAGCCGCAGGCCGTACAGGTACTGCAGCAGCAAGATGGCGGTCACGGGGCGGTCTTCGATCAACCGCTTGATCTGTGCCGCACGCGCCCTGAAGGCAGCAGAACCCAGCGCGAGTCGGCGGTCGCGAATCACCCGGCCCGTTATGAACCAGAACATATGTCCGAGCCAAGCACCAGTGGATGCAGTTAGCCAAACTCGTACGGGGTCGAGCACACCCTGTGCTGAGAGCGTCGCTGCGACGATGAGTATGCCCTCCCCTTCGAGCAGCGTTCCCCCGAACACAGCAAGCAGACCGTATCTGGAAACCAGAGCCGCGACTGAGCCAGTCGTCATGGGTTCAACTATATGGGACCGAGGCGTGGGCACTCGATTCCGGGTCTTTCTGATTCACCGGGATCAGCTTTGCGATCCCAACGCGGCCTAGCCAGCGCACGATTTCCGCAAGAATCGGATAGGGTGGCTCCCAATTACCGGCGTGGGCGCTTGACGCTGCTGCTATGCCCCGGCTACGATACCTTCCCTCCAGGCGCACCTGCGAACGAGGTACGAGACATGGAGTCGGCTGAGCGCCGCCGCCGCATTGCGATTGCAGAGGCGTCCGACAAGCTCTGGAACGGTGAAATAACTCGCTCGGCTTTTCTTCAGATCTGCGCGCGTGCGGGTATCGGGCTTGCGGGACTCGCCACTCTTTCGAGCCCGAGACGGGCGACGGCGGGGCCGCCGACAGTCCAAGAGATCAGAGCCACGGCCGGCCCGAGCTCCGCGATCGAGCCATCCAGTGATCAGC
>Ga0209160_1002312_pt1 | contig 15868 bp, 19 predicted proteins | sample GraSoiAngelo_153_FD_186167 | JGI IMG/M metagenome (GOLD analysis project Ga0209160, IMG submission 186167) | Grasslands soil microbial communities from the Angelo Coastal Reserve, California, USA - 14_1009_12_40cm (SPAdes) (version 2) | ecosystem: Environmental > Terrestrial > Soil > Grasslands ... | reverse complement strand
CTGATCGACCCGCGCATCCGCGTGAGCCGGCGCGGGCGACGGTGAGCGCGTGAAGGCGTTCTGGCGCGCGCTCTCCAAGAACCGGCTGGCCCTCTGCGGCGGCGCCGTCGTCCTCGTGCTCGCCATCATGGCGGCGGCGGCGCCCCTGCTGTCCCCGCACGATCCTCACAAGCCCGACATCAAGCGCATCCTCGACCCGCCGTCGGCGCGCCACTGGCTCGGCACCGATCAGATCGGGCGCGACGTGCTCTCGCGCATGCTCTACGGCGCGCGCGTGTCGCTGGCCGTGGGCTTCGTGTCCGTCGGCATCGCGACGGCCATCGGCATCGCGCTCGGGGCCAGCGCCGGCTACCACGGTGGGACCGTGGACGGGGCGGTGATGCGCCTGGTGGATCTCATGCTCGTCTTCCCGCGCTTCTTCCTGTTGCTGGCGGTGCTCGCGTTTCTCAAGCCCTCGATCTGGACGATCATGGTCGTCATCGGTCTCACGGGCTGGATGGGCGTGGCGCGCCTCGTGCGCGCGGAATTCCTCGCGCTCAAGGAGCGCGAGTTCGTGATCTGGTCGCAGTCGGTCGGCGCCGGCGCCTTCCGCATCATCTGGCGCCACATCCTGCCCAACGCCATGGCGCCCGTGCTGGTGGCCATGACCCTCGGCATCCCCGCCGCCATCCTCACCGAGTCGGGCCTGTCGTTCCTCGGCCTCGGCGTGCGTCCGCCGTACGCGACGTGGGGCAACATCCTCAACGAGGGCAAGGAAGTCATCGAGCTCGCGTGGTGGCTGTCGGTCTATCCGGGCCTCGCCATCCTCTTCACCGTGCTCTCCTACAACCTGCTCGGCGAGGGCATTCGCGATGCGCTCGATCCGCGGCTGCGTCAGAGCGTGGGACGGTTTGGCGGACGCGGACGTTAGGGTATACTTCGCCACTGTTCCCGGGCCGAAGTGGCGGAACTGGCAGACGCGCACGTTTGAGGGGCGTGTGGGGCAACCCGTGGGGGTTCGAGTCCCCCCTTCGGCACCATGTTTTCCTACGCGGGCGCCGGGCTTGATCGACTTCCGTCGCGCGCACGCGCGCATGAACCGGGCGTAAACGGAGCACAGCATCTCGGGGCTGGCGTGCCCCAGCATCGCCGCCACTCACGACGGCGCCTCGCCGGCGGCCTCACCACCAAGGAGATCGGCGCGCTCGTCCATCTGAGTGCGCACACGAACAGGGACCGCCTGGAGAAGATCGCGGCCGTCTTCGACGTCCGCTCGCGCGCCGAGATCGTCGCCGAAGCGTTCCGCTCCGGCCTCATCTAGGCCTCGTCATCGCGCGCGCCCCCCGTTCGGGGGTCGGCGCTCCCGCCGCTTCACCGCCGCGCCGCCTCCACGCGCGGGCGGCTGCGTCCACGAACGGCCGCCGAAAATTCCCCCTCGCGCCTGTAGGCGCCGCTCGCGCGGTGCAGTACTACTTCGTGCAATAAGGCGGCGGTCCGTCGCGCCCCGGACCGCCGGAAGGGATCGAGCGATGTTCGGGATCGTCGGCTATGTGGGTGACAAGGATGTCGCGCCACTTCTGATCGAGCCTCTCAAGCGCCTCGAATACCGCTCATTCCCTTGCGCATCGCGCGCCGGGGTACCGCGTCGTGCGCGAGACCCAGCGTCAAGTCGCCTGAGCGCACGCACATGTCGAATCGGAACGGAGGCACGAAGTCACGGTTCGGTCGACGTACTCTGCGGTACCTGACGGACGGAAGGAGATCGGCATGCGTCAACCAGTAACGCTGCGCGCAGTGATCGGCCTACTCGGGATTGCGACCTTGGTGCTCGTCGCCGGCAGCTTCGCCATCGCGGACATCACGCCGCCGCCGCCGCCGTTCAGCGGGAAGTGTGACTTCCTGACGGGTGGCGGCTTCATCTACCCGAACGGCACCGACAAAGGGAACTTCGGCGTTGGCGGCGGGTGCAAGAAGGGTTCGTTCTGGGGCCATCTCGAATACCACGACCACGGCCTCGACCTGAACGTCCACGTGATCGACATCACGGCGTACTTCCCCGAAGGAGCAACGGGCGCTGACCCCCAGACCGGCCAGCCGACCGGTACCCGTTGGATTTGTGGCACGGCGAGGACAGACATGTTCGGTGACGTCGACTTCGCGGTGAGGGCCTCGGACGCGGGCGAACCAGGCACCGCGGACGAGTTCGACATCCAGCTGACCCAGAACGGCACAATCGTCTATTCGACCTTCGACTTCTCAGGCGGCACGCACCACCAGCTGGGCGGAGGCGACGGAGGGGGCGGCAACATCCAGCTCCACGAGCCCAACAATTCGACCACGGGAGACTTCGGCGGCTCGTGCCCGGCCGCGATATAACGTCAGTTGTAGTGGCTCGCAGGCGGGTGGTTCGATAACCAGTCTGTGTCGCTGGCGCCTGGCGGTTGCTCCCGGGGGGTTCGCCACGAACCACTCGGGGGCAGCCGTCCGAGCGCCGGCAGTGACGGCACTTTGCGGGATATCAGGTGGATGAACCGCCGGGAGTTCCTCGGGCATGTCGCGCTCACGGCGGTGAACCTCGCGGCCTGCTCACCACTGAACGCTCAGACGACTCCCGGCTCGCCCCCCGCGCAGGCTCGCGCGCCGAAGAAGGTCGTCGTCCTCGGAGCTGGGCTGGCGGGGCTGGTCGCGGCCCACGAGTTGACGCAGGCCGGTCACGATGTGACGATCCTCGAGGCGCGCGCGCGGCCCGGCGGCAGGGTGCACACGCTCCGCGAGCCGTTTTCGGATGGCCTCCACGCCGAGGCCGGCGCGCTGTTCGTTCCGAGTAACCACCAGCTCACCCTCAAGTACGCCAACTTCTTCAGCCTGCCCATCCGGCCGAATCCGCCCCTGTCTGCCCCGGGTCTCTTCTACGTCCGAGGGCAGCGCGTCGTCGCCAACTGGGGGCCGAATGTCGCGTGGCCATTCGACCTCACTGCCGACGAAACGAAGCTCGGCGTCGAGGGCATGTGGGAGAAATATATCGGCGCGTGGCTGGAGGGCCTCGGCGACGTCACGGCACCGGGGTGGCCGTCGGATCCCCGACTCGAGACGCTCGACCGGATGAGCGTGGCCGAATTTCTCCGTTCACGGGGCGCGTCAGAGGGCGCCGTGGCGCTCCTGCGTGTCGGCTTTCTCGACCTCGTCGGTGATGGCATCGACAGCTACTCGGCCCTCCTGATGCTGCGAAGATTTGCCCTGAGACGGACGGAGTCGCTGAGGTTCTCGATCACGGGCGGGGCCGACCGTCTCCCGAGGGCCTTCGCAACGACACTGGCAGCGCGGATTCGCTACCAGTCCCCCGTGGTCCGCATCGAGCCGGGTGAGACATCGGCCAGTGTCGTCATCGGGCGGGACGGCCAGCATCAGCGGCTCACCGCGGACCACATCGTCTGCACGATTCCCTTCTCCGTCCTCAAGAGCATCGACGTCTCTCCGTCGTTCTCGCCGCAAAAAGCACGGGCCGTCGACCAGCTGCCGTACACCTCGAGCACCCGCGTCTACCTGCAGTTCAGGCGAAAGGCGTGGACCAGCGAACGTCCCTACGTCACGGCGGTCACCGACCTTCCGATGAAATGGGTGTTCGAGCACACGGCGAGCCAGCCAGGTCCGCGCGGCATCCTCGAGGCTCAGGCGACCGGCGTGGATGGCCGGCGCGTGGCCCAGCTGGGGGAGAGCGACAGAGTGCAGTTTGCGCTTTCACAATTGCAGCGGATCTTTCCCGGTCTCAGTGGGGACTTCGAGCGTGGGGTGTCGAAGAGCTGGGACGAAGACCCGTGGGCCCGCGGTGCCTTCGCGTATTTCCGGCCCGGCCAGATGCTGTCGCTCCTACCGCACATCGTCCGCCCAGAGGGCCGAGTGCATTTCGCGGGAGAGCACGCGTCCCCGTGGTCGGCGTGGATGGAGGGGGCGCTGGAATCGGGCCTCCGCGCTGCCCGCGAGGTCAACGAGGCTCCGCCCGCCGCCCGGTAGAGGCGAAGGCGGGCATCACCTGCTTGGCGAAGAGCCCCAGCTTCTTCTGCTCCCCGAGCTTGCGGATGACGGCTCAGAACCCTCCTCGCGCCCTACGGCTCCGCAAGCGCAATTTTCGGACACTGCCCCACGGAATGAGGAGAACCGCCCGCTGAGGATAAACGACGCCGACCGATGTCAGAACGGTGGTCGACGTAGCGCTCGGTCCGGGGAGCTGCAGGACCGCATACGCCTGAGCGAAACCGAATCCGGAGAGGGCGAGCACGGCGAGCGCCTTTCCCCGCTTAGACCCACGCTTGAGAATGCGAGCCGGCGACGAGTCCTCACGCGGCCTGGAGCTAGCATGGTCGAGGTCGTCGTTCGACACGCTCCTTGCGGCCGCTCGCAAGGGCACGACCGTTCTCATGGTCGAGCAGAAGGCGAAGAAGGCGCAGTCGATATCAGACCGCAGGCTCGTCCTGGGGCTCGGCCGGAACCGCTTCGAAGGCACCGGGCTTGAGCTGCTCGACAATCCCGACGTGCGCCAGCACTACCTGAGAGACTCGTTGCCATCTGTCCGACGCGGCGCGAACGAGGAATAGAGTGCCGCACCGGCCACGATGAGGTTGGCGGCGACCACCGGCACGGCGTCGATCGCGATCCCATACATCACCCAGAGCAACGCGGCCCCTGCTTGGATTCGCCTGAGTGTCAGCGGCCGGCGGAAGAAATAGGAGCTTGCGAACACGGCCGTGGCGAGCCATCCGATGATGGTGAGGCTCATCTCGTGCCGTCGGAATACTGTCGCAGGGTGACCCAGTCCGTTCGTGCCTTGTCCCACGCTTGCAAGGCCAGCCCCTTGGAGGCAAAGAGCTGGCGGATCCGCGCGGCGTCCCAGCCGACCACGTCTTCGAGGATGGGCACCAGAACGCTGAGGGCGTTGTCGCTGATGACGGTCCTTCGTGCGATCCGCGTGATGTGCTTGGCCTCCGACACCGCGATCGTGAAGCCATTCCCGCTGTTGACGTGCAGCATCACGTGGACATCGGAGCTTCCGTCACCGACGTAGACGGTCCGGTCCGGGCTGATCTGCAGCTGGCTCGCGAGCGCCTCGAGGATCGCGACCTTGCCGTAGCCGGCGGGGACCTGCGTGACGGCGCAGATTTCGCCGGAGGTTGCGTCATACGCGCACTCCGCGCCGTAGATGTGGTCCGGGGGAACGATGCCCTCGAGCGCGGACTCGACCACCGTCCTGGGTGCGGCCGAGATGACATAGAACGAGAAGTGATACTCGTCGGCGCCAGCCTCGAGCGACGTGACGAAGCGCTTGATGTCCTTCTTCAATCGCACCTGCCTGCCTGTCTCGATCAAGTGCTCGCGGCGTACGCACCGAAACTCGGGATCGTGGCGAAGGAGATACGTGAGCTCGGCGCCCTGCTGGACCAGGTGAATGTCCGAAAGACCGGCAACCTTCTCGCGAAAGTTCGGCACGCCGATCAGCTCGCTGAGAACGAGCCCGGAATCGTTGAAGCTCAGCGTCTGGTCGAAGTCGCTGGCGATGAGGTAGTGGCCGGGCGCTGCCCTGACGGTGGACATGTTGATTCCCCCCACCCTTTGGATGCAGAGATGACGCCATGCGTCGCCCGCCTGGTGTTCCCGGGCGTTTCGGCTGTTGAACGCGGGCCGACCTGCTGTTTTGGTGGGCATGCGCCCAACGATTCGGCAGCGAGATTTCCGGGCTGAGGGCGCGATCGCGTCGCCACCGACTATGGACGTTCGGCGCGGTCCGAGTTAGCGCATCGGCCGGATGGCGATCTCGACCGTCCTTCGTGGACTTCCTCCCGAACAAACGTCGAACGTTGGCGGGCACCGCGCACCGGCAATGCCACCGTACCTGCTGCGCGAAGCCCGTGGCTTCGTGCGGTGGCGAGAGGGGCGTGGCATAATGATTCGGTTTTGAGCGCGAAGATGGAGCTTCCCGTGATCGAAGTGCGCGAGCGCAAGCCGCCGTGGCTGAAGGTGCGCGCGCCCGGCGGGCCGAATTACCTTCGGCTCAAGCGGCTCATGCGCGAGGCCAACCTGCATTCCGTGTGCGAGGAAGCGCACTGTCCGAATATCGGCGAGTGCTGGGAGGACGCGACCGCCACCTTCATGATCCTGGGCGACGTGTGCACGCGGAACTGCGGCTACTGTGCGATCGCGCACGGGCGACCGACGTGGGAGGACCGCGAGGAGCCCGAGCGCGTGGGACGCGCCATCGGCGAGCTCGGTCTCGAGTACGTCGTGATCACGTCGGTGAATCGCGACGATCTCGCCGACGGCGGCGCCGCCCACTGGGCGGCCACCGTGCGGGCGGTCCGGCGCCACGCGCCGCGCTGCCGCGTCGAGGTGCTGATCCCCGACTTCCAGGGCGACGCGGCCGCGCTCGCCACGGTCATCGACGCCGCCCCCGACATCCTCAACCACAACACGGAGACGGTGCCGCGGCTCTACCGGGTCGCGCGGCACGGCGGGCGCTACGAGCGCGCCCTCGAGCTGTTCCGCCGCGCGCGCGCGACGGCGCCCGCGCTGCCGACGAAGTCGGGCATCATCCTCGGCCTCGGCGAGGAGCGCGACGAGCTGCTCGCGACGATGCGCGATCTCGTCGAGGTGGGGGTCGCCATCCTCACGCTCGGTCAGTACCTGCGTCCCTCGGCCCAGCACCTGCCGGTGGCCCGCTACTACCGGCCGGAGGAGTTCGCCGAGCTGGCGGAGGCGGGACGCGCGCTCGGCTTCGCGCACGTCGAGGCGGGCCCGCTCGTGCGCTCGTCGTATCACGCGAAGAAGCAGGCGGACGCGGCGGAGACGCGCGGCTAGTGGAATACCTGCCCATCCTGCTGACTTTCGCCTTCGCGGCGGGCGTGGCGGGCGCGCTGCTCGGCATCCCGCTGCTCATCGCGCCCCGGCGGCTGTCGCCGGTGAAGCTCGCGCCGTTCGAGTGCGGCAAGGATCCGATCGCGGTGAGCGAGGGGCGCTTTCCGATCAAGTTCTCGACGGTCGCGATCCTGTTCATCATCTTCGACATCGAGCTGTTCTTCCTGTGGCTGTGGGCGATGCTGTTCCGCCGCCTGGGCTGGTTCGGCTTCGTCGAGATGCTGGTGTTCCTGGCCATCCTGATGCTCGGCTACCTGTACATCTGGCGTAAGGGAGGGCTCGAGTGGGAGTAGGCAGCTTTTTCACCTCACGGCTCGACGAGGCCATCGGGTGGGCGCGGAAGTACTCCATCTTCCAGTACCCGTTCGTCACCGCGTGCTGCGGCATGGAGTACATGGCGACGGCGTGCTCGCATTACGACGTCGACCGCTTCGGCGCCGGCCTCCCGCGTTTCTCGCCCCGGCAGGCCGACGTGCTGTTCGTGGTCGGGACGATCTCGCACAAGATGGCGCCGGTGCTCAAGCGCATCTACGACCAGATGACGGAGCCGAAGTGGGTGGTGGCCTTCGGCGTGTGCACCTGCACCGGCGGCTTCTACGACAACTACGCCACCGTGCAGGGCATCGACACGATCATCCCCGTCGACGTCTACATCCCGGGCTGCCCGCCGCGTCCGGAGTCGGTGATCGACGGGCTGATGAAGCTCCAGGACAGGATCGCGGTCGGGGCCCAGAGGTACTGATCGGATGGACGGCGCCGCGATCCTCGAGCGGCTGCGCGCGCGCCTGGGCTCGGCCATCGTCGAGACGCACGCCCAGTGCGGTGACCACACCGCGGTGATCGAGCGCGCCGCGCTCCCGGGCGCGCTGAGCCTCTGCCGTGACGCCGCCGAGCTGGCCTTCGACGTCCTCATGGACCTCACGGCGGTCGACTACCAGAAGTATCCCGGCCGCGAGGACGGGCCGCGCTTCGAGGTCGTCTACCACCTCTACTCGCTGCGCTGGAACCACCGGCTGCGGATCAAGGTGCGCGTCGACGAGGACGACGCCGTGGTGCCGACGGCGGTGCCGCTGTGGCCGATCGCCAACTGGCTCGAGCGCGAGGTGTGGGACATGTTCGGCGTGCGTTTCGAGGGCCACCCCGACCCGCGCCGCCTGCTCATGTACGAGGAGTTCGTCGGTCACCCGCTGCGCAAGGACTACCCGATCAACCGGCGCCAGCCGCTGATCGGCCCCCGGATCTGAGCGTGGCCGAGCCGACGCGCCGCGAGATCATGCTGGGCGAGGGCAGCGGCACGGGCTCCGGCCAGAACCTCACCGTCGGCATGGGCCCCGCGCATCCTGCCATGCACGGGATCATCCGCATCCTGGCCGACCTGGACGGCGAGATCATCCGCAAAGCGGACGTCGAGATCGGCTACCTCCACCGCGCCTTCGAGAAGGATTGTGAAGTCGGTGGCTGGAACAACGCCATCCCCTACACGGACCGGCTGAACTACGTCTCGCCGCTCATCAACAACTTCGCCTACGCCAACGCCGTCGAGAAGCTCTTGGGGATCGACGTCACCGAGCGGTGCAAATACATCCGGACCATCATGTCCGAGATCTCCCGGGTGTGCGATCACCTCACGTGCATCGGCGCCTCGGCCATGGAGCTCGGCGCCTTCACCGTCTTCCTCTACATGATCAAGGCGCGCGAGTTCCTGTGGGAGCTCGTCGAGGACGTCACGGGCGCGCGGCTGACGATCTCCTACGGCCGCGTGGGCGGCGTGAAGGCCGACCTGCCCGAGGGCTTCGACGCCAAGCTGCGCGAGGCGTTCAAGCAGACGCGCGAGGTGCTCGACGAGGTCCACCGGCTGCTGACGGGCAACCGGATCTTCATGGACCGCATGGTCGGCGTCGGCGTGATCTCACGCGAGGAGACGATCGCCTACGCGATCACCGGGCCCCTGCTGCGCGCCGCCGGCGTCGGCTTCGACGTGCGCCGGGCCTCGCCGCACTGGGCGTACGACCGCGTGGAGTTCGAGGTGCCGACGCAGAAGGACGGCGACAACTACGCGCGCTATCTCGTGCGCATGGCGGAGATGGAGCAGGCCATGCGCATCGCCGAGCAGGCGCTGGCGGCCATTCCCGGCGGCCCCATCAACGTGGACTTCGAGGGCCGGCCCATCGATCCCGCCGCGTACGTCGACCAGGGCAAGCAGGGCAAGACCGAGGGCCTGCTGCTGGTGCCCATCACGCTGTCGCCGAACCTCGGCGGACAGGACCGCAAGGCGCTCGAGCGCGTCAACGCCCACGACAAGCGCGTCGTGCTGCCGCCGAAAGAGACGGCCTACGGCTCCATCGAAGGGCTCATGAACCACTTCATGCTGATCATGGAGGGCTACGGGATCCGCCCGCCGCAGGGCGAGGCGTACTTCGCCTCCGAGGGCGCCAACGGCGAGCTCGGCTTCTACATCGTCTCCGACGGCGGCGACCGCCCGTACCGCGTGCGCTGCCGGCCGCCGTGCCTGCCGCCGATGGCCGCGCTGCACCGGATGATCGAGGGCGGGATGATCGCCGACCTCATCCCGACCTTCGGCTCCGTGAACATGATCGGGGGCGAGCTCGACCGATGACGATCGCGCGCGTGGAGTTCTCCTCCGAGCAGCTGGCCGAGGTGCGCCGGCTGCAGGGCCTCTATCCGGACACGCGCGGCGCGCTCCTGCCCGTGCTTCACATGGCGCAGGACACCTTCGGCTACGTCTCGCTCGAGGTCGAGGCGTACGTGGCCGGCCTCTTCGGGCTCTCGCCGGCGCACGTGCACGAGGTCGTCACGTTCTACACGCTCTACTTCCAGCAGCCCAAGGGCCGTCACGTCGTCGCCGTCTGCCACAACCTGTCCTGCCACCTCGCGGGCGCCCAGGACATCCTGCGCCACCTCGAGGCGCGGCTGGGCGTACAGCGCGGCGAGACGACCGAGGACGGCCGCGTGACGCTGCAGGCCGTCGAGTGCCTCTGCGCCTGCGAGGCGGCTCCGATGATGCAGGTGGACGATCGCTACGAGATGAACCTCACGCCGGACAAGTGCGATCGGATTCTCCGGGACCTCCGATGATGGCAGAGCTCGTCCTCATGCGAAATTTCGACCGCTCGAATTCCCACACAATTTCCTCGTACCGGAGCGCGGGCGGCTACGCGGCCTGGGAGAAGGCCAAGACGCTGGAGCCGGCGGCGATCACCGACGAGGTCAAGAAGTCGAACCTGCGCGGCCTCGGCGGCGCCGGCTTCCCGACGGGGATGAAGTGGTCCTTCATCCCGAAGACCCACACCGGCCCCGTCTACCTCGTCGTCAACGCCGACGAGGGCGAGCCGGGCACGTTCAAGGACCGCTACCTGCTCGAGCGCGACCCGCACGCGCTCATCGAGGGCATGCTCATCACCGCGCGCGCCATCCGCTCGGCGCTCGGCTTCGTCTACATCCGCGGCGAGTACGTCGAGCCGTGGCGTCGCTTCAGCGCCGCCGTCAAGGAGGCGTACGAGGCCCGGCTGCTGGGCGACGGATTCGACGTCGTCGTGCATCGCGGCGCGGGCGCCTACATCTGCGGCGAAGAGACGGGCCTGCTCTCGTCGCTCGAGGGCAAGAAGGGCTGGCCCAAGATCAAGCCTCCGTTCCCCGCCATCAAGGGCGCCTTCGGCCAGCCGACGATCGTCAACAACGTCGAGACGCTCTGCTGCGTGCCGCCGATCATCGAGCGCGGCGCCGCGTGGTTCGCCGGGCTGGGGACCAAGACGCAGGGCGGCACGCGGATGTACTCCGTCTCGGGGCGCGTGAAGAAGCCCGGCGTGTACGAGACGTCCGTGTCGATCACGCTGCGCCAGCTCATCGAGCTCGCCGGCGGCGTGAGCGGAACGGGGCGGCTCAAGGCGGTGGTGCCGGGCGGCGGCTCGGCGGCCATCCTCACCGCCGACGAGATCGACGTGACGATGGACGTGGACGGGTGCAAGAACGCCGGAACGATGATCGGCTCCGCCGGCGTCATCGTGATGGACGAGAGCGTGTCGATCCCGGAGGCGCTGCTGGTGCTCGCGCGCTTCTACGCCCACGAGTCGTGCGGACAGTGCACGCCGTGCCGCGAGTCCACGGGCTGGATCGAAAAGATGGTGCACCGCATCGTCGACGGCCACGGCCGCAAGGACGACCTCGACACCATCCTCGACGTTGCCAAGCGTGGCGGCGGCACCACGATCTGCGCGTTCTACGACGGCGCCATCGGCCCCTACATCTCCTACGTCGAGAAATTCCGCGGGGAATTCGAGGCCCTATGCCGGCCATGAACCGGATCGTCGGGGCATCGCGGCTCGAGCGCCGGCTTTGCCGGCGCCATCCGGTTCTGGGGGAGGCTCGGAGGGGGCCGTCGAGGCCCCCTTCGATGCTCGAGCGCCGGCTTTGCCGGCGCAATCGATGTTCTGGGGGGAGGCAGCCCCGAGCGCTGTGCGCGAGGGGCGTCGGAAGGGGGGCGAAGCCCCCCTCCGAGTTGGCCCTATGCCGAGGCTGACCATCGACGGCAAAGAGATCGAGGTCGAGGCCGGCACGAACCTCATCGAGGCGGCGCGCCGTCTCGGCATCGAAGTCCCGCACTACTGCTACCACCCCGGGCTGTCGATCGCCGGGCAGTGCCGCCTCTGCATGGTCGACATCGACAAGACGCCGCGGCCGTCGATCGCCTGCAACACGCCGGCGGCCGACGGCATGGTGGTCCACACGCAGACCGAGCGCGTGAAGGACATGCGCCGGTCGATGATGGAATTCCACCTGATCAACCACCCGCTCGACTGTCCCGTGTGCGACCAGGCGGGGGAGTGCTGGCTGCAGATCTACTACATGCAGCACGGGCTCTACGATCCGCGGATGCTGGACGAGAAGGTCCACAAGCCGAAGGCGGTTCCGCTGGGACCCCACGTCATGCTCGACGCCGAGCGCTGCATCCTCTGCTCGCGCTGCGTGCGGTTCTGCGACGAGATCACGGGCACGGGCGAGCTGGGCATCTTCGGCCGCGGCGATCACTCGGAGATCGGTCTCTTTCCCGGGCAGGACCTCGAGAACAACTACTCGGGCAACGTGGTCGACATCTGCCCCGTCGGCGCGCTGACCGACCGCGACTTCCGCTTCCGAGTGCGCGTCTGGTACCTGGACACGACGAAGTCGATCTGTCCCGGCTGCGCGCGCGGATGCAACGTGGAGGTCCACGTCAACCGCAAGCGCCCGCACCACGCGGAGGGCCGGCGGGTGGCCCGACTGAAGCCCCGCTTCAACGACGCCGTGAACGCGTGGTGGATCTGCGACGTGGGTCGCTACGGCTTCGACGCCGTGGACGATCCGAGCCGCATCCGGTTCGCGCGGCGCGGCGACGCCGAGGTGGAGCTCGACGAAGCGCTGAACGCGCTCCTGGACGCGCTGCGCCGCCACACGCCCGCCGAGATCGCGATCCTCGCCTCCCCCGATCTCGCCAACGAGGACCTCTTCGCGCTGCGGCGGCTGACCGAGACGCTCGGGATCCGCCAGGTGGCGTTCGGCGTGCCGCCGGCGGCGCCGACGCCGGCCGCGGACGACTTCCTGCTCCGCGCCGATCGCCATCCGAACACGCGCGGCGCCGAGACGATCCTTCCCGCCGGTGACGCCTCCGCCATCCTGGCCGCCGCGCGCGCCGGACGGGTCAAGGTCCTGTGGGTGTTCCAGCACGACCTGCTGGCCGCTGGCTGGTCCGCCGCCGAGACCCGGCAGGCGCTCGAGCGCGTCGACACGCTGGTCTTCAGCGGCACCAACGACAACGCGACGAGCGCGCTCGCGACGCTCGTGCTGCCGCTGGCGGCGTGGGTCGAGCGCGACGGGACGTTCACCAACTTCCTCGGGCGCGTCCAGCGCTTCCGCGCCGCCGTGGAGCCGCTCGGCGAGGCGCTCGCGGCCTGGGACCTCCTCGGCCGCCTGCTCGGCCCCCTCGGCGTGCCGCCGGCCGGCGCCCGGGCCGAGCTGTGGTTCCGCGAGCTGGCCACGACCGTGTCCGCGTTCGCCGGACTCACGTACCAGTCCATCGGCGACCGCGGCGCGATGCTCGCCGGCGCGCCGCCCACCACCGCGCCCGAGCCGCCGGGACGCCGCGCGCCTGCCCCCGCATGAGCGCCGTGGTGGCAGTGCGAGCCGCAGCCGCAGGCGAGACGAGCCTGTGATTCTGGACTTCGGGATCGTCTTCGGACGCGTGGCCTTCGTCATGATGTTCATCCTCAACCTCGGCGGGCTCCTCACCTGGGTCGAGCGCAAGCAGTCGGCGATCATGCAGGACCGCATCGGGGCCAACCGCGCCTCGATTCGGATTCCCTTCACCCGGATACAGCTGCGCGTGCTGGGACTGTTCCACCCGCTGGCGGACGCGATCAAGATGCTGACGAAGGAGGACTTCCTGCCGGCCCGCGCCGACCGTCTCCTCTTCCAGCTCGCGCCGTTCGTCTCCGTCTTCTTCGGTCTGGCCGCCTTCGCGTCGATCCCGTTCGGCGACACGCTGCGCGTGGGCGACCGCGTGATCCCGCTGCAGGCGATCACGCTCAACGTCGGCGTGCTCTACGTGTTCGCCATGCTCTCGCTGGGCGTGTACGGCGTGATGATGGCCGGCTGGTCGTCGGCCAACAACTACGCGCTGCTCGGCGGCCAGCGCGCCGCCGCGCTGATGATCACGGCCGAGATCGCCATCGGCGCCTCGATCATGGGCGTCGTGATGTGGTACGGCTCGCTGGACCTTCAAGACATCGCCCGCGCGCAGGGTGGGCTGCTCTTCGGGTGGATCCCGAAGTGGGGGATCGTCACGCAGCCGCTCGCCTTCATCCTGTTCCTCACCGCCGGCATCGCGGCCACCAAGCGGATCCCCTTCGACATGCCGGAGGGCGAGTCGGAGATCATCGGCTATTTCGTCGAGTACAGCGGGATGAAGTTCGGCATGTTCGCGATGGCGGATTTTCTGGAGACGGTGGTGGTGGCGGGGCTCACGACGTCGCTCTTCCTCGGCGCCTGGCAGGTGCCGTACCTCTACGACACCGGCTTCCGGTTCCCCTGGGGGAGCAGCCTCGGGCTTCCACACCTCCTGGTGGCGCTGCTCCAGGTCGGCGCGTTCTCGTTCAAGGTCGTCGTGATGATCTTCATCATGATGCTGATCCGGTGGACGCTGCCGCGCTTCCGCTACGACCAGGCGATGCGGCTCGGCTGGCTCGGGCTCTTCCCGCTCTCGATCCTGAACATCGTGCTGACGGGGGCCGTGCTGCTCGCGTGGGGGTCGCGCCCGTGAAGACCGGCCAGCGCTTCTACCTGCGAGAGGTGCTCGCCGGCCTCGTGCTGACCGGGCACCACTTCTTCGCCAACATGGGCAAGCACATCGCGCACGCGCTCGGCCGCAAGGACGCGCGCGGTGCCGTCACCATCCAGTACCCGGAGGAGCGGCGGCCGTACTCGCCGCGCCTGCGGTCGCTGCACCGGCTCGTGCGCCGCGAGGACGGCTCGCCGCGCTGCGTGGCCTGCATGATGTGCGAGACGGTGTGCCCGGCGCGCTGCATCTACATCGTCGCCGACGAGCACCCGAACCCCGAGATCGAGAAGATGCCCTCGCGCTTCGACATCGACCTCGGCAAGTGCGTATTCTGCGGCTTCTGCGTGGAGGCGTGCCCCGAGGACGCCATCCGCATGGACACCGGCATCCTGGAATTCTCCTCGTACAGCCGGCTCGGCATGATCTACACGAAGGAGATGCTGCTGGCGCTCGAGCCCGCGGGGCCCGACGGCGTGCCGCGCTCGCCCGTTCCCATCCCGGCCGACCGGACGGTGTGATGGGCCCCGTCGCGTTCGTGCTCATCGCGGGGGTGGCGGTCGGCTCCGCCCTCGGCCTCGTGTTCAAGCGCAACCCGATCCACGGCGCGCTCTTCCTCGTCGTCAACCTCGGCTCGGTGGCCGCGCTCTACCTGACGCTCGGCGCGCAGTTCCTGGCCGCCGCCCAGGTGATCGTCTACGCCGGCGCCATCATGGTGCTCTTCGTGTTCGCGATCATGGTGCTGATCCCGGGCAAGGAGGAGACGGGCCCGGATCCACGACGGGCGTACCGGGTGCTCGCGCTGCCCGTCGGCGCGGTGCTGCTGGCGCTGCTGGTGGCCGTGGTGGCGGCGGGCGCGCGCGGACGGGCGCCGGCGGCCACGGCGGCGCCGGACGGCGTGGAGGCGATCGCGCGGCTGCTGTTCACCGACTACCTGTTTCCGTTCGAGCTGACGTCGGTGCTCCTGCTGGCCGCGATGGTGGGCGTGCTCGTGCTGGCGCGCCGGCGGGTCAACTGATGCCCCCCGAGACGTGGTACCTGGCGCTCTCGGCCGTGCTGTTCTGCATCGGCGTGGTCGGCGTCATCGTGCGCCGCAACCCGCTGGTGATCTTCATGTCGATCGAGCTGATGCTCAACGCCGCGAACCTCGCGTTCGTGGCCTTCGGCCACCGGCTGGGCACGGCCGACGGGCAGGCCGTCGTGTTCTTCGTGATGGCGGTGGCCGCCGCGGAGGTGGCGGTGGGCCTGGCCATCATCGTCGCCATCTTCCGCCTGCGCCGTCGCCTCTCGGTGGACGATTTGAGCCTGATGCGCTGGTAGTGCGAGCCGCAGCACGTCGCGGGGCTGGGGCCCCGCCGTGCGAGGCGAGCATATGATAGAGAATTAGGGGCAGGGGGTAGGGAATGGCCAAGGCGATGACTCAGAAGGCGGCGCCGGGGCTCGGGCTCGACGCCGACCTCGCGCGCAAGCTTCTGCGCGACATGCTCCTCATCCGTCGCTTCGAGGAGAAGGCGGCGGAGGCCTACGCCCTCGGCAAGATCGGCGGGTTCCTCCACCTCTCCATCGGCGAGGAGGCGGTGGCCGCCGGCGCCACCTCGGTCCTCCGGCCCGACGACTACGCGATCTCGACCTACCGCGAGCACGTGCACTGCCTCATCA
>Ga0209160_1002311_pt1 | contig 15868 bp, 12 predicted proteins | sample GraSoiAngelo_153_FD_186167 | JGI IMG/M metagenome (GOLD analysis project Ga0209160, IMG submission 186167) | Grasslands soil microbial communities from the Angelo Coastal Reserve, California, USA - 14_1009_12_40cm (SPAdes) (version 2) | ecosystem: Environmental > Terrestrial > Soil > Grasslands ... | reverse complement strand
CGAGCTGTGGGTTGTCCGCCATCTCCTCCGCGTTCAGACCCAATCCCACGACGGTGCCCGCGCGAAAGCCGGGCGGGAGATGACTGCGCCAACTGCTCATCAGATCGAGGAGGCGGCCACCGGCCGGTAGAATCTCGTCGTACAGCCCCCCGAGCGCGGCGATCGCGCCGTCGTCGATGTGGACGACCTTGCGCGGAACGACGTAGAAGCGATCGTCCGACGACTCGTCGTCCCGCGTGAACGCCAAGGGCGAGAGCAAGCCGTTCCCAGGGACAGTGTCCATGCGAGCTATGATGCACCACATGACCCAGCGGGATTGCCAACGCGAAGCGGGCCGCGGAAGTTGCGAGTACGATGAGCCTGATACGCCATGCGTATTCTCGTCGTGGAGGACGATCGGAAGGTCGCGAGCTTCATCCGCCAAGGGCTCGTCGAGGAGGGGCACACCGTCGAGACCGCGGCCGACGGCGACTCCGCTCTCAAGCTGCTCGTCGAGGGTGAGCCCTACGATCTGATCGTCCTCGATGTCATGTTGCCGGGGCGCGACGGCTTCGCCGTGCTCAAGGGCGCGCGCCAGGCCGGCGTGCACGCGCCGGTCATCATGCTGACCGCGCGCGACAGCGTGGCCGACAAGGTCACCGGGCTCGACCTCGGCGCCGACGACTACCTGGCCAAGCCGTTCGCCTTCGAGGAGCTCCTGGCCCGGGTGCGGGCGTTGTTCCGGCGCCGCTCGGAGCGACGCGCTCCGGTCCTGCGATTGGCCGATCTCACGCTCGACCCGGCCACGCGCAAGGTCGAGCGAGCCGGGCGGCGGATCGAGCTCACCACACGGGAGTGGGCGCTGCTCGAATACTTCATGCGAAACACCGGCCGCATCCTCACGCGCTCGATGCTGGTCCAGCACGTGTGGGGGCTCGACTTCGACCCGGAGAGCAACATCGTCGACGTGTACGTCGGCTATCTGCGCCGGAAGATCGACGGCCCGCAGGAGCGGAAGCTGTTTCATACCATCCGCGGCGCCGGCTATGTCTTGAAGGACGAGGCGTGATGACGACGCCGCTCTCGATCCGGGCCCGGCTGACGCTCTGGTATACGGGTGTCGTCGTCGCGATCCTGCTCCTGGTCAGCGTGGCCGCGTACACGCTTCTCCGCTGGCATCTCTACAACGATCTCGACGCCTCGCTCTTCACCGTCGCGGGCGTTCTGCGCGAGGCCCCGCCGGTGGACCCGGCCGCGCCGCTGCCGCCCGACCTCGAGCCGCTCGTGCGCGAGTTCCTGGGCTCGGAGTTCGCCGACGCCCTCATGCAGCTTCTCGACCCCGAAGGGCGGCTGCGCTCACGGGCGCTTCGGCCGGCCCTGCCGCTGTCGCGCGAGGCGCGCGTCAACGCGCTGCGCGGCGCGCCGACTCTGGAGACAATCGAGCTCACCTCGGGGGAACAGGCGCGTCTGCTCACGATGCCCGTCGTGCGCGGCGGCCGGATCGTCGATCTGGTCCAGGTGGCGATGCCGCTTCGACGGACACACCAGACGCTCCTCCGCTACGTGGAGACCCTGCTCGTGCTGGTCCCGCTGGGCGTGGTGCTCTCGGCAGTCGGCGGCTGGCTCCTGGCTCGGCGCGCGCTCCGGCCGGTCGATCGTATGTCGCAGGGCGCGCTCAGGATCAGCGCCGAAGACCTCAGCCGGCGCCTCGAGCGGCGCGGCACGCAGGACGAGATCGATCGGCTCGCCGACACGCTCAACGCGATGCTGGCCCGTCTGCAAGCCGCGTTCGCCGAGATGCAGCGCTTCACCGCCGACGCCGCGCACGAGCTCAGGACGCCGCTCACGGCGCTCCGCGGCGGCATCGAGGTCGCGCTGCGCGCGGAACGCTCGCCTGACGAGTATCGGCGTGTCCTCGCCTCGAGCATCGAGGAGGTCGACCAGCTGATCCGTCTCGCCGAGGACCTGCTGCTTTTGTCGCGCTCCACGGTCGGCCTCAGCGCGGCCCGCCAACCCGTCGATCTCGAACCGCTCTGTCTCGAGGCGCTCGAGCTGGGCGTGCGCCTCGCCAAAGGTAAGGGCGTCAATGTCAGCATGGGCGCGACCGCACCGGTCGTGGTGCAGGGTGATGCCGGCGCCCTCCGGCGCGCGCTGCTGAACCTCGTCGACAACGCGGTCAAGTACACGCCGGCCGGCGGCAGCGTGGTGATCTCGCTGGAGCGGGCGGGCCAGAGCGTGGCGCTGGTCGTCGAGGACTCCGGAATCGGAATCGATCCCGCCGACGCCCGGCGCATCTTCGAGCCCTTCGTGCGGCTCGACGCCGGCCGGAGCCGCGACACGGGCGGGAGCGGGCTCGGTCTGGCCATCGCGCGCTCGATCGTCCTGGCCCACGGCGGCACCCTCGAGGTCCAGAGTCGCCCCGACGGGGGCAGTCGCTTCACGATCGCTCTTCCGGTCGCGTAGTCCGTCTTCGCCCTCGTAAGAGCCTTCTCATGTCCCTCTCACAGCCGTTTTATCTGTTGTCGATATCGTGAATGACGTGACACGGGGAACGCATCACGAGGAGCTCAAGGGATGAACGAACACGGAGGAGGACTCATGAATCTCTCGAGGAAGTATCAACGCTGGGCGGCGCCCGTCGTCGCCCTGATCGCGGTCGCGGCCCTGGTCGGGCTCCTGCCGCATCTGGGCTTCACGGGCGCGTCCCGGGCGCCGCTGTGGACCGAGCAGCGCACGGGCGCTCAGACCGCCCAGATCCAGGCGCCGGACTGGGTGCGTCTCAGCAAGCAGGCGAAGCCCGCGGTCGTGAACGTCAGCACCAAGCTCAACGCCGAGGCACAGGCGAGGCCGGAGCTCAGAGGCCGACCCGATGAGCGCTCGTTCGACGATTTCTTCAAGCGCTTCTTCGACGAGGGCCCACGCCGTCCCGTGCGGGCCGCCGGGTCGGGCTTCGTGCTGAACGCGAACGGCTTCATCGTCACCAATAACCACGTCGTCGAGAACGCGACCGACATCCAGGTGAAGCTGGACGACGGGCGCGAGCTGCCCGCCAAGGTGGTGGGCCGCGACTCGAAGACCGATCTCGCCCTCCTGAAGGTCGACGCCACCGGGTTGCCGGTGATCCCCCTCGGCGATTCGACGGCGCTTCAAGTGGGTGAGCCGGTGATGGCCATCGGCAACCCGTTCGGTCTCGAGCAGACCGTCACCACCGGGATCGTGAGCGCGACCGGCCGCGTGATCGGTAGCGGGCCCTACGACAACTTCATCCAGACCGACGCGTCGATCAACCCCGGCAACAGCGGGGGTCCACTGATCAACGCGCGCGGCGAGGTCATCGGCATCAATACCGCGATCTTCAGCCGCGGCGGCGGCTCGGTCGGCATCGGCTTCGCGGTGCCGTCGAGCCTGGCCAAGACGGTCATCACGCAGCTCGCCGACCACGGCAAGGTCGAGCGTGGCTGGCTCGGCGTCTCGATCCAGCCGCTCACCAAGGACCTCGCGAAGACGTTCACGCGGGGCGACAGCACCGCCGGCGCGCTCGTCTCGTCGGTGATCGACGGTTCCCCGGCGGCCAGGGCCGGCGTGAAGACCGGTGACGTGATCGTGGAGTTCGACGGCAAGAAGGTCGCGAAGGCGACCGATCTGCCCGGCATCGTCGCCGACGTACCCGTCGGGCGCGACGTACCGATCGTGGTGACACGCGAGGGCAAGGAGATGCGACTCAACGCTCGAATCGCCCGGCTCCAGGACGAGGCGCCGGCCAAGGTCGCCGACACCGAAGGCAAGGGCCAGCTGGGGTTGTCCGTCCAGCCTCTGACTCCGCCGATGGCCCGCGAGCTCGGGCTCAAGGTGAGGGAAGGCGTGCTCGTGCGTGATGTGGTCGACGGTGGTCGCGCCGCCGAGGCCGGCATCCGCGCCGGCGACGTGATCGTTGAGATCAACCGCCAGCCGGTCCGCACCGTCGAGGATCTCAAGGCGCGGGTGGACAAGCAGGCCAAGAACGAGCCAATGGTGCTGCTCGTGAACCGCGACGGCCAGGCGCTGTACGTGGCCGTTCCCGCCGTCTAGCCGAGCATCGGGGGGAGCGGCGGACGCTCCCCCCGATTTCCGCGGCAACCTCAGCCCATCCCACCGCATCTCAACTTCGAGGGTCATTGAAGTAGACTCTCGCGGTGCAGGGAGGCGGGGGAATCTCGTGACGGGAAGATGGGCTCGGCTCGGCGCGCGGGCCGGGCTGCGGAGCGTCGCGTGCGCCGCCGGGGTTGCCGCAACCCTGGCGCTGACCGCCTGTTCGTTGGTGCCCGGGCGGAGCCAGTCTGATGCGGCCGCTCCGGCGATCCTGGCGGCGCTCCAGGCCGCTGGGATTCACGATCTCCGCGGATCCTATCGCGCGGCCCTGTGCCGTCGCCTGCGGGACGACGGAGTATCCTGCGACGACGTGCTGTTGCGCCTGCCCGGCGAAGAGGCGCCGTACACCGCGTCACCCGCGGCGGACCTGGCGCGGCGCTACCGTGTGGCCTTCGTCCCGGGCATGCTGGCCGATTGTGTCGGTACGATGGTGCGCCCGTTCGGGGGCGTCGAGCGTGATCTCGCGCAAGCCGGAGTCGAGGTGCATTATCTGCCCGTCGCCGGGCGCGGCACCAGCGCGGCGAACGCCGAACGCCTCGCGCGCCAGGTGGCCGCGCTCCCCGACGACCCGCGCCCGCTCATCGTGTTCGCCCACTCCAAGGGCCTGCCCGACCTACTGGAGTTTGTCGCCCGCCATCCGGCGAAAGCGCATCGCATCGCGGCCGTCGTCAGCGTTGCGGGGGCCGTGCAGGGAAGCCTCCTGGCTGACGAGCTCCGATCCGAATACCGCGTGTTGTCTTCGTTGCCCCTGCTCAGCTGCGAGCCGGGTACCGGCGAGGAGATCGACGACGTGCGGCGAGAGGTTCGGCTCGAGTGGTGGCGACAGCACCGGACTTCGATCTCCGTTCCGGTGTTCTCCCTCGTGACGATGCCCCGGCCGGACCAGCTGACGCCCTTCATGGCGAGCACGTATCACCGGCTCGCGTCGATCGACCCCCTCAACGACGGCATGCTCTTCTGGTACGACCAGATCGTCCCGGGTAGTCACCTCCTGGGTTTCGTCAACGCCGATCACTTTGCGATCGTCCAGTCCACGAGGCATGATCTGCCGATCATGGGCGTTCTGTTTCGCGATGATCACGTCCCGCGGACTCTCCTGGTGGAGGCCGCGATCGAGGTGGTGGACAACGTCCTGCGCGGCACCGCCACCAGGAGCCGCCAGGACGTCCAGGCGCCTTAGATGAGCCCAGCGGGCGGTGAGCCGAGGCGCTCGCGCGCCGTGTCTCGCAGCCTGGCCTTCTGCACCTTGCCGCTCGACGTCATCGGCAGCTCGTCGACGACGAACACGTGGCGCGGGATCTTGAAGCTCGCGATCCGGCCGCGACAGAACGCGATCACGCCTTCCGGAGCCACGCGCGCTCCGGACGTGACCTGGATGAAGGCGACGACCATCTCGCCGAGACGCGCGTCCGGATAGCTCACGACGGCGGCCTGGCTCACGCCCGGGTAGCCGTTCAGATAGCTTTCGACTTCGGTTGGATCGACGTTCTCGCCGCCGACCTTGATCATGTCCTTGTAGCGCCCGACGAATCGGAGATGACCGTCCGGACGCAGGATGCCGGCATCGCCGGTGTGAAACCATCCGTCGGCATCGACGGCGCGCGCGGTCGACTCGGGATCACGGTAGTAGCCCTGCATGAGATATCTCGTCCGGACCACGACCTCGCCCGGTGTGCCGCGCGGCTGGTCACGGCCGGTGTCGGGATCGATCACGCGCACCTCGAATCCCTCGCACGGAGCGCCCGAGGCCTCGCAGGCCTGCTCCTCCGTCGAGTCGAGGAACGAGAGCGAGATCGTCGCGCCGACTTCCGTCATGCCGTAGGCGGTCAGATGACGCAGCGGCGCCAGGACCTTGCGCGCGCGATACACGATCGGCGTCGCGCTCGCGGCGCCGGCAGCGATCACACCGGTGCGGAGCGTCGACAGGTTGCGCGGGCGCGACTCCTGTGCGTCGACCAGGAGCTTCAGGTGCGTGTCGAAGCCGTCGATGTGCGTCGCGCCCTCGCGCTCGATGAGATCGAGCGCCTCGTCGGGATCGAAGGTGTCCGTGAGGATCTGCCGGTAGCCGGCCAGCATCGAGCCCAGCGGCCCGTCGACGTACCCGAAGATGTGGAACAGCGGGAGGTAGTTGACGAAGACGTCGCGCTCCGAGGACTGGAGGCGACGGTAGCGGTCGGCCAGATGCGCGAGCAACGAGTGATCGCGCATCACGCCTTTCGGGAATCCGGTCGTCCCCGACGTGTACATGATGAAGACGGTGTCGGTTGGGCGGACGGCCGCGGCGCGCACCGTCACCGCGGCCGCATCGACCGAGCGAGCGGCCTCCAGTAGCTCGGGCCAGCTCCAGGCTCCTGAATGCTCGCGGTCGCTGACGACGATCACACGCTCTAGATCGGGCAGCCGCCGGCCTCGGACGCGCCGGGCGTCGCCGGCGCCGTCGAGCTCCGCGAGCTCGCGGACCATCGCAAGATAGTCGACGGGCCCGGAGGCGTCGTGGGTGATCAAGGTCGACGTGTTCGAGCGCTCGAGGACCTGGGCCAGGTCCACGGTCCTGAAGCGCGTGTTGATCGGCACGTGGACGGCGCCGATCTTCGCGAGCGCGAACATCGTGAAGATCCACTCCGGGCAGTTGACCAGCCAGATCGCGACCTTCTCGCCAGGCCGGACCCCGGCGCGGATCAGCCCGCGCGCCACGCGGTCGACCTCGGCGGCAATCTGGCGGAACGAGTAGCGGCGCTGGCGAAAGACCAGCGCTTCGCGGTCGCCCCATCGCGCGGCGGCCGCGTCGGTCAGGTCGCCGAAGCGTGTCACCGCGGACGCGTTCATCGCCGAATGCTCTCAGCGGCGCTTCGGTAGCTCGACGAGTCCACCGCCCAGGACCGACAGCTCGCCGTCCTGATTGCGTGCCTCCTGCTCGATCTCGACGAGGTGGTGGCCATGCTCGACGAGCTTCTTGACCACCGTGCCGTCGATCCGTAACGTGTCGCCCTCGGGGTTGTGGCGCCGGATCTTGCAGTGCGCTCGGCGCAGGAAGCCGTCGTCCCCCATCCAGTTGGTCAGGTGATGCGTGAGCCACGAGCACCGCTCAGGGCCGTAATCGTAAGCACCGGGCGCGCCGACCATCGTCGCGAACTCCGGCTCCCAGTGCACGCGCTCGGGGCAGTCGGGAATGCCGAAGCGGTTCTTGATGCCGAGGCCCGAGTGTCGGTGCACCTGCTTCCAGGCGAGCTTGTTCGCCCGGATGTAGAGGCCGCCCCAGCCCTGCGCGTAGGCGATGAAGCCCGTTACCGTCATCGGGCCCTTCGCCATCGTCGGCAACCGCTCGCCCTCGCGGACGTCGTCCCAGTACCGGGCCACGGCCCCGCGGATCTGCTCGTTCGCGTAGAGCCGGTAGACGTCGGCGAGCTCCTCGTCCGTGTAGCGCTTCGGCGGCTTGGCCTTCACCGCGGTGTACTTCGTCCCCACTTCGCGCGCCTGATCGCGATCGGTCCGGAAGCACCAGCTGTCGGCGGCGGCGACGAGATCGCCGTGCTGGTTGTGGAAGTCGACGTGGTAGATCTGCTGGATCGAGCGGCCGGCGAAGGTCGTCTGATGCTCGATCAGGTCCTTCAGCCACGCCTCGGTCGAGATCGCGTCGTTGCGCCGCACCGGGAGATGCCACGTCCAGTCCGCGCCCGCCCACATGGCGTGCACCCCGGCGAGGCCGCCGACGTAGCCGGAGATGATGCGGCTCGCGGCGAAGAGAAAGCTCGGCGGCGCGATGATGCCGCCCCAGCGCGTGCCGGCCGCGTAGTCGGGGTCGCACCAGAGCGGGTTGTCGTCTCCGATGCCGTGGGCATAGTGGCGGATATTGTCGCGCGTCGCCTCGTGGCACCACGGCTCGAGCGTGTCGGTGATCTTGACGCCGATTCGCCGGCGCAGGTCGGCGAGCCCCTGCTCGGTGATCTTCGGGAAGAGCGCCGTCTCACGGGGCATGCGTCGTCTCCACGGCTCCCGCCTCCGATTCGCGAAGCGCCCTGCGGTTGACCTTGCCGGCCGGCGTCTTGGGCAGCGCGGTCACGAACGCGACTCGCCGCGGATACTCGTGCTGACTGAGCCGCGTGCGCGTGAAATCCTGCAGCTCGCGGGCGAAGGCGACGTCACCGCCGCGCGGGCTCACGACGAAGGCCTTGACGACCTGGCCGCGCACCGGATCGGCCACGCCGATCACCGCCGCCTCGCGGACGTCGGGATGCCGGAGCAGCACGTCCTCGATCTCGACGGCGCTCATCGTCCAACCGGCCGAGATGATGACGTCGTCGGCCCGTCCGGCGTGGTAGAAGTAGCCATCGCCGTCCACGTGGCCTCGATCCTTCGTCGGAAACCAGGCTCCGCGACGCCACACCTTGATCTCGCCGATCTGGTTCGGCGGGCAGGGCTGCCCGTCGGCGCCCTGCACCTCGACGCGCACGCCGGGAACCGGCTTGCCGAGCGCCCCGGGCTTCGCGACATGATCGGCGGCGCCTGGATAGTCTGCGAGGATCACGCCGACCTCGGTGGTGCCGTACATGCTGCACACCGGAACGCGAAACGTCGTCTCGACGAACGCGCGCGTCGCGCTGTCCATGGGCTCGCCCGTGAAGGAGAGCTTCTGGATCCCGTACCGGAACGCTGCCGCCTGACCGGAGCTCCTCATCATCCGATAGTGCGTGGCCGCCGCGGACAGGTCGGTCACCTCGTACTCCTCGAGTGCGCGCAGCAGCCTGACCGGGTCGAACTTCCCGGCCATCGTGCCGGTGGTCACCCCGAGCGCCAGCGGTGCGAGCGTGCCGTGCCAGAGGCCGTGCCCCCACGCGGGCGAGGACGGACAGAAGAAGCGATCGCCCGGCCGGATGCCGGTGCCGTAGAGCGCGGCCACCATCAACGCGACGATCGCTCGCTGGGGATGGCGCACCGCCGCCGGCAGCTCGCGCGTGGTGCCGGACGTGTACTGAAACACGGCGAGGTCATCGGGCGCGCTACGCGTCTCGTAGCCCGACGGCTGAGCCGCGAGCGCGGTCATGAGCTGATCGTCGGCCACCACGACGTCGAGGCCGTCGAGGGCTCGCGCCGTGTCGGCCTTCTCGGCGTTGGTCAGGAGCAGCTTCGGCGCGCAGTCCTCGACCCGCAGCCGGATGCCGTCCGGGCCGAACAGGGTGAAGAGCGGTACCGCGATCGCGCCGCGCTTGATGGCGCCGAAGAGCGCCGCGTAGAAGGCGAGCGACGGCTCCAGCATGATCGCCACGCGGTCGCCGCGCCCAACGCCGCGCGAGGTTAGCCAGTGAGCGAAGCGCGAGGACCACTCGGCCAGGTCGTGAAAGCTCAGGATCTCGTCGTGACCATCGGCATGGGCCACGCGGACAGCTACCCGCCCGGACCCCGCATAGCGGTCGATGCACTCGTGAGAGATGTTCAGCGACTCGCGGTCGCCGTCGAAGAGCGACCACAGCGCCGCGGACGAAAAGTAGCGGTGGGCGTCAGCGTAGGTCGTGTAGCCCGTCAGCCGGGTCATGGGTCACCGGGCCCCATTGTATAGGCATCGCGCATGACCTCGCGGCGCGGCGGGCTTCTCCTGGGCGGCGCCTTCGTGACCTTTGCGATCAGCGCCGCGCTGATGCATTCCTATGCGGTTTTCCTCGTGGCGTTCCTCGAGGAGTTTCGGTGGAGCCGCGCCGAGACCTCGCTGGCGTTCTCGGTCTCGCAGCTCGTGGGCGGGGCGAGCGCGCCGTTCGTCGGCGCGCTGGTGGATCGCCTCGGGCCGCGCCGCCTCGTGCTGCTGGGCGGCAGCGTCCTGACGCTCGGGCTCCTGGGCAGTGCGCATGCGGGCGCGCTCTGGCAGATCGTCGTGCTCTACGGCGTGCTCATGACGCTGGGGGCGAACTGCCTGGGGCTCGTCGTGTTCGTGCCCGTCCTCTCACGCCGATTCGTGAGCAACCGGGGCATGGCGATCTCGATCGTGCAGTCGGCCAACGGCTTCGCGCGTGCAGTGTCGGCCCCGCTCGCCCAGCTCCTGATCTCCGCGGTCGGCTGGCGGCACGCGTACCTCGCGCAGGCGGTCCTCATGGGCGTCCTCATCTGGCCGCTCGCGGCACTGTTTCGTCGTGACGAGCCGCCAGCGCCGGTGGCAACGCCGGGTCCGTCATCGCCGGGCGCCTCATCCACGGACGAAGGGGCAACCTCCGCTCGCCCGGCGCGCCGCGACTGGACTCTGGCCGAGGCCGTGGCCACGTCTGACTTCTGGCTCTTGTTCACGGTCTATCTCTGCACAGGCCTCGGAAGCTTCTTCGTCTCGTTGCACCAGCTCGCATTCGCGGTGGACGCGGGCTTCGACAAGCTCTATGCCGCCAGCGTGCTCGGCATGGGCAGCTTTCTCGCCGTCGGTGGCACGATCGTCACCGGGACGGTCTCCGACTACATCGGGCGAGAGCTCTCGGCCATCCTGGCCTACGCGGTCTCGATCGTCGGCGTGATCTGCGCGCTCTTCATCACCGGCCCCGAGCACGCGTGGCTCCTCTGGCTCCACGCGTGCTTCTTCGGCCTCACCTGGGGCGCGCGCGGCCCGACGATCACCGCGAAGACCGCCGATCTCTTCCCGGGTCGGCACCTCGGAACCATCCTGGGCGTGATCACCGTCGGCACCGGAATCGGGTCGGCGGTCGGCGCCTGGGCCGCGGGATGGGTCTTCGACGTCTTCGGCAGCTATCGCATCGCCTTCATGGCCTCGATCGCGTCCTACCTGGTCGGGTGCCTGGCGTTCTGGGCGCTGCGGCGGCCGCCGACGCGGCAGGTGATATAACAGTCAGGCAACCGATGGACTTCCACGCGTTCATGTACGTGACGATCGGACGGCGCCGTGAGCTCGAGCGCGGTATGGCCGGCAAGGACCCCGTGCTCTACCAGCGCATGCTGGACGAGATCGGCGAGTACGCGCGCACGTGCGATCTGACGGGCTGGTCAGGTATCGGCATCCCTGAGCATCACCTGCAGATCGAAGGGTTCGAGCTCGGTCAGGACCCGGGGCTCATGGCGATGTTCCTCGGCAAGCACGGCCCGCGTCTGAGGATCAACCAGTTCGGCTACGTGCTGCCCACGCACAATCCGCTCCGCGTGGCCGAGCACGCGGCCACGCTCGATCATCTGCTCGGTGGCCGGCTCAACGTCGCGTTCGTGCGCGGCTATCAGGCGCGCTGGTTCGAGAATTACGCCGCCGTCCCCGGCGCCAAGGCGACCGGGCCGTGGAACCGGAAGAGCGACGAGGATGCCAGGAATCGCGAGCTCTTCGAGGAGTGCGTGGCCATCATCAAGACGGCCTGGGCCAACGACACCTTCTCGTTCAAGGGCAAGTACTGGTCGTATCCGCCGGAGGGCCAGCGCCAGCCGCATCCCCATCCCGTCTATCTGAAGTACGGCCGTGGCGTCGACGCCGACGGCACGATCCGGGAAGTCGGGATCGCACCCAGACCGCTGCAGAACCCGATCCCCGTCTACTCCGGCTTCACGCATAGCTTGCAGACCTCGCTCTACTGGGCGCGCGAGGGCGGCAAGCCCATCGTCATGGCCAGCGAGATGGACTTCTGCGAGATGCTCTGGCGCCGCTATCGCGAGGTGGCCGAAGAGCACGGCCGCGACGTGCCGCGCGGCGAAGAAGCGGCGTGGGGCGGCTATCTCGTGCTCGCCGACACGAAGAGCGAAGCCGAGGCGTGGGCGGAGGACTGTCTCTGGATGTGGGACTCGTGGTCCGTGCCGTTCGGCCAGGACCGCCCACCGCTCCTGATCGGCGACGCCGACACCGTCACGCGCATGATCGAGAATGCGGCGCGCCACGTGCCGTTCCGCGAAGTCTTCCTGCTGTTCGGCCAGGGCATTCTCGAGCGGGACCGCTGTCGGAAGACGCTCGAGCTGTTCGCGGAGAAGGTCATTCCGCGGTTTCGGTAGCCCGAACATTTCCTCTCTTGCGCGGCTTTCGCGCCGTCCAATGGCGCAGACCGAAAATGGCGGTCGCCGTCGCGTCTCTTCGCTGTGGAGATCCCTCCGGCAATCGATTGCTCGCGATACAGGTTTCTGCGCCCCGGGTGTCCCAGGTCGTCAAGGTCGGAAAAGCTCCCCGGTGTGGCTACCTACTGACGGTGTCAGCCGCACGGCAGAAGTAGGGTGGTGGCCCACGCTCGACCAGCCCGTTAGCGTTGTCGGCTGGTTGACCTTCGCCCTCATCCGCCCCACCATCCCGGCATGGACCGCCGCCGCTTCCTGCTGACCTCGCTGGTCTGTGCCTTCGCCTCGCCGCACGCCACCGGGGCGCAACAGGCGGCCAAAATCGCTCGAATAGGCTGGCTGGCGGGTAACCGGGCCGCTAGTCCCCACCTGCCAGAGGCGTTCCGTCAAGGACTGCGTGACCTCGGTTACGTCGAGAGCGGCAACGTCGTGATCGAATACCGAGATGCCGAGGGGAAGTTCGAGCGGCTCCCCGCTCTCGCGGCCGAACTGGTTGCGCTCAAGGTTGATGTCATCGTGGCCGGAGGCACACCCCAAGCCCTGGCCGCCAAGCAAGCGACCAGGACGGTCCCCATTGTCTTCGCTGCTGCTGGCGATCCGGTTACGAGCGGGCTCGTCACCAGCCTTGCGCGGCCGGGCGGCAATGTCACGGGGTTGACCGGCCTCGGCCCGGAGCTAGTCGGCAAGGGTCTGGAACAGCTCACGCAGGCCGTTCCGGGGGTCAGTCGGGTCGCTGCCCTCTGGCAGCCAGGTGGCCAGGGCGAACGCACGGATAAGGACATACTGAAGGAAGCCGACGTCGCGGCGCGGGCGCTGGGGGTGCGGCTTCAATTCGTTGAGGCGCGAGGGCCGGAGGACTTCGACAGGGCCTTCTCGGACATGACCAGGGCGCGCGCGGGTGCTCTGACTGTGCTGGTAAGCCCCATGTTCTTCGGTGAGCGAAGACGCCTCGTGGACCTGGCGGCAAAGAACCGGCTGCCGGCAGTGTACCCATGGAGGGAGTTTGTCGATGCCGGGGGCCTTATGGCCTATGGAGCGGACCTTGCCGATTTGTTTCGGCGCGCCGCCACCTACGTGGACAAGATTCTCAAGGGCGCCAAGCCGGCGGAACTCCCAGTCGAACAACCGACCAAGTACGAGCTGGTGATCAACCTCAAGACCGCCAGGACGCTCGGCCTCATGATCCCGCCGTCGCTGCTGAGGCGCGCGGATCAGATCATTGAATGAAGCGACCGGCGGGAGCCTCTGGAAGCCCGCGAGTAAAGTAGAGGCCAAGCTCTTTGTCAGCCGCAAGGCACCCAAGAGTGGAACAGCTAGAGTCCGCGACCTAGAGAAGAGCCTTGCGGAGGCGTTGGAGCAGCAGACGGCGACGAGCGAGATTCTGCGCGTTATCTCCAGTTCGCCGACAGATGGCCAACCTGTGTTCGATGTCATCGTCGAGAGCGCCTGCCGGCTCTGCGATGCTGTCTTCGCCAACGCCGTTCAGTTCGACGGGGAACTGATGCACAACATGGCGCACTACGGCTTCAGCCCCGAGGGGCGGGACATCTTGATGCGGGCCTTCCCGAGAGCGCCCACGCGCGAGAGCATGTCAGGCCGGGCGATCCTCGAGGGCGCCGTGGTCCAGTCCGAGGACATGAGCACCGATGAGGGTACGGCCCTCTCTCACCAGCTCTCTCGGGTGCTGGGGTCTCACGCCTACCTGTCCGTAGCTAGCAATCAAGCCCGTTTGCACAGGATCACCGCTGATTCCAACGATTGGGATCGTCTTTGTGGCCTGCTTCACAGCCAAGACGGCCGGCGTAGTCCACGTCACGATGACGTCGACGTTGAGACCGATGAGTTCGGTGATGAGCGGGCGATTTGCAGCTGGCTCGGCCGCTATCCGGTATTCGAGGACGATATTCTGGGTTGGGATGTAACCGTGTTCGCGTAAGCCCTGCCGGAACGCATCGACATCCGCCGAAAGGCGCACACCTGGCTGGAGAATGCCGACCCGCGGCACCTTGCCCGTCTGTTGCGCCTCGTGACGGCGAGCGGCGCGGTGAGAATGCTCCCACCAACCGTGTTGATGAACGCTCGCCGGTTCATCACTGGATGACTTGGTCCGCCCGCAGCAGGAGCGTCGGTGGGATCGTGAGCCCGAGCGCCTTGGCGGTCTTGAGGTTAATCACGAATTCGAACTTCGTGGCCTGCTCGACGGGAAGCTCCGCCGGCCTAGCGCCCTTGAGGATCCTGTCGACGAACGTCGCTGCGCGTCGCTGGAACGCATAGAGGTCGGCGGAGTAGCTCATGAGGCCTCCGGCCTCTGCCCAGTAGGTCAGGGTGAAGATCGAGGGCAACCGCTGAGCGTTGACGATCTCCACAATCCGAGTCCGCACATCGTCGAGCGCCGGGTTGGCCACCCCGAGGATTGCGTCGACGCGAGCCGTCCTGAGCTGGAGTGCCAGGTCATCTAGCGTCAAGGGCTCCCGCAGAGCGATGCGGTGGAGCTTCACGCCGTGGCGCGGCGCGGCGGCCTCGGCCTCCTTCATCGACGCACTGGGAGCTGGGCCGCCGAGAGAGAGCACGCCGATTCGGGACGCCCTGGGTGCTACTTCCTTGAGGAGCTGGATCTGTTTGCCGATCAGGTCGGGCACCAGCAGCGACGTTCCGGTCACGTTGCCGCCCGGCCGCGCGAGGCTCGTCACAAACCCGGAGGTCACCGGATCAGAGACCGCGCCCATCACGATCGGAATACTCGACGTTGCTCCTCTCGCCCCGCGGGTTGCGTCCGTCCCGAACGCCACGATGATGTCGACCTCTCGCTGGACGAGCTCCGCGGCGAGCGTTCCGAGCTGATCGCGATTCCCCGATGCATAGCGATGCTCCAAGTGCATGTTCTGGCCTTCGTGCCAGCCCAGCTCGCCCAGCCCCTCACGGAGGGCGGCAACGCTGCGGCTGCCGAGCTCCGGCGTGAAGAGACCGAGCAAGCCAAGCCGGGCGACTTTTCCTGCCTGTTGCGCCTCGGCGACGGCGATCGGCGCGAGACCGAGGCTGAGAGCGAGAATAACCGCGAGCCTGATCAGCCGCATGAGCACCTCGGTGGAGGATGGCTGGCGGGAGTCTAGCAGACGACGGCTGATCGCATGAGCTGGCCGCGTGGGTCGAGCATGAGGCTACTGGATCACCTGGTCCGCTCGCAGCAGCACCGACTGGGGAATCGTGAGTCCAAGCGCTTTGGCGGCTTGAGATTGATCACCAGTTCAAACTTTGTAGGTTGCTCGACTGGCAGATCGCCCGGCTTCGCGCCCTTCAAAATCCTGTCGACGTACGAGGCGGCGCGCCGGAACAGGTCCGAGAGACTTGCGCCGTAAGACATGAGGCACCCCGCTTCCACGTTCTCCCTCGTGTCGCACATCATCGGGAGACGACTCTTAAGCGCGTGCTCGGCCACTTGGACTCGATTGGCGTACAGCATTGTGCCCCCGACAATCAGCACCGCACCGACACCCTGCTTGGTGAGGGTACCGAACAACCCGTTGAGATCGCCGGGGCTGCGCGCCTCCACCAGGGGGTACAGCCGAACGCCGAGGGTTCGGGCCGCAGACTCTGCCTCTCGCGCCACTGAATGGTAATTCCGATCGTTGACGTCCATGAGAAGGGCCACTCGGGAGACGGGCGGAAGAGCTTCTTTGAGGAGCTGCAGCCGCTTGCCTTGTAACTCCGGTGACTGGAACGTGAGCCCCGTGATATTCCCTCCGGGTCGCGC
>Ga0209160_1002309_pt1 | contig 15882 bp, 16 predicted proteins | sample GraSoiAngelo_153_FD_186167 | JGI IMG/M metagenome (GOLD analysis project Ga0209160, IMG submission 186167) | Grasslands soil microbial communities from the Angelo Coastal Reserve, California, USA - 14_1009_12_40cm (SPAdes) (version 2) | ecosystem: Environmental > Terrestrial > Soil > Grasslands ... | reverse complement strand
GGTGCTCGACGACTCGCGGTACGAAGAGCCGGATGCCGCTCGCTACCTGATGACGCCGCCACTGCGGGATGCGCGCAGCCAGGCACAACTGTGGGAGCGGGTTCAGCGTGGCGACGTCCAGAGCATCGGCAGCGACCACTGCGGCTTCTCGCTGGCTGATCGAGAAGGCATTGATGACTTCACCAGGGTCAGCCCCGGAATCCCCGGGGTGGAGACCTCCCTGTTGTTGCTCTATTCCTTCGGCGTGCTGGCCAACCGCCTCACCCTGCCCGACCTCATTCGGCTGCTCAGCGCGAACCCCGCCAGGATCTTCGGGCTCTGGCCGCGCAAGGGCGACCTGGCGCCGGGCTTCGACGCCGACATCCTGATCTTCGATCCCCGTCCGCAGCGGGTGCTGTCGGCCGCGGAACTGCACAGCCGGGCAGGCTTCTCCCCATACGAGGGCCTGACCGTAACCGGTCGAGTCTCGACCACCATCGTTCGGGGGCAGGTCGTCTACCAGAACGGCAAGGTTGTCGGCAAACCCGACTTCGGCCGCTTCCAGGCCTCTGAACCGTTCGACCCCGCGGCAGCCATGCTGTGAGCGATGTCAATGGCGAGCGCCTGCTCGCTGATTTGCAGGCCTTGTCGGCGATCGGCGGCCTCGCCGATGGCGGCGTCGACCGGCTGGCCTGGTCAGACGCGGATCTGGCCGGGCGGCGGTGGTTCGCGAAACGGATGCAGGAAGCCGGACTCGAGGCACGTCTCGACGCCGCCCTCAACGTCTTCGGACACGTGCCCGGCACGACCGGCCCCTACTTGCTGACCGGTTCCCACCTGGACAGCGTGCCCAACGGCGGCCGCCTGGATGGCGCCTATGGGGCGGTCGCCGCCCTCGAGGTGCTGCGCACCCTGGTGGAATCAAAAAATCCAATCGCGCCCTTGGTCGAGGTGGTCGGATTTTCGGACGAGGAAGGGGTCCGGTTCGCCAGCGGACTGATCGGTAGCCTCGCCCTCACCGGCGAGCTCGATACCGCGAAACTCGGCGAGGCCCACGATTGGCGAGGCGTTCCCATCGACCAGGTGCTCGCCGCCGCCGGTCGCGAGGTCGACCGCCTGGTCGACGCGCATCAGCACCTCGCCGCGATCGCCGGCTTCCTGGAGCTGCACATCGAGCAGGGGCCGCGAATGGAGGCGGCGGGCATCGACCTCGCCCTGGTGACCGGCATCGTCGGCGTCCATCGCCAGCGGATCCAGCTGATCGGCGAACAGAACCACGCGGGCACCACGCCCTTTCGCCTTCGCCACGACGCCGGCCGGGCCGCGGCCCGCGCCACCGCGGGACTCTACGAGCTGGTGCAGTCGATCGATGGCGATGCGGTCGCGAACGTCGGCTTCATGCAGCTCGAACCTGGCGGTGTCAATGTGATTCCGGGGCGCGCCACCTTCACTCTCGAAGTCCGTCACCTGGATGAGGCCACCGTCCGGCGGATCGTCGCCGCCTTTGCCGAAAGGCTCCAAGAAATCTGCGCCGAGGAGGGGTGCCGCATCGAATCCGAGCTGCTCTCCTGGGTACCGCCGGCACCCATGGACCCGACGCAAGTCGAGATTCTCCAGCAGGCCTGCCGCCAGCTTGATCGCGAACCCGCACGCCTGTGGAGCGGCGCCGGCCACGACGCGGCCGTCCTCTCTCGACACGTTCCCACCGGCATGCTGTTCGTGCCCAGCCTGGGCGGGGTGAGCCATTCCCCGCGAGAGGCCACCTCGGATGCGCACCTGGTGCTCGGCGCCCGCGCGCTGCTGCGAGCCGTTGAGCGAAGCGCCGCGCGGATAAAGTAGTCACTCAGCCATGGATGTGTTCCTGCCTCGCTCTCTCGAGGAGGCCCTGGCCATGAAAGCCGAGCGGCCGGAAGCCGTCCCGCTCGCGGGCGGAACGGACCTGATGGTCGAGCTCAACTTCGGCAGGCTTCGGCCGCCGGCCATCATCGACCTGACGCGGGCAGCGGAGCTGGCGACCCACCGCCAGGAGGATGGCCACGTCTTCCTCGGCGCCGGCGTCACCTACGCCGCGATCGTCAACGAGCTGCCCGGCTTCAAGCCGCTGGTCCAGGCGTCGCGCTCGGTTGGCTCGCCCCAGATCCGTCATCGCGGCACCGTCGGTGGCAACCTCGGGACGGCGTCGCCCGCCGGCGATGCCCTGCCGGTGCTGGCCGCCTACGACGCCGAGGTCGTGCTCCGCAGCCAGGCACGCGGCGAGCGGTCGATGCCCTGGCACGCATTTCTGATGGGACCGAAGAAAACCGCGATCGCGCCCGACGAGTTGATCGTCGGTGCGCGCTGGGCGCGGATCCGCGGTCCGGGAAGCTTCTCGAAGATCGGCACCCGCAACGCCATGGTGATCGCGGTCGCCGGATTGTCTCTCGTCATCGACGAAGACCACCGGCGCGTGAACGTGGCGCTCGGCTCGGTCGGGCCGACCATCATCCGCGCCACGCCGGCGGAGGAACAGATCTCGTCCGCGATGGCCAGCTCCGGAGCCTGGCAGGACCCATCGACGGCAGTATCCGAGCAGGTCATCGACGAATTCGCCGAACTGGTGGCATCCGCGGCCAGGCCGCTGGATGACGTCCGGGGGACGGCGGCCTACCGGCGACACGGCTGTCGGGTGCTGGCCCGCCGTTCGCTGGCATGGGCGCTCAGCGAGCGAAGGTTGCCGACGTGGTTGTGAGGACCCGCGTCAACGGCGAATGGCGCGAAGCGGAGGTCTGGCCCGGGGCAAGTCTCCTCGCGTTTCTCCGGGAGCAGCTCGGCCTGTTCGGCTCGAAGAACGCCTGCGAGCAAGGTGAGTGCGGTTCCTGCTCCGTCTGGCTCGACGGCGCACTGGTCTGCAGTTGCCTGGTGCTCGCGGCCCAGGCGAATGACCGCGAGGTCCGCACCGTCGAGGGACTGACCGATGCCGGCCGCCTGCATCCGGTCCAGGAGGCATTCGTCGAAGCCGGCGCTGTTCAGTGCGGCTTCTGCACCCCCGGGTTCGTGGTCGCCGTCGCCGACCTGCTGGAGAAGGACGCCAGCCCCAGCCCGGCGACGGTGCGCGAGGCACTGAGCGGCAACATCTGCCGCTGCACCGGCTACGCGAAGATCCTGGACGCGGTCAACCTCGCCGCGGCCCGGCTCCGAGAGCGAACGTGATCCTGCTCGACGGGTGCCGCACCGTGGTGACCATGGACGACGCCAGCACCGAGCTGGCGGATGCCTCGATCCTCATCGAGAGTGGCGTCATCAATTGGGTTGGGACCGGTCGGCCACCGGGACGCGGACAACCGGACGTGGTGGACGGACGCGGCCTGGTCGCGATCCCGGGATTGGTCAACACCCATCATCACCTCTACCAGACGCTCACCCGCGTCCGCGCTCAGCAGGGCGGCCTGTTCGACTGGCTGCGCGAGCTCTACCCGACGTGGGCGGCGATCGATGCCGACTGGGAGCGGACCGCCGCGGAAGTCGGCCTGGCCGAGCTCGCCCTGAGCGGCTGTTCGACTACGACAGATCACCACTATGTCTTTCCTGCCGGGGTGATTGGCCTGCTCGAGGCCGAGATCGATGTGGCGGCCCAGCTCGGGATCAGATTCCAACCCTGTCGCGGATCGATGGACCTGGGCCAATCGCGCGGCGGCCTGCCGCCGGACAGCGTGGTGGAAGATATCGACACCGTCCTCGACGCGACCGAGCGGGCGATCCAGCGCTTCCACGATCCGGCGCCGGGATCGATGCTGCGGATCGCCGTGGGTCCCTGCTCGCCCTTCTCGGTATCGCCGGAACTGATGCGCGAGTCGGCCGCGTTGGCCCGCAAGCGCCAGGTGCGGCTGCACACCCACATCGCCGAGACCCTGGACGAAGAAGCGTACTGCCTGAAGACCTTCAACCGCCGGCCCCTCGAGCTACTCGAGGACTTCGGCTTTCTCGGCCCGGATGTCTGGCTGGCCCACTGCGTTCACCTCAGCTCGGCGGATATTCACCGGATGGCTGAGAGTCGCACCAGCGTCGCCTGGTGCCCCACCTCGAACATGCGGCTTGGGTCCGGATTCGCCCCGGCCCGCGAGATGATCGACGCCGGCGTCTCGGTTGGGATCGCCGTGGATGGTTCAGCATCGAACGATAGCGGCAACCTGCTGGCCGAGGTTCGCCAGGCGCTGCTCACGACCAGGGCGCGCAAGGGCGCCGCGTCGATGACGGCGCGGGAGGCGCTTCGGGTGGCGACCCGCGGCGGCGCCGCCTGTCTCGGCCGAGATGACATCGGCTCAATCGAGGTGGGCAAGCGCGCCGACATCGCGCTCTTCGCCGTCGATGACCTGGCACATCGCGGCGCCGAGGCCGACCCGGTTGCCGCGCTCGTGTTCTGCGACCCAGGGCCGGTGCGACATCTGTTCGTCGAGGGCAAGGCCGTGGTACGGGATGGACAACTCGTCAATCTGGCGAACGCTCGGTTGAATCCCCCTCCCCCCTTGTGGGGGAGGGTCGGGGTGGGGGGTAGCCCGTGAGCATTGACATCCGCCGCAAGGGCGGCGTCGGCGAGTCCGTCCGCCGGGTCGATGGCGTGCCCAAGGTGAGGGGTGAGTTCGAATACGCCAGCGACCTCCGCCGCGACGGGATGCTGCACGGAGCGACACTGCGCAGCCCGCACCCCCACGCGCGCATCGTGTCGATCGATATTGCCGCCGCGATCGCGGCGCCGGGGGTTCGCGCCGTCCTGACGCACGCCGATGTGCCGGGCAAGAAAACCTTCGGGCTCGACGTACAGGACCAGCCGGTGCTCGCCATCGATGTGGTGCGCTACGCCGGCGAGCCGGTGGCGATCGTCGCCGCCGAAGATCCGGAGCTGGCACGGGCGGCGCTGAAGCAGATTGATGTCAACTACGAGGTACTGACGCCCGTCACCGACATGGAGCGAGCACTCGAGCCGAATTCCCCATCCGTGCATCCCCAGGGCAACATCGTCCGGACCCTGCAGGTCGTCCACGGTGATCCAAATGCGTCCGCCGACGTTTGGGTCGAGGGAAGCTATGAAACCGGGATGCAGGACCAGGCGCCGCTCGGTCCCGAGGCCGGTCTCGCCGTGCCCGCCGCCGACGGAGGCGTCGAGCTCTTCATCGCCACCCAGTGGCTCCACGCCGACCTGGAGCAGCTGGCGCCCTGCCTCGGGCTGCCCGCGGAGAAAGTCCGGCTCCATCTCTCCGGCGTGGGCGGGGCCTTCGGGGCCCGCGAGGACGTCAGCATGCAGATCCATGCCTGTCTACTGGCGTTGCGCACCGGACGACCGGTCAAGATGAGCTACGGCCGCCAGGAATCGTTCTACGGCCACGTCCACCGACACCCGTCGCGGGTCTGGATGCGCCACGGCGCCCGGCGCGACGGAACGCTGGTCAACGTGCAGGCGCGCCTGCTGGTCGACGGCGGCGCCTACACCTCGACCTCTCCCGCGGTCATCGGCAACGCCACCACCTTCGCCGCCGGACCCTACGAGGTCGCGAATGCCCGTCTGGAAGGGACAGCGGTCTTCACCAACAATCCGCCCTGTGGCGCGATGCGGGGTTTCGGCGCGGTGCAGGCCTGCTTCGCCTACGAGGCGCAAATGGACAAGCTGGCGATGGCCCTCGGTCTCGATCCCCTCGAGCTGCGACTGAAGAATGCCGTGAAAACAGGCTCGGTGCTGCCGACCGGCCAGCCCATCATTGGTGCCGCTCCAGTGCGCGAATGCCTGCTTCGCCTCCAAGATCTGCCATTACCCGCGGAGGAGCCGCCGCTCGACCGCGATCCGATGCTGCTCCCGGGCGGCGCCGGCAATGTGGGTCATGGTGAGGCGCTCAAGCGCGGGGTTGGGGTGGCGGTCGGCTACAAGAACCTCGCCTACAGCGAGGGCTTCGATGATTCGTCGGAGGCATGGGTGCGGGTCTCCGTCGATCGCGAAGGCCCCATGGCGGAGGTGAAGACCGCGGCGGTCGACGTCGGCCAGGGGATCGACACCATCGTGGCCCAGATCGTTCGTACCGAGCTGGGCATCGACCGGGTCCTGATCAGGCAACCGGATACCTCGATCGGCTCGGCCGGGTCGAGCTCCGCCTCACGGCAAACGATGATGACGGGCGGTGCGGTCCAGCTCGCCTGTCAGGCGGTACGCGCCGAGATCGACGCGCAGGGTGGAATGCCAGAACTGCGCCGGCCGGTGGAGGCGACGCGCGTGTTCCATCACCGCCCGACCGGAAAGCTCGACGCGAATGGCCAGGGCGATCCGCATGTGAGCTTTGCCTTCGGGGCCGCGCGTGCGGTGGTCGAGGTCGATACCGACCTCGGCCTGGTCCGGGTGGTGCAGCTCGCGGTGGCCCAGGACGTCGGCCGCGCGCTCAATCCGCAGAGCGTGATGGGCCAGATCGAGGGCGGCAGCGCGCAGGGGCTTGGCCTGGCGTTGATGGAGGAGGTCGCCCTGGTCGACGGCCAGGTCAAGAACGCGTCCTTCACCGACTACCTGCTGCCGACCATCCTCGACATGCCGCCGGTTGTCTGTGAGCTGGTCGAGGAGCCGGAGCCCGGACTGCCGTACGGGGCGAAGGGGGTGGGTGAACCATCGACCGTGGTGGTGCCGGCCGCCGTGGTCGCCGCCCTCCGCCACGCCACCGGCCGCGAACTGCGGCGAGCCCCTGTCAAGCCCGACGACCTGGTAGGGCTGTGAGCGAGCTGGCCACGGTTTCCACCCACGTTCTCGATGTCGCGACCGGGAAACCCGCGGCCGGGGTGCGGGTCACGCTGGGGACCCGGACGCTCACCACCGACGCGCAGGGTCGGATCGCCGACCTTAGTGGTGGCGGGATCAATCCCGGGTCGTACCGCATGTTGTTCGAGATCGGTGCCTACTTCGCCGGTACGCCGCACCTGTTCGAGACCATCGCGCTGGAGCTCGAGCTCACCGAGGGCCGCCATTACCACGTGCCGCTGCTGATCGCTCCCTACGCCTGCTCCACCTACCGCGGGACGTGATGACGACCATCGAGGAGGCGCTCGAGGGCTCGACGCCGTTGGCCATGAAAGTCCGCGCCCTCGGCCCCTACCGATCGGCAGATGAGATGGTTGCTCAAATGAAGGCCGTGCTGCCGACCCTCAGTGAGGAGGAGAAGGTCGCCACCCTCAATGCCCATCCGCGAATCGGCGAGGACCCCGGGCGCCTCTCCGCGCGCTCGCTGGCAGAGCAGGGCAGCGACTCGCTACCCGAGCTCGAACGGCTCAATGCCGAGTACGAGCGGCGCTTCGGTTTCCGGTTCGTCGTCTTCGTCAACCGCCGGCCGAAGGCCGAGATCGTGGAAGTCCTGGGCCAGCGACTGCGCCGATCGCGCGAGCAGGAGATAGAGGAAGGACTGCGAGCCATTGTCGACATCGCCGCAGACCGGATCAAGGCGTGAAAGCCGAGATCCGGTACGGCAAGCACAACGTCTCCTTCTACCGAACGCATCCCACGCTTGGCCTGCTCGGGGGCCGGGTCAGCATCGACGTCTTCGGCGACAATTTCCTGCCGGCATACACCGAGGGCGACAACCGCGAGGTGGTCGCCACCGACACCATGAAGAACTTCGTCTACGCCATGGCGCTGGAGTATCCGGGTGCTAGCCACGAAGGGTTTGCCGCATTCCTCGGCCGGCGATTCCTGACCACCTACCCACAGATGCGCTGGCTCCGCCTGGCGATGCGAGAGATTCCGTTTGCCCAGCACAGCCAGAAACTGCTGAGTCCGCTCGAGGATGATTACGGCAGCGTCGAGATCGAGGTCGGCCGCGAGGGCCTCCGCGCCCTGCGTTGTGGCCGGCGCAACCTGCGACTGGTCAAGCTGACCGGGAGCGCGTTCAAAGACTTCGCCCGCGACGCCTACACCACGCTGCCGGAGCGCGCCGACCGGCCTCTGTTTATCCACCTCGATGTCCACTGGCGCTACCAGCGGATGGAGGATGGCGTCGACGACGGCGCGGCGCGGATCGATTCACGGGCGGTGCGCGATGCGGTGATCGCGGCCTTCGATGACTTCGTGAGCATGTCGATCCAGCACCTGGTCTACGAGATGGGAACCCGGCTGCTGGAGCGTTTTACGGGCATCAGCGAAGTCAGTTTCGAGGCCCAGAACCGGCTCTGGGATACGTCGAAAGTCTCGGACGCGGATCCCGCAACCAAGGTCTTCAGCGACCCCAAGCCGGCCCACGGAGTGATCGGCCTTACCCTTAAGCGCGATGCTTGAGATCACCGTCGGCTCGATGCGGTTCAGGGCGCGCTGGGAAGCCGAGGCCGCCCCGAAGACCTGTGCCGCCTTTCGGCGATTGCTGCCGCTACGGGCGCGGCTGGTCCAGGCGCGCTGGAGTGGCGAATCGGCCTGGGTTCCGCTGGGCGAGCTGCAAACCGGGCTCGGCTACGAAAACCACACCAGCTATCCTGCGGCTGGCCAGCTGCTGCTCTACCCCGGTGGGATCAGCGAGACGGAGGTGCTCTTTCCCTACGGCTCCACCAGGTTCGCCAGCAAGGCCGGACAGCTGGCGGGCAACCACTTCGCCACCATCGAGGAGGGCCGGGAGCAGTTGAACGAGCTCGGCCGCCGGGTGCTCCACGACGGCGCTCAGGAGATCGTTTTCAGCGAAGGCTGAGCGTTGAACCGGTCGACCGCCGCCAGGTAGTTGCGCTTCTGCTCGTCCGGCAGGAATGACGCGGTGAACGAATTCCTGGCGAGGGTGAGCAGTTGGTCCCGATCGAGGCCCAGGGCGGTCGCGGTGGCCTGGAAGTTATCACCCACATAGCCGCCGAAGTAGGCCGGGTCGTCAGAATTAACCGTCACCAGCAGGCCGCGGTCGAGGAGCTGCTTCAAGTTGTGCTGCCGTAGGGTTGGAAACACCCGCAACTTGACGTTCGACAGCGGACAGACGGTGAGCGGCGTCTGGTCCTCGACCAGCCGGCCGACCAGGCGGGGATCTTCGGCGCACCGCACCCCGTGATCGATGCGTTGCGCGTTCAAGAGGTCGAGCGCTTCCCAGATGTAGGCGGGCGGCCCCTCCTCACCGGCGTGCGCCACCGTATGCAAACCGGCCTCGCGAGCTCGGTCAAAGACTGTCCGGAACTTCGATGGCGGATGGCCGACTTCCGAGGAGTCGAGGCCGACGCCGAGAATCCAGTCGCGATATGGCAGCGCCTCCTCGAGCGTCTGCATCGCGGACTCGGCGCTCAGGTGCCGGAGAAAACAGGGGATCAGTCCGCTCGTGATCTGCAGCCGGTCGCGGCCGTCCTCCAGTGCCCGATGCATGCCGCCGATCACGGTCTCGAAGGGAACGCCCCGGTCGGTGTGGGTTTGCGGATCGAAGAATATCTCGGCATGGCGGATACCCTGGCCGGCCGCGCGGCTCAGGTAGGCGGAGGTCAGCTCGTAAAAGTCCTGCTCCTTCAGCAACACCTGGCAGCCCGCGTAATAGAGGTCGAGGAACGACTGAAGATCGCTGAAGACATAGGCTCGTCGCAGCTCATCGACTGAGCGGTAGGGCAGGCGCACGCGGTTGCGCCCGGCCAGTTCGAACATCAACTCGGGCTCGAGGGTTCCCTCGATATGGAGATGCAGCTCTGCCTTCGGCAGGTCGCGCGCGAAGGAGGCTTCAGCCGCCATTGCCCGGGATCATGACAGTTCGAGGCGGCAGAGGTCGGCGCGGCCGGCGGCCAGGATGGTGTTGACGTCGTCGGCGGTCGTGACGTTGCCGGAGGCGAGGGTCGCGATTCCGACCTCGTTGCGGATCCGGTCGCTGGCCGGCACGCCGAACAGGCGTCGGTAATCCGGGCGACTCTCCCACACGGTCTGTCCCATCACCGGATGGACCAGGTCGCAGCCATGCGTCTTGAGCAGCGCGGCGACCTCGACGGCCTCGTCCAGGTCCAGTCCGCCGGGTATCCAATCACTCGCGGAGATCCGCACCAGTAGCGGGCGCTCCCAGATCGCCCGGACGGCGTCGACCACTTCGAGCGGAAAGCGCATCCGGTTCTCGAGTGAACCGCCGTACTCGTCCCCCCGGCGATTGGTGAGCGGTGAGATGAAGCCGGCAAGCAGGTATCCATGGGCGAAGTTGAGCTCCAGCGCGTCGAATCCGCATCCCGCGGCGGCCCGCGCGGCAGCGGCAAAGACCGTCGCAATGTGCACCATGTCGCGATGCGTCATCTCGCGCGGCAGCGCGGCGTGCGGGGTGTAGGCAATCGGTGAGGCGGCGATCAGTCGCCAACCGCCCCGCCCCAGCGGCCAGTCCACGCCCTGTGAGCGGGGGCGCATCGACCCCCGCCGGCCGGCATGACCGAGCTGCAAGGCGACCCGGCTGCCGGCCTGATGGACCCGCTCCATCGCAGGCCGCATGGCGTCCTGGTGCGGTCGATCGAAGACCGGTGTCTCCGGGGTGATGCGGCCATCCTCGGTGACGCTCATGAACTCGGTGATGATCAGTCCGGCACCGGTTGCGGCGGCTGTCTCGAGATCCGCGCCGGCCGTGATGACCACGCGGTTCGGCACCGTCAAATTCCCGAGACGAAACGGGGCGAACATCGGGGGCGGACTCAGGCGCAGCGCCCCATCGGGTGAACCCTGCGCCGCCGCCCCAAACCACGCGTCGACCGTGCGCACCAGCTCCGGGTCGCGCTGGGTCAGGTTGATGTAGGTGATTCGGCGGCTACGGGTGAGCAGGTTGAACGCAAACTGCCTCGGGTCGAATTGGGCGTACCGCGCGACGTGCTCGAAGTAGCTCGAGCTCTCGAGCGCCGCCTCCTGGAACCGTTCCACGACCGGCTGGCGTTCCATCTCGTAGTCGTTGATGGCCGCATCCAGCTCCGGACGTCGGCGGAGAGCGTCGACGAGCGCGATGCTGTCCTCCATCGCCAGCTTGGTTCCCGAGCCGATCGAGAAGTGCGCGGTGTGGGCCGCGTCTCCCAGCAGGACGACATTGCCGTGATGCCAGCTTTCCTGTCGCAGCGTGGCAAAGTTGATCCACAGGGAGCGGTTCGACATCAGCCGGCGACCACGCAGCTCCGGCTGGAAAAGCGTCTCGCAATACGCGATGCTCTCCGCCTCGGTGGCGGTTTCCAGCCCGGCCCGCCGCCAGGCATCCTCCGGGCACTCGACGATGAAGGTGCAGGTGTGGGCGTCGAACGGGTAGGCATGCACCTGGAACAGACCGTCGTCGTTGCGGCGAAAGATGAAGGTGAACGCATCGAGCGGTAAGTCGCCCCCGAACCAGACGAACTTCGTGGGATGGACCACGATCTGCGGCTTGAAGACCTCGGCGTATGTCCGTCGCACCAGGCCGTTGATCCCGTCCGCCCCGATGATGAGATCGGCGCCCTCGAGTTCTTTGAGGTCATGGATCTCGTGCTCGAACTCCAGCCGGACGCCGAGCGTCTGGCAGCGGCGCTGCAGGATGTTGAGCAGAACTTTCCGCGAGATGCCGGTGAACACATGCCCGCGGGAGCGGATCTTCGTATCGCGGTAGTAAATGTCGATCGCGTTCCAGCGGGCGAAGCTCTCGCCGATCTCGGTATAGGTGTCGTAGTCGGCGTCGCGCAGCGCCCCAAGCGTTTCTTCCGAAAACACCACCCCCCAACCAAAGGTCGCGTCCGGCGGGTTTCGCTCGACGACCCGCACCTCGTCGCCCGGGTTGGCCTTCTTGGCCAGCAGCGCGAAGTACAGTCCGGCGGGGCCGCCGCCGATGACGGCGTAGCGCACCGGCTTAGTGAATCACCTCGGCGAGACGGTCGACCTGATCGAGCCGGCAGACGGTCGGAAATAGAACGAGCTCGTCGCAGCCGGCGTCTTCGTAGCCACGGATGAAGTCGGCGATGGCGCCCGGCGACGTCAGGTTCCCGGCCGCGATCTTGTCGGCGAACGATCCAGTGAACGCGTAGTAATGCCGCAGGTACTCGGCGCCCGCCTCGGCCGTCCCATCGCCGAGTGCGAAATACCCCATCCCCCAGAGTGCCGGACGGCGGGGCCGGCCCAGGTCCGACCACGCGGTAAGCGCTCTGGCAACGGCGCCGCCAAACGCTCGTGGCGGGCCACCGCCATGCATGTACCCGTCGGCGTAACGCGCCATTCGGGCCAGTGCCTCGCCGCTCGATCCGCCGACCAGGAGATGCGGACCGCGCCCGGCTGGCGTCGGGCCGATCTTTCCCTCCTCCCAGATATCGCGAATGCTCTCGAGCTGTTCCGCAAATCTCCGGCCGCGACCGCGACTCTCGACCTGAGCGACCTCGTAGTCCTCGCCGCGCGCTCCGACCGCGAGACCGAGGGTGAGCCGACCACTGGAAATCGCGTCGAGTGACGCCGCCTGCTTGGCGAGCAGGGCGGTGTTTCGCAGCGGCGCGATCACGATCATCGTCGCCAGCCGCACCCGGCGGGTGACCGCGGCGGCCGCTGCCAGCGCGGTGAATGGCTCGTAGTTCTGGTAGGCAATGCGGTCGAGGACTCCGAGGCTGGTGAATGGCCCGGCGTCAGCACGCTTCGCCCAGTCGACGAGAAGCTCACCCGTGACGCCGGCCGTCGTTGTCGGAAGGCCGAGCCCGATGTTCATCTGCCGTCGCTCCTTCGGAGGAGATGATAAGTTTTCCCGGATGAGTGCGTTCCGCGGATCGGTGGCGCCGGCGCAATCGTGGAACCATTTCCGCTTCACCGTCAAGGACGGTGTCGCAACGATAACGTTCGATCGTTCGCAAAAGTTGAACGCGTTGACCTTCGAGGTCTACGCGGATCTTCGCGACCTGCTGACGGAATTACCTCAACGAGACGACGTGCGGGTGCTGGTGATCACCGGTACCGGCCGGGGATTCAGCTCCGGCGGAGACGTCAACGAGATCATCGGTGAGCTGCAAAAAATGGATCCCCGCGATCTGCTGGCCTTCACCCGGATGACTGGGACGGTGACTCAGCGAATGCGCGAGTGTCCGATGCCGATCATCGCATCGGTCAACGGCGTCGCCGCCGGAGCGGGAGCGGTGATTGCCCTCGCCGCCGACCTGCGTATCCTGGCCGCGTCGGCGACTTTCACTTTCCTGTTCACGAAAGTCGGGCTGTCCGGTGGCGACATGGGCGCCGCCTACCTGTTGCCGCGATTGATCGGCCTGGGGCGAGCCAGCGAGCTGCTCCTGTTGGGCGAGCAAGTCACGGCCCAACGGGCACTGGCGATCGGCCTTGCCAATGCCGTGGTCGAGGATGACGAGCTCACGGAACAGACGAACGGCATCGCGCGCAGGCTCGCCCAGGGCCCTGCGCTCGCCTACGGCGCGACGAAGATGCTGATCGCGAAGGAGTTGGAGACGAGCCTCGGCGCGGCACTGGAGCTGGACAGCATGACGCAGGCGCTGCTGATGAAGAGCGCCGACCACGCGGAGTTTTACGCCGCGTTCCGCGAGGGGCGAGAGGCGAAATGGACCGGCCGATAGCCAGCCCGCACGAGATCCGCAACCCGGAGACCCTCCCGCCTGCCCTCGGTTTCTCGCACGCGGTCATTGCCCAGTCCGGCCGCACCGTGTACCTCGCCGGTCAGACCGCGCAGCGAACCGATGGGACGGTGATGGGAGCCACCATGGCCGAGCAATTCGATGTGGCCGCGGGTAATGTCGTCAAGGCCCTCGAGGCCGCCGGCGCGCATCCGCAGGACCTGGTCAGCATGCAGATCTTCGTCACGGACGTCACCGAGTACCGGCGACTATCGAAGGAAGTCGGTGAAGCGTACCGGCGTCATTTCGGCCGGCACTACCCTGCCATGGCCCTGCTCGAGGTCCGCCGCCTATTCGAGCCGGCCGCCAAGGTCGAGCTGATGTGCGTCGCCGTGACGGCCTGACGGTGGGCCAGCAGCGACAAACCCTCCCGCCAGCGGAGGCCTCAGGACAGAGGCCCTTATGAAGTGCGTTCCAGCAGGCGTTTCATGCGAAGCACCTCCGCAGGCGTATCCCTTCGCACCCACCAGCCCAGCAGCACGCTGAAGAGCCGGCCAAGAAACCAACCAAAGATGAAGCACTCCCGGTGCAGGACCACGGTTCCCTGGGGCGTCTCGGCACAGGTGAAGAATCCCTCGAAGCCTCGCAGCGGCCAGGGGACCTTCAGCCCGCGGAATTCCAATCGAGAGTACGGCGTCAGCGTGTAGCCGAGGGTGACGGGTGGCGCCTTGATCCCCATCAGCCGTCCGTCGTGCCGGACCTCACCAACGTTACCCTCGCGTTTGACGTAGTGCACCCGGCCAATTTTCAGATCCGCCTGACGGTAGCGATCGACATCGAGGACAAACTCGAGGATCTCCGCAGGCGATCGACAGATGACGATTCGCCCCTCACCGCAAATGACAAAGGACCCTGGCATCGGCTATGCGCGCGTCTCCCTTGCGTCGGCTCGCTTTGCGAACGCGCGAAGGTCAGTGAGCCCAAACGGCGAGCAGTCGGGCATGCCGGCCCGGACGCTCTCGTCGTTGAAGGCGGTCACCGGAAGCAGGTCGGCCGGCAGGGGATCCGGTGCCAGGACTGGCTCGACAACCTCTTCCTCGAGCATGCGAACCTGGGCCACCGCGATAAGCGGGACGGTCATCATCAGCTCAGCCGCGCGGGCCACCGCATACGTTAGGGCAATTGGCGCACGCAATAGGAGGGTCCGTTTGCCGAGGACCGTGGCGAGCAGACGAACGGCATCGTCGAACTCCAACTCAGTGGGCCCGGTAATCGGGGTCGTCCTCCGCGCAAGCCGTCCTTCGATCAGCGCCGCCCTGAGGATGTTGACGGCAACGGCGAGTGGACGCACTCGGCGACATCCCATGCTGGTAAACACCGGAAAGGTGCAGAGCGCTCGAGTCAGGTGGTCGAGCAGATGGTCACCCCGACCGAAGATCATCCCCGGTTTCAGAACTGTCCATTCAAGCGTCGAGGAGCGGACGATTTCTTCTGCGGCCCACTTCGATTCGTGGTATGCGGAGCCGCAATTCGGTCGGGCGCGAAGAAAGCTGAGCAGCGCGAGCCGCGCAACGCCGGCTTGCTCGGCGGCCTGCACTACGTTCCTTGTCCCGCGCACGTGCACTGCAACGTAGGTCTGGCTGCCGATCTCACGGTTGATCCCGGCGCAGTGCGCTACCGCGTCGCAGCCGTCAAATGTTCGCCGTAAGGCGTCGCCATCGCTAAGGCCGGCGAAGTCGATGCTCACGCCCTTGGTGCTTAGGACTTCGGTGGCCCATGGACGCCGATCGACGCCGCGGGCGATGACGACAGCCTGATGCCCCTGCTGCGCCAGGGCCACCGCCAGATGACCGCCGACGAACCCCGTGCCGCCGGTGATGGCAACCTCTCAGCGTGCATCGTGCCGCCGAAACAGGTCGCGGGCGATGATCTCGCGCTGGATCTCCGAGGTGCCCTCGTAGATCCGGGGGGCCCGGACCTCGCGATACAGATGCTCCAGGAGGTGGCCGCGCTCGAGGGCCACCGCCCCATGGACCTGGATCGCCACGTCGATCACCTGCTGAGCGGTCTCGGTGGCAAAGAGCTTGGCCATGGCCGAACGTCGGGCGATGTCCTGATCGCCGCGGTCGTAGGCTTCGGCCGCCGCGTAAACCAGCGCGCGGGCGGCCTCGAGCTTTGTCGCCATCTCGGCCAGCTGGTGGGAGACCGCCTGGAATTCCTTGATCGGCCGGCCGAATGCCCTACGGTTTGACGCGTGGGCGATTGCGGCATCGAGCGCCGCTCGGGCCATTCCAAGCACCGATCCGCCCACGCTGGGGCGAAACAGGTCGAGCGTCCGCATCGCCAGCCGGAAGCCATGGTCGACCTCGCCGAGTACCTGGTCTGCCGAGGCCACCACGCCGTCAAGCTCGAGCCGGCCGATCGGAT
>Ga0209160_1002306_pt1 | contig 15894 bp, 19 predicted proteins | sample GraSoiAngelo_153_FD_186167 | JGI IMG/M metagenome (GOLD analysis project Ga0209160, IMG submission 186167) | Grasslands soil microbial communities from the Angelo Coastal Reserve, California, USA - 14_1009_12_40cm (SPAdes) (version 2) | ecosystem: Environmental > Terrestrial > Soil > Grasslands ... | reverse complement strand
AGCCTTGGACTTCGTAGTGCGCCTGGCATCGTTCTGGGCCGACGAGGTCTATCTGAGGAAGAGAGGATCTCTGTCGGGGAACATGTGGAGGAGGCCGGTGGTGAACGTTCTCGACGATGACACCCTCGAAGGAGCCGAGCGCCCGATGACTTCGAAGAAGGAGACGGGCTCGATCGACAGGTTCCTGATGCCGCTCCTCGGGCCTGGCCGCGCCTTCTTCAGGGTCAGATTGGTCGAGAAGGACGAGAGCGCTGCTCGATTCCACAGTCACTCGCACGTGGACGAATACTACCTGATCCTCACTGGGAAGGGGACGCTGAGATACAATGGCTCGGAGACAGAGGTGAAAGCGGGGGACCTAGTCGGCAAACCGGCCGGGCCAGAGATCGCTACGCAACTCATTGCCGACCGAGGGGAGCAGCTCCGAATACTCGATATGGAGGTTTGGCACGACCGGGCTCAAGTCTCCAAGGATATCATAGTGAACCCCGACTTCAAGGAGATCCTATTGAGTGGCTCTGGGTGGGGAGCTATCGTTCCAGAAGAGTCCTTGATTACGCCCGAGGATTTCTTCCGCCACTACGACCAGGGATACAAGAGGACGAAGGATGGAGGGTGGGTCCCGTCCAAGAACCGAGGCCACAAACGGACACGCGAGAAAATGATCATACTTTGCTCCCACGACATCACCCGATAGACTGGAGAAACGAGACGAGTTTGAGTTCGGATCGAGTTGAATGGCCCCCCTCCATAGCGACGTAGTTTCGCAAAGTCAGGATATTGTGAGAGTGTAGACTGGGTGGATCTCGGCCCAGTCGTAGTGGTCCGTGTCCAAGACGTATGGTCCGGTGACTGTGATGCGGTCGTTGACGCTGGGGATTGTTATGTTGTTGGTGTAGTTCCGACACGCTGAGACCGCATCGGATTGGGTTATGGGTAGTGCGCAGATTATTTCGACGACCAGGTCGCCGTACTGGTACTGGTCATTCGCGCTGTTGGTGAGAGTGCTATACTGAGAATCGAGGGCCAATCGCAAGTGGTAATCTCCGTCGGCCTCTTCGAACACATTCTCGACGACTCCGGAAGCAGTTATGCAGGACGTGATGATACTCAGACGGTACGAATTGTAAACGTGGCTCGACATTGAGCCCGGGTCACTGCAACCAGAGTGATCCGACCCGGGAGATCCAGTATGAGTAGCGTAGTAGCCAGTTACACCTGCCCCAACCGCAATCACCACGGCGGCGAGTGCGACCGCCAACACAGTCTTTCTCAAGAGCTTTCGCGAGAAGATTGTCTATGGCGCATAAGTGGAATAACTTTTCTGCATCCGCGTGGATGACATTATCGGCCGCGAACTACTTTTCGCATGATCCATTTGCTTGTTCCGAGAGCACCGAGCGGATGGAATCCGAATTCTGTGAACATCGAGTGGGTTCCGCCCCATAGGAATGAGGTTGAGTATGGTTTTCCTCTGGTGTCGATCGGATATCCGTCGACTGTCCCGCCTCCCTTGGTGGCGATGATGCGCAGTGCTCCTTCCAACGCGGCCTTCGAAACTCCCTCTTTTCTATGGTCGCGGTCGACGAAGAAGCACGTAATCCTCCAGTCAGGCGGAGCCAGATCCAACCTGCCGTACCCGCTCATTCGGCCCGGAAGTTCGAGCGGGGGTCCGAACTGACACCACCCAACGACATCCGGCCCGTTGTATACGAGGGCCGAGTGGGACCGATCCTCTCGAACAAGCTTCTCTTTGAGTCCCTTGTGCTTTCCAGCCCACTCTTTCTCCTCGCTGCGCTTGAGATGGAAGGCGGTGCACCAGCAGCCACCCCAGACTCCGTTGTGTTTTTCGACTATCCGCTCAAAGTCGGGCCATGTCTCTCTTTTGAGCTCCTTGATTCGAAATCGCGTCTTGGGCTGTCTCACGTGCTTCGTGCGAGAGGATAAGTTACCGTCCGGGTCTACATTCAGGCTGGTCAATTTTTTCATAAGTCGGATATCCAGAACTTTTGTGATTAATCCTTATCAGATCCAGTCAGTTCTGATGCCTTCTATCTTTGAGAAGTGGGGATCATCAGAGACGATCTGCTTTGACTTTAGCTCTAGAGCTGTCGCGGCGATGACGGAGTCGGCTGTGGGCAATCCTCGGTGGCGGGCCCTCAGCTTTGCGGCCGCTATGGCTATTGGCACAGTAAGGTCAATTATTCTGAAGGTCGATTTCAAGATAGAACCGACGCGCAGTTCTGCGGTATCGGCGCCAACATTCTCGTACTCGAACTTGTAAACCTCGTGAATGACCATTGTCGGGACGAGTGCGTTCTGGCGTTGAAGCTCTGTAATCTTGCGGCTGGTCTTCTCCCTGATACTCGCGGTCTCGGCGAGGAAGTGGGTGAGAAAGAAGCGTGTGTCGATTGTCGGGACGGCGGTCAGTAGCGGTCCTCCGAGCGCATCTTGTCAAGTCTTCTCTTCATCTCCTCAACAGTAACTCTCCCCGCGTCTATCCCCGCGAGGTCTTCGAGAGGAGTAATGGGACTGAGAAGAATCCCTTGGTCCGAGTCCTTGACTAGGAGGCTCATTCCCTGCTTTATGCTGTACTTTCTCCTCTGCTCAATCGGAATGGTTACCTGGCCCTTTCGGGTCACCTTGACAATTTGTTCCGCCATCTGCGCTCAGGTTGTACAGTGAGCCCATGTACTACTTAAACGGTCTGTCCAACCCGCCTAATAGCGCCAAGTGACCAGAAGAACCTCTCCCGATCGATTTATCTGGTGATTGCAAATCGCGCCCCTCTATCTCCCTTCCTTCGTGGGCTCAGTCAGGCTGTGAGCACAACTACCAGGCGAACCTCATTCTTCAGCTTCAACATTCTCGCCCAACAAAACGAATCTTATGATGAATGTAAAAGAATTACTCTCCTCTGACCGGCCGGATCAAATCCACTCCAGACAGAAAGAACAAGCTTAGATCTTGATCCACTTGTGTACATGGAAAGCATATACACGGTCAAGTGAGTAGCGGGTGGAATCGATGAGCTCTTACTCGAAGGCTGGCGCGGCTGGCGTTGTTTTACTAGTCACTATCATCGAGGATGCTGGGCTGATCGCCTGGCTGGTGTTGGCCCGCGCCTCAATGTTCTATCAGGGTATCCCAATCGCCCCGCTAGTACTCCTGCTCGTGCTCCTTGTCGAGCATTCGATTATGCAGCGCGCGGAGAATCCGAATTTTACCGGAAAAGTATTCGCGCAAATATTTGGCTTTAGCTCGCTTGAAGTCGTTAACTGGAGCGTATGGCTAACCCTACTCTCGAACACTTCGTCCGTGCTCTCGATGAGTTCGCTTATTGCTTCACTTTACTTCTTCGTCGGGTTCTACATTGAACACCAGATTACTGAGAACGTAATCACTCAACAGCCATATCTCCGGTTTAGAAATCCAAGAGGTGCGATCACAGCTGGTGTGATTCTTGAGACCCTCAGCGAAGGTGTCGGAGCCCGCCTCTGGTTGCTCTATGGGCCAATCGGTCCCGCATTCCTAGTCGTGGGCTCCTTGATAGAACACTCGATCCAATACGTAGTTGGAAGATTGCCCACGACGGGTCTTATTACCGAGCCTGGATCGGTACAGACAAGAAGCCAAGATTGAGCTGAGGCCCGGACTCACCGGCCTTCGTGTTTGACTATCTTCCAGCTGGGCGCTTGGTTTCTTCCATTCGTCTACTGATAGAATTGATTTCTATGAGCTCTTTTACCAAGGACCGAATGTCAAGAAGAATTTCCATCTGGATCATGTAAAAGTCCATCATCGTCCGGCTTCTTCCAGCCTGTCTGATGATCTCTTCATTGGTCCTCATTTGCAGTCCGCCCGATGTATGATCAAACACCACTTAGCTTCTTCGCCTCCGACCTGCCTAGAGGCGCTAGGTCGGGCTCACGCTGCTGTTGATCGGGGCTGATGTTTTGTGATGCTCCGGAGGACCTTGCCGGTGTGAGCGCATTGTATCAGTCCGGTCCATGCACTGCCTAACTGAGTGACTTGTTCTATCTGGTCGCACTCTGGACATTGAACGGACGTTGCTTGGTAAAGTCGTACGTTTCTGGCTTGTCTTTCAAGTTCGGGTCTGCACCTTGCTCCGTCCATCCTCTGGCAGTTTCAAGCTAAACTGGTGGCAGATACACGCGTTACACGTCGTCTCGCCCATGCCTGTCTTAGCGTTGTGACTACTCCTGTAGTGTCCGCATTCGCAGTTGTCAAGGGGGTATGGGAAGCGCATCGGCTAATATCTCTACATCAAACCGGAAATAGGTTGTGTCCACGGGTGAACACAGATGCTCACAAGATTCTATGATCCCCGAAATTTATCCACCACGTATGTTCGATTGTGGTTGAATGTTTGCACTATTGTTTGACTTGACTAACAATCGACGATCAATCACTCTTTTTCATTATTGAATTCTTTAGCGTTTGAACGTGTACAGCCAACTCATATCGATCCAAGCCTATGATGGTGTGTGAACGGACAACGACCCAAGTCTCTGAGCTTAACCAACGCCGGACCCCACAGACCTCGACTCTCGTCGACAGGCAGATCAATTTTCACAACGACACAGTAAAATGGTCATGCGCCTGTAGAATCCTAGAATCTGCTGGCTATCACATCCAACGATGCCAATCCTCAGACCCACAAGCCGCCGACCTTGCGCTCGTACGGGTCGAAGACGTTGGCCACCGAGACAGGATAGTGGGCATTCACAACCAAAAAATGCGAATCTACACTGACGACATGCCCGTAGCAGTCTTCAGCAACCGATACTCCACAGACGCCATGCAAGCCGAGGATGCCAACACCATGGAATCAGGCCAAGCTTACGAGGCCGAATACAAAACTCAATCTTTGCCTGGGACTTTCTTCCGTGCCATTGGATTTGGTCTTGGGATTGCCAGTATGTGTGTTACAGCTTTCACTTTGGTCTTAGCGCCCGTTTTGGTCGTGGAACCTAACCAAGGGATTCGTGATGTGGAATTATTCTGGATCGGTGTTGGCTTGATTTCCTTGGTTGCCCAATTGTTTGTCACTAAGCGCTAAGATTTGAGTCCATTCTTAGTTCAGATGAGAAGCTAAAATCTGAATCTCAAGGCGATCGGTTCTGAAGATGAGACCTGCAAGTTCTGCAGAGCAACAGGAAGACCCGACGGAGGAGGGGACCCGCGATTATTGGATCGTTATGATGCTCGAGACGCCGAACATATGGGCGTGGCGTGAACGGCACGATACTCGAATCATGTCATCCATTTGGTCCAAAGCAAATTAGGCAGTCCCGAGTCTCGGGAATTTTTGTGGGTTTAGCAGGGCATACAAGTATATCCAAGGATAGAAATCGAATAGGCCGATCATCAACGCTTATTATCAGCCGATCAGTCATGGAAAGCTTGACGTTTCGTGACCGGCGTAGCTGATGCTAGCAATGAGACTGGACGCATAGAGCAGAGCTGGCTCTCCGATCGCTGGAATGCGATTCGTCGACCCTACTCGGCAAACGATGTTGTCAGACTTCGTGGTACAATCCGTCCCGAGTACACGCTCGCAAGAATGGGTGCTGAGAAATTCGAGCGCCTCCTGACGGATGAGGCCTACATTCCGACGCTAGGTGCACTTACGGGCGCCCAGGCACTTCAAATGGTTCAGGCCGGCCTAAAAGCCATCTACATGAGTGGCTGGCAGGTAGCCGCGGACGCTAATCTCTCCGGCCAGACGTACCCGGACCAGAGTCTCTACCCTTCCAACAGCGTTCCGAATCTCGTAAAGAGAATCAATCAAGCTTTCCAGAGAGCCGATCAGATACAATATTTGAGCGGGAAAGGAAAGATTGACTGGTTCGCCCCGATAATCGCCGACGCCGAGGCAGGGTTTGGAGGCCCCCTCAACGCGTTCGAGCTGATGAAAGCAATGATCGAAGCGGGAGCGTCGGGAGTACACTTCGAAGATCAGCTTGCATCAGAGAAAAAGTGCGGCCACCTGGGCGGCAAAGTCCTAGTCCCAACTCACCAGTTCATCAGGACCCTTGTCGCGGCACGGCTGGCCGCTGACGTGATGGGCGTCCCAACCTATCTAGTAGCGCGAACGGATGCGGTTGGAGCGAAGCTTCTCTCCAGCGACGCTGATCCACGAGACATTCCCTATACGACAGGGGAGCGGACTCCGGAGGGCTACTACAGACTCAAACCGGGACTGCAGGCAGCTATTGCACGTGGTGTAAGCTACGCTCCATATGCTGACCTCATATGGTGTGAGACTGCGACGCCAGACCTTAACGAGGCTAGAAGGTTCGCTGAAGGCATCCACAGAGTCTATCCTGGTAAGCTACTCGCGTACAATTGTTCGCCCTCATTCAACTGGGAGAAACACCTCGACCCCCATGTAATCCGTAGCTTCCAGAGGGACTTAGCCGTGATGGGTTACAAGTTCCAGTTTGTCACCCTCGCGGGCTTCCACAGCCTCTCAGTCTCCATGTTCGAACTCGCCAGACAATACGCTGTTGAAGGAATGTCTGCCTACGTTCGTGTCCAAGGAAAAGAGTTCGAGGCTGAAAGGGAAGGCTACGCGGCGGTCAAACACCAGGCTTTCGTGGGAACTGAATACTTCGACGAGGTTTCGACCGTAATATCGAGCGGAACATCCTCAACCACGGCGATGGATGAGTCTACAGAGACAGCTCAGTTCAGAGATCAGACAGCCGTGGTCACGCCTCCAATCCGCCGCTCGGAAAACGATCACGACAAGAGTCAACAGAATTGAATCGCCAATCTAAACTGACTATCGATCCGAAGTCTAGTTCCGACCGTAGAGCCTTATGATCCCTTCCCCTACCCTTGAAGGCTTCGAAGAGATACTGACGCCTGACGCGCTGGCCTTCGTCCGCGATCTGGTCCGAGAATTTTCTCCGCGCCGAGATGTGCTACTTCAGAAGAGAATCCTCGTCCATGAGAGCCTACGCACGGGATCGCTTCCGGATTTTCTCGACGAGACGAGTGAAATTCGGACCTCCGATTGGAAAGTCGAACCGATCCCGCCGGACCTTCGTGAGCGGCGGGTCGAAATCACAGGCCCGGTCGATCGGAAGATGGTCATTAATGCCCTCAATTCCGGTGCTGATGTCTACATGGCGGATTTCGAAGACTCCCACTCGCCAACCTGGAAGGGAACCCTGCAGGGCCAAGTTAACCTTCGAGACGCAGTCAACCGGACGATCACATACACGGGTCCAGACGGACGAGATTACAGGCTCGGAGAAAAGCTTGCGACACTCTTTGTCCGCCCTAGAGGCCTACACCTCACCGAGAAACATATTCACTTCGGGTCCAATCCGACTCCAGCCCTCCTCTTCGACTACGGCCTCTTCGTCTACCACAATGCAAAGAAGCTAGTCGGTCGCGGGACTGGACCCTACATCTACATCCCTAAGCTCGAGAGCTATCTTGAAGCGCGCCTCTGGAACGAGATCTTCGACTATACGGAGAAAGCTCTCAAGCTTCCCCACGCCAGCATCAAATGCAGCGTCCTCATCGAGACTATTCTTGCAGCTTTTCAAATGGACGAAATTCTCCACTCATTACGCGAGAGGATAACAGCCCTCAACTTCGGCCGCTGGGACTACATCTTCAGCCTCATCAAATTCCTCGGTGAGAACCCAAGATTTGTCGTCCCCGAAAGACCGTTACTGCCTATGACCACGCCTTTCCTCAAATCCTGCTCGGTACTGTTAGCTCAAACTTGCCACAAAAGAGGCGCCTATGCAATCGGAGGAATGGCTGCACAGGTCCCCATCAGAGGAGACCCGCGTTCTCAGGAGGCAATCGACAAGGTGCTCGCTGACAAGAAGCGCGAAGCTTCAGAGGGATACCAAGGCGCTTGGGTCGCTCACCCAGGACTAGTACCTGTCGTCATGAAAGTATTCAACGACCATCCGTTGGAATTCAACGATGGTGGCGAGATCGTAAAGGTGGGCCGCGAGGATCTCCTCAGAGTCCCGGAGGCGAAGATAAGCGAGCAAGCTGTCAGAGCGAATATTGCCGTGAGCCTGAGATATCTAGAGTCATGGTTAGGAGGCTCAGGGTGCGTTGCGATCAACAACCTGATGGAGGACACGGCGACGGTGGAGATATGTAGAGCTCAGATCTGGCAGTGGATTCATCACTCTGCCAAACTAGTCGAAGGACCCACCATTACGCGCCAGTTGTTCCGCTCAATGCTGAGAGAAGAAAAGGCGCGAATAACGGAAGAGATCGGATTGAGAGCTTATCATACGAGCAACTACAAAGGCGCGAAAGAGTTACTTGACAGACTGACGACCAGCGACAGCTTCCCCGAGTTCATGACGTTAATGGCATACGATCATCTCGCATGACAACCAGGCCATCCGACCGGTAAGAACTCGAGACTTCGATTGTCTTTTGAGCTAATCGTTCTTAGCTTTCTCTGCTTTTCGTCCCGGTCTTCTTCTCGATGCTGCGGAGGTTGACTTCTCTAACGAATGCTTCCGTGATAATGTCGAGAGCGTCAATCTTCTCCTGCATCAGAACATCCGTAATCTTCAGCGGATGCTCAGGAATTAGGAGATTATCGTTTGAGGCAACGAAGTGCTCCCAGTTAATTCCCACATCCAGCACAGTGTCTGCAAGTTCCTCGTCAGTCAGGTTCGCGGTTTTGGCTTCGCTGATGAAGTTCTGGAACTCCTCGTCGGGAACCTGTAGATCAGCTACGGTCCGAATGGGCCTGGGAGTTGTCCCTCCGAGCTCGTGGGCGAGCGTGTAGGCTAGAAAGGTGAAGTTCTCGACCTCCGTGAAGTGCTTCATCCTGATTTCTAGCGGAGTGTCTCCTGTAGGGTTGGAGTCTGGAAAGTCTGAGATCTGTGGAGCTCCAGTCTGCTGGTCGACGAATCTGAAAACCCTTGACAGTTTTAGCGGGCTCGACTGCCGAATGGTTGTCCTCGCAGACTCATCTTCAGTCCACGACTCTCTTCCTTTGGTCTGTGCGGCCATCTTAATCCTGCCTGCAGTTGGGGATGCGCGTATTCTTTTTTGATCTGCAACCCGTGTATTGACTCGCGGGTTCTAGCCACTGGCGAGAAAACGGAGTAACTGTTCGCGAAAACTCTGGATTAGGGAACCCGGTATCGATCACTCAGAGTTACAACATCGAGTTATCTCCAAACGCCTCTTTCAACCACCGTTGAAAATGTCTCTGACCAAGCAAGTATTGGTGTCGAATACCATGGAGGTTCACAATTCGACGACGGGTAAGTTCAAGGCGGGCAAGTTCCTCTGTGTGTGCGGACACTGCGACCATCATCTTCAGAGTGACTGTCTCAGCAAAGGTTGCTGGTGTTGCACAACTCAAGTAAGCCTGTGACCGTCAAAACTAACGCTTTCTGAGATTACCAATCGACTTCTGATGAGAAGCAATTCTCGCCACGCTCCTCGCGGTCCGGAGATTGCGACAGTATAAGACCAGTAGATTCCGGCCAAGTCATAGAAGAGTCATACTATCTCTGTAAGCCTTAGGCTGGGGTAGCCTCTGTCAAACGCGAATTCGACTCCGTAGACATTTGTGAACGGTTTGATGCCATAGATGACCATTGTGTCGTTGATGCTCTCAATTTTGAGGTAATAGTCTGCTGTTCTCAGGAATGCTTCCCTGATCTTATTCGGCTCTGATGCAACCGCGAGTGTGACTGCACCAGCATCGCGTATGCTCGCTCCCAGATTTGCTAAGCTCGGAAGCATCAGATTGTCCCCGTAAACTTGGACGAGCTTGTCGAGGTCTATTGATAGGATTATTGACGATGAGTCTGTCTCTACCTCTTTCCAAATCTTGCTGAAGAGCGTAAAGTCGTCCAGTGGATTCCCTTTCAGCAGCACCCTCCATTTCTCTGGTGGGAGTTCTTGGTTGTATTCCATAATGCGGACTCTCTCGTTGAAGGTAGTTTCTCCAATAATAGGTCTCAGGGATTCTGCGACGTTTTCCGAGCTGACCGTACTAAACGGGACGATGCAGGAGAACCCTCCTTGATTAACAAAATTTGCATTGATTATTCTAAGGAGAAGTCTCACTCCCATGGTAGGGACGGTATTGTTCACGCCAATCAAGATCGAGGAGCCCTTTCGGATCCCTCCCTTGAGCATGAGATCGAGGTCTTGACTCCCTGTTGAGAAGAAAGACTCCGTGTGGGGAACGGGTGAGAGGATATGTGGCCTCTTTGAAGAATCGCTCTCGAATTGCGTATTCGTCAGCAGCTTGAACTTGCCTTTGTCGAGCGAGAACAGTGCCCGGTCTGATTTGACTCTCTGGCCTCGCAGTTTGTTTACAACGATCGTTCTCAATCGTCGACCGTCCAGTTCAGAAGATGATAGAGTTACAATTCCATCAACCAGATTTGGCAGGTCACCAACGCGTCCACCCTCGCTCACCAAGACCACTCCAACTCTGTTGTCGTCTGGATCAGATAGTATCGCAGATTCAATCATTCGGCGTCCGTCCTCGCTCGTGTTCCGGAGGGCTCCTTCCCAACTGTCTATGACCATGAGACCTCTGAGCCTGGAGCGCTTTAGAGTGAGAACCTTGTTGAAAACATCGTCCGCGTCAGACACTCGTATCTCGGCAGATCCCTCGATTGAGTTTTCGCGTGAAGTGTTTTTTGATAACGGGTCGTGCATGTCGTGGATCCAAGGAAAGTGCTTACGAAGTTTGTTGGGAGAAACCCGGCTCGGCACGTAGAACCTGGCAGGCGGAACCACGGTGCTTCCCATTCGAGTTGCTTGTACTCGTCGCAAGAGCTCAAGCGCCAGCGTCGTCTTCCCCGCGCCGGGCGGACCTTGGACTAGGAGAACGTTTCCCGCCGATTCTAGAAATTTCGAAATGAGACTAAGCATGTCATTGGTTCCATTCCGCGTGCCTAGTAGAGTCTCGCTCTCACCGAATTGTTGAATAGCAATGGTTTGATCCGGAGGCTCATCCTTGATCATCAAAAATCAGTTATCTAGCCGGAGACTATTCGCACACAAGAGTTCCGTAACCCAGACTGTGGTTTCGAGGTTAGACCCAATCCACCCCCGTCTGACCAAATGTTGGAGAATGAGTTGTGTGTCAACGAAGTCTCCCCGTGTCTTCTTAGCAAGTTCTTCGCTAGTCAGAGAGAACAAAATCGGCCAGCCATATCGTGTGTAGGTGAATGGCTATGCTAGGGGCCACATGATAGTCGCTGGGCTAGGCAACCCCTATACCCTTGATCCCGGTCAGCGCTAGTTGCGAGAACCTTCATGGCACGACTGACACGTCGAACATTTGCCATTCAGTCAGACGTCAGTGAGAAAATAGACGCTCTGGTAGATGGTCATACTCTGGAGGCTAACTTGCTCGTCGACAAAGCCCTGCGACGCTATCTCGAATGGGGAAGGTTCGTTGAGAATTTCAAGCTGGTTACCAGCGATCCCCGACTGATGAAACTGTTCTGGTCGCACCTAACTGTTGAAGAGGCTCGAGAAATGGGGCTCCAGAACGGTAACAGCGCTGTCGTCGAGTTCATTCTCTACTATTTCCGCAAGTTCGATCTAGAGTCTGTTCTGAAGACCTTCCGAGTGATAGGCGCGGAATATTCCAACTCGTTCGTCTACTCTGAGTCGGGAGATGACCGTAACCGCACGATAATTCTGAGGCATAGCATGGGACAGAGCGCGTCCGCATATTATGGCGCGTCCCTCAAAGCATTGAGTGTTCGACTTGGAATGGAAGTGGAGCTAGAGGAGAGCGACGGTCAACTCGTATGCAAAATTCGCCGTGCCGACAAGGAACAGACCGTAGCCCCTAAGACTCTCAAGGCATAACAGCCGCATACCTTACTCTTGACATGCCAAGAGGAATCCGCGAGTACGGTGAGACTGTCAGCTCAATTGTCTGCGATCGTCCGCGAAGTGACGCATAGAATCAAGGATCCGTTCCGTATCGACCCTCGGTCTTCGAGCGCCCCGTCGGCGGCTTGTGCTCCGCGGTTTCGCAGATGGTTCGACTGGCTCTAAGCTAGGCAGTAGGGACTGGTGTGAATCTTCCTCTCTCTCAGACAGGAGACGCCATGCCTTGTTCGCTAGGCGTGCTGTGCGCATTGAGCCTAGCAGGGTGAAGGTGCCGAGGGCGAATACTGAAGCTGTGACGATGGGCAAGAGTGCGTCGGCGATCATGTTGGACCTGAGGAGGCTCGTCACGTATTCTTGGAAATATGTGTCGTTCAGGTATTCTTGGTACATCCAGACAGCAAACGAGAGGATTGTGGCTGCCTGGGCTAGGATGATGATCTTGACGTAGCCAGGCATGGCTGTGTAAGAATGATTAGATCGCTCAGTTGAGGAGTGTGACATCCACAGGGTTCCTTCGCACTTGCTTCATGGTGGATACGCTTCTGATCAATCTAAGCAGAACGAAACTCCACCCTATTACTCGAAGTAACTTCCGACTCTCGGGGTCGCGTGGAGTTTCCGCTTGGATGATGAAGGAACCGATTGTTTAACTCTCAAAGTTACAACATCGAGTTACGCCCGTTCACCTTTCTCACTCGCCTTTGGCAAATGTCGCCCCCGGGTCATAAGCGATACTCCTGTCGATGCCTGAAGGGGCGGTGAGTACGCTAGAAAGGCCGTGCAGGACCAGATTCTTTGCGGCTATCCAATCGCGCACCTGATGGTATGCTGTGACGAAATATCCTGACGGTCCGATAACTAGTCCTGCGAGGACGACCACCAAGACCCTTCGCCAGGAAGTGGCCAAACCCATTCGGATCAGGACTCGGTTGTCGTGAATTCTAAGCGTTGGGGATCATTGTCTCGGCTGCCAGCGTGATACTGTTCGATGGTGCAACCTGCTGTCCTGCCACTGAGATCAACTGAGTGAGCCTTTGCCACATAGTGGCGTTTTTGTGCCGAGGATGATACTTTGAACGTGGCTGAGTGTTGGCTGTTTGGCCCGGTCTGCCATGATAACATTCTCAACAACATGTCCAGTGCAAATCATAATCGGCGGATACACGTCAGTCTTCCTTCACAAGATCCGCTGTCTAGACGAGCATCAAGACTGTATCTTAGCACATGCAGGATGGCATTTTGGGATAAGGATAAGAAGGCTTGAACCATAGCTTGAATGATCTTGACATGTTCCGCTGCCGTATCTGCGGATCGATAGGACAGACCCCTCAAGCGTGTGGAGTCTGTGGCGGAGCCGTCCGTGAGATTAACGAAGATCCTTTGGGAAAGTCAGCAGTTTCTCGTCAGCTGCTCCGACCATTCTGGACTGGGACAAAGATGGCTGCATCAATGATAGTTGTCCTGTTCGTCGTCTCGACTGTCGGTGCCGGATTGTATCTTTCTGCGCGCCCGTCAGGTCCCGCCTGTTCGAATGGCGGGGTGAACTATCCTTCGTGTAATAGTTGCGGTTCCTCTGAGGCATACAGCTCGTCAGCAAACACGTGTTACTGCACAGACTATGCTGTTAATCCGCCTAGGTGCAACCGATTTTGCGCGAATAACGCGATCAATCCTCCAAACTGCGACCGTTGCCCTGATAATCATACAGATATCGTCTGTCCGCCCGGCTCACCTCCTGAGACCGACAAGACTGAGAACGGTTATCGTTTCGCACGTTCACTCTCGTAAGGCTCGGACTGTACATTTTTCCGAAAGGAAGATGTCGTTATCGACGATCTTGAGAGATTATTTGCACAGTTATCTGGTTATTCTTAGGGTTCGCACGCCCCAGACTCGTTCGACGGTGTAGAGTTTGACTTCGCTGATAATGAGCGGTGTCTTGATCGATCTCATGTTTTGTGGTGTGAATTCCATGTAGAGGGGTATGCCGGGAGTGTTTGTGTATAGTGCGCGGTCTACCATGTAGAGCCTGTTGAGGTCTTGGAGGCTGTTGCAAACCGTCGCTTTGATCCGTAGAACCTCCTCGTTGATAGTGTCCAGTACGACTTGGTCTGTGTATCCGGAGTCTAAGACTCGTAATTCGCCCATGGAACCTGGGTCAAGCTTCATGTCTCAACCAGCCAGAGCAGATATAGGAACAGTGCTCTACGACTAACTAGTGCTTGCCGCTTATAATCCGTATCGCAACCCACGCGTCCCGCACGTGGAACATCCATCAAACCTCCATGATCTTAAACGATTCCGCGAAAAAGTCAAATGAACAGTACTGCGACCGAGTAGATAGTTGTTGTCGGCTAGTGATCGGTTCGGATACTGGATGGGAATTCTCGGGAGCGTTAGCATTGTGCTATGGCTAGCTCGACGAATTGGCCGAGCCAGGAGGAAGAAAAAATTCCAAGTCTGAGAAAGCCGAAAACTGATCCTCGTCTTTCCATGCCAGGCTATGAGGTCTACGGCGAAGTGAAGCAGATAATGTCCTTGTGGCGCTTGATTCTTGCTAGCCTAATCTCTCTAGTGTTGGGTGTAGGAGCTTGGATCGACGTACCTCAAAGCCTATCGGGTCTCGCGTTTTTTGTCGCGTTTACCCTAGCCGCCGCAACGGTCTTCGCATTCTATCTGCGCAATAGACGGATGCCAGTCGCGATAAAGCATGACCAAGAGAATTTGTTGATCACAGGTATCGTGGACTCTGGCGTACTAGTTCCATCAAGAGTCGAATTCGCCAGTCCAACGAGTCTCTAAATTGAGCGGCAAGGGCAAAAGCTAGCCTCGAAGAAGATGGTTCTGTTCTTTGCGTCAGCTGAAGATACCCGCAAAGTAGCCGAGTGGCTCTCAACAAGCGCAGCGCAGTACAAGACGCCACTACTTCCGAGTTAGCTGGGGTTCTTCTCTCTACTCCTCGTGAGTTGTGCTCTCAACCTTTGCTCGATCATATCGGCGTCCGTCGACGAGTCGAAAATCATCCTGATATCGCCGTAATGCCAAGAACCGGTAGCGACGACTAGGATCACCGCGTCAATTCGGTCAATTTTTTTCGGGATTACTTCGAAAATATTCTTCCCAGGATCCAAGACGAAACAGATGTCTCTTTCAAACCGGATACGAGATCTCTTGACGTAGGCATATTCCCCTCCTGCGGCAACGACCATTGCCCAGATTCCATCGTCTCCATTCATTCTCCTTGCCTGGACGTCTACTGAGCGAAATGGTTCAAGAAATAGACTTGAGGCAGAGATTCGTAATATTGTTAGAGGCTCATAGTTAGATCCCGATCATCCTTTCCTAGCAGCGACCAAGGCAAGTTATCTCTCGCACAGTCCAACAGCCTCACTCTGTCTTTCCATTAGTTATTCCGAGGACGTTGGGCCTCGTTATTTGAAGCAGGGCGAGAGGGTTGCCGCTTGGATCATTGAACCTGTAACATGGTCCTTCAGGAATTTCGAACCGTTCTCCCTCAGGTTTCCAGCCCTTCTGTCGAAGCTCCTTTGACACCGACTGCAAGTCGTCTACTTGGAAGATCAGGATGCAACTGGGCGCGGGACGATGATCTGCGAGGAGAAAGAGAGGGCCTTCACCGAGCCGAAGGGCAGCGACTCTAGTGCCAAAACTCGAGATATCCCAGATCTTCCTGGCCCCCAAGACCTTGGTATAGTAGTCAACGTCTTTCTGAACATTAGAGGTTCCCATGTAGAGATATCGGAGACGACCGAATGGCGCATCCTTCCTCTTGCTCATCAGTTATTCGAACTACGATTTCCCAGGCTTTGGGTTGAAATGGTTCTCGGTCCCCGGTAACCGTGAAATCGCTGATTTCATTCTATATGTGGAGGAATATGAGGATCATTATTCTCGCGATTACACCGAGAATTGGAGGCAGAACCAGAACGGTTGCGAGTCGGGTGATGACTCCGATGTCGAAGGGCCAGGTCT
>Ga0209160_1002304_pt1 | contig 15905 bp, 13 predicted proteins | sample GraSoiAngelo_153_FD_186167 | JGI IMG/M metagenome (GOLD analysis project Ga0209160, IMG submission 186167) | Grasslands soil microbial communities from the Angelo Coastal Reserve, California, USA - 14_1009_12_40cm (SPAdes) (version 2) | ecosystem: Environmental > Terrestrial > Soil > Grasslands ... | reverse complement strand
CCCCGCTGAAGGTCACCGTCGGCGTGATCTTCTCGGCCGTGGTGGTCTGGCTCCGCGTCGCCCCCGTGTAGTTGTCGTCTGCCGCCCAGGTGACGGTCGCGGTGCAGCTGCCCGTCCCACTGGTCAGCGTGTAGGCCGTGGCGACGTTCGAACAGACACCGCCGGACGTGTAGACCGGGCTCGCCGAGCTGTTCGTGCTGCTCGCCACGGTGAACGCGCTCTGGTAGGCGGCGCTCGCCGGCGCCCCCGTGAACGTCACGGTCGGCGTGATCTTCTCGGCCGTGGTCGTCTGGCTCCGGGTCGCCGCATTGTAGCTGGCGTCCGCGGCCCAGGTGACCGTCGACGTGCAGGTCCCCGTGCCGCTGGTCATCGTGTAGGCGGGACCGGCGTTGGAGCACACCCCACTCGACGCGTACGCCGGGCTGGCCGAGCTGTTGGTGCTGCTCGCCACGGTGAACGTGCTCAGGTAGGCGGCGCTCGCCGGGGCGCCGGTGAACGTCACGGTCGGGTCGATCTTCTCGGCCGTAGTCGTCTGGCCCCGGGTCTCTCCAGTGTAGTTGGCGTCCGCGGCCCAGGTGACGGTCGACGTGCAGGTTGCCGTCCCGCTGGTCATGGTGTAGCTGGCACCGACGTTGGAGCAGGCGCCGGCTGCGGTGTAAACCGGGCTGGCCGAGCTGTTGGTGGTGCTCGCCACGGTGAACGTGCTCTGGTAGGCGGCACTGGCCGGGGCGCCGCTGAACGTCACCGTCGGGCCGATCTTCTCGGCCGTAGTCGTCTGGCTCCGGGTCGCTCCCGTGTAGTTGGCGTCCGCGGCCCAGGTGACGGTGGACGTGCAGGTTGCCGTCCCGCTGGTCATGGTGTAGCTGGCACCGACGTTGGAGCAGCCGCCGGCTGCGGTGGAAACCGGGCTGGTCGAGCTGTTGGTGGTGCTCACCACGGTGAACGTGCTCTGGTAGGCGGCGCTCGCCGGCGCCCCCGTGAACGTCACCGTCGGACTGATCTTCGTCGCGGTCGTGGATTGGCTGAGTGTGGTGCCGTTGTAGTCGGCATCGGGTGCCCAGGTGACGGCGGCCGCACAGGTCGCCGTCCCGCTGGTCATGGTGTAGGTCGCGCCGATATTGGAGCAACCGCCGCTGGACGTGTAGATCGGGCTCGCCGAACTATTGGTGGTGCTCGTGACCGTGAAGCTGCTCAGATAGGCGGCACTGGCCGGCGCCCCCGTGAACGTCACGGTCGGATTCCTCTTGCCGACGGTGAGCGTGCCGGATCCAGTGGCGAAGTCCGATGCGGAGGTAGCGGCCTTGACGGTGAAGGACGTCGTTCCTGCGGGCGTGGTGCCGGAGTTCGTAGAGATCGTAAGCGTCGATGTCTTGGAATTTTCGGCCGACGCCAACGTGACCGGATTGACGCTGAAGGAAGCGCTTGCTCCCGCCGGCAATGCTGTCGTGATGGTCAGAGTGGCACTGAAGTTCCCGCTGGAGCCTCCACCGCTGCCGCGGAACACGGTGATCGTGAAGGCAGCGCTCGAGCCGGAAGTGACCGGGTCCGGCGACTGCGCGCCCACGGTGACTGAGCCGACCTTCGGACTGTCCAGGAACGTCGTCTGCGCCACGGACCGGGACGTCTGGCCCGTCGCGGTCAGATAGAACTGCACGCCGAGGTCATGCTCGTCCGGCGCAAACTCCCGATAGAGGATGCTTCCGGACGAATCGGCGGTCGTCGTCAGGGTCTGGTCGGTGTCCTCGTCGTGGTCGAGATCTTCGTGCAACTCGAGTGTGATGGCTTCCCGTGGCTGCCAGCCCGAGCCGGTGATGGTGACGACCTCGCCCGGCGCGTAATCCTCCTTGTCTGTCTTGAGGGTGGCGGCCGTGTTCCCGTTTCCTATGGAGGAAACGAGCACAACCTGCCCTCCCCCCGCGCCTCCCGTGGCATCCGCCGTCGCGCCCGCGCTGTCCGCCGGCGGCTCCAGCCCGAATGACGCCATGTTGGCGTACGCCAGCTGCTGATCTCCGTTCTTGAGAATCTCCGCGGCGATCGCCGTCAACGCCTGCACCGCGTTATAGATCTGTAAGTCCGAGTCGGCGGCGACGCTCAGCCTCGAGACCCCTTTCAGCCACGCGTACCGCTGCGCCACGGTGTCCGAGTGGTCCTGCAGGACGACGAGGCCTCTCAAACCCGATGTCGCGTAGTTCGCTGCCCCCCATACCGCCAGGTTGCGGATGAGGGTGCTCTTCTCCGTGCGATTGGTGGTGCCCTGGTCCGGCGTGCCGGACCAGACGGCAATGCGTCCGCGCAGCACGGTGCGTAGCCGCTCGGCAACCGCCGTGGTCCGCAACAGGTCGTATGGCTTGGTGTCGCCGTTATCCGCCAGGGACGGCACGATAAAGACGGCATACGGCGCGAGGTCCGCGCGCGCGAGATCGACGGTGCCGGACGTGCCGTTGTAGGCGCGCACGACCCCCCCCGGGAAGGCGGCCGTCAGCGACTCGACGATCAAGTCGCACCCCGCCACGTCGATGCCAGCCGGGCAGTACACCAGCGCCTGTTGAGCACGCAGGGCCGCCGGCCCAGCGACAAGACCGCACAAGGCTCCGAACAGCGCCAGGAAGGCCGTCTTCTTCATAACGCCCCCCCTCAGCGACAGGCGTCGGCGATGACGGCACTGAGCGCTTCCACGCGCTGCTGCAAGCCGGCCTTATCAGGACTGCTCGCAGCCTGTCCCTTGGCGCTCTCAAGCTCCTTGGCGTAGGCGACGCACACCGTTGCAGTGATAAGGGATTGCGTCAGGGCCGCGGATGGCCGCGTCAGCGGCGCTCGCGGTCCCTCGGGCTGGTCCGAACAGGCAGTCCAGAACAGCAGTACGGCGGCGGAAAACAGAGCTATGCGCTTCACGACCCACCTCCAGAGACGCCCAGTACCTGTCTGGGCGGCTGGCGGCTGGTCGTGAGGCTCACATTTGGGCCTCACCTCGCGCAGCGGACCCGCTACTGGCGTATCGTGGCGTCAGCGCAACAACCGTACCGTTGCTAAGCGTGTCGTTGTTTGACGAAACGTCCGTTGCTCCAGAAATGTGTGGTACGGGAGCCACAGACATGGTCGGGAGTGTTGCAACCGTGGACGCTGGACGGCTAACGGTCCAACTTAGAGCATCCACAAAGGAGTCACCCATGCTTCGCCGACCAATCGCTTGTACGCTCCTGCTCTGCTATCTCCCCGCGTGCACGAGCTGGCACGTTGAGAACGCAGTCAGCCCGACGCAGCTGATCTCCACCAAGCATCCCAGAGTGGTGCGCCTGACCCGGGCCGATGGCTCGCGCATGGTTCTCGATCAGCCCCGCATCGCCGCGGGCGACAGCCTGGCGGGAGTCCACAACGGAGTGACATCCAGCGTCGCGGTCTCGGACGTCACGCAGGTTGCGACCCCGAGGGTCAGTGCCGGCAAAACGATCGGGCTATTCCTGGGCCTCTCCGTGGTCGCAGTAGGAACCGCGGTGATCGCTTGTTTGTCTAGTAGTGATTGTATAGACAATTAGCGGGAATCAATTAGGGAAGGCCTGTCGAAACAACAATGCTCGATAACCCAACTGGCTATCGAGCATTTGGTTATCAGTCGGGGCGAGAGGATTTGAACCTCCGACCTCCTGGTCCCGAACCAGGCGCGCTAACCGGGCTGCGCTACGCCCCGCCGTAAGGCTAGAGTGCAGTGTGCGTCTAGCCTTCAGCGAAACCTAGAAGCCGATGAACCCGAAAGAAAGCCCGCCAGGGCCTTGCGGTCCCCGGGACGCGCTCGTATTTCCACTGGACAAGGTCCATGACACCTCACGCCGTCGTGCGGACGATCCTCGCTCCCCGACCAGCGGTCTACGCGGTCGGCGCCGCCGCCCTCCTGCTCGATGCCTGGGCGTGTCGGCGGGCGGCCACGGCCGCCGCTCCTCCTCCTCCGGAAGTCTCGGTACTCACCGTCGCTCCGGAAACCGTCTCGGCGCGCTTCGAGTTCGTGGGGCAGGCCGCGGCGTCGCGGCGTGTCGAGGTGCGCGCGCAGGTCGCCGGCGTCATCGTGGCGCGGCCCTACGCCGAGGGCACGGACGTCCCGAAAGGCGCCCTGCTCTTCCAGATCGACTCCACGACGTACGACGCGGCCTATCGGAGCGCCCGGGCGCAGCTCGCGGACGCCGCAGCCCGATTGGCGAACGCGGAGCGCAACTGGACGCGGCTCAAGGCGCTGCTCGGCTCGCGCGCCGTGGCTCAGAAAGACGTGGATGACGCCGAGACGGCGTCCGATCAGGCGCGCGCCGCCGTCCAGGCCGCGCAGGCCGCGGTGGATCGCGCCAAGAAGGATTATGACGACACCTTCATTCGCGCCGAAATCGGCGGGCGCGCCGGCCGGGCGCTCTTGGACCTGGGCGCGCGCGTGACGGGCCCGAGCGACTTGCTCACCACGGTCGAGCAGGTCGATCCCATCTACGTGAACTTCAGCCCGTCCGACCAGGAGGTGCTGCGCTGGCGGCAGGACATCGCGACGCGCCGGCTGCTCGTGCCCGCCCGCGTGCTGGCCGTGCAGGTGACGCTCGCGGACGGCAGCATCTTTCCCGGCACCGGCCAACTCAATTTCGTCGACCTCGCCCTGCAGCCTACGACCGGGACGCTCTCGCTCCGCGCCGAGTTCCGAAATCCCCGGCACGTGTTATTGCCGGGCCAGTTCGTGCGCCTCCACTTCGTGGGCCTCAAGCGCCCGGACGCGATCCTTGTGCCCCAGCGGGCGGTCCAGCGAGGCCTCGCGGGCGCGTTCGTCTACGTGCTGGCGGACAGTAACAGAGTCACGGTGCGGGACGTGGTGGCGACGTCCTGGGACCGGGGGGGGTGGCTGATCGATCAGGGCCTCAGGGCGGGCGACCGCGTAGTGGTGGATGGCATCCAGAAAGTCGCCCCCGGACAGCTCGCCACGCCGGTCGCGTACAAACCCGCCGTGGACTCGAGCGCGGCAGCGCTGGGGGACAGCGCGGTGATCGCGGCGCCATCGGCTCCGCCCAAGATCAAAGTCGGCCCGTGAGCGGCGCTTAGCTCGACCTCTGCTCACTGATCACTTTGACGGCCGCCGCTTCTTCAACCCGAGCGGCGCGCAGGGCCAGCCCACCTGGATGGTGCCGCGCATGTTGCTCACGCCACGAACCCCGTGGCCGTCGAGGATCCCGGTCGAGCCGCGGCGGCCGCCCCACATCGGACCCGACGACGTGGTCGTGACGTTCGTCGGTCATGCCACGTTTCTCATTCAAGTCGCGAGCATCAACCTGCTGACCGATCCGGTCTACTCCGAGCGGGCGAGCCCGGTCTCGTTCGCGGGCCCCCGTCGGGTGCGGGCGCCAGGTGTACGATTCGACGATTTGCCCGCCATCTCACTCGTGCTCCTGAGTCACAATCACTACGATCACTGCGATCTCGCGACCCTGCGCGCACTGGATCGGCGGTTTCAGCCGCGGCTGGTGGCACCGGTCGGTAACGGCCGCCTGCTCCGGTCGGCGGGCATCCGTCAGGTGGAGGAAATCGATTGGTGGCAGAGCGCGAGCGCCGCGCCGCTGCCGGTCACGCTCACGCCCGCGCAGCATTTTTCCGCGCGTAGCATGCTCGACCGCAACCGCGCGCTGTGGGGTGGCTTCCTGATCGCGGCCGGTAGCCGCCGCATCCTGTTCGCCGGGGATAGCGGCTATGGCCCCCATTTTCGGGAGGTCGCCGCGCGGCTGGGCCCGTTCGATCTCGCCCTCCTCCCGATCGGCGCCTACGAGCCGCGCTGGTTCATGAAAGACATCCACATGAATCCGGCGGAGGCCGTGCAGGCACACCTCGATCTCGGCGCGCGCCACAGTATCGCGATGCATTTCGGCACGTTTCAATTAACGCCGGAGGGATTCGACGAACCGGTTCGCGGATTGGCGACGGCGTTACGGCAGCGCGGTGTGTCGGCGGAGCAGTTTCGGACGGTGGACGTCGGGGAGTCGGTGTTAGTGCGCCCGGGAGGAATCGAACCCCTGGCGGCTTGAACCGTAGTCAGCGGAAAGGCGATCCGTCGGCTGGGTGCTTGCGACGCCTACGGCGCGAGGCTATCTCCCAACGGGAGGGAGTATGGCGCTGACCCCGACACAAAGAAAGCACCTGGAGGCTCGCCTGCTCGAGGAGCGCACACGCGTAGTGGACGCGCTCGCGCGCTACAATCGCGCAACCCGCGACATGGTTCAACAGGAACCGGGAGACCGGGGGACGGACACCGCGGACCAAGAGCGGGATGTCGTGAACGCCGCGCGCGAGACCGCGGAGCTTGCCGAGATCGACGCCGCGCTCGAGCGGTTCTACAAGAGGCCAGAGGAGTACGGGCGGTGCGAGCGCAGCGGGAAGCCGATCCCGTTCGAGCGACTCGACCTGGTGCCGTGGGCGCGGACGTGCGACTGAGATGAAATGGTCCTGGAAGTTTGGAACCGTGGCCGGCATCGGCCTCTATGTGCACGCCACGTTTTTCCTGCTCATCGCTTGGGTCGGGGTCACCTACTGGCTGGCGGGCGGCAGCGCGGCGGCGCTCTCCGGGATCGCGTTCATCCTCGCCTTGTTCGCCTGCGTCGTGTTGCACGAGCTCGGCCACGCGCTCACCGCCCGGCGTTACGGCATCCGCACCCGCGATATCACCCTGCTGCCCATCGGTGGCGTGTCCCGACTCGAGCGCATACCTGACGATCCGCGTCAGGAGGTTTGGGTGTCGCTCGCGGGCCCCGCCGTGAATGTGGTCATCGCGGCGGTGCTCTATGCTTGGCTCCTCCTCTCGCAGACCTCGCGCCCGCTCTCGGTGCTCACCATGGCCCGTGGTCCGTTCCTCGAGCGACTTCTGCTCGTGAACGTCTCACTCGCGGTCTTCAACCTGCTCCCCGCCTTCCCCATGGACGGCGGTCGGGTGCTGCGGGCTCTGCTTGCCATGCGCATGGATTACGTCCGAGCCACGCAAGTCTCCGCGCACGTCGGGCAGGCGATGGCCCTCGTGTTCGGCCTGCTCGGTCTGTTCACGAACCCGTTCCTCGTATTCATCGCGCTGTTCGTCTGGATCGGCGCGGCCCAGGAGGCGAGCATGGTACAAATGCGCACCGCGTTGAGCGGCATTCCGGTGAGTCGCGCCATGCTTACCGACTTCCACACCGTCGCGCCGGATGACACCGCGAAACGAGTGCTCGAGCTGATCCTCGCGGGGTCGCAGCAGGACTTCCCCGTGGTCGACGGGGGCCAGGGGGGCCAGGGGGGCCGTCTTGCGGGCGTGCTGCTTCGCAGCGATGTGCTCAAGGCGCTGGCCCAGCGAGGGTCCGATTGGCGAGTGGGCGACATCATGCGCCGCGAGTTCGAGGTCGTGGACGGGGCCGACATGCTGGAAACGGCCTTCGCGCGGCTGCAGGCGTGCAACTGTCACACGCTGCCTGTGACGAGGCGCGGTGCCCTGGTGGGGCTCCTCACGATGGAAAATGTGGGAGAGTTCCTGCTGATTCAGTCGGCTCTGGGACGCTCGTCGCAGACGCGGGCGGCCTAGCCTGCTAATTCCGATGCGCCCAGGAGGACTCGAACCCCCAGCCTCTTGATCCGTAGTCAAGCGCTCTATCCAGTTGAGCTATGGGCGCGTACAGCTAGGAGACAGGGAACAGCGACAGACGCACAGACGCAGCGGTGGTGAACAGTGAACAGTCGACAGGTGTGCCTACCTGACAGCTCTCCTCTATTCTCCTCTGTGCGTCTGCTGCGTCTGTTACTGTTGGAATGTTCGCTAGCCTCACAGTGGGCGGTACTAGATTCGAACTAGTGACCTCCACGATGTCAACGTGGCGCTCTAACCAACTGAGCTAACCGCCCGCGAACGACTAGACGCACAGCGAGCAGTCACAGACGCAACAGACGCACAGTGGAGAACAGGGAAAGGCGCGGACGACGACTGCTCACTGCCGCCTGTTCACGACTGCTGCGTCTGTGCGTCTCAGACCGTTCCCTGTGCGTCTAGTAGTAGTAGCGGGGGTGGGATTTGAACCCACGACCTCCGGGTTATGAGCCCGGCGAGCTACCAGACTGCTCCACCCCGCGTCGTTGTGCCGTCACGCCATGGCCCGGCCGTCAGGCCAGGAGAGAGCGGGAAACGGGACTCGAACCCGCGACCCCAACCTTGGCAAGGTTGTGCTCTACCAACTGAGCTATTCCCGCGTGCCGCCCCAATCTAACCGCCCAGTGGGGTTGTTTCTACCGACCGGCTGTCCGCCTGACCGCCCGTCCGCCCGCAGTGGAGGCGAGGGGGATCGAACCCCTGACCTCGTGAATGCCATTCACGCGCTCTCCCAACTGAGCTACGCCCCCGTTATATTGGGCCCCGCAAAACGCGTTCCGGCGGGAACACGGCATCTTATCTGGACGTTGTAGCAGTGTCAAGCGTTTTTGTGCCCTTACGCGAACTTTTCGGCCTGTGTCCGGTATCACAGGGTGATCCGGGACCATAAATATGCCCAAACACATCCGACGGAAGAAAACCACCTCCCCCGCCCGGGCGAAGCCCCGCGCGGTCGCGGCCGCGCCCGTGGCGCCGGCCCGCCCGCCTGCTGCCCAGGCGAAGGCGAAGCCCGCCAAGAAGCGCGGGCGCCGCCGGGGTCTGCTCGCAGGTCTCGGGTCCCACGAGCACGAGCGGGATATCCTCGATCAGTACCTCCACGAGGTGTCGAAGACGCCCCTCCTCACTCAGAAGGAGGAGATCGCGCTCGCGCGGAAGGTGCGCGCCGGCGACCAGGAGGCGATGCAGGAGCTGGTGAAGCGGAATCTGCGCTTCGTGATCTCGGTGGCCAAGAAGTACCAGAACCGCGGTCTGCCCCTCACCGACCTGATCGGCGAGGGGAACGTGGGGCTGCTCACGGCCGCCCGGAAGTTCGATCCGGACCAGGGGGTGAAGTTCATCTCCTACGCCGTGTGGTGGATCCGCCAGGCAATCCTCGCCGCGCTCGCGCGCCAGGGGCGCACCGTGCGGGTTCCCCTGAACCGCACCGCCGACCTGTCCCGCATCGTCCGCACGGCCGAGTTTCTGCGGCAGACGCTGCGGCGCGAGCCCACGCCGGAGGAGATCTCCGACGCGACCAAGCTGTCGCTCGAGGTGGTGCAGTCGCTCGCCGCGCTCAACACGGGCGACGTGCGGCTCGATGCCCCGCTCGACCCCGACGGCGACCGCTCGCTGATCGAGCGATTCATCGCCGAGGATCTCCCCGACACGGAAGACCAGGCGATGGACCGGTTCCTGTCGGACGAGATCGAGCAGGCGTTGAACACGTTGCAGCGGCGCGACGCCAAGGTGTTGCGCCTGTACTTCGGCCTGGACGGCGGCCGGGAGCACACGCTCGAGGAGATCGGCGGGATGCTGGGCGTGACGCGCGAGCGGGTGCGCCAGCTGCGGGACCGGGCGCTCAAGCGGCTGCGGGATGGCGAGGTGGGAAAGGCGCTCGCGAGCTTCGCGGCGTAACGCCGCTATCCGACGCTACGACGCTACGTTGTACGAGTGGCCGGCGGGACATCCCGTCGGCCATTTTCGTTTCTGTTCGTACAACATAGCGTCGTACAACGTAGCGTCGTAGTTTACCGCCGTGATCGAACGGCTCGGCCGAAGGACCGTCGACGCCATCAAGACCGTCGGCCGCTTCGGCCATTTCATGGGGGACCTGGCGCGCGCCGTTCCCGACGTGGGCGTCTGGGGGCGGCTGACGCTCGTCCAGCTGCGGCGGGTGGGCGTGGACTCGCTTCCGGTGGCCTTGTTCATCGCGGCGTTCACCGGCGTCGTGCTCGCGCTGCAGGCGTCCTACACGTTCAGAAATACGGTCCCGCTCTACTTCGTCGGCACGCTGGTCGGCAAGACCATGATGCTCGAGCTCGGCCCCGTGCTCGCCGGGCTCGCGCTGGCGGGGCGCGTCGGGGCGAGCATGGCGGCCGAGCTGGGAACCATGAAAGTCACCGAGCAGGTGGACGCGCTCGAGACGCTCGCTTACGACCCGCAGAGCTTTCTGGTCCTCCCCCGGGTGCTGGCCGGCACCGCCATGTTTCCCATCATCGTGGCGCTCGCGATCCTGACGGGGATCATCACCGGCTGGATCGCGAGCCTGGTGCTCCTCGATCTCACGACCCCGGAATTCATCAAGGGCCTGAAACTGTTTTATCGGTTCAAGGACACCTGGTTCGGCTTGTTCAAGAGCGCCACCTTCGGGTTCACGATCACGCTGGTAGGGTGCATCGTCGGGCTGGGCACGCGGGGCGGCGCGGAGGGGGTGGGCCTGAGCGCCACGCGCGCGGTCGTCTATTCGGCCGTGCTGCTGCTCGTGCTCGATGCGTTCTGGGCGCTGGTGCTGCTGCGGTGATCCAGTTCCAGGACCTCCACAAGAGCTTCGGCGCGAAGCCGGTGCTCGCCGGCTTCACACTCACGGTGCCGGACCAGGAGACCGTGGTCATCATCGGGTACTCGGGCACCGGCAAGAGCGTGGCCTTGAAGCACGTCGTGGGGTTGTTGCAGCCCGATGCCGGGGACGTCATCGTTGACGGTCGCGCGGTGTCCACGCTCGAGCGGGAGGCGCTGATGACGCTGCGACGCGACATCGGGTTCGTGTTCCAGTTCGCCGCGTTGTTCGATTCGCTGACCGTGTTCGACAACGTCGCGCTCGGCCTCAGGCGGCGCGACCTCTCGGACGACGACGTCGCGGAGCGGGTACGCGAAGCGCTGGCGGTCGTCGACCTGACGGGTGCCGAAGACAAGTACCCCGCCGAGCTGTCGGGGGGGATGCGCAAACGCGTGGGCATCGCGCGTGCCATTGCCCTGCGACCCCGCTACCTGTTGTACGACGAGCCGACCACCGGCCTCGACCCGGTGACCTCGGCGGTGATCGACCAACTGATGGTGCGGACCCGCGAGCATCTCGGGGTGACGGGCATCGTGGTGACGCACGACATGCGGAGCGCCTATGCCGTCGGCGACCGCATCGCCATGTTGTACGAGGGCAAGGTCCGGCAGGTGGGTACCGTGGCGCAGATCCAGCAGACGGAGGATCCCGTGGTCCGGCAGTTCATCGAGGGACGCCCCGCGTGAAACGGGAGAACGAGTTCGCCGTCGGCGTGGTCGTCATCGCCGCGTTCACGGTCGTGGTGGCCGGCGCGCTGTGGCTCTCGGGCGCACACCTCGGCCGCACGGAAGCGGTGTACACGGCCCGGTTCCGTACCGTGGGAGGGCTCGGCGTAGGGGACCCGGTGGTGCTGCGGGGCGTGCGGGTCGGCCGGGTCGAGGGGATCCGCCTCGCCTCCGGCAACTGGGTGGAGGCGGACCTCAAGATCTACGCTGGTACGCAGCCGCCGCCCCGGCCGGCGGTGATCGCCGCATCGGCGTCCCTGTTCGGCGAGTGGGCGGCCTCGCTCGTTGCGCTCGACCAGCTCCCAAACGATCCCAACATCCAGCAGGCCATCGCGGAGGCGCAGGCGGCGGGCGGCGGGAAATGGCCGGGCGCCACACTCCCCGACATCGGCCAGCTCACCGCCCAGGCGAGCCGCATCGCGACCGACATCGCCACCGTGTCGAGCCGCATCCAGACCGCCTTCGACTCCGAGGCCGTGCTCGAGCTGCGGCGGTCCATCAGGGATTTCGGTCAGGTCGCCGACAAGCTGGTGAAAGTCACGAACGAGCAGGCCGAGGTGATCGGATCGGTGGGGTCGAATCTGCGTCAGGGCTCGGATGTCCTCGCCAAAGCGGCGACCAACCTGCAGGCCACGCTGGGACGCGTGGACTCGGCGACCAATCAAGGTCAGCTCGCCACCATCCTGAACAACTCCGCGACGACCAGCGCCAACCTACAGTCGGCATCGCAGGACTTTCGCGATCTGCTGGGCGCCGCCCACAAGAACCAGGAGAGCCTGGTGCGCGTCCTGGTGTCGGCCGACAGCGTGATGTCGCGCATCGCGAACCGCAGCGGCACGCTCGGCCTGCTCGTGTCGGACTCGACGCTGTATCGCGAGACCACGCTCACGATGATCCAGCTACGGCAGCTCCTGTCCGACATCCAGGCGAATCCGCGGAAGTACTTCTCCTTCAGTGTGTTCTAGACTAACGCGGAAGTCGGAAGCCGGAACGCGGAACATCGACGCGAACGTCGGTCCATCTGTTCCGCGTTCCGCGTTCCGCGTTCCGCGTTCGTCAAGTTCCGCGTTCCGCGTTCCGCGTTCGTTATGAAGCGCAAGCAACGCCGCGCCCAGCGCGAGACCTCGGCCGGCGGCGTCGTCTTCCGCCGCGCGCCGCACGGCGAGCCGCGGTTCCTCCTGATCCGCGACTCCTATCGCAACTGGGGGTTCCCCAAGGGTCACCTCGAGCCCGGGGAGCCTCCGGCCGACGCCGCGCGGCGCGAAGTGGCCGAGGAGACCGGGCTCAAGGACCTGGTGCTGCACGGCCCGATTCGCGTGATCGATTGGTACTTCCGGTTTCGCGGCAAGACGATCCACAAGTTCTGCCACTTCTTCCTGTTCGAGTCGAGGCGCGGCGAGTGCGTGCCGCAGACGGAGGAAGGCATCACCGATTGTGCGTGGTACGCCCCCGAGGAGGCGCGGCGCTCGATCTCCTACGACAACGCGCGCGCGGTGTTGGAGCAGGCGACCGCGATGGTACAGGCGCTCGCCCACGTGGTGGACCGCTCCGCCCCGGAGCAGCCCGCATGACGGCCGTCGTGCCGGTGCTCAACCCTCGGGCCGAGCCGCGGCGTGCGGTGAAGCGCGGCTTCCCGCGCGATGCCGGGACGGTGCGGCTGTGCCGCACCCTCGCCGCCGTCGAGCGGCTCTTGTACCAGCGCCTCGTAGACGCGGTGGTGCTGGATGTGAAGAGCGCACCCACCGCCGCGCTGGCGCTGCCGGCTCGGTTCCCCCGCATCCCGATGTTCGTGCTGTCAGCCCTTCGGTCGGACGACGGGCCGCTGCTCGCCGCCTGCGACGCGGCGGGGTTCGCCGGGGTGCTGGTCGAGGGCGTGGACAACGCGGTGGCGGGGGAGTGGATCGCGGCCCGGACGGCTCAAGTGGCGCGGCGCGCAGCGCTGGCCGATGCGCCCAAGTTGCTCCGCCTCACCGATCGGCTGCAGCTCGCCGCGTGGGAGGAGGTGCTTCGCCGCGTCGGCTTCCCGACACAGACGGGCCACGTGGCGGCGGCGCTGCGTGTTACACGAGAGCACCTGTCGCGCGAGTTCGCCGCCGGCGGCGCCCCCAACCTGAAGCGGGTCATCGATCTCGCGCGTACGGCGTGTGCCGCCGATCTGCTGGGTAATCCCGGGTACACCGTGCGGTCGGTGGTGCACATCCTCGGCTACGCGTCCACCAGCCATCTCGCGGGGGCGGCGCGGCGTGTGGCGGGTACGACGCCGCAGGAATTGCGGACGGTGGGGGCGCGAGGCGTGCTTCAGAGATTCATAAGAGGAAGGACAAGATCGAGAACCTGAACGCGGAAGTGCGAACGCGGAACGCGGAACAACGCGGTGGGGTCGTCCCGCAAACGACCTTGCACTACTGTTCCGCATTCCGACTTCCCGGCAGGGCGGCTATGTGATATTTTTCACAAACTCCTAACCGGCATCTCCATGGCAACCGATTCCATTCTCCGGCCCGGCGAGCTCAAAGAGATCCTCCTCAAGGAAATCCAGGCGGCCGATCTCGCCGAGATCGACGTGCGCGAGGTCGGCACTGCGCTCGAGGTGAAGGACGGCATCGCCCGCATTTACGGGCTCACCTCCGCGATGGCCGGCGAGATGCTTGAGTTCACCTCCTCGGAGACGGGGGAAAAGGTGACCGGGCAGGCGCTGAACCTGGAGGAGGACAACATCGGCGCCGTGATCTTCGGCGACTATCTCGTGCTGCGCGAGGGCGATGAGGTGCGGCGCACCGGGCGCGTACTCGAGGTGCCCGTCGGCCCCGCACTGGTGGGGCGGGTGGTCGACGCGCTGGGCCGTCCCGTGGACGGATTGGGCCCCCTCCAGGGCACGAAGACCCGCAAGGTGGACATCGTCGCGCCCGGTATCATCAAGCGACAGCCGGTCAAGGAGCCGCTCCAGACGGGGATCAAGGCGATCGATTCGATGATCCCGATCGGTCGCGGCCAGCGCGAGCTGATCATCGGCGACCGTGCCATCGGCAAGACGGCGATCGCCGTCGACACGATCATCAATCAGAAGGGTGAAGGGGTGATCTGCGTGTACGTGGCGATCGGGCAGAAGGGCTCGACCGTCGCGTCCGTGGTCGAAAAGCTCAAGGAACACGGCGCGATGGACTACACGATCGTGGTGCTCGCGTCCGCATCGGAGCCCGCGCCGATGCAATACATCGCGCCATTCTCGGGCTGCGCGATGGCCGAGTATTTCATGTACGACGAGAAGAAGGCGACGCTGTGCGTGTACGACGACCTCTCGAAGCAGGCGGCGGCGTACCGCCAGCTGTCGCTGGTGCTGCGGCGCCCGCCCGGCCGCGAGGCGTATCCGGGCGACGTCTTCTATCTCCACAGTCGCCTGCTGGAGCGGGCGGCCAAACTGTCGGACCCAATGGGCGCGGGCTCGCTCACCGCGCTCCCCATCATCGAGACCCAGGCGGGCGACATCTCCGCCTACATCCCCACCAACGTTATCTCGATCACCGACGGCCAGATCTTCCTCGAGACCGACATGTTCTACTCGAACGTGCGGCCGGCGATCAATCCGGGTATTTCGGTGTCGCGCGTCGGCGGCAACGCCCAGATCAAGGCCATGAAGCAGGTGGCGGGCCGCCTGCGGCTCGATCTCGCGCAGTACCGCGAGCTCGAGGCGTTCGCCCAGTTCGGCTCGGAGCTCGACCAGGCGACGCAAAAGCAGCTCGCGCGTGGGGTACGCGTCGTGGAGGTGCTGAAGCAGCCGCAGTACCAGCCGATGCCGGTGGAGCAGCAGATCATGGTCATTTTCGCGGTAACGAACGGCTACCTGGACGATGTCCCGGTCCCGGAGATCCGGGCCTGGGAGCAGGGGTTCCGCGACTTCATGGCGGCCCAGCATCGCGACGTCGGCGAGGAGATCCGGACCCGCCGGGTGCTGGGCGACGACCTCACCGTTCGCCTGCGCGCTGCCGTAACCGCGTATAAGCAGCTCGCCGCGCACTGATGGCCAAGCCCCGCGAGCTGCGCCGCCGCATCAAGTCGGTCCAGAGCACGCGCAAGATCACCAAGACGATGGAGCTCGTGGCCACGTCCAAGCTGAAGCGCGCCCAGGACCGCGTGATCGCCGCGCGACCGTACGCGGCCGCGCTCGCCGAGGTGATGGGCGATCTGTACGCGCCGGAGCTGGCGGAGCGTTTTCCCCTGCTGCGCCAACCCGCGGGGAAGAGCCGCCGGGTCGCGCTAGTGGTCATCACCGCCAACCGCGGGCTGTGCGGCGCGTTCAACGCCAACCTGATCCGCGAGGCGCGGCGCCGGATCGAGCAGCTCGAGGGCGAAGGCGCCGGCGTCGACCTTCACCTCATCGGGAAGAAGGGGATCAGCTACTTCAAGTTCGCGAAGCGACCGGTGGCGTCGCAGCGGACGGACATCGGCGACAAACCCAGGGCCGAGCATGCGGCGGAAATCGTGGGTCCGCTCATGGCGCAGTTCGAGTCGGGAGCGCTGGACGCGGTCGAGGTGGTGTTCGCACAGTTCAAGAGCGCGGTGTCCACCCCCCCCACGACGCTGAGAATTCTCCCCATCGCCCCACCCCGGGCGGCAGAGGGCGGTAAAGGGCGGTCGAGGGCGGCAAACTACATCCTCAAGCCCTCCGCCGAGGCGATCCTGGAGCAGCTCCTGCCGCTTTACGTGCGCAATCAGGTGTACCGGGCGCTGGTGGAAACCGCGGCGGCGTTCC